>ERZ1645192.8-NODE-8-length-121059-cov-35.764471_pt1 | contig 121059 bp, 112 predicted proteins | sample MGYA00575354_ERZ1645192 | MGnify/ENA primary metagenome ERZ1645192 (study PRJEB40844, sample SAMN11349763) | freshwater sediment metagenome | isolation source: river sediment | host: Sediment | place: India: Faizupur Khadar , New Delhi | collected 2017-02-21 ... | reverse complement strand
CCTGGCACCGGCCTGGCACCGGCCTGGCACCGGCCTGGCACCGGCCTGGCACCGGCCTGGCACCGGACAAGGATACCAGCAGTCGGAAGGGGGGCCGCGTCGCCGGGGGGCCGCGAGCTAAACTTTCCACCCGGCGCCGCGACTAACCGGATGGATGCCGCCGATCACCGGGACTGCCCCTGCCACCGTGACCATCATGCGAGACCTCCTCGAGCCCGTCGTCACCCAGGTGTCCCGGATCGTTCTGGGCAAGGGGGAGGTGATCCGCCTCTCGCTCGCCTGCCTCATCGCCCGGGGGCACCTGCTCATCGAGGACGTACCGGGGGTGGGCAAGACCACCCTGGCCCACGCACTCGCCCGGTCGCTGGGGCTGTCCTTCCACCGGGTCCAGTTCACCAGCGACCTCCTGCCGGCCGACGTGCTGGGGGTGTCGGTGTACGACCGGCAGACCGGGCGCTTCGAGTTCCACCCCGGCCCCATCTTCGCCCAGCTGGTCCTCGCCGACGAGGTCAACCGGGCAACCCCGAAGGCGCAGAGCGCGCTCCTCGAGGCCATGGAGGAACACCAGGTCACGCTGGAGGGCACCACCCGCCCGCTGCCGGAGCCGTTCTTCGTCATCGCCACCCAGAACCCCTCTCACCAGGTCGGCACCTTCCCGCTGCCCGAGTCGCAACTGGACCGCTTCCTCATGTGCCTGCAGCTCGGCTACCCCGACCCTGCCGCCGAGCGTGAACTGTTCCGGGGGCAGGACCGCCGGGAGCTCCTCGAGGGGATGGCTCCCTGCCTGGGGGTCGAGGACCTCCTCGCGGTGCAGCGGGCGGTCCCCCGGGTACACGCCTCGGAGGCGCTGCTCGACTACCTGCAGGCGCTGGTGCGCTTCAGCCGGGAGTCGCCGGAGCTGCGCTCGGGCCTCTCCCCCCGGGCGGGACTGGCAGTACTGCGCGCCGCCCAGGCCTGGGCACTCATGGCGGGCCGGGACCACGTGCTGCCGGACGACGTCCAGGCGGTGCTGCCCGGGGTCGTGGGCCACCGCCTGCGGCTCGTGGACGACTCCGGCGGGTCCTCCCGCGAAGGGCCGGCGCGGCTCCTCGCCGGCGTGCCGGTGCCCTGAATGGCCGAGCGCCCCTGGCGCGTGCTGCTGCGGGACTTCTTCGGGGTCGGCCGCGCGACGCCGCCGGCGGGGGCGTACACGGTCGACCGGCACCGGGTCTTCGTGCTGCCCACGGCCCAGGGCTACGCCTTCGGGGCCACCGCCGGGGCGGTCCTGATCGGCGCCATCAACTACGCCAACAGCCTCGCCTACCTGGTGGCGTTCCTGCTCGCGGGACTCGGCCTGGTCTCCGCCCTGCACGCCCACCGCAACCTCCTCGGGCTCACCCTGCGCCCGGCGCGCGTGGAGCCGGTCTTCGCCGGGGGTGAGGCCCTCTTCCGGGTCTGTCTCGAGGCCCCCGGCCCCCGCCCCGCGGTGACCGTGGCCTGGCGCCGCGCGGACGCGGGGACCGCTCGCGCCCGCTGGCACGAGGTGGACGCCCCCCTGCCCGGGGCGGGGAGCGTGTGCGTCGAGCTGCCCGTGCCCGCGCCCCGCCGCGGCCGCCTCGCGCTGGGGCGCCTGCGGGTCGGCACGCGTTACCCCCTCGGCCTCGTGCGGGCCTGGTCGCCGCTCGAGCTGGACACGGGCTGCCTCGTCTACCCCCGCCCGGCCGGGGCCCTGCCCCTGCCGGCGCCGGCGAGCCCCGACCCGGCGCCCGCGTCCGGCGCCCGGGGTCCCGCGGAGCAGGACTTCGCGGGCCTTCGCGACTACGTACACGGGGATTCGAGCCGGCGGATCCACTGGAAGGCCGCCGCGCGGGGGCGCGACCTGCCGGTCAAGTTGTTCGCAGGGGAAGCGGGCCAGGAGGTGGCGCTGCGCTTCCCGGAGGCCGGCGCAGGGGGCCCCGAGGAGCGTCTCTCCCAGCTTGCCCGCTGGGTGCTGGAGGCCGAGCGGGCGGGGGTGCGGTACGCCCTCGAGCTCCCGGGGACGTCGCTCGCCGCCGGGCACGGCGAGGGCCACGCCGAGCGCTGCCTCGCCGCGCTGGCGCTCTATGGCGCCCGGCCGGGGACACCGTGAACGCGCCGCCCCGGGTCTCCACCCCCCAGGTCCTCTGGCTCGTGGGAGCGATCGCGATGGTGGTGCTACCGCACGCCGGGCGCGTCCCGCTCTGGGCCACGGCGCTGTTTCTCGCCCTCGCGCTGTGGCGCCTGGCGGAGCTCGCGGGGCGCGCCACGCCGCCGGGACGGGCGGTGCGGCTCGCGCTCGCGCTGGCCGTGGCCGTCGGTGTGTACGCGAGCTACGGCCAGGTGTTCGGGCGCAACCCCGGGGTGGCCCTGCTGGTCGCCTTCAGCGGCTTGAAGCTGGTGGAGACCCACAGCCGCCGGGACGCCTTCGTGGGGGTCCTGCTCGGGTACTTCCTCGTGGTCACCAACCTGCTCTACACCCAGTCGATCCCGACCGGCCTCTATCTCACGGCCGCGCTCACCCTGCTGACGGCCACGCTCGCCGCCCTGGCCTTGCCCCCCGGAACGGCCTGGCCCGTCCGCCGCCAGCTGGGCCTGGCGGGCTCCCTGCTGTTGCAGGCGAGCCCCGTGGCGGTGGCGCTCTTCGTGCTCTTCCCCCGCCTGCCCGGCCCCCTGTGGGCGCTGCCCTCCGACGCCCACTCCGCCCGCAGCGGCCTCGACGACACCATGAGCCCCGGGCTCATCAGTCGGCTCGGGCTGTCCGACGAGGTGGCCTTCCGCGTGCGCTTCTCCGGCGCGCAGCCCTCCCGGGACGAGCTCTACTGGCGCGGCCCGGTGCTCTGGACGACCGACGGCCGGAGCTGGAGCGCGGGCGAAGGGGGGCAGGAGTCGCCCCCCCAGGTCCTCGCCGAGGGCCCGACCACGGGCTACCAGATGACGCTGGAGCCCCACGGCCGGCGCTGGCTCTACGCCCTGGACGCGCCCGTCGAGCCACCACCCGGGACCCAGGTCCGTGGCGACCTGCAGCTCCTCGCGGCGGCTCCCGTGCGCCAGCGCATGCGCTACGAGGCCACCTCGGCCACCCGCTACCGGCTGCCCGCGCTCGGCGAGCGCCAGCGCCGGCTCGCCCTGGAGCTGCCCCCCGGGGCCCACCCGGACGCCGTCGCGCTCGCGCGGGGGTGGCTCGCCGGGGGCGCGGACCCCGAGGCCCGCGTGACGAGGGCGCTCCTGCTCTTCCGCGAGCAGCCGTTCGTGTATTCCCTCAACCCCCCGCTGTTGCTGGGCGACCCGGTGGACGAGTTTCTCTTCGGGTCGCGCAAGGGCTTCTGCGAGCACTACGCCGGCGCCTTCACCGTTCTGATGCGCGCCGCGGGCGTGCCCGCGCGGGTCGTCACGGGCTACCAGGGGGGCGAGGTCAACCCGCTCGACGGCTACCTGGTGGTGCGCCAGCGCGACGCCCACGCCTGGGCCGAGGTGTGGCTCGAGGAACGGGGCTGGGTGCGCGTCGACCCCACGGGGGCGGTGTCCCCGGCGCGCGTGGAGCGGGGGCTCGACGCCGCGCTGCCCGAGGCCGTCGCACCCTTCGCGGGGCTGTTGCTCGACGAGGACTCCGGCGTCTACCGCCTGCTGCACGGGATACGCCACGGCTGGGATGCCGCCAACAACTGGTGGAACCAGTGGGTGCTCGGCTACGAGCAGCGCCGGCAGCGCGAGCTGCTCGGACGCGTGGGCATCGACCCGAGCGACTGGCGCCGGCTCGGGACCGCCCTGGCCCTGCTCACCGGCGTCCCGTTGCTCGTGGTCTCGCTGCTCCTGCACCTGCGGCGCGGGCGGCGGCTGGACCCGGCGCGCCGGGCCTACGACCGGTTCTGCCGGGCACTCGCGCGCCGGGGCGTCGCGCGCGCCCCGGCCGAGGCCCCCCTCGCCTTCGCACGGCGCGCCAGCCGGTCCCTGCCCGCGGAGGCGGGCACGATCGAGTCGGTCACAGGCGCCTACGTCGCGGTGCGCTACGCCCCTTCGGGCGGGGACCTGGAGCGCCTGCGCCTCCTGGTGCGCACCTTCGCCGCGGCCAGCCGCTGGCCCCGGGGCCAGTCCCGGGGCACCCGCGCGGGCGGTACCCGATTCGACTAGACTCCCGGTCGGAGCCGGGCCCTTGCGCGGGGCGCGGGGCGCGCCGCGGCCACCCGGTCCCGGAGTGGCCCCGGCGCGAGGACGTCCCACCAACCGAGGAGTCTACGATGTCGCGCAAACACCCCATCGTCGCGGTCACGGGCTCGTCGGGCGCGGGCACCACCACCGTCAAGCGGGCCTTCGAGCACATCTTCCGCCGCGAGGGGATCACCCCGGCGATCTACGAGGGCGACAGCTTCCACCGCTACAACCGCCTCGAGATGCGGGAGCGGGTGAAGAAGGCCCAGGCCGAGGGGCGCACGCTGAGCCATTTCGGCCCTGACGCGAACCTGTTCGAGAAGCTCGAGGACACCTTCCGCACCTACGGCGAGAACGGGCGAGGCCAGCGGCGCTACTACGTGCACGACGAGGAGGAGGCCGCGCTCTTCCGGCAGAAGGCGGGGGAGTTCACCCCCTGGCAGGACATCCCGGAGAGGACCGACCTGCTGTTCTACGAGGGGTTGCACGGGGGCGTGGTGACCGACACGGCCAACGTCGCCCGGCACGTGGACCTGCTGATCGGCGTGGTGCCGATCGTGAACCTGGAGTGGATCCAGAAGATCTTCCGGGACACCGGCGAACGGGGCTATCGCCCGGAGGACGTGACCGAGATCATCCTGCGGCGCATGCCCGACTACGTGCACTTCATCGCGCCGCAGTTCTCCCGCACCGACATCAACTTCCAGCGCGTCCCGACGGTGGACACCTCGAACCCCTTCATCGCCCGGGACATCCCCACGGCGGACGAGAGCTTCGTGGTGATCCGCTTCCGGGAGCCGGCGAAGCTGAAGGTCGACTTCCCCTACCTGCTCTCGATGCTGCGGGACTCGTTCATGTCCCGGCGCAACACCCTCGTCGTGCCGGGCGGAAAGATGGGGCTCGCGATGGAAGTGATCCTCGGCCCCCTCATCGACAAGCTGGTGGCCGACAAGCGGGCCCTCGGCTGAGCACCTCGCGCCCTCAGCCGAGGGCCGAGGCGGTCAGCCCTCGACCACCGGGATGATGGTGATCTCCACGCGGCGGTTCAGGGCGCGCCCAGCCTCGGTCGTGTTGTCCGCACGGGGCTGGTTCGGTCCGACCCCGCTCGCGCTCAGGCGCTGGGGAATGACCTGGCGCGAGAGCAGGTAGTCCTGCACCGCGGTGGCGCGGCGCTGGGAGAGGTCCATGTTCTTCTGCAGCGTGCCGGTGCTGTCGGTGTGGCCCACGATCGCCAGCTGGGTCTTGCCGTAGCGGTTCACCACCCCGGCGATCTTGTCGAGGCTCGGGTAGAAGGCGGCCTTGATCCGGTCCGAGCCCGTGTCGAAGGCCGTCCCGCCGGTCATGCTGACCACGAGCTGGTTGTCGGGCTGGGCCTGCAGGGTGATGGCCCCCGAGGCGATCTCCGGCTGCAGGACCTTCTGGAAGTCGCGCTTCTGGTCGTCCATGTACTTGCCCACGAGGGCGCCGGCGATGCCACCACCGACGGCCCCGATGATCGCGCCCTTGCCGTGCTTGTTCGCCACCAGGGCCCCGACGGCCGCGCCCACGCCGGCGCCGATCATGCCGCCCTTGGCGGTGTCGCTCATGGGCATGCGCTGGCCGTACTCGTCGGTGGCGCAGGCGCCCAGGCCGAAGACGCAGGCGAGGGCGAGACAGGTGGTACGTACGGAACGGTTCATGCTGGACGCTCCTGAGGCGGGGGAATGGGGGACGCAGCATAACGCCTTTTCGCACCCCGGCTAGAGCCCTCGCCCCGCGTGGGCTATGCTCACGCGCCTGTCATTGGCCCATCCCACGACCCCCATGGACGAGCGCTACGACCCCCGAGCGGTAGAGGCCGAGGCCCAGCGATACTGGGACGAGAACGAGGTGTTCCGCGTGCGCGAGGACGCCGGCCGGGAGAAGTTCTACTGCCTGTCCATGTTCCCGTACCCGAGCGGGCGGCTGCACATGGGGCACGTGCGCAACTACACGATCGGCGACGTGATCGCCCGCTACCAGCGCATGCAGGGCCGCAACGTGCTGCAGCCCATGGGCTGGGACGCCTTCGGGCTGCCCGCCGAGAACGCCGCCATCGCGAACGGCGTGCCGCCGGCGCGCTGGACCTACGACAACATCGCCTACATGAAGCGCCAGCTGCGCTCGCTCGGCTTCGCCATCGACTGGTCCCGGGAGCTGGCCACCTGCAAGCCCGAGTACTACCGCTGGAACCAGTGGCTGTTCCTGCGGATGCTGGAGAAGGGGATCGCCTACCAGAAGACCGGGGTGGTGAACTGGGACCCCGTCGACCAGACCGTGCTCGCCAACGAGCAGGTGATCGACGGGCGCGGCTGGCGCACGGGCGCGCCGGTCGAGAAGCGCGAGATCCCCATGTACAACCTGGCGATCACGCGCTACGCCGAGGAGCTCCTGGCGGACCTGGACCGGCTCCCCGGCTGGCCCGAGCGCGTGCGCACCATGCAGGCCAACTGGATCGGCAAGAGTCAGGGCGTGCGCTTCGCCTTCCCCTACACGCTGGAGGGGCGCGAGGAGCGGCTGTGGGTCTTCACCACGCGCGCCGACACCATCATGGGGGTGACCTTCTGCGCGGTGGCGGCCGAGCACCCGCTCGCGGCCTACGCCGCCGCCCGGGACCCGGCGCTCGCCGCCTTCGTGGACGAGTGCCGCCGGGGCAGCGTGATGGAGGCGGACCTCGCCACGGTGGAGAAGAAGGGGATGCCCACCGGGCTCGCCGTCACCCACCCCCTCACCGGGGCCGAGGTGCCGGTCTGGGTCGGCAATTACGTGCTGATGGGCTACGGCGAGGGCGCGGTGATGGCGGTCCCCGCCCACGACGAGCGCGATTTCGCCTTCGCCCGGCAGTACGGCCTGCCGATCCGCCAGTCCATCGGCTGGGACGACGGCAAGCCGTTCTCCGACGAGGCCTGGCAGCCCTGGTACGCCGAGCACGGGCGCTGCGTGCACTCGGGCCGGTACGACGGCCTGGACTACGACGGCGCCGTCGCGGCGATCGCTGCCGACTTGCGGGCCCGCGGGCTCGGCGACCAGCAGGTGATGTGGCGGCTGCGCGACTGGGCGATCTCCCGCCAGCGCTACTGGGGCTGCCCGATCCCCGTCGTCCACTGCCCCCGGTGCGGCGAGGTCCCGGTTCCGGACGAGGAGCTCCCCGTGGTGCTGCCCGAGGACGTCGTCCCGGACGGCAGCGGGAACCCCCTGGCGAGGCGCGAGGACTTCCTCGCCTGCACCTGCCCGCGCTGCGCCGGGCCGGCCCGGCGCGAGACCGACACCATGGACACCTTCGTGGACTCGTCCTGGTACTACGCCCGCTACTGCAGCTCCGACGCGGCAGGCGCGATGGTCGACGGGCGGGTCGGCTACTGGATGCCGGTGGACCAGTACATCGGGGGCATCGAGCACGCCATCCTGCACCTGCTCTACTCGCGCTTCTGGAGCAAGGTGATGCGCGACCTGGGGCTCGTCACCTACTCCGAGCCCTTCGAGCGCCTGCTCACCCAGGGCATGGTGCTGAACCACATCTTCTTCCGCCAGGGCGAGAAGGGCGGCATCACCTACTTCGCCCCGGACGAGCTCGACCTGCGGCTGGACGAGGGGGGCCGGGTCACCGGCGCGAGCGCGAAGGGCGACGGCAGGCCCGTGGAGTACGGCGGCATCGGGACGATGTCCAAGTCCAAGAGGAACGGCGTTGACCCCCAGGCGCTCATCGACCGCTACGGCGCCGACACGGCACGGCTCTTCATCATGTTCGCGGCCCCGCCCGAGCAGTCCCTGGAGTGGTCGGACAGCGCCGTGGAGGGCGCCTCCCGGTTCCTCAAGCGGCTGTGGAAGCTGGTGGCCGCGCACGCCAACGCCGGACCGGCGCCCGCCCTCGACACCGGGGGGCTCGACGACCGGCAGCGCGAGCTGCGCCGCCAGGTCCACGAGACCATCGCCAAGGTCACCGACGACCTGGGCCGGCGCTACACCTTCAACACCGCCATCGCGGCGGTGATGGAGCTCGTCAACGCCCTCGCCCGCGCGGGCAGCGAGTCCCCCGCGGACCGGGCGCTGATGCAGGAGGGGCTCGAGGCCGTGGTGCTCCTGCTCTCCCCCATCGTGCCCCACGCGGCCCACGTCCTGTGGCGGGAGCTCGGCCACGCCGGGGCCCTGGTGGACGCCCCCTGGCCCGTCCCCGACCCCACGGCCCTCACCCGCGACACCGTGGAGCTGGTGGTGCAGGTGAACGGCAAGCTGCGGGGGCGGATCAGCGTCCCCGCGGGGGCGGGGCAGGCGGAGATCGAGGCCGCTGCCCTCGCCAGCGAGAACGTCCGCCGGTTCCTCGCCGACAAGCCGGTGCGCAAGGTGATCGTGGTCCCCGGCAAGCTCGTGAACGTGGTCGTGCAGGGATGAGCCCCTCCGGGCCCAGGTCCCCGGGGAAAGGGCGGGGTGCGGACGGCAACCGCGTTCCCCTGCGGACGGTCGTCGCGGCGCGGACGGTCGTCGCGGCGCTGGCGGTCGTCGCGCCGCTGATCGGGGCCTGCGGCTTCCACCCGAGGGGGGCGGTGGAACTGCCGCCGGGCGTCTCGAAGGTCTACGTGCAGGCCCCGAGCGCGCTCCTCGCCGAGCCCATCGCGATGTATCTCGAGGCGGGTGGCGCCCGGAAGGTGGAGAACCGCGCGGACGCGGACGTGGCGGTACTGGTCACCGGGGAGAGGCAGGACCGGCGGCTGCTGGCGGTCGACCCCAGGACCGGCAAGGCCCGGGAGTACGAGCTCTCCTACGCGCTCACCTACCAGCTCGCCCGCAAGGACGGGAGCGCCGTCCTGCCCCCGCAGACGGTGAGCCTGGTGCGCGACTACACCTTCGACCCGACGGCCGTCATCGCCATGGGCGAGGAAGAGGCGCTCATCTACGCCGAGATGAGGCGCGACGCGGTGCAGCAGGTCCTGCGCCGCCTGCGGTTCGCCCTGCGGGGAGAAGGCGCCGCCGGTGCAGGCCAGCCCTGAGCAGCTGACCCGCCAGCTCGCCGCGGGCCTGCGGCCGGTCTACGTCGTCCACGGGGGCGAGCCGCTGCAGACCGACGAGGTCGTCGATGCCATCCGGGCGAGCGCCCGGGACCGCGGTTTCTCGGAGCGGGTGACCTTCGAGCCTGTGACCGACGCAGACTGGGCCGCGCTCGGCACCGAGGCGGCGAGCCCCTCCCTGTTCGCCGCCCGACGCCTGCTCGAGGTCCGCCTGCCGGGCTCCCGCCCGGGGCACGCCGGCGCCGCAGTGCTCACCCGGCTCGCCGGGAAACCGCCCCCGGACGTGGTGGTCCTCGTGGTGCTGGGCAGGCTCGAGCCGAAGCAGCGCTCCGCCGCCTGGCTCGAGGCCCTGGACCGGGCCGGCGTCTCGGTTCCCACGCGTCCGGTGGCCCCCGCGGAGATGCCCGTCTGGGTGAAGGCCCGGGGCCGGCGCGCGGGACTCGACCTGAGCCCCGAGGCAGCCGCACTCCTCGCCGAGCGCACCCAGGGAAACCTCCTCGCCGGCGCCCAGGAGATCGACAAGCTGGCCCTGCTGCACCCCGGCGGGCGCGTCGACGTCCGCGAGGTCCTCGCGAGCACCGGGGAGAGCGCGCGCTACGACGTCTTCGACCTGGTGGACGCCGCGGTGGCCGGCGACGCCCGGCGCAGCGTCCGGGTGCTGGAGGGCCTGCGCGCGGAGGGGGTCGAGGCGCCCCTGGTGGTCTGGGCCCTCGCCCGCGAGTTGCGGACGCTGGCGTCCATCGCCCGGGCGGCGGCGCGGGGTGAGCCCCTCGCCCGGGTATTCCCGCGCTACCGGATCTGGGAGAGCCGTCAGGGGGCCGTGCGCTCCGCCCTCGAGCGCCACGACCCCTCCCGGTGGCTCGCGCTCCTGCGCCGGCTGGGCTCGATCGACCGCATGGTCAAGGGTCTGGAGCCCGCGGACCCCTGGACGGAGCTGTCCCGCCTGGCGCTGGAGGTCGCGGGAAGACCCCTCGGGCCCCGGTGACGCTGTGGCCTCCGCGCCCCTTGTGGTACATGATCGCCGCCTCACGACCAGCGAGGCCGCCATGGACATCCAAGCCTACATGTTCGAGCTCGGGCGCAACGCCCGGCGCGCCGCCCGCGCCCTCGCCGCCGCGGGCACCGGCGCCAAGAACCTGGCGCTGCTGCGCACCGCCGACGCCCTCCTCGCCCAGGCCGAGGCCCTGCGCGAGGCCAACCAGCGCGACCTCGCAGAGGGCCGCGCCCGGGGTCTCGACGACGCCTTCCTCGACCGCTTGGCGCTGACCGAGCCGCGCATCCAGGCCATGGCCCAGGGGCTGCGGGAGGTGGCCGCCCTGCCCGATCCGGTCGGCGAGATCACGGGCATGGCCTACCGCCCGACGGGGATCCAGGTGGGGCGCATGCGGGTGCCGCTCGGGGTCATCGGGATCATCTACGAGTCCCGACCCAACGTCACCGCCGACGCCGCGGCGCTCTGCCTGAAGGCCGGCAACGCGAGCATCCTGCGCGGGGGGTCGGAGTCGCTGCACAGCAACCGCGCCATCGCCCAGTGCATCCAGGAGGGCCTGGCCGCCGCCGAGCTGCCGCGGGCCGCGGTGCAGGTGGTGGAGACGACCGACCGCGCCGCGGTGGGCGAGCTCATCCGCATGCGCGAGTACGTGGACGTCATCGTCCCCCGGGGCGGCAAGGGGCTCATCGCGCGCATCACCGAGGAGGCCCGGATCCCCGTCATCAAGCACCTGGACGGGATCTGCCACGTCTACATCGACGACCGGGCCGCGATGGAGAAGGCGGTGCGGGTGGCCTTCAACGCGAAGACGCAACGCTACGGCACCTGCAACACCATGGAGACCCTGCTGGTGGCCCGCGCCATCGCGCCGTCCATCCTTCCGGTCCTGGGGGAGATGTACCGGGAGGCGGGCGTGGAACTGCGCGGCTGCCCCGAGACCCGGGCCTTCCTGCCCCACGCCCGGGAGGCGACCGAGGAGGACTGGAGCACCGAGTATCTGGCGCCGATCCTGTCCGTGCGCGTCGTCGACGGCCTCGACGAGGCCATCGACCACATCGAGCGCTACGGCTCGCACCACACCGACGCGATCGTGACCGAGGACTTCACGCGGGCCCGGCGCTTCCTCGCCGAGGTCGACTCGAGCTCGGTGATGGTCAACGCCTCGACCCGCTTCTCCGACGGTTTCGAATACGGGCTCGGGGCCGAGATCGGCATCAGCACGGACAAGCTCCACGCCCGCGGGCCGGTCGGGCTCGAGGGGCTGACCTCCCAGAAGTTCGTGGTCCTGGGGGACGGGCACATCCGCCAGTGATCGGGGTCCTCGGGGGCACCTTCGACCCCGTTCACCACGGCCACCTGCGGTTCGCGCTGGAGGCCGTCGAGGCGCTCCGGCTGCGGTCGCTGAAGCTCGTCCCGGCGCGCGTGCCCCCGCACCGGCCGGGCCCGGCGGCCACGCCGGAGGAGCGGCTGGCGATGCTCCAGGCCGCCGTGGCGGGGACGCCCGCCCTCGAGGTGGACGGGCGGGAGCTCGCGCGCCCCGGCCCCTCCTACACCGTCGACACCCTCGCGTCGCTGCGCGCCGAGCACCCGCACGAGGCGCTCTGCCTGTGCCTCGGCGCCGACGCGTTCCGCGCCCTCGACACCTGGCACCGCTGGCGGGAGATCCCGGCGCTCGCGCACCTCGCGGTCGCCCGGCGCCCCGGGGGTCGCCTCCCGGCCCGGGGCCCCGTCGCCGAGCTCCTGCAGCAGGCCCGCGTGGACGGCCCCGAGGGGTTGGCCGGGCGCCTGGCCGGCGGGGTCGTGCTGGTGGACCTGCCGAGGCTCGAGGTCTCGGCGACCCGCATCCGGGCGCTCCTCGCCGCCGGCCGGGACCCGCGCTGGCTCCTGCCAGACCCCGTACTGGAGATCATCCGAGAGAGAGGACTGTACCTTGCACGAAACTGAATCCCTGCGCGACCTGGCCGTCGCGGCCCTCGAGGAGCTGAAGGCCCTGGACGTGACCGTCCTGGACGTCCGCGGCAAGGTCTCGTGGACCGACTTCATGGTGGTGGCGAGCGGCAACTCCGACCGGCACGTGCGGGCGCTGGCCCGTAACGTGGTCACCCGCGCCGACGAGGCCGGCCAGCCGCCGCTCGGGGTCGAGGGGGACCAGGAGGGCGAGTGGGTCCTGATCGACCTCGCCGACGTGGTGGTGCACGTCATGCTGCCCAGGGTCCGGGATTTCTACCAGCTCGAGCGTCTCTGGACGGTGCCGCCCGGCCGGGAGGCGACCACGGGATAACCCCCGGTGCGCGTCCACCTGATCGCCGTGGGATCCGGGATGCCCCGCTGGGTCGCGGAGGGCTTCCAGGAATACGCGCGCAGGATGCCCCGGGAGTGCACGCTGGTCCTGCGCGAGGTGGAGCTGCCGGGGCGCCAGCGGGGCCTCCCCGCGAGCCAGGGGCGGACCGCCGAGGGTGAGCGGTTGCTGGCGGCGGTCCCCGCCGGCGCGGGCGTCGTGGCCCTGGACGAGCGCGGGGCGCCCTGGGACACCCTCGAGCTCTCCCACCGGCTCGAGGGCTGGCTCGGGGGCGGCCGAGACGTGGCGTTGCTGGTGGGAGGCGCGGACGGGCTCGCCCCCGAGTGCCTGCAGGCCGCGGGACAGGTCTGGTCCCTCTCCGCCCTCACCCTGCCCCACATGCTGGTGCGGGTCCTGGTCGCCGAGCAGCTGTACCGCGCCTGGAGCATCCTCGCCGGCCACCCCTACCACCGGGGCTCGGTGGCGGGACGTCCCCCCCGCGCCATTCCCGGGCCGGGGCGGCGCATCCCCCGGGCCCGGGACGCCGGGGGCCCGCCTGCCTCACCCACCTCCCCCCCGGACCTCTACCTCGCCTCCCGCTCGCCGCGCCGGCAGGAGCTGCTGGGCCAGATTGGAATCCGCTTCCGGGTCGTTCCGGCGGAGGTCGACGAGACCCCGCTCCCGGGGGAGGACCCGGCGGCGCTCGTGCAGCGCCTCGCGCGGGCGAAGGCGCGGGCCGGCCGGGCGGGACTCGCCCCGGGGGACTCCACCCCCGTGCTGGGGGCCGACACCGAGGTGGTGCTCGACGGGGAGGTGCTGGGCAAGCCGCGTGACGCGGCCCACGCAGCGGCGATGCTGGCGCGCATCTCCGGGCGCAGCCACCAGGTGGTCTCGGGCGTGGCGCTCGCAAAACCGGGCCGGGAGGCGGCGCGGCTTTCCACCAGCACGGTGTGGCTGCGGGACACCACCGCCGCGGAGCGCGCCGCGTACTGTGCCACCGGGGAGCCCCTCGACAAGGCCGGGGCCTACGGCATCCAGGGGGTCGCGGCCGTCTTCGTCAGCCGGCTCGAGGGCAGCTACTCCGGGGTCATGGGGCTGCCGCTGCACGAGACGGCGGAGCTCCTGCGCGAGGCAGGGCTCGCGATACCGCGCACCCCCTAGCCCTCTGGCGAGCGGCGGGCGGCGGGCACCCCCCGGAACCGCCCTCAGAACTGGGGCCGCTCGGGGGCCTCGCGGTACATCCGCGCGCCGTTCTCGATCTCGGCCCGGGCATCTTCGACCGACCCCCAGCCCTGGACCCGGACCCACTTGCCCTCTTCCAGGTCCTTGTAGTGCTCGAAGAAGTGCGCGATCTGGTCGAGGAGCGTCTGCGGCAGGTCCTGGGCACAGGAGATCCGCTCGTAGCCCTTGCAGAGCTTCGCCGCCGGTACCGCGAGCACCTTGGCGTCGTCACCCGACTCGTCGGTCATCTTCAGCACCGCCACCGGCCGGCAGCGGACCACCGAGCCGCTGATGAGCGGATAGGGCGTCACCACCAGCACGTCGACCGGGTCCCCGTCGGGGGAGAGCGTGCGGGGGACGTAGCCATAGTTGCAGGGGTAGTGCATCGCGCTGGTCATGAACCGGTCGACGAACATCGCGCCGGTCTTCTTGTCCACTTCGTACTTCACCGGGTCCGCGTGCGCCGGGATCTCGATGATGACGTTCACTTCGTTCGGTACGTCACGGCCGGAGTCCACACGGTCCAGGTTCATCGGGCTTCTCCTGAGATGGGGCCCCGCCCGCTGCGCCACGACCGGGCCCAGGGGGCAGACGCGCAGAAAACGCGGGGCCGCACCGGACGGACCCGGTGCGGCCCCGTTTCCTCACCCGCGGCGACCACCGCGGGCCCCCGCCCCATCACGCCGCCGGCAGCAGCGGGATGATCAGCAGGGCGACGATGTTGATGATCTTGATGAGCGGGTTGACTGCCGGGCCCGCCGTGTCCTTGTACGGGTCGCCGACGGTGTCACCGGTCACCGCCGCCTTGTGGGCGTCGGAGCCCTTGCCGCCGTGGGCGCCGTCCTCGATGTACTTCTTGGCGTTGTCCCAGGCGCCGCCACCGGTGGTCATGGAGATGGCCACGAAGAGCCCCGTGACGATGGCGCCGAGCAGCACGCCACCGAGGGCCTGCGGGCCCAACACCAGGCCGACCACGACCGGAATCGCCACCGGGAGCAGCGAGGGCACCACCATCTCCTTGATGGCCGCCCGGGTCAGCATGTCCACCGCGCGCGAGTAGTCGGGCTTCGCCTTGCCCTCCATGATGCCCTTGATCTCCCGGAACTGGCGCCGGACCTCCACCACGATGCCCCCGGCCGCGCGGCCCACCGCCTCCATCGCCATGGCGCCGAAGAGGTAGGGGACGAGGCCACCGATGAACAGGCCGATGATGACCATGTGGTTCGAGAGGTCGAAGGTCACCGCCTTGTTCGCCGCCTCGAGCCCGTGGGTGTAGTCCGCGAAGAGCACCAGCGCCGCCAGCCCGGCCGAGCCGATGGCGTAGCCCTTGGTCACGGCCTTGGTCGTATTGCCCACGGCGTCGAGCGGGTCGGTGATGTTGCGGATCTTCTCGGGCAGGTTCGCCATCTCCGCGATGCCGCCGGCGTTGTCGGTGATCGGGCCATAGGCGTCGATCGCCACGATGATGCCGGTCATGGAGAGCATGGCGGTCGCCGCGATGGCGATCCCGTACAACTGCGCGAGGGCGTAGGAGCCCCAGATCGCCGCCGCCACCAGCAGCACCGGGATGGCGGTGGACTTCATGGACACGCCGAGTCCGGCGATGATGTTGGTCGCGTGGCCGGTGGTGGAGGCCGCCGCGATGTGCTTCACCGGGGCGTACTCCTTGGCGGTGTAGTACTCGGTGACCCAGACCATCGCGCCGGTCAGCACGAGACCGATCAGCGCCGCCCCGTAGAGCGAGCCGAAGCCGAGGCCCTTGGCCGCGAGCACATCGCCCATCATGAAGTACGTGATGGGGAGGAAGAACGCAGCGGCGAGCGCGCCGGCCACGATGAGGCCCCGGTACAGGGCGCCCATGATCTTCCCGTCCTTCGCCTCCTTCACGAACAGCGAGCCGACCACCGAGGCGATGATGGATGCGCCACCGAGGGCGAGCGGGTAGATGACGGCCGCGACGTTGTCACCGGCCACGCCGAAGACCAGCGAGCCGAGCAGCATCGTGGCGATGATGGTGACGGCGTAGGTCTCGAAGAGGTCGGCCGCCATTCCTGCGCAGTCGCCCACGTTGTCGCCCACGTTGTCCGCGATCACCGCGGGGTTGCGGGGGTCGTCCTCGGGGATGCCGGCCTCGACCTTGCCCACCAGGTCGGCACCCACGTCCGCGCCCTTGGTGAAGATGCCACCGCCGAGCCGCGCGAAGATCGAGATGAGGGAGCCGCCGAAGCCGAGACCCACCAGGGCGTGCAGGGCCTCCTTCACCTCCAGGCCCACGCCGTAGACCAGCACGGCGTAGTAGCCCGCGACCCCGAGCAGACCGAGTCCGACCACCAGCAGCCCGGTGATGGCGCCGCCCCGGAAGGCGAGCTGGAGCGCGGCGTTCAGCCCCGCGTCGGCGGCCTGCGCCGTGCGCACGTTGGCGCGCACCGAGATGTTCATCCCGATGTAGCCCGCGGCGGCGGAGAACACGGCGCCGATGGCGAAGCCGATCGCCGTGGGCGCGTGCAGGAAGTACCAGAGCACGGCGAAGAGGACCACGCCGACGATGGCGATGGTGCTGTACTGCCGGTTCAGGTAGGCCATGGCGCCTTCCTGCACGGCCGCCGCGATCTCCTGCATCCGGGCGTTGCCGGCCGGCTGGGCGAGGACCCAGCGCACCGACCAGACCCCGAATGCGAGTGCCACCAGGGCACTGAGCAGAGCAAAGATCAGCATCGACTTCCCTCCCTACGGGTCGTGGACCAGGCGGACAGGCGTCCCCACGCCGCCGCCCCTACAGTGCCGCGGCCCCGTTCGGGGCCGCCGCGTGGCCTGCCACTGCTTACTTCTTCAGCTTGAATTCCGGACACTTCTTCGCCACCGCCACGTTGCGCAGGGTGACGTAGGCTGGCAGCCCATTGTGGTAGGGCGGGTAGTCCTCGCCCTGGATCAACGGCACCAGGTATTCCCGGCAGGCGTCGGTGATCCCGAAACCGTCCGCCGAGATGAATTCCTTCGGCATCATCTTCTCCACGTTCGCCACGTCCCTGAGCTCGGCGTGGCCGACGCTCCAGCGGTAGGGCGAGCTGGACTCGCGCACGATGGTGGGCATCACCGAGCTCGCCCCGGCGAGCGCCAGCTCCACGGCAGCCCGGCCCATGGCGTAGGCCTGCTCCACGTCCGTCCTCGAGGCCAGGTGGCGCGCCGAGCGCTGCAGGTAGTCCGCCACCGCCCAGTGGTACTTGTAGCCGAAGGCGTCCTTCACCATCTGCGCCACCACCGGCGCGGCACCGCCGAGCTGCGCGTGCCCGAAGGCGTCGCGGGTGCCGGCCTCGGCGAGGAACCTGCCGTCGGGCCAGCGGGTCCCTTCGGAGACCACGACCGTGCAGTAGTCCCAGCGCTGCACGTTCTCCTTCACCCGGGCGAGGAAGCGCTCCTGGTCGAAGGGGACCTCGGGGAACAGGATGACGATGGGGATGGGCGTGGTCGCATCCGAGGCGAGCCCGCCCGCGGCCGCGATCCAACCCGCGTGGCGTCCCATCACTTCGAGGACGAACACCCTGGTGGAGGTCGAGGACATGGAGCGCACGTCGAAGCTCGCCTCGCGGGTGGAGACCGCGATGTACTTCGCGACCGACCCGAAGCCCGGGCAGTTGTCGGTGACCGGCAGGTCGTTGTCCACCGTTTTCGGCACGTGCACCGCCTGGATCGAAAAACCCGCCCGCTCGGAGAGCTGGGAGACCTTCAGGCAGGTGTCCGCCGAGTCACCCCCACCGTTGTAGAAGAAATACCCGATGTCGTGGGCCCTGAAGACCTCCATCAGGCGCTCGTACTCGGCCTGGCTCGCCTCGAGACTCTTCAGCTTGTACCGACAGGACCCGAAGGCTCCGGACGGGGTGTGGCGCAGGGCCGCGATCGCCTCCGGCGACTCGAAGCTCGTGTCGATCAGGTCCTCGGTGAGCGCCCCGATGATGCCGTTTCGCCCGGCGTAGACCTTGCCGATCCGGTCCGGGTGACGGCGCGCCGTCTCGATCACGCCGGCGGCGCTCGCGTTGATGACGGCGGTGACTCCACCCGACTGGGCGTAGAAGGCGTTCTTCGGCATGGCGGTCTCTTCCCTCGCTGGCGGTGGGTGGCAGGTTCAGGGTGAACGACTCGGCGCCCGTGTTGTCCCTGCGGGAAAGGATTCATCATTGTAAAGTAACCAGGGTCCGCCCGGCGAGGTAACGAAGACCTTGTTCAGAACCTTGAAGAGCCGCCGGCTGCGCGCCGGCGCGGGCGTTCTGGCCGGCGCCGCGTTGACGCTCGCCTCGGCCGTCGCGGCCGACCGCATCGAGCTGCCGGACATCGGGGCGTCCTCGCGTACCGTGCTGTCCTCCCAGCGCGAGCAGGCCATCGGCGAGGCGCTGATGCGGGCACTGCGCCGGGACGCCGTGATCCTGGAGGACCCCGAGGTCGAGACCTATCTGCAGGGCCTCGGCCAGCGGGTCGTGGCCCACAGCGACGGCGGTCCCGAGCGCTTCACCTTCTTCGTCGTCCAGGACCCCCGCATCAACGCCTTCGCGGCGCCCGGCGGTTACGTGGCCGTGCACACCGGCCTGATCCTGGCCACGGAGTCCGAGAGTGAGCTCGCGGCGGTCCTCGCTCACGAGGTCGCCCACGTGACCCAGGGCCACATCGCCCGCCGCTTCGAGGCGGCGAGCCAGATGACAATCCCCACGCTCGCCGCCCTGGCGGCGGCGGTGCTGCTCGCCTCCCAGAGCGGCGAGGCGGGCATGGCCGCCATCGCAGCGACCCAGGCGGGCGCCCTGCAACTGCAGATCGACTTCACCCGGGCGCACGAGGCGGAGGCGGACCGGGTGGGCATCGCCGCGCTCGCCGGGGCCGGCTTCGACCCGCGGAGCATGCCCACATTCTTCGAGCGCCTGCAGAAGAGCACGCAGTACGCGCGCAAGCCGCCGGAGTTCCTGAGCACTCACCCGGTGACCGAGTCCCGGATCGCCGACAGCCGGGCCCGGGCCGAGCAATACCCCTCCGGGCGCCAGCCGGACAGCCTCGCCTTTTCCATGGTCCGGGCCAAGATCCAGGCCCTGTCGGCGGACAATCCGGTCCAGGCGCAGCGCGACTTCGAGCGCACCCTCGCTGCGAGTCAGGGGGTCCGGGCCACGGCGGCCCGCTACGGCCACGCGCTCGCCCTGAAGCGCGCGGGCAAGGCTGCCGCGGCCCTGGCCGAGATCCGGTCGCTCTCCCAGGCCGACCCGGACAACGTGGCCCTGCGCGCCGAGCGGGCCCAGCTCGAGCAGGCGACGGGCCAGACTGCGAAGGCCCTCGAGTTGTTGCGGGAAGGGCTCGCACTCTACCCCCAGGACCGGGTGCTCACCTTTGCGTACGTGGACGCACTGCTGCGCTCCGGCCGGGCCCGCGAGGCGCGGGACGCACTGCTCGCCTACGGCCGGAACCGCGAGCCCGGGCCGAACTACCATCGCCTCCTCGCCCGCAGCCAGGAGCTGGCCGGGAACCTGCTCGAGGCGCACCTGGCGATGGCCGAGTACCAGTACCAGATGGGCCAGGTGCAGGAGGCCGTGGAGCACCTGGAGCGGGCGCGCAAGGAGGCGGGCGACGATTTCTACGCCGCCTCGCGCATCGACGCCCGGCTCGCCCCGCTCAAGGAGGAACTCGCGGAACTGAAGGCCAAGCGGCGCTCCGGGCGCTCGGTGCGCTGACGCGACCGGCTGTCCCGCACCACCTCGGGCGCCCCCTTTGACGGGGCGCAATTTCTCTCGTTGCCCCGGCCGTTACGGGTCCGGCGCTGGTTTGACCTGCCGGATTTCGTGGTGCAGACTACGGTGGCGCCTGCGTTTGCGGTCGGTTTGAACCTTTCTCCTGGCCTGTTGTCTGCTGGGGTGGGCGAAGGGGAGGCCGCCGTGGACAGACGTGAAGACTCCCGACAGTCCGTTAGCGTTAGCCCGTTACGGGTGCGGCGAGGCCCCCATCGTCGATGGCGGGGCGATAGGGCCGTCACGCAGGTCTACACGCGGTTGGGTGTGACTGACAACGAACGAGGAATTTTAGCAACATGAGCATTCAGCGCAGGACGATACTGAAGGGTGCGCTGGCCAGCAGCGCGGTCGGCGTCGCGGTCGGCGCCGGGTTGCTGGCCCCGCAGCAGGTGCTGGCTGCCTGGTCGAAGGAGGCCTTCGAGGCCAAGGCAGTGGGCGACGCCCTGAAGGCCCTCGGGCTGGCGGGCGCCGCAGCGAGTGCGGACGTCACCGTGAAGGCTCCGGACATCGCCGAGAACGGTGCAGTCGTTCCCGTCACCGTCGAGTCGACGATGAAGGACGTGCAGTCGATCTCCATCGTTGCCGAGAAGAACGCGCTGCCGTTGATCGCGTCCTTCGACCTGGGCGCCGGCGCCCTGCCGTACGTCTCGACCCGCATCAAGATGGGCTCGACGATGAACGTGCAGGCCCTCGTGAAGGCCGGCGGCAAGGTCTACGAGGCCAAGAAAGAGGTCAAGGTCACCATCGGTGGCTGCGGCGGCTAACGGCAAGATCGGAGAAGAGGTGAGATATGGCCAGTGGCACCATTAAGATCCGCGCCAAGGCTGTCGACGGCGTGGCAGAGGTCAAGGCACTCATCAGCCATCCGATGGAGCTGATGAGCAAGAACAAGACGACCGGCGAGGTCGTCCCGGCGCACTTCATTCAGGACATGGTGGCCGAGCTGAACGGCAAGCCTGTGCTGACGGGGCAGTGGAGCTCCGGCATCTCCAAGAACCCGTACCTGGCGTTCAAGGTGAACGCGAAGGCGGGTGACACCCTGAAGCTGTCCTGGAAGGACAACAAGGGCGACAGCGACTCCGCCGAGGAGAAGGTCGGCTAGGTCGGATCGTCCGTACCCGCAGCACCAGGGGCGCCCTCCGGGGCGCCCTTTTTTTGGGTCGGAACGCGACCTCGTACCGGGCCGTCCCGAGGCACCCCCTGCTGCTTCGCCACCAGCCCCAGGTGGACGGTGACCGCCGCCACCAGGGCCCAGGCCGCCAACCGGTGGCCCACGACGCTCACCCGGGCGAGCGCCGGTTCTGCCCCGGCGAGCCGCGACAGTTCCCAGAGCCCGAAGAAGCTGACCGCCGCGCCCTCCCCCAGGGCCTGCAGCAGGCCGGAGAACGGCAGCAGCCAGAGGACCCCGTAGAGCGCCCGGTCGGCCCTTCGCGAGAGCTCACGCTCCCAGGGCGTGAGCCCGGGCGGCCAGTGGGGCAGGCCCGCCGCCCAGCGCCACAGGGCACGCACCGCCGTGAGGGCGAGCAGCAGCAGCCCGAGCGAGCGGTGGGTGCCCAGGAGAAGCCCCTCGCCCGGCCCCGGCCCGCGACCGCCCCCCGGGCAGGCCCCGGCCATCAGGGCCGCGGTGGCGAACTGCACGGAGACGAGGAGCGCCACCACCCAGTGCAGCCCCTTCGCGATGACCCCGTACCGCTCGTAGGTGTTGCGCCAGGCGATGGCCATGGGGCCCTCTCCCACTCTCCCTTTCCCCGGGGAGGCCGACAGCCCCGGGGCCCTGCCGGAACCGGCCGCCTAGGGGCGGGACCCGTGCGCGGCGGGAAGACCGGCCTGCGGCGTGAGCCAGGCGGTCACACCCGTGGCGAGCAACGCCAGGGCCAGCACGGCGATGGCCGACCCGGCGTGGGTGAGGAACTGCGGGGCGAAGACGAGCATCAGCCCCAACCCCAGCATCATGTAGCCCGACAGGAGCTTCAGGAGGCGCCCCTCACGCTCGGAGAGCTTGCGGCTGCCGAGCGTGTAGGTGAACGCGAGCACGATGAGCGCCAGCGGGATCACGTAGATGACGTTGTAGAGCACGAGATAGCCGTAGTAACTCGCCCCGCCCAGGTCCTCCAGGGTGAGGGCGCGGGTGAACACCATGGGGAAGCCCGCCGTGCAGAGCAGCTCGTAGGAGTTGGCGACCACGGCCAGCAGCACCGTGCCGACCGCCATGGGCACCACGCCCCCGGCGGTGGCGACGCCGCGCATGCGCTTGAACAGCCCGGGCTTGGCGGACTCCGGGATGGAGAGGCTCACCCCCTGGCGAAACCAGAAGTAGTCCTTCAGATTCACCGCCGCGATGAGGACGGCGAGGAGCCCCGCCGCGAGGGTGACGCCCCGGATCTCCCCCATCATCAGGAAGACGTTCAGCCACGCGGCCATGAAGGCGAAGTAGACCAGCCCGGAGAACAGCACGAAGACCCCGCCGATGAAGAGCATGCGCGCGCGGCTGCGGGCGTGCACCAGCAGGCTCAGCAGGAACAGCAGCACGAAGAAGGCGCAGGGGTTGAAGGCGTCGAGCGACGCCAGCACGACGGTGAGCACGGGCAGGGACCAGCGCTCGAGGTCGACGGAGCCCAGCACCGGCAGGCTCGCCTGTGTCTCCCCGACTGCCCCCCCCGCCCCGGACGCGGCCGGAGTCCCTCCGTGTGGGGTGCCGCCGGGCTCGCCCGAGCCGGCGCCCGCGAGCGCCGCCACCCGCGCCGTCCGGCAGGCCTCGAGCTTGCGGGCCAACTCTGCGCCGCTGGTCTCGGCGGTGTGGAAACCGACCTCGATCTTGCGGCAGAAGAGGAAACCCGGGACGGAGCGGGCCTCGCCACCGACCGACCGCGCGGCGGCGACGTAGAGATCGACCGCCTTCTGGCTCCCGCTGATCTCATGGCTGCGCAGTTCGAGCCAGGGGTAGCGCTCGGGCAGCGAGTCGACGAAGGGCTTCGCCACCTGGCAATGGGGGCAGGTGGCACTCCAGAAGAAATGCAGGCGCACCGTCGGCGAGCCGTCCGCGGCGGTGCCGTACCAGAAGGCATCGTCGCGGGGGCCCTCGGCCGCGCCGGCGCCTGCCGCGCCGAGGGCCAGGACAACGATCCACAGGCGTAGGATTGCGTGCACCATCCAGATGTCCCTCGGGTCGCGACGGGACGCGTCCCCCGCCTGCGGCTACACTGACGGCTAAACTCAAGATGATCTGCGGGCAGCGCGCCCCACGCAACCCCCGCTCGCGGGCGGCGCAGCGCGAGGGGCGCAGCCACGTCAGGGTCGTGACGACAAGAGGAGAGCAGGCCGTGAGCATGATCGAGCGTCGGGAGTTCATCCAGCGGGCGGGTGCGGCGGCGGCTCTCGCCGCGCTCGGTCTCCCCAGACGGTCCCGGGGTGCGGCAGCGGCACGGGTGGTGGTGGTGGGCGGGGGCTTTGCCGGCGCCACCGCGGCCCGGTACACCCGGGAGTACGCCCCGGACGCCGAGGTCACCCTGATCGAAAAGGACGAGGCCTACGTGAGCTGCCCGTTCAGCAACGAGGTGCTGAGCGGCGAGCGGGACATCGCGTCGCTCACCTTCGGCTACGCGGGCCTCGCCCGGCGCGGTGTCCACGTCGTGATCGACGAGGTGCTGGACCTCGACCCGGCGGCGAAGACGGTGAAGACGCGCGGGGGAAAGACCCTCACCGCGGACTTCCTGGTCGTCGCCCCGGGGATCGCCTTTCGCTGGAACGCGATCCCGGGCTACGACGAGGCAGCGAGCGAGACGATACCCCACGCCTGGAAGGCCGGCCCCCAGACGCTCCTGCTGCGGCGCCAGATCGAGGCCATGCGCGACGGGGGCCTGCTCGTCATCGTCGCGCCGCCCACCCCCTACCGTTGCCCGCCGGGACCCTACGAGCGGGCCGCCCAGATCGCCCACTACCTGACCCACCACGGCAAGGGCAAGTCCAAGGTACTGATCCTCGACCCGAAGGACTCCTTCTCCAAGAGGCCCCTGTTCCTGGAGGGCTGGAAGCACAACTACGGCGACATGGTCGAGTGGCGCCCCGGGGCCGAGGGCGGCAAGGTCGAGTCGATCGACCCGAAGACCCGCGTCGTGCGCGCCGAGTTCGACGAGTACAGGCCCGACGTGCTGAACGTCGTCCCGCCCCAGAAGGCGGGCCTGCTCGCGGAGAAGTCCGGGCTCACCGACGAGCGGGGCTGGTGCCCCATCGTGCCGGAGAGCTTCGAGTCCACCCGCGCCAGAGGGGTGTACGTGGTCGGCGACGCCACCAGCGCCGGGGCGATGGCGAAGGCGGCCTACTCGTCCAACACCCAGGCCAAGGTGGCGGCCGCGCACATCGCCTCGACCATCCTCGGCACCCGGCCGCCGCGGCCCGCCTATACCAACACCTGCTGGAGCCTGCTCGCGCCCGACTACGGCATCTCGGCCGCAAGCATCTACACCATCGGGCCGGAGGGCCGGATCATCGAGGTGCCGGGCGCCGGGGGCTACTCGCCGGAGAACGCACCCATCGAGCAGCGCCGGCGCGAGGCCGAGTACGGCAAGAGCTGGTACGAGAACATCACCCGGGACACCTACGGCTGATGGGGCCGCTCCCGCGGTTCCGCAAGAGCCAGTCGCCCCTCGATCGGCTGGTGAGCCGCCTGCGGCCACCCCGAGAGAGCCTGCACGTGCGCATCCTGCGGGAGGCGCGCCGCCAGGGCATCCGCGTGGTCGACCGGTCCGCCGGGGCCATGCTGCGCCTGTCCCTCTGCGTGGCGAGGCGGAGTGCGACCGAGCCCTTGCCCGTGGCGGTCGCCACCTGCCTGGGGCGCACGGCCACCCGGGCCACACCCCGCCAGCTGGGGCGCAAGAAGTATCGGAAATCCGAGATCCTGGAGGAGTTGCGCCGACAGCAGGTGGACCTGACGAACGCCAGCGCCGGCTGGATGCTCCGGTTCATGGCGTGCGTGTCCGTCCAGGTGCTCACCCAGAGCCTGCCGGGCGCCGTGCAGGCCTGTGTGCGCAAGCAGGTGGGCCGCCGGCTACCCGAAGCTTCCTTCCGGGGCCGTCTGCGTTGAGCGGGAACAGCGCCCGGGCGCCGGTCCCGCGTGCGGCGCTGCAGTTCCGGGAGACCAGCTGCTACGATTAACCGGAATATGATCAGAGACAGGAGGGTGGAGCGGTGTCCAGGTGGAGCGAGTGGATGAAGGGTAGCGGCACGGTAAGTGGTACGCGCAGGCGGTGGCTGGCGGCGCTCCTCGGCACCAGCGGCGCCCTCGTGGCGAGCACCGTCGGACGTCGCGCAGAGGCCGCCGAAGACATGAAATTCCCGGGCGACGAGCCCACGCACAAGGTCCTCTACCAGTTCAATCAGGCGGACAACACCTACCACGAGCACGTGCTCGGCTCGGCCTCGGCCATGCTGCGGGAGTACACCGACGACATCCACGTCGTGGTGACCTGTTTCGGCGAAGGGATCCACATCGTGGCGAAGAAACCGGGGCGCCCCGTGGAGGAGTTGATCCGGCAGCGGGTCACGAGCCTCGCGGACTACGGCGTGGAATTCCACGCCTGTGCCCGGACCATGGAGGGCCTCAACTGGAAGGCGGAGGACATGCTGCCGTTCGTGAAGGTGGTTTCGGTCGGGGCGGCCGACCTGATGGAGCTGCAGGAAAAGGGCTACGCCTACATCGCCTGGTGAGCCCCCATCGCCTCGGGTGAGCCACACCCGGCCGCCGGCAATACCCGGCGGCCGGCGTTTGCCCGGGCCGCGGTGAGGCGCGGGGAGGCTCCGGTCCCTTGCAGGGGCCCTGCAGGGGGTCCTGGGGGGGACCCTACAGGGGCCACCAGTTCCGATCTTCCTCGAGTTCCTTGCGGCAGGTGCGCAGCTGCTCGTCGTAGGTGCGCGCGTAACGCTCCACCTTGCGCGCCACCCCCACGAGCCAGCCCTTCTCCCGATAGGTGTTGCGCTTCCAGCCTCCGTGCCCCTCGTGGTATGCCAGGTACTGGTTGAAGGCGTCGGACTTCCCGATCCCCAGGGTGCGGTGGCTCACGTCGGCATACCAGCCGATGAAGTCGGCGACGTCCTCGAAGTCGTCCCGGTCGGCCCACCGGTTGCCGGTGCGGTCCCGGTACCAATCCCAGGTCTCGTCCTTCACCTGCCCGTAGCCGAAGGCGTTCGACACCCGCCACCACATGGGAATGCCGAGCAGCGTGTCGCGGGGCGGCTTGGCGTCCTCGCGAAAGCCCGACTCCTGGCGGACGATGGCGAGCTGCAGGGGCACTGGCGCGCCCCACTTCTGCTCCGCCTCGCGGGTCGCCTCCCACCAGTCCGGCTTCTCCCGGAAGATCGCACAGGCGTTGTCGACCGCCCTGGGCGGCGCGGAAGCGCACGCCTGCAATACCAGCGCCATCGCAGCGAGGACGAGGCCGGGGGTCCATCGCCCCGGCCGCGCCATCGCTCCCGGCGTGCACGCGCCGGGGCCGGATGCCTCACCCGACCCCGGCGACCGTGCCCGGTCCCCGTCGGGGATCAACGTCCGCCGTACCCCCCCGGACCGTAGCCCGGGGCGGCGGGCTGACCGTAAGGCGCGCCACCGACGCCGGGTCCACCGCCGTAACCCGGGGCGCCGTAGCCCGGGGCGCCGTAGCCCGGGGCGCCGTAGGGCGCGGGCCCGTAGCCTCCGGGGGCGGCCGGCTCTTCCTTGCCCCCGAACATGCTCCCCATGGGCCCCATCATCTTTTCCATCGGCTGCGTCATCCGCTGCATGGGCTGCGTCATCTTCTCCATCGGGGCCATCATCTTGTCCATGGGGCCCGTCTTCTTCTCAGGAGGCGCCCCGGAGGGGGCCGCCCCCGGGGCCGCCCCCGGACCGGCCGCGGCTCCGGGCGCGCCGGGCGCAGCGGGCTGACCGGGACCACCCGCGGCAGGCGGTGCATCCTTCACGAAGGGGTCCAGCTCACGCAGCGGCACGTAGCGCCGCGGCGCGAGCGGTGCGGGCCCGCTCCCACCGTAGGCAGGCGCCTGCCCGTAACCGGCACCGGGCGGCGGGTAACCCTGGGGCGGTGCATACCCGCCGGGCTGACCGTAGGCCGGAGGCTGACCATAAGCCGGAGGCTGACCATAAGCCGGGGGCTGACCATAGGCCGGCGGCGCACCGTAGGGTGCGGCCTGGCCGTAACCGGCCGCCGGGTCGGGTTGCGGGTAGGGCTGTCCGCCCTGCGCCCACACGGGTATCGCCGCGAAGGTCAGGACAAAGAGTCCAAGGTGTTTCGCCTGCATGCGCATCTCGATGCTCCTTGCCGTCAAGTGGGAAGTGGCAGCGCGCCCGTCGCCGCCCCGACTATTCTCTATAGCCTAGCCCGGCCACCTGTGCACGCCGGATGCGGGGGTGCTCGGATCTAAAGGATCCCTTAGTTGCCATAGATAAACCGCCGATTCCGGGAGAGCACCGGGTCCCGTATAAGGAGTACGGGGGGCTTGAAAAGGAGGACGCAGGCGATGATGGACACACGCTCGACGACGACGCACGAGCGGGGACCGCACGGCGCGAGGGCGAGGCTTCCGCTCGTGCACCTGCGCTATCAGGGTCACCCCATCGGCCTGTACGGGATTCGCGAGGCCGGCGAGCAGGTGATCGACCTGCGCCAGGGTCCGATCGCGTTTCCGGTGGGCACCGAGCTCCTCATCGAGGACCTGATGGGCGTGTACGAGGGAGCGCGGCCGCGGATGTTCCAGGGGACCGTGACGCACAGCGACGGTCTCGGGATGTCCATCGAGATCTGAGCGCCGTTCCCTCTCCGGCCGCGGAACCGCGCGGCCGGGGGTCAGGCCCAGGCGGCGCCACCGGGCGCTCGCCCGGTGGCGCGTTCCAGGGCTCCTGGGACACCCCTAGGACCCCGGCTCCTTACCCCACGCCACGACCCACAACTGCACGAGCTCGGCCACCGAGCGCGTGCCGGTCTTGCGCATGAGGTGGGAACGGTGCACGTCCACCGTCTTCTCGCTGATCCCCAGCGTGGAGGCAATCACCTTGCTCGGCTTGCCGGTGACCAACAGCTCGAGCACCTCCCGCTCCCGCGTGGAGAGCGAGCGCAGGAGCGCCTCCGCGTCCCGGCGCCGTTGCCCCCGGGCATGGGCCTGGGCCTCGGCGTCGAGGCAGGCCTGGATCCGCTCGATCAAGAGCTGAGGGTTGAACGGCTTCTCGATGAAGTCGACCGCCCCCGCCTTCATCGCGCGCACCGCCATGGGGACGTCGGCGTGCCCGGTGAGGACGATCACCAGCAGCTTCAGGCCCCGCTCGCGCAGGACCTCCTGCAGCTGCAGGCCGCTCATCCCGGGCATGCGCACGTCGAGCAGCACGCAGCCGCGCGTGTCCTCGTGGACGACCTCGAGGAGTGCCTCGGCGGAGGGAAAGTCGGCGGCCGGGACTCCCACCTCCCCGAGCAGCGCCCGCAGCGAGCGGCGCACCGACGCGTCGTCGTCGACGATGAACACCCGCACCTCGTCCCCCGCGCTCATGGCGCTGACCTCCGCAGGCTGAAAGAGAACACCGCCCCGCCCGAGGGGGCCGGGTCGTAGCGCAACTGCCCCCCGTGGGCCTCCACGATCGACCGCGTGATGGACAACCCCATGCCGAGGCCCTCGGGCTTCGTGGTCACGAAGGACTCGAAGAGCCTCCCCGCGAGCCCGGGGTCGACGCCCGGCCCCGTGTCGGCGACGGACACCACGACCCGGTCGCCCTCGAGCGCGAGGGAGACGACGACCCGGCGCCGCTCGGAGGGCTCGACCGAGACGGCCTCGATGGCGTTGCGCACGAGGTTCAGGAGCGCCTGGGCGACCAGGACCCGGTCGGCGAGCACCGCCGGCAGGCCGGCGGGGGTCTCGACGCCGAGCTTCACACGTCGGCGGTCCGCGTCGGGGCGCAGCGCCCCCACCACGCCCGCGACGACCTCCCCGAGGTCCAGCGGGACGGGGGCCATCTTTCCCCGGCGCACGAATTCCCTCAGCCCGCGCACGATGGCGCTGACGCGCTGGGCCTCCTCCCCGATGGCGTCAACCCACTCGCGCACACGCGAGAGGTCCCCGGCCCCGGACTGCAGGCTGCGCTGCGCCGCCGCGCAGTACGTGACGATGGCGGTCAGGGGCTGGTTGACCTGGTGGGCCATCTGGGTCGCCATCTCCCCGACGCTCGCGAGCCGGTTGGCGTGGGCGAGCTCCAGCATCCGCTCCCGCTCCCGGCGCTGGGCCTCCCGCAGCCGGGCCCGCCCCCGCGCGGAACGATAGGTGAGCCAGAGTGTCCCGCCGAACAGCAGGGGGGCCGTGACTCCGTAGACCGCCAGCAACGTGCCCGCGAGCCCGGCCATGCGCTTGGAGAGCGCGGCGTGGGGTAGCAGGGTTGCGAGGGTCCAGGAGTAGCGGTGGGGCGAGGCCATCGCCGGCGCGTCCGAGGCGGACGCGTCCCCGGCGAGTGGGTAGACCCTGCGGAAGGTGAGGAGACCGTCCGCGGTGTCGACGGTGCCGGCCACCTCCGCGCGGATGCGCTCCCAGGCCTCGGGCTCCCGGGCCGCCAGCGTGCGGTCTGAACGCTCCGGGAACGCGAACCCCCACTCGAGCGCGGGGTCGGGGCCGGCGAGCCAGTAGCCCTGCTCGTTCAGCAGCCACAGCTGGCTCGCCCCCCCCTGCGCGTACGCGCGCAGGCGAGTGAGCAGGCGCCGCCCATGGTAGCTGAGCGTGAGCACGCCCCGGCGCTCCCCGCCCGCGCCGAACAGCGCGACGGAGGCCCGAAGCACGGGTTTCAGGGGCATCTGCACAGCCCCGCCCTGCAGGATCAGGTCGAGGGGCGACAGGTGGACCTCGCCGCGTCCGAGGCGCATCGTCTCCTGGAAGTGCGCGCAGTCCCCTTTCCACTGCAGCGCCGGCGCGCCGGCCACGGTCGGCCGGCCGTCGTTGCCGTCGACCCGCACCACCTCCCCACCGTCCGCCCCGATGACCGCGGCCTGCTCGTAGCGCGGCTTCTGACTGACGAACGTGAGGTACTCGGCGGCGAGCCTCTCCCGCGCCCCCGGGGCGTCCCCGCGCAGCAGGTCCCGCATCTCGTTCTGCTCGTGCAGGAAGCGCAGGTCGGACAGCACGCTGGCCACCTCCTGCACCGCGGCCTGCTGGGCGAGCTCGAGGACCCGGTTCTCGCTGTCGAGCGCGTGCTGGCGCGCCCGCGTCTCCTCGAGGTGATAGTGCAGCAGGAACGGCAGGGCGAGCAGGAGGCAGAGGGCGAGGCCGAGGGGCACGGCGACGGAGAGCACGGGGAGCGGGCGGACCCGCGCGCCGGTGCCGGAACCGGGGTCGGTCGCGCGCCTATGCACCGAGGAACACCCCGAAGATGGCGACCTGCAGCAGGGTGAGCGGGATGCCCACGCGGGCGAACTCCGCGAAGCTCACGTGGGTCCCGCGCCGGTCGGCGGCCTCGACGATGATGACGTTGCTTGCCGCGCCCAGGATGAGCAGGTTGCCCGCCAGCGTGCTCCCCGCGGCCAGCGCGAGCAGCCCCGCCTCGGAGACCCCCGCGTGTTGCAGGAGGGGCAGGTACAGGGCGACCAGCGGGACGTTGGAGACGAGCTGGCTCAGCAGCACCCCCACACCCAGGGTCGCACCCGTGCCGGTCAGGTCGAGGCCGAGGCGCGCGAGGGCGTCCTGGAAGAAGCCGGTCTGCCAGACGCTGGCCGTCAGCACGAACATCGCGGCGAAGAACAGCAACGTCGGCCAGTCCAGGCGCCGCAGGATCGCCCCGCGCCGCGGGCTCGCGAGGAGCACGGGCAGGGCCCCCGCGAGGGCGATCCAGGACAGGCGCATCTCGAAGGGCGCGCCAGTCCAGACCAGGGCGACCTTCGCGACCACCATCAGGACCACGACCACCAGCGCCAGGCGCGCCAGCCGGGCGAGCGCCGGGTCACCGGGGCCGGCCTCGGCGTGCTCCAGCACGCCCCCGTGGAATTCCCGCCGGTAGGCCACCCGCAGCACCGCATAGGCCGCGAGGAGGCTCAGCACGGTGGGGAGGAAGAGGTGGCGCAGGAAGGTGACGAAGGGACTGGCCATGCCCCCGCCGATGGCGATCAGGAGATTCTGGGGGTTGCCGATCGGGCTCATCACGCTGCCCGTGGTGACGGCGAAAGACAGGGTCAGCAGCAGCACGCGGCCGTCGATCCGGTGCCTCCCGGCGAGCCGCAGCATGAGCGGCGTCCCCACGATCGCGAGGGTGTCGTTCATCAGCAGGGCGGACGCCAGGCCGACGCCGAACAGCACCGCGAGCACCAGGGAGTCGGCGCTCCGGGCCCGGCCCAGGGTGTGACACGCGAGGGTGTAGAGGTACCCGCTCGCCACCAGGGCCTCGCCCACCACGAACATCCCGAACAGGAACAGCATGACGTCCGGGTCGATGGACCGCAGCGCTTGCGCCGGGGAGATGTGCCCGCTCAGGAGCACCGCGAGTGCGCCAGCCCCCATGGCCTGCCAGATCCGGATGCGCAGGCGCCCCACCCGGCGGAAGGCGATGGCGGCGAAGACCGCGAGCAGCACCAGGACGGGAAAGCTCACGGGGCGCACCCCTGGCAGGGCGCAGGCACGAGGGTCATGGGTCCACTGGGTCCGGAAGGCCCGGTCACCGCTTCGCGACCCACGCGGCGGCGTCGCAGGCCGCCATGTAGTCCGCCAGCTCGGCCGCCGGCAGGGGCGGCGAGAACAGGAACCCCTGCGCCAGCTGCACACCCCGCCGCCGCAGGTACTCGACCTGGTGGGGGTGTTCGACCCCCTCGGCGATCACGGTGAGACCGAGCCGGCGGCCGAGGTCGATGATCGCGTCCAGGACCGGGCGGCTCACCGAGTCGGTGCCGATGGTGTCGACGAAGCTCTTGTCGACCTTCAGGTAGTCCATCGGGAAGCGCTGGAGGTAGGAGAGGCTGCTCTGGCCGGTACCGAAGTCGTCCACGGCGAGGGAGCAACCGAGCGCGCGCAGGGACTCCATCACCCGCCGCGCGGCGCCCTCCCCGCCCTCGATCAGCTGACGCTCGGTCGCCTCCAGCATCAGCACCGAGGGCTCGAGCCCGGACCCCTGCAGGACCGACCGGACCTCCTCGACGATGGCCTCGTCGGCGAAGTGCTGGGCCGCCAGGTTGACCGCAACGTGGAAGTCGGGCAGCGCGCGAAACCACTGCAGGACGTCGTCGCGCACGCGCCTCAGCATCCAGTCCGTCATGGGCATGACGAGCCCCGTCTCCTCCGCCATCGCGATGAAGAGGGCCGGGTGCACCAGCCCCCGCTGGGGGTGGCGCCAGCGCACCAGCGCCTCGGCCCCGGCGCAGCGCCCCGCGGCGAGGTCCACGAGCGGCTGGTAGTGGACCTCGAGCTCCCCCCGGCGCAGCGCCGTGCGCAACTCCGTCTCGAGCGAGAGCCGCCGGCGCATGGCGCGGGAGAAGGCCACGGCGGCCAGCGTGCCCAGGGCCACCCCCACCCACCCGAACCGCGGGAGGCGCTCGAGAAATGCGTCCAGCACGTCGGAGTCGGGGCGGGCGGCCTCGACCCGGACCCGATGCCGGGTGGAGTCCGCGGCGGCGAAGAGGTACCCCCGGGTCCCGGCGGGCACCATGCCGGGGTTTTCGGCCACGACGGGCCCGTCCGTCACCTCCATCCGGAAGCCACCCTGGAGGCCGAGCACCTCGGCGAGGACGTCGTTGCGGAACTCCGAGGGAGACACCAGAACGCCGGCCCCGGCACCCCCCGCGACACGGCGGTGAACGACCACTGCGGGGTCGTCGACGAGCTCGGACTCGTAGAAGCCCACGAAGGTGCCTTCGGCAGGGAAACGGGCCCGGTCCGCCGCCGGGGGGTACACGCCTGCCGGTCCCCGGCTCGTGCAGTAGACCTGCAGGTCGGCGCGGAACAGACCCACCTCCCGCGCCGCCGCGGACTCGAGGACCACGCGGCGCAGGCGCTCGACCGTCTGCGGCGAGCAGGGGGCGTCGACGAGCGGCGTGACCCGGTTCAGGTCGGCCAGCGCCCAGTCGAAGACGTGCTCGGCGTTGCGCACGGCGAGCCGGACGGCGATGTCCGTCTCGCGCGCCACCTGGTCCCGGGCCGAGAGGTAGGCGAGCGCGAGGAGCGCGAGCAGGGGGACGACACCGGCAAGGGCGGTGCCGAGGCCGGTGAGGACCCCGTTGCCCTCCGGCGTGCCGAGGGGGGCCCAGTGGCGGCGCGGCCCCTTGCCGTTCGGGGGCGCGCTCACGCGTGCGGCTCGATCACGTCGCCGCCCGCAACCGGGTGCGCCCGGCCCACGTGCCGGGGGCAGGCGGCCTCGGCCGTTTTGTACTCGGGGGTCAGGTTTGCGGGCATCCCTTCGCTCCTCCTCCCCAAGGCTAGCGCGCGCGCTCCCCGGGAGGTAGGGGGACCGGTGGCCTGGGCCAGTACCGGCAGGACGGGTGCGTTTCCCCCCGGTGACCGGTCAGAATACCGCCTTCCCGCGCGCCGGCCCCGCCTCGCGCGCTGCCCCTTCCGGGTCGCCGCGCCGCCGGGGGCGCCCCCGGGGACCCGCCCGTTCAGGAGAGCACGCCCACGATGATCAAGCCCCACGGCTCCGAGACGCTGAACCCCCTCTTCGTGTACGACCCGGTGCGCCACCGGGAGCTGCTGCAGGAGGCCGAGGGCCTGCCGTCCCTGCTCCTGAATTCGGCCGCCGCCGCGAACGCCGTGATGCTGGGCACGGGCTACTTCAACCCCCTGACCGGCTACATGAGCGCGGCCGACGCGCTCTCCGTCGCCGAGCGGATGCGCACCACGGACGGGCTCTTCTGGCCGGTGCCGGTGCTGAACCTGACCCGGGACCTGGCGAGTGTGAAAGGCGCGAGGCGCATCGCCCTGCGCGACCCGAACCTCGCAGGCCACCCCGTCCTCGCGGTCATGGACGTGCAGGACGTGGAGGAGCTCGCGGAGCCCGAGCTCGACTTCATCGTGGAAAAGGTGTTTCGCACGCTCGACCCCGCCCACGCCGGCGTGGCGACCTTCCGCTCGCTCGGCCGGTACTGCGTCTCGGGGCCGATCCAGGTGCTCGGCTTCAGCTACTTCCAGAGCGAATTCCCGGACACCTTCCGCACCGCGGTCGAGATCCGCAACGAGATCGCCGAGCGCGGCTGGCGCCGCGTGATCGCCTTCCAGACCCGCAACCCCATGCACCTCGCCCACGAGGAGCTCTGCAAGATGGGCATGCGGGCGGTGGGGGCCGACGGCGTGGTGATCCACATGCTGCTCGGGCGCCTGAAGGCAGGCGACATCCCCGCGCCGGTGCGCGACGCCGCCATCCGCAAGATGGTCGAGCTCTACTTCCCGCCGAACACCGCGATGGTGACCGGCTACGGCTTCGACATGCTGTACGCGGGCCCGCGCGAGGCGGTGCTGCACGCGGTGTTCCGCCAGAACATGGGCGCGACGCACTTCATCGTGGGCCGTGACCACGCGGGCGTGGGCGACTACTACGGCGCCTTCGACGCCCAGAGGATTTTCGACGAGGAGGTGCCGAAGGGGGCGCTGGAGATCGAGATCTTCAAGGCGGACCACACCGCCTGGTCGAAGAAGCTGAATCGGGTGGTGATGATGCGCGACGCCCCGGATCACACGCCGGACGACTTCGTGCTGCTCTCCGGGACGAAGGTGCGCGAGATGCTCTCCCGGGGCGTCGCCCCGCCGCGGGAGTTCTCGCGCCCGGAGGTGGCGCAGATCCTCATGGACTACTATCGGCAGGAGGTCGAAGGCCAGGTGTGACCGGGGAGGCGCAGTGGCGGCCAGGAGACTGATTGTCGGGATCAGCGGCGCGACCGGGATCGTCTATGGTGTGCGGCTGCTCGAGTGGCTGCGCCCCACCGGGGTGGAGACCCACCTGGTGGTGTCCCGGGCGGCGGACCTGACCCGGGCCCACGAGACCGCCCTCGGGGCCCGTGAGCTCCGCGCCCTGGCGGACGTGTCCTACGACGTGGACGACCTCGGCGCGGCCATCTCCAGCGGGTCGTTCCCCACCCTCGGAATGGTCGTGATCCCCTGCTCCGTGAAGAGCCTCGCCGAGGTCGCCACGGGCGTCACCTCGACGCTCCTCACCCGGGCCGCCGACGTGGTGCTGAAACAGCGCCGGCGGCTCGTGCTGGTCGTGCGCGAGACCCCGCTGCACGCGGGGCACCTGCGCAACATGCTGGCGGCGACCGAGGCGGGCGCCGTGGTGATGCCTCCGGTGCCAGCCTTCTACACCCTGCCGAAGACGGTGGACGACATCGTCGACGACACGGTCGCCCGCGTCCTCGACCTGTTCGACGTCGATGTGGGCCGGGTCAAGCGCTGGGGCGAGGACATCAGCCGCCCTGGACATGCTCCGCGATGAAGCGCTTCACGGCGGCGGTGTCCGCGTCGAGGACCTCGAAGCGCCGGGGGCGCGACTCGAGGTCGGCGTAGGCGGGCGGGCGCTCGGGGGCGCGCCCGAGGGCCTCGCGGATCGTGTCCTCGAACTTGGCCGCGAGCGCGGTCTCCAGGCACACCATGGGCACGCCGGGCTCCCGGTGCTCCAGGGCGACCTTGATCCCGTCGGCGGTGTGGGTGTCCACCAGGTAGCCGTAGCGCTCGTAGACCTCGCGGATGGTGCGCAGGCGGTCGGCGTGGGCGCTCGAGCCGGAGACGAAGCCGCTCGCGCGCACACGATCGAATTCCGGCGTGCCGGCGAGGTCGAACTGGCCCTCGGCGCCCATCCGCCGCCACAGCTCGCGCACCCGCCCCGCGTCCCGCCCCACGACGTCGTAGACGTAGCGCTCGAAGTTCGAGGCCCTGGAGATGTCCATCGACGGGCTCGAGGTCTGGTGCACCTCGGCGCCGCTGCGCGGGCGGTAGACGCCGGTGCGGAAGAACTCGTCCAGCACGTCGTTCTCGTTGGTGGCGAGCACCAGCCGGCGGATCGGCAGGCCCATGCTGCGGGCGACGTGGCCCGCGCAGATGTTGCCGAAGTTCCCCGACGGAACGGCGAAGGAGACCTGCTCCTCGTTCGAGCGGGTGGCCGCGAAGTAGCCCCGGAAGTAGTACACCACCTGGGCCACCAGACGGGCCCAGTTGATGGAATTGACCGTGCCGATCCGGTAGCGGGCCTTGAAGTCCAGGTCCGCGGACACCTCCTTCACGATGTCCTGGCATTCGTCGAACACCCCGCGCACCGCGAGGTTGAACACGTTGGCGTCCGCGAGCGAGTACATCTGCGCGGTCTGGAACGCGCTCATCTTGCCGTAGGGCGAGAGCATGAAGATGCGCACGCCGCGCTTGCCGCGCACCGCGTACTCCGCGGCGGAGCCCGTGTCGCCGGAGGTGGCCCCGAGGATGTTCAGGGTCTCGCCGCGCCGCCCGAGCTCGTACTCGAACAGGTTGCCGAGCAGTTGCATCGCGACGTCCTTGAACGCGAGGGTCGGCCCGTTCGAGAGCTGCAGCAGGTGCAGCCCGGGCTCGAAGGTGCGCAGCGGCGTGATCGCCTCCGAGCCGAAGGCCCGGGCGGTGTAGGTCCGCTCGACGATCCCCCGCAGGTCCCCGGCGGGGATGTCGTCGATGAAGCGCGAGAGGACCTCGAAGGCGAGCTCCCGGTACCCGAGGCCCCGCCAGGTCGCGAGCGTGGCCCGGTCGACCGGCGGGTAGCTCTCGGGGACCGTCAGCCCGCCGTCGGGCGCGAGGCCCTCGAGGAGGATGTCGCAGAACGGCAGGGGCGCCATCCCGCCCCGGGTGGATACGTAGCGCATGCGAGCCAGTATATCCCGCCGGACGGGGATGCCTCAGCTGAGGAACAGCCGGTACGCCGGGTTGCCCGTCTCCTCCTCCCAGGGATAGCCGAGGTCGGCGAGGAACTTCTGGAACCGCCCCGCGTCCGCGGGCGGGACCTGCACCCCCACGAGCACCCGCCCGTAGTCCGCACCCAGGTTGCGGTAGTGGAAGAGGCTGATGTTCCAGCGCGAGCCCATCTGGGTCAGGAAGTTCAGCAACGCGCCGGGGCGCTCGGGGAACTCGAAGCGGTACAGGACCTCGTCCACCACCTCGGGGGCCCGCCCGCCCACCATGTAGCGGACGTGCAGCTTCGCCATCTCGTTGTCCGACAGGTCGAGGACGGCGTAGCCCTTCTCGCGCAGCTCGCCCACGAGCCGCTCCTTGTCCGCCCGCCCCTCGCGCAGCTCGATCCCCGCGAAGACGTGGGCGCGGCTCGCGCTCGCATAGCGGTAATTGAATTCGGTGATGCTGCGGTGGCCGATCGCCTCGCAGAAGCTCCGGAAGCTCCCCGGCTCCTCCGGGATGGTGACGGCGAGAAGGGCCTCGCGCTGCTCCCCGGTCTCGGCGCGCTCCGCGATGTAGCGCAACCGGTCGAAGTTGAGGTTGGCCCCGGAGTCGACGGCGACGAGGTCCGCCCCGCGCAGCCCCTCGCGCTCGACGTATTTCTTCAGACCGGCGACCGCCAGGGCGCCGGCGGGCTCCGCGACGGAGCGCGTCTCGTCGAAGATGTCCTTGATGGCGGCGCAGATCTCGTCGCCGGTCACGAGCACCACCTCGTCGACCGCCTCGCGGCAGACCCGGAAGGGCTCCTCCCCCACCTGGCGCACCGCGACGCCGTCGGCGAACAGGCCCACGGAATCGAGGACGACCCGCTTCCCGGCGGCCAGCGCCCGCTCGAGGCTCGGCGCGTCGTCGGGCTCGACCCCGATCACCTTCACCTCGGGCCAGAAGGTCTTCACGTAGGCGGCGATCCCCGCGATGAGCCCGCCGCCGCCGACCGGAACGAAGATCGCGTGCAGCGGCGCCGGGTGTTGGCGCAGGATCTCCATCGCCACCGTGCCCTGGCCCGCGATCACCTCCGGGTCGTCGTAGGGGTGCACGAAGGTCATCCCCTCGCGCCGGGCGATCTGCGTCGCGTGCGCGTAGGCCTCGTCGTAGGCGCTGCCGTGGAGCACGGCCTCGCCCCCCAGCCGGCGCACGGCGGCGACCTTGATCGGCGGGGTGGTCTCCGGCATCACGACCAGGGCGCGGATCCCGAGCCGGCGGGCCGACAACGCCACGCCCTGGGCGTGGTTGCCCGCCGAGGCGGTGATGACGCCCCGCGCCCGCTCCTCCGGCGACAGGCCCGCGATCTTGTTGTAGGCCCCCCGGATCTTGAACGAGAACACCGGCTGCAGGTCCTCGCGCTTGAGGAAGACCGCGTTGCCGAGCCGCGCGGAGAGCAGCCGCGCCGCCTCGAGGGGGGTCTCCCGGGCCACGTCGTAGACCCGGGACTTCAGGATGCGCTCGATGTACTGGTGGGGCATTGGAGGGGCTTCGCGGAAGGGACCTATACTGGAAAGATGGCATGTACGGCAGCCACGAGGAAGCGATCATGACGCAGGACGACAAGAAGAAGGCGGCGGCCAGGGCGGCCCTCGAGTACGTCGCGGACAATGCCGTCATCGGTGTCGGCACCGGCAGCACCGCGAACCATTTCATCGAGCTGCTCGCCACCCTTCGCGGGCGCATCGAGGGCACGGTAGCAAGCTCCGAGGCCACCGCGGCGCGCCTGCGCCGCCACGGCATCCCGGTCTACGACCTGAACGGCGTGGGCACGGTCCCGGTGTACGTGGACGGAGCCGACGAGGCGGACCGCAACCTGCGGCTGGTGAAGGGCGGGGGCGGCGCGCTCACCCGGGAGAAGATCCTCGCCGCGGCGGCGGAGAAGTTCGTGTGCGTCGCGGACGACTCCAAGCTCGTCGCCGTGCTGGGCAAGTTCCCCGTGCCGGTCGAAGTCATCCCCATGGCGCGCAGCTACGTGGCCCGGCAGGTCGTCAAGCTCGGCGGCAATCCCATCTGGCGTGACGGCTTCGTCACCGACAACGGCAACATCGTCCTCGACGTCTACAACCTGAACCTCACCGACCCGGCCGCGGTCGAGGCCGAGTTGAACCAGATCACGGGCGTGGTCACGAACGGGATCTTCGCGCGCCGCCCCGCGGACGTGCTGATCCTCGGGACCGACGGGGGCGTCCGCACGATCACCTGAGCCCGCCCCCGGACCAGGGGGGCGGCCTGCCCTCCGGCGCTCCCGGGGCCCCGCCGCGCCCCGGGGCACCGACGCATCCCGGTGAGGGACTCGGTCGTGTCGGTAGGCTTTACAGTACCGCCCCGGCTGACACCGCCACCCCACTCCGCAAGCACTGTGACGGGGCCGTTTTTTGCGAACGGGCCCACAATTTGCTGTTCTTTTTGTTTGCGCTCCCCTTTGCGCGGCACCGAGGGCAAGCCCGGCCTCCCGAAGGCCGCTCGCAGCGATGGACCCCCGCCAGCGATTGCACGTCGTCGTCATCGACCGCTCGGACTCCGGCGCCGACGAGCTGCTGGCGGTCCTGCGCCAGGGGGGGTACGCCATTTCGGGAGCGGTGGTCGACAATCCGGCGGCCCTTGCCGAGGCGCTGCGCGAACGCCCCTGGGACCTGGTCCTCGCGACCCAGCGCGTCCCCGGCTTCGGTATCCCGCGCGCGCTCACCGTGCTGCGCACCACCCACCGGGACCTCCCCCTGGTGGGGGTGGCGCCCGCCCGGCGCGAGGGGGAGGGCGTCGCCCTGCTCGCCCTGGGGGCACGGGACGTCGTCGACCCCACGAACCGCGACCACCTCCTCGCCGTGGTGCGCCGGGAGGTGGCCTCCCTCGAAGACCGCCGGCGCCTGCGGCGCCTCGAGCGACTCCACGGGCTGCGTTCCGACCGGCCCCCGCGAGGTGGCCCCGCCGGCACCGAGGCGCCCCACCGGCTTGCCGGAGCGGAGGGCGGCTCCGCTGAAGGGAACGGCTGGGCCGAGCTGCCCGGCTCCGGGGAAGCCGGGCGCGACTACCTGACGGGCCTTCCCGACCGGGGTTATTTCCTCGAGGCCCTCACCCGCTACCTCGACCGCCCGCCGAGGGAGCGCACCGGCGGCCACCTGGTGCTGGTGGAGCTCGAGAACTTCCGCGCCCTGCGGCAATCCGGGGGCATCACGACCTGTGACGCGATCATGGCGGAGCTGGCCGAGGTGGTGCGGCGGGAGGTCCCCCCGGGGCGCCTTTTCGCGCGCTTCGGCGACCACAGTTTCGCGATCCTCACCCCGGACGAGGACGCGGCGAGGGTGGAACAGGGGGCGGAGCGCGTCCGGGGCGCGATCAAGGCGACGGTGACCGAGGTCGGAGGCCAGTTCTTCGCGACCACCGCGAGCCTCGGCATCGCGGCGGTCACCCCCGGCGTCTCTGACCTCCGGGTCGTCCTGAGCCGGGCCGATCAGGCCTGCCGGCGCGCCATCCTGGCGGGGGGCAACCAGGTCCGGCGCTTCGAGGCCAGCGCCGGCGACGGAGTGGGCAGCCTGCGCCGGACCGTGGCCCCGGACGTCGTCTGGAGCGCGCTCGGCGACGACCGTCTGGCCCTGTGGTATCAACCCCTGATCCCGCTGCACGGCCGGCCGAAGCCGTTTTACCAGACCCAGCTGCGCATGCTGGACCGCCAGGGCAACCCGTTCCCCCTGGACGCATTCGAATGCATGGGCTCCGACGGCGAGCTCGCCATGAAGCTCGATTTCTGGGTGGTGGAGCGGGCGCTCGCCGAGGCCCAGGCCCAGCGCGCCGCCGGCATCGAGCCGACCCTGCTGATCCGCCTCTCGGACTCGGCCATCGAGAGCGAGGCGGTGCCCCTGCACCTCAGCCGCATGCTGCAGCGCACCCAGCTGGACGGGGGCCAGTTCGTCTTCGAGGTGCGGGAGGCCGCCGCGCGCCGCCAGGTCCGCTTCGCCCAGGCCTTCGTCAGCGCTCTCCAGCGCCTGGGCTGCGCCGCGGCCATCGCCGACGACGCGGGGCCGCGGACCTCGGGCCTGAGCCTCGTGCACCACGTGGACGCCCGCTACGTGCGTCTCGGCAGCGGTTTCGTCGAGGGTCTGGCCCGCAACGAGCAGCGCCGCGTGGCCCTGCGCGCCTTCCAGGACAACGCCCGCCGCCTGGAGCGGGTCACGATCGCCAGCGGCATCGAGGAGGCGAGCGGCCTGGCGGTCCTGTGGCACTGCGGAGTCGACTACGCCCAGGGCGACTACATCCAGGAGCCCCGCCCGGGGCTCGAGTACGACTTCGAGGCGAGCCTCGCCTGAGGCTCCGCGCGCGCCCGCGCGGTGGCCGCCGGCGTCCCGCTCACGCGGCCGGCGCGGTGGGAGTTGCACTACAATGGGCCCAGGCATCCGGACCCCCGCAGGTCAACTACCGTGAAAACACCACGCCGCGCGCTTCTCCTCCCCGCATCGATCCTCGTCACGGCCATCGCCGGATGTTCCTGGGTATCCCTCTCGCCCGGCGGCGAGCGGGTGCGCCTGATGAAGCCCGAAGAGGTCACCGTCTGCCAGAAGCTCGGTCGCACGACGGCGACCACGAGCACCACCGTGCTCGGCTTCATCGGCCGCGGCTACCCCACGGTCGCCGAGGAGGTGCAGTACCTCGGCCGTAACGAGGCCGCGAAGATGGGAGGTGACTCGATTGCACCCGAGGGTGGCATCGAGGGGGGCCGCCAGGTCTTCGGCGTATACCGCTGCATCGGGTCGGTCGAGCGCTCCGGGGGGAGCGGGTCTGCGGTGACCCGGCCGCTGCCGCAATGACGCACCCCGCCGGCGGACTGAACGTCCGGCGCCTGCTCGAGCCCGGCTTCTACCCCCACCCGGTGCGGGGCCTGCGGCTGGTGGAGACCCACATCTCCTGGGTCTTTCTCACCGGCGACTACGCCTACAAGGTCAAGAAGCCGCTCGATCTCGGCTTCCTCGACTTCAGCACGCTCGACAAGCGCGCCCATTGCTGCCGGGAGGAGCTGCGTCTGAACCGGCGGCTCGCGCCCTCGCTGTACCTGGACGTCGTCGCCCTCACCGGCACACCGGAGGCCCCGGTGCTCGGGGGCCCCGGTGAGCCCGTGGAATACGCCGTGAAGATGCGCCAGTTCGACGAGGCGGGGCTGCTCGACCGGCTGATCGCCCGCGGCGAACTGCCGCCCGAGCGCATCGACCGCGTCGCCCGCATCGCCGCCGACTTCCACGCCCGCGCCGAGCAGGCCCCGGCGGACACCGACTTCGGCACGCCCGAGCGCGCCCACTACCCGGTCGCCGAGAACTTCCGTCAGACCCTGGCGCTGGTCTCCGCACCGGAGGTGGTGGCGCGCCTCGAGCGCCTGCAGGCGGCGGGCGAGGAGGCCTACCGGCGGCTCGCGCCCCGCATGGCCGCACGGCGCCGGGACGGGTTCATCCGCGAGTGCCACGGGGACATGCACCTCGGCAACATGGCCCTGGTGGACGGCGACGTCGCGATCTTCGACGGCATCGAGTTCAACGCCAACCTGCGCTGGATCGACGTCATGAGCGAGGTCGCGTTCCTGTGCATGGACCTGGAGCAGCGCGGCCGTCCCGACTATGCCTGGCGCTTCCTCAACGCGTACCTCGAGCGCACCGGCGACTACGCGGGCCTCGCCCTGCTGCGCTACTACCAGGCCTACCGGGCCATGGTGCGCGCCAAGGTGACCGCCATCCGCCTGGCGCAGCCGGGTCTGCCCGAGGCCGACCGGGCGGCCGCGGAGGCCTCCTTTCTCGGCTACCTCGGCCTCGCCGAGGGATATGCCGGTGCGGGGCGGCCCTTCCTCGCCATCACCCGGGGCCCCTCGGGCGTCGGCAAGAGCTGGGTCGCAGGGGGCCTGGCCGAGCGCCTGGGGGCGGTGCGCGTCCGCTCCGACGTGGAGCGCAAGCGGCTGGCGAATCTGGCGCCCGACGCCCGGTCGGGGTCGGGCTTCGACACCGGGATCTACACGCGCGAGATGAGCCAGGCGACCTACGCACGGCTGGCGGAGCTGGCGCGGGAGGTGGCGTCCGCCGGGCTGCCCGTGGTCGCCGACGCCGTGTTCCTCGAGCGCGCCCACCGGGAGCCCTTCGCGGCCATCGCCCGGGAGCTGGGGATACCGTTCCTCGTCCTCGACCTGACCGCCCCCCGGGAGACCCTGCGGACCCGACTGAGCGAGCGGGAGCGGGCGGGGGGAGACGCCTCCGAGGCCACCGCCGCGGTGGTGGACCGGCAGATCGAGGCGTGGCGGCCGTTGGACGCGGACGAGGCGGGGGTCGCCTTGCCGATCGACGCGAGCGGCGCGGTGGATCTGGATGCCCTGGCGCGAGAGATCGGGCACCGCCGTTGAGGGCCCCCGGTGACGACGCCCCGCGGACCCGCGACCTCGGCCCTGCCATGAGCCACGCCTCGCGCACCGGGCCCGGCATCCGCGTCGGGACCTCCGGCTGGAGCTTTCGCCACTGGCAGGGCCCCTATTACCCGGGGGACCTCCCTGCGGAGGACTGGCTTGCGCACTACGCCCGGGATTTTTCCGCGGTCGAGGTCAACACCACGTTCTACGGGCTCCCGGAGGAGGCCACGTTCGCCGCCTGGCGGGCCCGGACGCCGGAGGACTTCCTGTTCGCGCTGAAGGCCCCGCGCACCGTCACGCACCTGCACAAGCTGCGCAACTGCAGCGAGCCGCTCGCCGCCTTTCTCGCCCGGGCCCGCCTGCTCGGCCCGAAGCTCGGTCCCGTCCTCTTCCAGCTGCCGCCGCGCTGGCACGCGAACCCGAACCGGCTGGCCGAGGTGCTCGCCCACCTCCCCCCGGGACTGCGGTCCGCCTTCGAATTCCGCGACCCGAGCTGGCACCAGGAGGAGGTCTACGCCGTCCTGCGCGCGCACAACGCCGCCTTCTGCATCTTCGACACGGGCGGGGTCGCCACGCCGCTGGTCACGACCGCGGACTTCGTCTACGTGCGCCTGCACGGACCGGGAGAGTCGCCCTACGCCGGCAGCTACGGCGAGGGGCAGTTGCGGGACTGGGCCGCCAAGGCGCGCCACTGGGCGGGGCGGGGCCAGAAGGACGTGTTCCTGTTCTTCGACAACGACCAGGCGGGGTATGCCGTGCGCAACGCCGCCGGGATGCGCAAGTATCTGGAGGAGGACCTCCGCGGCGCGTAACCCGCGCAGACACAGGGCAGGACCGCACCACCATGGACAACCAGGAGCACCACATCGCCTTCGGCCCCATCCCCTCCCGACGCCTGGGGCAGAGCCTCGGCATCAACCACATCCCGGCCAAGACCTGCAGCTACGCCTGCCGGTACTGCCAGGTGGGGCCGACCACCCACCGCAGCGTCGAGCCCCGGGAGTTCTTCCCGCCCGAGGAGATCCTGCGGGCCGTCTCCGAGCACCTCCGGAAGGTCCGTGAGAGCGGCGGGCACGTCGACTACCTGAGCTTCGTCCCGGACGGCGAGCCCACCCTGGACAGCCGTCTCGGGGAGAGCATCCGGGCGCTGCGCCCCCTCGGCATCCCGATCGCGGTGATCACCAACGCCACCCTGCTCTGGCGGGAGGAGGTCCGCGCCCGCCTCGCCGAAGCGGACCTGGTCTCGGTCAAGGTGGACACGGTAGACGAGGGTGCCTGGCGGCGGGTCGACCGGCCCCACGGCGCGCTGTCCCTGCCCGTCATCCTCCAGGGCATCCGGGACTTCGCCCGCACGTTCCACGGCAAGCTCTACTCGGACACGATGCTGATCGCGGGGGTCAACGACGACGAGGGTCGGGTCACCGCGACCGCCGATTTCCTGGCCGAGATCCACCCGCACACCGCGTACCTCGCCGTGCCGGTGCGCCCCACCGCGGCGTCCGCGGTCCGGGGCGCGGACGCGGCCGCCCTCGCGCGGGCACGGGCCATCTTCCTGGAGCGCCTGCCGCGGGCCGAGGTGCTCGCAGGGCACGAGACCCAGGACTTCGCCCACAGTGGCGACGCCCGCTCCGACCTGCTCGCCATCACCGCCGTGCACCCCATGCGCGAGGTGGCCGTGCGCCGCCTGCTCGCCGAGGACCACTCCGACTGGGGCCTGGTGGAGACCCTCCTCGCCGAGGGCGCCCTCGAGGTCCTGGAGCGCGACGGCCTGCGCTTCTATCGCCGGCGACTCCCGCGCTGACGGTCACCCTGCTCAAGTCAGCATCAAGCAGCCAGAACCTCACGGAACGAGCGCAGACATCGTTCCTTGTGCTCGGGGTTGCGATAGCCGAACGGCACGGCCGCGAGCACGAGGCGCACGCGACGTCTCCCCGAGGTCACCGTGGCGACCGTCGCCGGAAAGCGGTCCTCCGCGCCAACGTCCGGGTACACCAGCAGGGTGTCAACCTGCGGCGCGTCCGCGAGCGAGGCGTAGGCCAGCGCCTGATGCAGGTCGGCACGGTGGTCGGCGCGCACCTCGTCCGAAAGGCCGCTCCATCCTCGCCGGGAGAGAAGCTCGAGATGCGCCTTGTACTTGGCATCCACCCAGACGACGCGTTCGGCGCCGCGGAGCTCAACATCCGGAACGAGCGCGCCCATCGACTGCGCTGGTCCGTGCCAGCGCAGCGGTCTTCGCGACGCCTGGAAGGGGCTCGCCGTCATGCCGAGCTGCCGTCCGAGGTCTGCGGTGAAGGCGACGATCCAAGCCTCCCACACGGCATCTATCGACAGGTCCCAGGCTAGACCGTCGAGGCTGCGCGCTCCTCCGAGACCGCGCTCCTCGGCGACCCACGTCATGGCCTCCAAGGCTTCGCTCACCCACGCGGAAGCACCAGCCTGGCTCCAACTCGAAGACGGACGCCGCAGGGCGCCATTTCCCACGACGGACCGAAGCTCGGCCGCGCGTCCGAGCAAGTACCTCGCAGCGGGGGACCAGGCCACCGACGAGAGATCCTCTGTAAGGCGCGAGAGCGTCCATCGCACGGAGGCGAACAGATCTGGATCGTCATCGGGTTCGGAGAAGCAGCAGGGGAACGTGGCCCAAGCTCCGCGTGGGACCTGTGCCGTCGCCCATGTCGTCCAGTCGACGCGCCCGCGTGGGCTCGTACGGGTCTCCTCGCGTTCGACGAATCCTCGCCGGCGGTGCCGCAGCAAGGCCGCGATCCGCTCGATGACGGGGCCAGCGAGCATCCACGGCGGCACCTCACGCGCCGACCCGGGTACGGGCTGAGCCCCGCCAAGGCTGGGCTCGACGGAGAACCCGATCGCGTTGAACACGGCTCCGAGCGCAGCCCAGCGGAAACGCGGCTCGATCAGGAGCCCCGCAGCGACTTTCCGCGTGCCAGGGCTGAGCAGCGGAACGGCGCCAATGCGAGGGCCTGGCTTCAGCATCACCCGTAGCACGGGATCCACGCGGATCTCATGGTGGAGACCAAGGCGCCGCAGCCCCGCCGCGTTCGCGGCGAGAAAAGGCTCGACCCACCGGTCTCCAGAAACGCCGATGTGCTGCGCGTGGATGGAGATAGGCTCCCCGTGATCGTGCGCCTTGAGCAGCGGACGAGACGACGACACCGCCGCCATCAGGGCAGCGCGCGATCGCCCCTTCCTGGTCTGACCGCGAGCCATCAGCGGTCCATCAACCTTGACTCGATGCGGTCCGCGAGGCCGGCGACCGCCTCGCTGGCCGGACCACAGAGCTTCTCGTCCAGGTAGTGCCGCAGCAGGGGCAAGAGCTCGAACCGCATGCGCCGCGCCACCCGGTCAGCCCGCCCGGCAACATCGAGGTCGGGGCGCGGGTCGAGGAAATAGGCATGGCCAGGGACGAGGCGCAGCGTATCCTCGTCGGCGAACTCGACGAAGGTATGAATGGCGTCCGCGAAGGTGTCCGTGGCGAGATCGACTCCACCCTGCTCGACGGCCTGCAGATCGGGCCACATCTCGACGAACGCGAAGCGCCGCCGGATGGCGATGTCCATGCGAGCGATGGTCCGGTCCGCGGTATTGCGCGTGCCGAGCACGAGTAGCTTGGGAGAGAGCCTCAGCTCGTGGTCCTGGCCCGCCGGCGCGTGCGGTAGCCGAACCCTGCGATTGGACTCCCCGACCTCGAACAGCACGACCGCTTCGCCGAGCACGCGGGCGAGATCCGCGCGGTTGATCTCGTCGATGACCAGCACGTGCTCTCGCTCCCAAGCCGCGGCGTTGGCGACAAGCAGGTCGCCAGGCCGGACGTCGAAGGCGAGACCCTGGCCGGTAGGACGCGGGAAGAGCCCGACGACGAAATCCTCGTACGTTCGCGCGGCATGGAACTGAACGTGCGTGGCCGAACCGACTCGGTCGGCAAGCTGATAGGCCAGGCGAGTCTTGCCGGTTCCGGGCGGACCTTCAAGCACCACGAAGCGCCGCTCGCGCAGAATGGCTAGCACCTCGTCGAGAGTCACGGCCGGGAAAACCGCGCCGGCAATCTCCTCGAGGCGACGCTCCCAATGCTTCCTCGGATTGCCGGTGAGCGGCGTGGCATGCTCATGGAAGAACAGATCGAGCAAGTCCTCGACCGCGCGGCCGTCATCGTCGCTGCGGACCGAAACCGCCGCGTAGATCACACGCGAGTAGGACTTGAGCGCAGCCGAGATGTCCGGCCACTGCTCGGCCACGACATTCGGGACCACAGTGCTGACGTCGAGGAGGTCCGGCTTGACCCACACCTTCCCCCGATGAAGTCGGGAGAGAGCCCGAAGCCGACGCGCGTGCCCCGGCCTGCCCAAAATGGCCGTGTCCGCGCCGAATCCATCGGTACCGATCACCAGCACGGCGACGCTCCCTCGCATGCCAGGGAACCAGACGAACGAGGTGCCCTGGTAGGGTCCGGACATCGGGTTCTCGGCGGTGATCCAGCCGGCGTAGGACGCGGCGTCGTCCTTCTTCTGCAGGTTCACGCGGAGTTGGAAGCGGTCCTTGTGATGTGCGGCGCTGTGATAGCGCTCGTCATAGACACGGCCGAGCAGCGTCCGCACGGACTCACTGTCGCCCATCGCGATCCACTCCCGCCCTTGGGCCATGCCGTCGATCAACTCGTTCGTCGCGCTCATTGCAGGCTCCTGGTGGTGTGTCTCTGAGCGGTGGTTATCGGTCACATCGTACCGGCCCCGGCCCATGGCTGGGGAGTCCACGGTGCCAGGGCGCCTGCCGGCGCGGCGCCACCAGCCGATCTCACCTACAATCGGGGCCTCCCACTGCCACCCCGGGGTCACCCCATGTCCACGCTCGACAACGTCACCGTCCTGCCCAAGGCGAACGTCTACTTCGACGGCAAGTGCGTCTCGCACACCCTCGAGCTCCCCGACGGCACGAGGAAATCGGTGGGGGTCATCTTGCCGTCCATGGTTACCTTTCGCACCGGGGTGCCGGAGCTCATGGAGACCGTGGCGGGTGAGTGCCGCGTGCGGATCGAGGGCGAGAGCGAGTGGCGTACCTACGGGGCGGGCGAGTCCTTCCGCGTCCCCGCCGACACCCGCTTCGACATCGAGGTGACCGGCACACCCTATCACTACGTCTGCCACTTCCTGCCGGCGGAGTGAGACGCTCAGCGCCGCTCAGGGAAGGAAGTCTTCGGGGCGGCTGCCGGCAGGGCAGCGAGGGCGTCGGCAAACTCCCGGGCGTCCGTCTCGGACCAGGTCCCAGCCAGATGGTCCAGGTCGTGGTACCGCTCGCCCCGGGTTCTCGGCACCAGGCCGAGCCCCCCGCGCAGCAACTCCAGGGCATAGCGGTTGACGCTCACACCCCGGGACTGCGCCAATTGTTTCAGGCGGGCTGAGGTCTCTTCGTCGAGTCCCCGGAGGGTCAGGTTGGACATGCCATCACTCTATCCGTTGCGGGTGGGGGGGTCACCCTCTGTTACCTCAGGGCATCGCACTTGAACCCCTGCCGACTCTGTGCAGACCTCCTGGTGTGAATCCGGGCGGCCCGGGGGGCCAGCCCGGTCATGGGGAGGGGACAGACATGAAGAGCGAGCGTTAGCACCTCGCCGGCCTCGCGGTCGGCGTCGCGCTCGCCTGCGCGAGCACTACCGCGAGCGCCGCCTTCAGCGGTGTGTACGTCTTCGGCGACAGCCTTTCCGACAACAGCAATCTCTACAGGGCGACGGGCAGCCTGCTGATGCCGCCCGCCTACGGGTACTACGAGGGAAGGGCGTCGAACGGTCCTGTCGCCGTCGAACGCATGGCCGACCTCCTGATTCGGGGCGGGAGCACGGGCACCCACTTCTTCGATGACGCCTTCGCCGGCGCCCACACCGGGACCGACAACTCGTGGAGCTACGGCACCACGGCGTTCCCCGGGTTGCTCGACCAGGTCACACGCTACCAGAGCGCAGTCACCACCCTGCAGGGCAACTGGAGTAGCGACCCCGCCCTTCAGTTCCTGCTGCCGGGCGGGGCCGGGGTCGACCCGAGCGCCCTCTAGGTGGTTTGGGCGGGGCCCAACGACTTCATGGGCGTCGCCGACCCCAACGAGGTCCCGCAGGTGATCCAGTCTGCAGTCCAGAACATCGGCATGGCTGTGACCACGCTCGCCGACCTGGGCGCCACCAGTATCCTGGTCCCCAACATGGTGAATCTCGGGCTGACCCCGCGGATCCGGTCGTTCGGGGATGCCGCCGTGGCGGGCGCGGCCGTCGCGACGGGCGCATTCAACCAGGCGGTCGGCGCAGGCCCTGAACGGCACATTCGCGCCCGGGGCACACCGCCCCCGGGCGCCCTTCCCCGGCTACCGCTACAGCAGCACCCGCTCGATCCCCCCGCTCTTCACGCGCTCCAGGAACCGCTCCTGCCAGTCCTCGCCGAGGCGGTAGCGGGCGAGCTCGGTGACGATGTAGTCGGGCTCGAGGTCCACCTCGTCCCGGTAGCGCGACAGCCCCTGCAGGCAGCCCGGACAGGTCGTGAGGACCTTGAGCCGGCCGGTCTGGCCCTGCTGGTCGAGGCGGGCGATGCCCTTCTCGATCTCCTCCTGCTTGCGGAAGCGCACCTGGGTGGCGATGTCGGGACGGGAGATCGCGAAGCTGCCCGCCTCGCCGCAGCAGCGGTCCGTGAGCACCACCGGCTGGCCCATCAGCTTGCTCGCCAGCGCGACGGCGTTCTGGGTCGTGATCGGGGTGTGGCAGGGGTCGTGGTAGAGGTAGCGCACCCCCTTCACCCCGTCGAGCGCCACGCCCTTCTCGGCCAGGTACTCGTGGACGTCGAGCAGCCGGGAGCCCGGGAAGATCTGCTGCAGCTGGTAGGTCTGCAGCTGCCCGAGGCAGGTCCCGCAGGAGACCAGGACGGTCTTGATGTCCAGGTAGTTGAGCGTGTTGGCCACGCGGTGGAAGAGCACCTGGTTGCCGGTCGACACGCGGGTCGCGGTCGCCTTGTCGCCCCCCGCCGCCTGGGGGTAGCCGCAGCAGAGGTAGCCCGGCGCGAGCACGGTCTCGACCCCGAGCTCGTAGAGCATCGCGAGCGAGGCGAGGCCCACCTGGCTGAAGAGCCGGTCGGAGCCGCAGCCCGGGAAGTAGAAAACGCCCCCCGACTCCTCGCTCGCCCGGGCCGGGTCGCGCAGGATGGCGACGTAACGCTCGTCCTCCACCCCGAGGAGCGCGCGCATGGGCTGGCTCGGGACACTCGCCGGCATGGGGCGCTTGACGAGGTGCACGACCTGCTCCCGGAGGCCGGGGGCACCGGTGGTCGCGGGCGGCAGAGCGCCTTTGCCGGTCCCCGGGAGCTTCGAGGCCAGGGTCGTGGCGAGGCGCTGGCTCGCGTACCCCCACTCGATGAGCCCCTTGCGCAGCACCTTCACCGCGCCGGGGGTGCTCGCGTTCAGGAACTTCATCGAGACCCAGCTTCCGGGGCTGAACCGCTTCTGCCCGCGGGCCTTGAGGATCTCCCGCATGCGCACGGTGACCTCGCCGAAATTGATGTCGACGGGGCAGGGCTTCTCGCACTTGTGGCAGATGGTGCAGTGCTCGGCCACGTCGTTCATGGCGGCGAAGTGGTGCAGCGAGATCCCCCTGCGGGTCTGCTCCTCGTAGAGGAAGGCCTCGATGATCTGGCCGGTGGCGAGCACCTTGTTGCGCGGCGAATAGAGCAGGTTCGCCCGCGGCACGTGGGTGGTGCAGACCGGCTTGCACTTCCCGCAGCGCAGGCAGTTGCGGACCATGTCGTTCAGCTCCCCGAGCTCGCTCGCCTCGAGCAGCAGGGCCTCCTGCTGCACCAGGCGCAGGCTGGGGGTGTAGGCGTTGGCGAGCCCCGAGCCCACGGCGAGCTTGCCCCGATTGAAGCGGCCCTCGGGGTCGACCTCGGCCTTGTAGCGGGCGAAGGCCGCCAGCACCCCGGGGTCGGCGTAGGCCATCTTGGTGAGACCGATCCCGTGCTCGCCGGAGATCACGCCCCCGAGGGAGCTGGCGAGCTCCATCACCCGGTCGACGATCCGGTCGGCCTCGCGCAGCATCTCGTAGTCGTTCGAGAAGACCGGGATGTTCGTGTGCACGTTGCCGTCGCCGGCGTGCATGTGGGTCGCGACGAACAGGCGGCTCGAACGGATCTCCCCGTGGATCGCGTCCAGGCGCCGGCGCACGCCGTCGAACTCCCGCCCCTGGAACACCTCCTTCAGGGGGCGCTCCACCTCCTGGCGATAGGAGACCCGGAGGTCCCGGCGCTGCAGGAGGTCGAAGAGCCGGTCGCCCTCGCGCATGCGCCCGCGCACCGGCGGCTCCAGCAGGTCGGAGAGCGAGGCCGCGGGCACGTCCAGGTGGTCGAGGAAGGTGCTCCAGCGCGTGCGGACCCGGGCCAGGGCCTCGCGGGCCGCGCCGCGCTTCGCCGCGAGGATCGCGTCGGCCTCGGCGCTGGCCTCGAGGTCGGGCGTCTCGCGCAGCTCGGGCATGTCGCCCGCCAGGTAGGCGTCGACGGCGTCCACCATGCGCAGCTTGTTGCGCACGGACTGCTGGATGTTGATGCGCTCGAGGCCGTCGCTGTAATCGCCGAGGCGCTCCAGCGGGATGACCACGTCCTCGTTGATCTTGAAGGCGTTGGTGTGCGCGGCGATGGCCGAGACGCGGGAGCGCTCGTGCCAGAAGCGGTGGCGCGCCTCGGCGCTCACCGCGACGAACCCCTCGGCGGCGCGGGCGTTGGCGAGCTTCACCACCTGGGAGGCGGCCCGCGCCACGGCGTCCTCGTCGTCACCAGCCACGTCGAGCAGCAGGACCATCTTCGGCCGGTCGGGCCGCGGGGCCTTCGTGGTGTAGCGCACCGCGCGCACGTAGCGCTCGTCCATGTGCTCCATGCCTGCGCAGAACACGCCCGGCTCCTGGTCGAGGAACCGCTTGGTCTCGACGATCGCCGGCACCGCGTCCTTGACCGTGCCGAAGAACTCGAGGCAGACCGTGCGCAGGTGCCTGGGCTTCGTGTGCAGGACGAACACTGCCGAGGTGATGAGCCCGTCGCAGCCTTCCTTCTGCACCCCGGGCAGCCCCCCGAGGAACTTGTTGGTGACGTCCTTGCCGAGGCCCGGGCGGCGGATCTCGGCCGCGGGGATGCGCAGCACCGTGGACTCGCCCTGGGGCACGCGCCCGTCGGGGCGGTAGCGGGTGACCCGGAACTCCCCGTACTCCAGGTCGTGGATCTTCCCGAGGTTGTGGTTCAGGCGCTCCACCTCGAGCCAGGCCCCGTCGGGCATCACCATGCGCCAGGAGACCAGGTTGTCGAGGGCGCAGCCCCAGGCCACGGCCTTCTTGCCCCCGGCGTTCAGCGAGATGTTCCCGCCGATGGTCGAGGAGTCCTGGGAGGTCGGGTCCACCGCGAAGACGTAACCCGCGGCGTCCGCCGCCTCGGCCACCCGCTTGGTGACCGCGCCGGCCCCGACCCGCACGACCGGCACGGGCCGATCGACGCCCGGGATGGGCCGCAGCTCCGGGCGGCCCACCGCGTCCAGCTTCTCGGTGTTCACGACGGCCGTCTCGGCGTACAGCGGCACCGCGCCGCCCGTGTAGCCCGTGCCGCCGCCGCGCGGGATGATGGTCAGCCCGCTCTCGACGCAGGCCGCGATCACTCGCGGGATCTCCTCTTCGGTATCTGGGGCCACGACCACGAACGGCAGCTCCACGCGCCAGTCGGTGGCATCCGTGACGTGGGACACGCGCGCGTAGCCGTCGAACTGGACGTTGTCCTTGCGGGTCACCCGGGACAGGCGGCGCAGGGTCTCCCGGCGCAACTCCTGCTGCCGGCCGAGCCAGGTCTCGAACCGGGCCACGGCCTCGCGGGCGCTCGCCGCGAGCTGGAGCGCGAGCGTGTTGCCGGCGGCCCGGGCCACGATCTGGTCGAGCCGGTGGTGCAGGGCGTGCACGAGCGAGGCCCGGCGCTTCGGGCTCTCCAGCATGTCGTCCTGGATGAACGGGTTACGCTGGATGACCCACATGTCACCCAGGACCTCGAAGAGCATCCGCGCCGACCGCCCGGTCCGGCGCTGGCCGCGGAGCTCGTTCAGCACCTCCCACATGGGCTCGCCGAGGATCCGGATGACGATCTCCCGGTCCGAAAACGACGTGTAGTTGTACGGGATCTCGCGAATGCGCGGAGCCTCGACGGTTTCGTTCATGGTCTCGATCTCGGAAAGGATGTGCGGGGCGCATGGCCCCAGGGGGCGGCAGGCCCGCGGGGTGCTCGCTTACCAGGGCGCGACCTGGTTCATGAAGTTCAGCGGCCGACCGACGTCACGCGAGAGCAGCCCCATGCTGATCGACATGCTCTTCATGTGCTCGCTCATGGCGGCCGTGTTGGCCACCATCGGGTCGAGCGCGTGCAGCCGGCCCGCCATCACGGCCATGTGGGCTTCCATGCGGTCCATCTCCGCGACCATGGCGCCGGTGTTACCCGCCATGACCCCCGTGTCGCCCTTCATGGCCGCCACCTGCCGGTCCATGGCGCGCAGGTCATTGGCCATGCCCGCGACGGTGGAGCTCATGCCCGAGATGGTCTGGACCAGCTCGTCGATGCTCCGGGAGACCGCCCCCAGATGCTGGCTCATCTGCTGGTCCACGCTGGCCGACAGCACGCGGATGTCCCGCACGAGGAGGTACACCAGGACCAGGCCGGAGGCGGCGAGCACGAAAAAGGAGATGAGGGACGCGTAGACCACGGGCTCCCGGCGGCCCGCCCCGGGCTCCAGGAGCCGGGCAAAGGACCTCGCGCGGGCCTCGGGGGGGTGACCCTGCGGCGCGGGAGACTCTGCCTCCGAATGCTTCATGTCGGTCTTGATGTCCGCCATGGGATACCCGGCTGGCGCCGCCAGCTGCCGCCTGCCGTCCCATCATGCCAACAGGCCCCGGCGACTACAAGGCAAGCCCCGCGCTTCGGCCCACGGGGAGAAATGTTGCCCCAGGTCAAAGACATGCTGGGGGACATCCTTCACGTTGCCGATGCCATTGGGACGACCGTGGGTCAGGGGGTCTTCGATGCTCAAAAGGAAGCTGTCTGGAGCGATCGCCGTGGGCGCACTCGTCGCGAGCGCCTCGGTCATGGCCGCCGTGAGCGACGGGACGGTGGTCTCCAACACCTGCAGCGGCTGCCACGGCACGAACGGCGCCAGCGTCGGCGCGACACCCAACATCGGCGGTCTCCCCGAGGCCTACCTGGCCTCGACCATGGCCGCTTACAAGGATGGCGCCCGGTTCGCCACGGTCATGAATCGCGTGGCCCGGGGCTACGACCAGGGGCAGCTCCTGGACATGGCGAAGTTCTTCGCGGCCAAGCCCTGGGTCCCGAGCAGCTTGACGGGCGACGTCAGGCTCGTGGAGCGGGGCAGGCAGGTCCATGGGGCCAGCGGCTGCGCGGGCTGCCACGGGGCGAGCGGGGTGGCGCCGGTGCCGACCTTCCCCCGCATCGCCGGACAGGCGGCGGATTATCTCCGCTTCCAGATGCGCGACTACAAGGACCCCGGCAAGCCGATCCCGCCCGCCGCCACACCCATGCGCGGGATGCTCGGCGCGGTGAGTGAGGAGGACATCGCGGCCCTCGCCGCCTTCTACGCCGGGTCCCGGTAGGCGCGGGCCGCGCCCCCGAGGGCGCCCCCCGGCCGGCGGCCGTCAGCCGCGGTCCGCCAGGGTCTGGGGGGCGACCTCGACCTCCGTCAGCTCGCCCTCGGGCACACCGGGGACCCGCAGCCGCAGGTAGTTCGTGGTGAGGCCCGTCCCGTCGGTCTCGGCGAGCACGCGGGCGCGCCTGCCGATCTGGGAGCGGACGAATGCCGCCCGGGTCCGTTCCCCCAGCCGGCGCAGCTCACCGGCCCGCGCCTTGCGGACCGCCACCGGTACCTGCCCGGGCATGCCCGCTGCCGGCGTACCCTCGCGCGCGGAGTACGGGAAGACGTGAAGCCGGGCGAAGCCGACCCCCTGCGCGAGCTGCAGGGTCTCGGCGTGCTCGCCGGCGGTCTCCCCGGGCAGTCCCGCGATCAGGTCCGCCGTGAGGGCCGCGTCGGGGCGCGCGCGCCGGGCCGCCTCCGCCGCCGCGAGGACCTCCGGCACGCCGTGGCCGCGCCCCATCCGCGCCAGCACCGCCGGCGAGCCGCTCTGCACGGAGAGGTGCAGGTGGTCGCAGACCCGCGGGTCGGACCAGGCGTCGAAGAAGGCCGTCGTGAGGTACTGGGGGCCGAGCGAGGAGAGCCGGATGCGCGGGACCCCCGTCTCCCTGAGCAGCCGCTCGAGCAATTCCGGCAGCCGCGTGCCACCGGCCTGCCGGGTCGTCGCGCAGCCCCAGGCGCCCAGGTTCACGCCGGTGAGGACGACCTCGCGGACCCCGCGCGCCTCGGCCTCGGCGACCTGGCGCACCACCTCGGCCGCGGGCAGGCTCACGTGCGGGCCCCGCGCCACGCGGGTGATGCAGAAGGCGCAACGCTCGTCGCAGCCGGTCTGCACCACCACGGGCAGGCGCGTGCGGGAGGTGAGGGGAAAGGGCAGGTCCTCCCCGCTCGCCCCGAAGTGGGCGAGGAGCTCCGCTTCCTCGGCGAACACGAGCGCCCCCGGCATCGCCGCCCGCCAGCGGTCCGCGTCGACCCGGGCCGAGCAGCCGAGCACCACGAGTCCCTGACCGGCCCGGGCCACGGCGTGGGCCGCCTGCCGGGACTTGCGGTCCGACTCCCCGGTCACCGTGCAGGTGTTCACCAGCACCCACTCGGCCTCCTCCTCCGAGGCGGCGCGCGCGTGCCCGGCGCGGGCGAGCGCCCCGGCCAGCCGGGCGGAGTCCAGCTGGTTCAGCTTGCAGCCGAGCGTGCGGATGAAGAACCTCACGGCTGCACAGCATAGCCGCTCGGGAGGGCCTGGGGCCCCCGGGGTGGAGTCAGGCCCTCGAGTGGAGTCGGACCCTCGAGTGGTGGCTCAGGGCCCCGGGCGGAGTCAGGCCCCGGGGTCGATGGAGTAGAGCAGCGCCTGCAGGAGGAGACCGACCTCGCGGGGGCTGCGGGCGTCCACCTCGAACACCGGTGGGGGACGGGTCCTTGCCCGGGGGGAGTGGCGCCTGAGGTGCGCGTGGTACTCGGCCACCCCCGGACGCGCCAGGTAGTCCGTGTGCGTCACCGCCACGGCCGCGCCGGCGCCGGCCGGGAGCTGCTCGAGGAAGGGGAGCCCGAGACCGAGGTCGCGGAAGGGCTCCTCCGACCGGTTGTCCGCCAGGAACACCAGCCCGAGCACACCCCGGTCCACCGCCGCCGCCAGCGCCCGGGCCTGGCGCGGGAGTTCGATGCCGTAGAGGTGCAGCTGCCCCCCGGGTGGCAGGAGCAGCCGGCCGTAGCTCAGGACCTCCCCGGGTGGGGCCTGGGACCCGAAGGCGAAGCGGGCATCCCGGGTGGCCAGGGGCCCGTCGCAGAGGGCGCCCATGGCCGAGCGCTTGCCGGCGCCCTCGGTGCCCACGAACAACAGGCGCTGGTGCAGCTGCAGCCCACCCGCGGGCTGGCCGCCGGCACGCTCCCCACCCTCGGCGCCCAACCGCGCCAGCACCTGGTCCACCGACCGGGGGCGGTCCTCGGGACGCAGCGCGGTCATCCAGTCCACCAGCTCCAGCAACTCCCGGGTGTAGCGCCCGCGACCGATGACCCTGGCCGCGCGCATGGGCTCGCCACGCCCGTCGGCGAGCGCCCGCTGACGAACGCGGGCATCGGTGGGGAGGCGCCCCGAGATGCAGCGGTAGAGGGTCGCCCCGAGCGCGTACAGGTCCGAGGCCGGACCGAGCGGCCCGCGGTGGCCGTACTGCTCGATCGGCGCGTAGCCGTGGGTGAGGACGTTGGCCGAGTCCCGGCTCGACCCCAGCTCCACCTCCGCGGCGCCGAAGTCGATGAGGCAGGGCGGGCCATCCTCGCGCAGGAAGATGTTGCTCGGCTTGATGTCCCGGTGCAGGAAACGCTTGCGGTGCACCTCCCGCAGACCCTCCAGGACCGGCACGACGAGCCGGCGCAGCCAGGCCTCGTCGGGGGGCGCGTCGGACCGTTGCAGCCAGTCCGCCAGGCTGGACCCCTCTTCGAAGTCCATGACCATGTAGGCGGTGCCGTTGCCGGTGAGGTAGCGCCAGACCCTCACGATGTTCGGATGGCGGAAGCGGGCGAGCACCTGCCCCTCACCGACGAAGCGGCTCTTCATCCAGTCGAAGGCGGGGGCGTTCTCGGGGTTGCTGGGGACGACCGTCCCGTCCTCCCCGCGCCGCACGAGCTGGCGGGGGAAGAACTCCTTCAGGGCCACCGGCATCCCCAGGTGGGTGTCGATGGCCCGGTAGGTGATGCCGAAGGCACCGACGCCGAGCACCTGCTCGATCTGGTACTCCTGAACCATCAGGCCGGGGGCCAGCTGGGACACGGCGGCTCAGCGCCCCACCAGACCGCGCAGCCGCGCCGAGACCACCCCGAGCAGCGGGCGGCTCGCCGCCGGGCCGGGTGGCTCCGGCTGGAAGAGCCGGTCCGAGGCCCGGCGGGCCTGACCGGCGAGCCCCACCGCGTGCGCAGCCCCGTAGAACGCGAAGACGTAGCGCTGGGGAACGGCGAGGACCTCGACGGTGAACGCGAGCGACACCGCCTGGGCCAGCCACAGGGAGGCGACCCGGGCCGCCTGGGGCACCGCCGGGATTCGGGTCAGGTTGGGCCATCGCGCCAGATAGACCCGGCCGTGCACGGCGGTCCCCGCGGGGAGGCGCCCCCGGTAGGTCCACAGCGCCATCTGCCAGAGGAAGGCCTCGGCGCTCTCCCAGCGGGTGCGCTCCACGAAGGCGCCGAGTGAGCCCTCCGGGGGCACGGGCTCGACCCGGGGCGGCTCGGACAGGCGCTCGGCCTGGCAGAGGTCCCAGAGCGCCTGGCGGGGCAGGTCGGTACGCACGGCTGCTCCCTCCTCCTCCACCCGCAGCGCGTGCTCGCCCAGGCGCAGCACCCAGGCCCCCCCGCTGGCCGCCGCGCGCGCGACGACCATCCGGCACGCACCGAGGAAGCGCTCGCCGGTGTCCAGGAAGAGGCCGGCGACGGCCCCCGGGTCGGCGAGATCCACGTCCTCGGCATCGCCGCAGAGCTCCGTCGCGCTCGGCATCTCGGCCCCGCTGGCGACGGAGTCCACGCGCTCGGTGAGCGGGTCCGGGCCCCGGAGCGCGAGGGCCACCGTGCTTTCCCAGGGCGCGTGCCACGCCGCGTGGGGGCCTCTGTCCCCCGCGCCGGCCGGCGCGGCCTGTCGGGCACGGGAGGCGGGACGGCCACGGTCCGGGGAGGCAGGCGTGGGGACCGGCCGCGCTTCCCCGCCGCCCTTCAGGCTCCCCAGCTCGGCCAACAGCAGGCTCGGCCCGACGGGCTTCAGGAGGAATCGCTCGCCCGGCGGCGCGGCGCCGGCGTCTGCCGCCAGGAAGAGGGCCGGGACGGCAGGGGCGCGCAGGTGGTAGGCCTGCCATGCGGCCCGCGCCCCCTCGGCGTCCAGGTCCACCAGCAGGACCTCCGCGGCCGGCGCCTCCACCAGGGTGCACGCGCCCTCGCCCACCCCGTCGAAGAGCGCGGCGAAGCGCTCGCGCACCCGCTCCGGGGCGCCCAGGATACCGACGCGCAGCAGACTGTCCGGCGCCGGCGGAGACCCTGTCTGTGTATCCATCCCGGCTGCCATCGGCCCCGCCGGGAAAATCTTCAGACGGCGGCGCCCGCCCGCCGCCGCACGGGCGGGTGGAAAGGGTCGGCGGACCCGGGGGTGGGGCGTGCCCTACAGGTGCACGCTGAAGCGGGGGACCTTGTGGCCGTACATGAGGGCACGGAACTGGCGGCCGGACATCTGCACGAGGCTCTGGTGGTCACCGGCCTCGAGGAAGAGCTCTGGCAGTTCGAACAGCGCCTCGTCGACGACGGTGCGCACGCCGTAGGCCGGCCCGAAGGGCGGCACGGCACCCACCTCGCAGTCGGGAAAGAGGCTCGAGAGGTCCTCCTCGGTCACCAGACCGAGGTGCCGGCCCAGGATCTCGTCGACCCAGGCCAGCTGGATGTGATGGGTGGCCGGAACGACCGCCATCAGGTAGCCCTGCTCGTCGGCGAGCACCACGGCCTTGGCGAGGAAGTTGCCCCGCACCCGAGCCGAGTGGGCGGTCTCCCAGCTCGCGTGCGTGTGCGGGTGGCTGACGAGGTCGTACTCCACCCCCTTGACCCGCAGGTACTCCTCGACCGTTGCCACGATTGCCATGAGCGACTCCTCGTCTGCGCCGTGCACGGGGGCGTAGAGAGTATAGCCGCCGGCCCCACTGCCCGACGTCCGCCCCCGGGGCCGAGACGGGGTCCCCCCGCGGACCTTGGCACCGGTGCGGGCGCGACTACGGGGCGGTCTCGGGCCGTGAAGGGGGCGTCGGGGACTCGGGGGAAGGCGGGGACTCGGGCGAGTGCGGAATCGCTGGCGACACCGGCAACCCCGGGGGAGGCGTGCGCCCGGCGCGGTCCTCGCGCCAGCGCTGGAAGTAAGGCTGGGCCAGGTAGTCCTTGCTCAGGACGAAGTCGAGGACGGAGGCCAGGCGGTGGAAGCGGACCACGGAGTCCACCCGGATGATCTCCCTGCCGTTCTCGTCGAAGAACAGCACGGTCGGGGGGTAGAACAGGCCGAGCTCCCGGGCCCACTGGCTCGCGGTCACCCTCCTCCCGTCCGGGGTCAAGACGGGCGTCCCCGCCCCCATGTCGAGCTGGACCACCTCGAACTGTTCGAGCGCCTGGCGGATCCGGGGGTCGCGGAGCTGCTCGGAGTGCAGGATGTCACAGGCGTGGCACTGGGGCTGCTCGAAGAACACCGCGAGAGGGCGCTCGGCCGGGAAGCGGGTCCGGTCGAGCAGATGGGGCGGGCGGGCGAACAGGGGGTCGTCCACCAGGTCCTCGGGCTCGAAGCGCAGGTTGGGCTCGGCGCGGGCCAGATAGTCGCGAAAACCGATGCGCCCGTGGTGCCCGTCGGCGACGTATTCGAGCGCCGCCCCGAACTCGTAGGGCGGGTAATACCCGCGCAGGCGGAACACCTCCTCGCCCTGCTCGCCGTAGAAGATCAGGGTCGGCGTGAACTGGGCCTTCTCCCGCTCGGCGAAGGCCTTGCTGGAGAGCCGCTCGCCCCGGGTGTCCACGACCTCCACGTCGCTCCAGATGTCGATGGGCACGACGTCGAAGTGCCGGCGCGTGTAGGCGACGATGTCCGCCTTGCCGAAGTTGACCTCCAGGAGCGCCTGGCAGTAGGCGCAGTCGCGCTGCCCGAAGTAGACGACCAGCCTGCGGCCCGCGGCGGCCGCCTCCTGCACGTCCTCCCGCAGGTCGAGGAAGCTGTGCTTGAACCAGTCCGGGTACGCCATCTCGCGGGACCCCGGGCCGTCCTGGAAGGACACGGCGTCGAACGGGTCGACACCCGCTTCCGGCCCCGCGGCAGCGAGCGGACCCGGGGTCAGAAGGATCGCCAGGACGGCGGGGATCAGGCGGGTGCAGGGGTGGGAAGACATGGCGCTGGACTCGAGGGGCGAACAGTGGCTGAGCGGTGCACTTCGCCCATGTTAGACACGGCGGGAGCGAAAAGCACCGACGGCAGCGACGCCGAGCAGGGTGAGCCCCGCCCCGAGCACCACGGGCACGTTGCCGAGCGCCGCGTAGGGCGTGGTCCCGGACCGGGGCGTGACGGAACCGCGCAGGACCACCGACTGGAACTGGGGCACACGCGCGGTGACGGAGCCTTGCCAGTCGATCAGGGCCGAGACACCGGTGTTGGTCGCCCGCACCAGGTCGCGGCCGGTCTCGACAGCCCGCATCCGGGCCATCTGCTGGTGCTGGTGGGGCGCCACCGTGTCCCCGAACCAGGCGTCGTTGCTGAGGTTCACGAGGAGGTCGGCGGCGGGCAAGGCGTCGATGACCTCCTCCCCGAAGGCGTCCTCGTAGCACACCGACACGCCGACCCGCAGGCCGTCCACGGGGAGCGGCGGCTGGCCCGCGGGACCCGCGCTGAAATCGGACATGGGGGCGTGCAGGAGGTCGAGCACCCGCCCGAGCACCGGTGAGAACGGAACGTACTCGCCGAACGGGACCAGGTGGCGCTTGTGGTAGACGCCGATCTCGGAGCCGAGGGCCATGACGCTGTTGAAGTAGCGCCCGCTCTCCGCGTCCCGGAAGGGGACCCCGAGCAGCACGTCCGCCCCGTGCGCGCGCGCCTCGTCCGAGAGCTCGGCGAGGAAGCCCTGCACGCGGTGGGCGAAGGCGGGCACCGCGGTCTCCGGCCACACCACGAGGTCCGCGTCCCAGTGGGCGCGGGTGAGGGCCAGGTGGTGGGCCATGCTCGCGGCACGCTGCTCGTCGCGCCACTTGAGGTCCTGGGCGACGTTGCCCTGGACGACGGCGACGCTGCGCGCCGGGCCGCTCGGCCGGGTCCACTCGGCGTGCCCCAGCCCCCAGCCGAGGCCCCACAGGGCTGCCAGGGCGGCGCCCGCCGCGACCCGTCCCGGGACGGGGACGCCGCCCCGCACGAGCGCGAGGAGCAGTCCCGCACTCAGCGCGACGGCCCACCCGACCCCGTAGACGCCGAGCACCGGAGCGAGCCCACCGAGCGGCGCCCCGACCTGGCTGTAGCCCACCTGCAGCCAGGGGAAACCGGTGAAGAGCCAGCCCCGGACCCACTCCACCAGGACCCAGGCGGCCGGCAGCAGGGTGAGCGCCCGCCAGCGCCACGACAGCCCCCGCCCCAGGCGCGCCTGGAGATACCCCAGGGCGGCCGGGTAGAGGGCCATGAACGCCACGAAGGCGACGGTGAGGGCGAGCGCCGCCGCCGGCGGGACCTCGCTGAAGGTGAAACTCTCCCGAACCCAGGAGGTCCCGACGCCGAAGAGCCCCAGACCGAAGAGCCATCCGCGCCACGCAGCCACCCCCGCACCCTCGGAGGCGAGCCACAGGCCGAACAGGCCAGCCAGCAGCAGGGGTGCCAGGGGGGAGAGCCCCCAGGGGGCGAAGGCGAGCGGCAGGGCCGCCCCGAGGGTGCCGGCAAGCAGGTCGAAGAGGCGCCCGCGGGCGCCGCGCTCAGGGCTTGCGCGCAGGGGTGCGGACCTTGACCAGGTGGACCCGCCGGCCGTCGGCGTTCAGGACCTCGAAGTCGAGGCCGCCCAGGGAGACCCGGTCGCCCCGCTCGGGGAGCCGGCCGAAGGCCTTGAGCAGCAGTCCGCCGACGGTGTCGAGCTCGGCGTCGCTCAGCTCGGTCCCGAAGGCCTCGTTGAACTCCTCGATGGGGGTGAGGGCCTTGACGATGAACTCCCCGTCCCCGTGCCGGCGGATGAAGCCCTCGTCCTCGCCGACGTCGTATTCGTCGTCGATCTCGCCCACGATCTGCTCGAGCACGTCCTCGATGGTCGCCAGGCCGGCGACCCCCCCGTACTCGTCCACCACGATCGCCATGTGGTTGCGGGTGCTGCGAAAGTCCCGCAGCAGGACGTTGAGCCGCTTGCTCTCCGGCACGAACACCGCGGGGCGCAGCCACTCGCGGATGTTGAAGGGGCCGGGGCGCGTCTGGGCCAGCGGCGGCAGGAGGTCCTTGGCGAGCAGGATCCCCACGACCTCGTCGCGGCTCTCGCCGATGACCGGGAACCGGGAGTGCCCGGACTCGGTCACCGTGCGGAGGATCTCCTCGAACGGCGCGTCACGCTCCACCGCGACCATCTGGGCACGGGGCACCATGACGTCGCGGACCTGCATTTCGGAGACCTGGAAGGCGCCCTCGACCATCGCCAGCACGTCGGGGTCGAGGAGGTGGCGCTGCTCGGCGTCGCGCAGGAGCTCGATCAGCTCCTGGCGGTCCCTTGGCTCGCCGAGCAGGGCGTGGCCCAGCCGCTCGAGCCAGCCGGGACCGCCGGTAGGTCGGTCTTCACTCATACGTTGTCCCTGTCGTTGTCCCTTTCGTTGTCCCTTTCGTTGTCCCTGTCCCCATAGGGGTCGTCGATCCCCAGGCCCCGGAGCACCTCGACCTCGACCCGCTCCATCACGGCGGCCTCGGCCTCGCTCCCGTGGTCGTAGCCGACGAGGTGCAGAATACCGTGAACGACGAGATGGGCCCAATGGCTGCGCGGGGCCTTCCCCTGGCTTCGAGCCTCCTCCTCCACCACTGGCGCGCAGAGGACGAGCTCGCCGAGCCAGGGCAGGTCGACGCCCGGCGGCGGGTCGAAGGGGAAGGAGAGCACGTTGGTGGGGCCGTCCTTGCCCCGATAGCGGTGGTTGAGCGCCGCCCCCTCCTCCCGGTCCACCACCCGTACCCCCACCTCGGCGACGGCGCGGCGCCCGGCGAGGGCCGCCCCGGCCCACCGCCGGAAACTCGCGGGCGCCGGCAGACCCCGCCTCGCGACGGCGTACTGGACGCGGACCGCGACCTCGAGGGCCTCGGGGTCGCTCACGGCCGCTCCGGGGCAGAGTTGCCCGTAGCGGGGGGAGCTCCCGAGACCCCCGCGCCTCCCCCCTCGCTCTCGCGCTCCGCCGCCGCGTAGGCGTCGAGGATGCGCGCGACCAGGGGGTGGCGCACCACGTCCCGGGAGTTGAAGAAGGTGAAGCTGATCCCCTCGACGCCGCGCAGGACCTCGGTGACGTGCCGCAGACCCGAGCGCTGGCTGCGGGGGAGGTCCACCTGGGTGACGTCCCCCGTCACCACGGCGGTGGAGCCGAACCCGATGCGGGTCAGGAACATCTTCATCTGTTCCACGGTGGTGTTCTGGGCCTCGTCCAGGATGACGAAGGCGTCGTTCAGGGTGCGGCCCCGCATGAAGGCGAGCGGAGCGACCTCGATGACGCTGCGCTCGATGAGCCGGGCGACCCGCTCGAAGCCGAGCATCTCGTAGAGGGCGTCGTAGAGTGGCCGCAGGTACGGGTCGACCTTCTGGGCCATGTCGCCCGGCAGGAAGCCCAGGCGCTCGCCCGCCTCCACCGCGGGCCGGACCAGGACCAGCCGGCGAACCCTCTCCGCGCCCAGGGCCTCGACGGCGGCGGCAACCGCCAGATAGGTCTTGCCGGTGCCCGCCGGGCCCACGCCGAAGTTCACGTCGTGGGTGCGGATGTTCTGCAGGTAGCGCGCCTGGTTGCCACCCCGGGCCCGCACGGGGGCGCCGCGCGTGCGGACCTCGACGGGCGCCTCGGACTCCCCGGCCAGCGCCGCGTCGATGCCCGCCTGCTGCAGCGCGAGGTGCACCTCGGCCGGCGTCAGCGGCTCGGCCGCGGTGCTGGCGCCGTAGAGGGTGGTGAGGACCTGCCCGGCCGCCCGTGCGGCCTCCGGCTCGCCGAGCAGGCGGAAGCGCTGCCCCCGGCGCTCGATCTCGACCCCCAGGCGGCGCTCGACCTGGCGCAGGTGCTCGTCGAACTGACCGCAGAGGCTCGCCAGGCGCCGGTTGTCTGCGGGCTCCAGGACCAGGTCGACGACGGAGGGCGGGCCCAAGACGGTCAGACCCTCGCCGGGGCGCTGGAGGAATCCACGCGGCGGCCCCTCAGGCTGTTCGGGAGCGCCTCGGTGATGACCAGCGGGACGAACGCGCCCACCAGCGACGGCTCGCCGGTGAAGTTCACCACGCGATTGTTCTCGGTGCGGCCCGCGAGCATCGAGGGGTCCTTGCGTGACGGGCCTTCCACCAGCACGACCCGCGTGGTGCCGACCATCGCCTCGGCGACCGCGCGCTCCCCGCGGGCCAGGCGCTCCTGGAGCACCGCGAGCCGCTCGCGCTTGGCCTCCAGCGGGACGTCGTCGGGAAAGGCCGCGGCAGGGGTGCCCGGGCGCGGGCTGTAGACGAAGCTGAAGGAGTGGTCGAACCCCACCGCGTCGACCAGGTCCAGGGTGGCCTGGAAGTCCTCTTCGGTCTCGCCCGGGAACCCGACGATGAAGTCCGAGGACAGGCTGATGCCGGGGCGCGCCTCGCGCAGGCGCTCGACGACCTCGCGGTAGCGGGAGACACCGTGGCGGCGCTTCATTCGCGCCAGTACCCGGTCCGAGCCGCTCTGCACCGGCAGGTGCAGATGCCCCACCAGGGCCGGCACCTCACGGAAGGCACCCAGCAGGGAGTCCGTCATCTCCGCGGGGTGGGAGGTGGTGAAGCGGATCCGCCCGATGCCCTCGAGCTCCGCCGCACACCGGACGAGGAGAGCGAGGTCCGCCACCGCGCCGTCCTGGCTCGCGCCCCGGTAGGCATTCACGTTCTGGCCGAGGAAGGTCACCTCGCGCACGCCCCCCGCGGCGAGCCCCGCCACCTCCGCCACCACGTCGTCGAGCGGCCGGCTCACCTCCTCGCCCCGGGTGTACGGCACCACGCAGTAGGTGCAGTACTTGCTGCAGCCCTCCATCACCGTGACGTAGGCGCTCGGTCCCTGCACCCGCTGCGGGGGCAGGTGGTCGAACTTCTCGATCTCCGGGAAGGAGACGTCCACCACCGCCCGCCCGGAGCGCTCCACCTCGTCCAGCAATCGGGGCAGCCGGTGGAGCGTCTGGGGTCCGTACACGATGTCCACGTACGGGGCCCGCGCCCGGATCGCCGCCCCTTCCTGGCTCGCGACGCAACCTCCGACCGCGATCACGACCCCGGGCCGGCGCGCCTTCAGCGGACGCCACTGACCGAGCTGCGAGAAGACCTTCTCCTGGGCCTTCTCTCGCACCGAGCAGGTGTTGACCAGCAACACGTCGGCTTCTTCCGGGTCTTCGGTCAGGACCAGCCCCTTCGCCGCCGCCAGGAGATCGGCGGTACGGGCACTGTCGTGCTCGTTCATCTGACAGCCGAAGGTCTTGATGTACAGCTTGCGGGCCATGGGGGAATGCTATCAGGGATTCAGATCGGGCAGCCCGCGCCGGGGGCGCACCTGGCGCGCCCGCTCGGAGCTCGCGACCTCCCGCCGGAACCGGCGGCGGAACTCACGCTTCCAGACCCCCAGGTCCAGCGCCTGCCCCGCGTAGGCGGCGCGGTCGAGGTCCTGCAGCATGCGCGGAAGCACGGCCGTCCCCTCTCGCTCCCCGGCAGGGCGCAGACGCTCGCCGATGACCGGCAGCGGCGCGGTCGGGGCCATGCTGAGAGACCGGCAGGCAAAGTGCTGCACCACCCGGCAGAGCCCCTCGGGATGCTCCTCGCGCACCGCGCAACGCACGCACCACCACGCCTTCACCCGCAGTGGAGTCGCCGCCGCCACCCCGACCACCATCCGCCGGGTGACCCGGTGGGCACCACCCAGCGCCCGACCCAGGGGCTCGCCGACCGCGCGCGCGAGCCGCTCCCGCAACCCGGGTCGACGGGGGCGCGGCCGCCGCGCGGGCCTGGCGGCAGGGGCCTCGGCCGGGGAGCGCAGGGTCACGGGCGCCGGCGCGTCCACCGCGGGATTTGCGGGGGCCGCCCGCCCGGGCACCTTCGGCCCCCCGCGCCCCGGCGCGGCGCGCGTCCTGCCGACCCACCACCCCACCAGGAACGCCAGCGAGAGTCCGCCCGCGACCGGGAGCAAGGGCCGGGCCCAGGCGAGGTCGGGCAGGCGCTCCCGTACGAAGTGCCAAGCCCGCGCGGCTGCCCCGCGCGGCCCCGCAAGGGCGCCGTCCCCCACGCGGACCCGCTTCTCCTCGACCCGGGCGTGGGCCTCGGCGTTGGCCGTCAGGTCCCACCAGGCCACGTCGAGCGCGGGGAACGTCAGGTTGCCCTCCCGGGTCGGCACGACCGTGAAGGTCTCGGTCCGGCGCCCCCAGAGCTCGTCTCCCGCGGCTCCCCACGCCCACTCCAGCTGGGGCCGTTCCGGGTAGACCTTGAAGTCGCGCCCCTGCACCAGGGAGGCGACGCTCGGCAACCGGGCCCCCACCGCGCCGACAGCCTTCGACACCACCGTCAGCGTGAGCGGATCGCCGACTGCGACCGCTTCGCCCTGACTCCATTGGGCCTCGACCTCGAGAAGGCGCAACGGGATCGGCGCGTCGGGCGGCAACGGCTGCACCGTCAGCCGCAAGGGGTGGGTCGCGAGCGCGACGGGCCGCGAACCCCAGGGCGAGGCGCCCATTCCCGGCATTCCCGACGCGGGCCACACCGTCAGCCGGGCTGGACCCACGTCCAGCGCCCCGGCCGTGATGGGCGTGAGCGCGTAGCGGTACTCGTTGACCACGTAGGTACGGCCCCGCACCGTCCGGTTGGATGCGGTGCTGCTCTCCAGGTCCTCCACGGCCGCCCCCGGCGGGGAAGGCGGCGTCAGCTCCACGCTCTGCAGATTCATGGGGCTGAACACCCGGACCGTGTAGATGACGGTCTCCTGCACCCGGGGGCTTTCCTGGCTGACGCTGGCCTCGGCCCACAATCCCCCCTGCCCCCACGCCAGGGTCGGCGCGAGCAGGGCCGCCATGAGCCACGGCCACGCCTTCGGCAAGCGCGGCCTAACCGTCCCCACCGTCATCGCGTGCAATCGACCTCGCTCCACCGGAGCTCACCAGGGCCTCGGCTCGACCAGGGCACCCCCGGTCCGCTCCTCGACCCGAGACTCCTCGACCTTGAACTGGTTGCGCAGGAGACGACCCGGGTCGGCGTCGACCCGCTCGAGCCACTGCTGGACCACCCAATCGGGGACCGACGGCCCGGCGCCGGTCTTCCCCAGGACCGGGTCGAAGCCCGCCCCGGGCGGTCCGTCGGCGTCGGGGCGCGGCGCGCCCGCGCCCATCTGGTCCACCCGGTCCACGGCCTGGCTCGCGGCATCGTCCCGGGGCCGGTCACCGCGATCCTCTCCGCCCTTGCCGGGGGGCCCCTCCGGGGGTTTCCCCGGGGTGGCGCCCTCGCGATCTCCGGTCTCGGACCGGGCCTGGGGCTCCCGGGCCGGCATCGGGGTGGAGTCTTCCCCCGCCTTGTCACCCGGGCCGGGCTCTGGCGGCTCGCGCTCGGCCGCACCCGGCGCCGGCTCTTCTCCACGCTCCTGCGCCCCGACACTCCCCGGATCGAGCTCCGGGGGCGCCTCGGGGGGGCTGCCCTGCGCCGTCTCCTGTCCCGCCTCGTCCTGCTGCTCCCCGCCCTCCCGGCCTTCCCCATCGCGCGGCTCGGTCCCGGCCTCGCCGGACTCCCGGGGCGAGCGGTCGTCCCGGGAATCGCCGGGCGCGTCCTCCGGTGCGCCGCTGGCTTCACCCCGCGCGTCGGCACCCCCCTCTCCCTCCGGGGACGATGCCCCAGGGCCGTCCTGGCCTTGGTCGGCCTTCCCGTCCCGAGCACCACCCTCCTGCCCTTCCTCCGGCCGGGACCCCGCCTGGCCCTGCTGTGAGGAATCCTCCTGCCCCTCCTGTGGGTCGGATCCTTCCTCGCCCTCCTGCTGCTGAGCCCCCTGCGGGCCTTCTTGCTGCTGGGAACCCTGTTGCTGCTCGGTGCCCTGCTGACCCTCCTGCTGCTGGGCGCCCTCCTGCTGCCGGGAACCCTGCTGACCTTCCTGCTGCTGGGCGCCCTCCTGCTGCTGGGAGCCCTGCTGACCTTCCTTCTGCTCGGAGCCCTCCTGCTGCTGGGAGCCCTGCTGGCCCTCCTTCTGCTCGGAGCCCTCCTGCTGCTGGGAGCCCTGCTGGCCTTCCTGCTTCTGGCCTTCCTGCTTCTGGCTTTCCTGCTTCTGGCCCTCCTGCGACTGGGACTCCTGCCGCTCCTTCGGGGGCCTCGCGTCCTCGCGCCGGGAGCGCTCGGGCTTCTGGGCCTGCGCCTCGGGCTCGGGCTCCTCTCCTGCCCGGGCCGCCTCCGCGAGCCCCCGCATGGCAAGGCTCAGGTTGTGTGCGGCGTCCTCGCGGCTCGGGTCCCGTTGGAGCACCTCCTCGTAGGCCTGCACCGCACCCCGATAGTCCTCGAGACGGAAGCGGGCATTCCCGAGGTTGTACAGGGCATCGAGTCGCACCGACTCGCGGTCCACGCGCTCGAAGACCTGGGCCGCCTCCGCGAACCGCCCCGCCCGGTAGAGGGCCACCCCGCGGCGGTATTCGTCCCGGAAGAGGGCCGCGGCCGCGTCGAACTCCCCCCGTGCGAAGAGGTCGCGGGCCTCGTCCTCCGGGCGACCGAAGAGGTCGGTGGCCAGGGCCGCGGATGGCCAGCAGGGCGCGGCACAGCCCGCGGCCAGAGCCAGGAGCGTGCCCCAGACCGCGCCGCGACTAGCGCCCATGGGCCTCCGGCGTCGTGTACGCCCGCACCCGCCGCCACCCCCACACGAGGAGCACCGCCATCCCGGCGAGGGGCAAGGGGTAGCGCTCCTCCCAGACCCGGTAGGCGTGCTCCCGGCCCGGGCCCGAGCCCGCCGACCGGGCAATCGCCCGCAAAACGCCTCGCGTGTCGCCGTCCCGGTAGTCGGCTCGCCGGTAGGTCCCACCGCCTGCCCGGGCCAGTGCCTCGAGCCTCGGCTCCTCCAGGCGCGAGCGCACCGGCGCACCCTCCGGCCCGCGGACCGGCTCCCCGGAGGCTCCCGGGACCGTGGCCCCCTCGGGGCTGCCCACGCCGAGCACGTGGAGCGTGACACCCTTCGCCGCGAGCGCGGCGGCCCGGACCTCGAGCCCCTCTTCCACGAAGTCCCCGTCGGTGAGGAGCACCAGCGCGTGGCGCGTCCCCGGGGCCTGCCCCGCGAGCACGCGCTCCGCACGGTCGAGGGCGGCGGAGGGGCGGCTTCCCTGCATGCGCACCAGGTCGGGGGACAGCGACGGCAAGAGGTGGCGGACGGTCTCGTAGTCCTCCGTGATGGGCGCAACCACCTGCGCCACCGAGGCAAACGCGATCAGACCGACCCGCACGCCGGCTGCCCGGTCGAGCAGGTCCTCGACCTCCTGGCGGGCGCGGGAGAGGCGGTTTGGCCTGACGTCCGCGGCCCGCATGGACGCCGACACGTCCATCAGCACCAGGAGACTGTCTCCCGGGCGCTCCACCCGGAGGTCCGTGTAGTCCCAGCGCGGACCGGCCATCGCCAGGACGCCGAGCACCCAGAGGGACGACCAGAGGCCGAGGTGGCGGCGCGGCCGCTCCGTGTCCGGCGTGGCGCGCAGCAGGTGGGGCAGGAGGTGCGCGTCGGCGTAGCGGGCGAGCCTGGCCACGTCCCTGCCCTCCGCGCGCCGCGTGGGCGGCACCAGGAGCAGCAGTGCCGGCACGAGCAGGCCGAGCAGCCAGAAGGGCTGGGCGAAGTGGAAGTCGCGCAGGAGATCGAGGGCGTCGTGCATCGCAGCGGTCAGCCGAGCATTCGCCCGCCCCGGCGGGCGACCAGCCAACCCAGCGCCAGCAACGCCCCGAGGGCTACCGCGAGCGGCCAGCGATACAGGGGGTGGGGCAGCAGGGTCTGACGGCTCTCGGCGCGCGTCTTCTCCAGCGCATCGATCCGCCGGTAGATCGCCTCCAGGGCCTGGGTGTCGGTGGCCATGTAGAAGGCCCCACCCGTCACGGCAGCCACCTCGGCGAGCAACGCCTCGTCGATCTGCATGTCCTCCATCGTGATGCGGCCCCCCGGCCCGGGAAAGGGGACCTTGCCCTTGCTGCCAACCCCGACCGCGTAGATCCGCACCCCGTACTGGCGCGCCAGGCGCGCCGCTTCGACGGGGGGCAGGCTTCCGGCCGTGTTCTCCCCGTCGGTCAGCAGGACCAGCACCCGCGAGCCCTCGGGCCGGTCGCGGAGCTTCTTCACGGCCAACCCCACCGCGTCCCCGATGGCCGTGGAGTCCCCCGCCATACGTGGGACGACTTCCTCCAGCATGGCCCGCACCGCGGCCCCGTCGACCGTGAGCGGGGCCTGCAGGTACGCCGCGTCACCGAACACGATCAGGCCCACCCGGTCACCGTGCCGCTGCTCGATGAACCGGCCGACCACCCCCTTCACCACGGCCATGCGGTTCACCCGCCGGCCCTCGAGGGTGAAGTCGAGCGCCTCCATGGACCGGGAGGCGTCCACCGCGAGCATCAGGTCGTAGCCCGGGCTCACCAGTTCCTGGCGGGTTTCGAGCCACTGGGGCCGCATCAGCGCCACCACGAGCCCGACCCACGCGAGGGCCGCCAGGACGCCCTGCACGCCGAAGGGCAGGTCCCAGCCCGGGGCGAAACGGGTGAAGGACTCGGCGAGCCGCGGCGCCGACGGGTACAGCAGCTCGGCGCCCCCCGCGGACGGCTCCACCGCCACCACCCGGGGAGGCAGAAGCCGGCGGGCCACCCATGGCAGCGGCAGGAGCAGCCCGAGCCACGGCCATCCGAGCTCAAACACGGCCAGTCGCCCGGGCCGCCGCCCGCTGGTCCACCACGTGGGGCACGGCGGCCTCCGCCCCGAGCGGGTGTTCCTCCCCCTGGGGCTCGGGCCCGAGCCAGGCCCGGGCAGCCCGGATGAGGGGCCGGAGCCGCTCGCCCGAGCCCTCGCCCCGGGGCGGGGCATAGGGCAGGTCGATCAACGGACGACCTTCCCGCCGCCAGGGGAAACCCGCCGGGTCGTGGCGCTCGAGCCATTCCAACCAGGCATCGCCGACCCGCCCCGCGCAGGCCCGGCGCCCGAAGCGTGCAATGGCCATGCGCCGGAGTAGCTCCGAGAGTTCGGCCGCCAGGGTCCGCGCATCCGCCCAGCGCCGCCGCTGCTCGAGCTGCCGGAGCCGGATACGCGCCTCGGCCTGCCAGCTGCCGGGGGCGCGGTTGCGCCACCAGCGCGTCACGGCGACCGCCAGCGCCAGCAGGACGAGAATCACGGCAACCACCAGCCACCAGCCGGTCGCGGGTGGCCACCAGGGCAGTGGGTCCAGCCCCCGGATGTCGCGGAGGTCCTGCAGCAGGGGGCTCATACCGCGGCGTAGCGTCCCACCCGGCGGCGTCGCCGGAGGCCATCGGCCAGCGCGTGCTCCACGTCGTCCGCGGTGGAGATGGGAATGACCGGGATCCCGAGGCGGCGCCCGAGCGTACGCAGCGCCTCCCGGCGGGCCTCCCAGCGCCCGCGGTACTGGCGCCGGCCCCGCTCGCCGTGGGTGTCCACCTCGACGCGGGTGCCGTCGGGGGCCTGGAACACGGCGCGGCCGATGTCCGGCAGCTCCCGGTCGGCCGGGTCGTCGACCGGCACCAGCACCACGTCGTTGCGCTGGGCCAGGCGCCCGAGCGACAGGCCCAGGACCGCCGGGTCCCGGTTCAGGTCGCCGATCACGAAGAACAGGAATCCGGTGGAGGCGAGCCGCTCCAGCCGCCCCAGCGCTTCCAGCAGCGCGTCGCCCTCCACCCGCCCCCGCTCGTTGGTCCCGGTGAGCGCCCGCAGCATCGTCCAGAAGGAGGCGTGGGAACGGCCGGGCCGGAAGTACCGGATCCCCGTCGCCGGGTCCCCGTGGAGCACCGCGCCGACCCGGTCCTGGCTGCTGGTGGCGGCCCAGCCGAGGAGCGCCGCGGCCCGCGCGGCCTGTACGCACTTGAAGGTCCCGCGGGTCCCGAAGTGCATGTGCGGTCCGGCGTCCACGCACAGCACCACCGATCGCTCCCGCTCCTCGCGAAAGACCTTCAGGTGGGGCACGCCGGTGCGGGCGGTGACCCGCCAGTCCATGTTCCGGATCTCGTCGCCCTCCCGGTACTCGCGGGTCTCCTCGTAGTCCATCCCCTGGCCCCGGAAGACGGAGGCATAGAGGCCGCTCAACGGGGAGCCCACGCGGTGGCGCGAGGCGAGACCGATGGCGTGCGCCCGGTGGCGCAGCTCGAAGAGGTCGTCCAGGTGCGGCCGCAGGCTCATGTCTTTCGCAGTATACGGCAGGGGGGTCCCGGCCCCGCGGTCGCCCCGCCTAGGGGACGGCCACGACCTCGAGCAGCCGGCGGATGAAGTCGTCTGTGGTGACGCCGTCCGCCTCGGCCTCGAAGGTCAGCAGCAGCCGGTGGCGCAGCACGTCCGGGGCGACCTTCTGGACGTGGTGGGGGGAGACGTACTCGTCGCCGTTCATCCAGGCCAGCGCCCGCGCACAGCGGGCGAGCGCGATGCTCGCCCGCGGGGAGGCGCCGTAACGGCACCAGCGCTGCAGGTCCGCGTCGTACGCGGCGGGGGTACGGCTGGCCGCCACCAGGTCGACGATGTAGCGGTAGATCTTCTCGTCGAGGTAGATCTCGGCGACCGCCGCGCGGGCTGCGAAGATCTCGGCCTGGCTGAGGACCCGCGAGGGACGCGGCGGGTTGCGCCGCTGCTGCTCGCTGTCGAGCTTCAGGATGGCGAGCTCGTCCGTGCGGCTCGGGTAGCGCACCCAGACGTGCATGAGGAAGCGGTCGAGCTGGGCCTCGGGAAGGTGGTAGGTGCCCTCCTGCTCGATGGGGTTCTGGGTGGCCAGCACCATGAACAGCCGCGGCAGCGCGTAGGTACGCTGGCCCACCGTGATCTGCCGCTCGCCCATCGCCTCGAGCAGGGCGGACTGCACCTTCGCCGGAGCGCGGTTCACCTCGTCGGCCAGCAGGATGTTGTGGAAGAGCGGGCCGGGGCTGAACTCGAACTCCCCGCGCTCCTGGCGGTAGATGTCGGTCCCGATCAGGTCCGAGGGGAGCAGGTCCGGGGTGAACTGGATGCGGTGGAAGTCCCCCTCCAGGGCCTCGGAGAGGGTCTTCACGGCCGTGGTCTTGGCCAGTCCCGGGACCCCTTCCACCAGCATGTGGCCATCGCTCAGCAGGCAGACCAGCATGCTCTCGATGAGCTCCTGCTGGCCGATGATGCGCGACGCCAGGTGCTCACGGACGGGATTCAGCACGGATGGTTGCATCGGGGGAGGCCTCTTCAGGGTCGGGGGCCGGTCCGCGGGAAACAGGGCCCGCGGCCGGCGCAAGGGTCCATAATAGCAACCTCGCGCGGCGTGGACGCACCCTCTCTGGCGGGTGCGGCTCGTGCCTGGGGGGGTGCCCGCCCCGGCGAGAGAGCCGGGGCCCGGGGTCGTCGGGCTCGAGCTACGGTTCAGGAGGCTGTCGGTGGACGTACAGAGGCGCACGTGCTTCATCGTGTCGGACCACACCGGGATCAGCGCCGACGCACTGGCCCGGGCGTTGCTGGCGCAGTTCGGGGAGCTGGAGCTGCGCAAGATCACCCTCCCCTTCGTGTACTCCCCCGAGCGGCTCGAGGAGGTCCTGGCCCAGATCCGCCAGGCCCGGGAGCGCGACGGGGCGCGCCCGCTGGTGTTCAGCACGCTCATCAATCCCGCGCTGCGCGAGCAGCTCGAAGGGGCCGACGCGCTCGTCATGGACTTCTTCGAGCCGTTCATCGGCCGCATCGAGGCCGAGCTCGAGCAACGCTCCTCCCAACGGGTGGGCGGCGCACACTCCTTCGTCGAAGGCCCCGCCTACCACCGCCGGATCGACGCGGTCCACTACGCGCTCAGCACCGACGACGGTCTGCACTGCGAGCACTACGACGCGGCCGAGATCATCCTGGTGGGCGTGTCCCGCTCCGGAAAGACGCCGACCTGCCTGTACCTGGCACTGCAGTACGGCATCCACGCGGCGAACTACCCGGTGACGGAGGAAGACCTGGAGCGCGGCCGGCTCCCCGATCCGCTGCGGCCCTATGTCTCGCGGCTCTTCGGGCTCACGATCGATCCCCACCGCCTGCACCAGATCCGTCAGGAGCGCCGGCCCGACAGCCGCTACGCCGCCCTGGACACCTGCCGGCGCGAGGTGAAGCAGGTGGAGGCCCTGTTCCAGCGCTATCGCATCCCCAGCGTGAACGCGAGCGCGACCTCGGTGGAGGAGATCGCGACCACCGTGATGCAGCGCAGCGGGCTGCTGCGCCAGGCACTGTGAGGTCGCGCGCGGCTAGGAGGCGGGCGGGGTACCGGGGTAGGATCCCCGGAGAACCGCGTGCCCCGGGGTGCCCCGTGAAGCGAGCCCTCTTCTGGACCCTCTGTCTCCTTGCCGCCGGTCCGGTATCGGCGGAGACCCGCTACGTGACGGACGTGCTCGAGGTTCCCCTGCGCACCGGCACGACGCTGCAGAACAAGATCCTGAGGATGCTGCCGGCGGGGGCCGCGGTGGAGGTGCTCGGGCCGGAGGAGGAGGGACACACCCGCGTGCGCGGGAAGGGCGCCGAGGGGTGGGTCCTCACCCGCTACCTGGTGGACCAGCCGAGCGCCCGCGAGCGCCTGGCGGCGGCCGAGGACGAGGCCGCCCGCCTCAAGAGCCAGCTGGGGGAGCTCGACCAGGCCCTCAGGGATGCGAACGCGGAGGCCCAGGACCTGCACCGGGCGGGAGCCGCGATGCAGTCCCAGAACACCGCGCTGCGCCAGGAGTTCGAGGCCCTGCGCCGGGCGGCTGCCCGGCCGCTGGAGCTCACCCAGGAGAACGAGCGGCTGCGGGGTGAGGTCGAGACCCTGCGCGCCGACCGCGACTCCGCCGTGGCCCGGGCCGACGCCCTGGGCAACGCCGCGTACCGGAACTGGTTCGTCACGGGGGCGGGCGTGGCGCTCGGGGGGGTTCTGCTCGGCCTGGTCCTCCCGAGGCTGGCGGCGCGGCGCCGGCGCGGCAGCTGGGACCGGCTCTGAGCCCCCGCCCGGCTCCGGCTGCCCGGAGGACCGGGACGCTACCAGGGACTCCCGCCGCTGCTCATGGGGTCCGGTGGCAGGCTCGCCGCGGCCGTGCCGAAGGTCTCGGCCTTGACCTCGTGCGAGAGCTGCGCGGCGGCCTGGGAGAGGGCCTCGGCACAGAGGCGGTTGATCCGGCCGGGGACCCCCATGCTGAGGAAGTAGAGCTCCATGTACGCCAGGGGCAGGAATGCCGGATCGCCCTGCCAGCCCGCCACCCGAAGCCTGTGCTCCACGTAGGCGATGGTCTCCTCCAGATTGAAGGGGTTGACCTGATAGGCGACCGTGATCGAATGGCGCAGGGCAGCGCGCTCGGCGGTCCGCAAGACCTCGCGGAAATCCACGTCGGCGAACAGCAGGGCGGGCAGCAGCCGACGCGAGCCCGTGCGCAGCCCGAGCAGTGCCTCGAGCTCGCTCAGCCCCACGCCGGAGAGGTGCTGCACGTCGTCCAGGACCAGATAGGGCCGCTTGCCCCCCTGGCGGAGCGTCGTCAGATGGCTCTTCAGGGCCGGCAGCGCCCGGTCCCCGGACAGCTCGGCGAGGGGCACGCCCAACGGCTCGCCAACGCCCGCCACCAGGCTCGCAAGCCCGCGTGGCGGCACCTGGACCTGTGCCAGAACCAGGCCACGGGCGCGCAGCGAGCGCGCCAACCGGCGCACCAGGGTCGTCTTGCCCATGCCCCGACCGCCCGTGATGAGGACGTTGTCGTGGTCCTGGCTCAGCCCGAACCGCAGGTACGCCAGGGCCCGCTTGTGCGCGTGGCCGTCGAAGAAGAAGGTGGAGTCCGGGTCCGCCGCAAACGGCTCGCGGGCCAGGCCGAAGAAATCCACGCAGGCAGGTCGTGCTGGGTCGGGTTTCACGGCGACGAAGTGTACCGCCACCGGGCCACCCGTGGCGCGCAGCCCGCCGGTTCCCGGCCCCGCCGGCCGCCGCGGTCGCGGCAGCGGGTGCGTCCCGGGACCCGCCGCCCCTCGCTCGCCAGGGGGCTCCGGCCTTGATCCCCATTCGCGACGAGAACCCCACGCAGATCGTGCCGGTGGTGACCTATGCCCTGCTCGGGCTCGCCGGGCTGGTCTTCCTGTGGCAGCTGTCGCTCCCCGAGCGCGGGCAGAAGCTCGCGGCCTACGCCTTCGGGATGGTCCCGGCCAGCCTGCTGGGCGAGGCGACGCTGCCGCCGGAGCTCGCCCTGGTGCCCCCGGCCGCCACCGTGTTCACCTCCATGTTTCTTCACGCCGGCTGGATGCACCTTCTGGGCAACCTCCTCTACCTCTGGATCTTCGGCAACAACGTGGAGGAGGCGATGGGGCACCTGCGTTTCGCCCTCTTCTACTTCCTGACCGGGACGATCGCCGCCCTCGCCCAGGCCCTGCCGGACCCCACCTCGACCATCCCCGTGGTGGGCGCGAGCGGCGCGATCTCCGGAGTGCTGGGCGCCTACCTCGTGCTCCACCCCCGGGCCCGCGTCCTGGTGTGGCTGCCCCTGGCGGGGCTCGCCCACCTCAGCGCCGGCGTCGTCCTCGGACTCTGGTTCCTGATTCAGATCCTGTCCTCGGTGCTCTCGGACGCCCAGGAGGGGGGTGTCGCCTTCCTGGCCCACATCGGCGGCTTCGTCGCCGGGATGGCGCTGGTTCCTCTCTTCCGGCGCCGCAGGCGGACGGGCTAGGTCCTGCCCTTCACCACGATGGGCTCGAAGGAGTACTCCTTCAGCCGGCGCTTGGCCTCGTTGACCTTCGCCATGTCGCTGAAGGGGCCCACCCGGACCCGGTGGACCGTGCCCTTGCCGTCGGCCGCGACGCTCTGGATGCTGGCATCGAGGCCCATCAGGGACAGGTTCGCCTTCAGGCGGTCGGCCTCCTCGTAGGAGCGGAACGACGCCACCTGCAGGATGTAGGTCTCCCCGGTCGTCCTGGGTGGGGCCGCATCGGTCCCCCTGGCACCGGGCTCCTGGACCGGCACCTCCATCTCCGGCAGCAGGGTGTAGAACTCGAAGCGGGGCTTCGGCGCCGGGGCCACCGGCGCGGGTTTCTGCGCCGCGGGGGCAGGCTCGGGCGTCTTCTTCCCCGACTCCGCCACCGGCGTGTGCGCCGGGGCCGGCGCCCGCGCCCCGGGCGGTGCCGGCCGGTCGCCGCTCAGGTGGACCCAGACGGCTACGGCGAGGCCCACGCAGAGCCCGGCGAGACCCCAGACCCAGCCAGGGGTCTTGCGGGGCGGCGCCTTCCGCCGCCCCCCATCCCGCCCCCGGTCTCTCCCCCGGGCCGTCGAGCGGTAGTCCTTGTAGTCGCGGGGCATCGCCTACATCGCCTCGGGCGCCGAGACCCCGAGCAGCCGGAGCCCGTTGCCGAGCACCTGCTGGACCGCCAGCACCAGGGCCAGCCGCGCGTCCCGCAGGTCCCCGTCCTCCACGAGGAACTGGTGCGTGGTGTAGTAGACGTGGAAGTCGTTCGCGACCTCACGCAGGAAGTGCACGAGCTGATGGGGCTCGTGGGCCAGGGCCGCCGACTCCACCACCTCGGGGTAGCGGGCGACCCCGGTGAGCAGGGCCTGCTCCTGGGACTCCGTCAGCCGGCCCAGCGCCGCCAGCCCGCGCTCGGGGTGTCGCTCGAGCCCGCGCTCGGCGAGCTGCCGGAGCACGCTCGCGACGCGCGCGTGGGCGTACTGCACGTAGTAGACGGGGTTGTCCGAGGACCGCGACTTCGCGAGGTCGAGATCGAAGTCCAGGTGCTGCTCGCTCTTGCGCATCACGTAGAAGAAGCGCGCGGCGTCGCGCCCCACCTCCTTGCGCAGCTGGCGCAGGGTGACGAACTCGCCCGAGCGGGTCGACATCTGGACCTTCTCTCCACCCCGGTAGAGGGTGGCGAACTGCACGAGCCGCACGTCGAGCCGCTCGGGGTCGTCGCCCAGGGCCTGGAGCGCGGCCTTCACCCGGGGGACGTAGCCGTGGTGGTCCGCGCCCCAGACGTCGATCACCCGATCGAAGCCCCGCTCGAGCTTGTCCATGTGGTAGGCGATGTCCGACGCGAAGTAGGTCGTCTGCCCGTTCTCGCGGACCACCACGCGGTCCTTCTCGTCGCCGAAGGCGGTCGAGCGGAACCAGAGCGCCCCGTCCCGCTCGTAGAGCTGCCCCGCGTCCCGCAGGCGCTCGATGGCCCGCTGCACCGCGCCGCGCTCGGAGAGGGAGCGCTCGGAATACCATTCGTCGTAGACGACCCCGAACTCCCGCAGGTCGTCCCGGATGTCCTCCAGGATGGTGTTCAGCCCGAGCTCGAAGACGAACCGGTAGCGGTTGTCGCCGAGGAGCTCGCGCGCCCGGGCGATGACGGCGTCGATGTAGCGCTCCTTGTCGCCACCGGCCGGCTCGTCGGGCGGCAAACCGTCGAAGACGTGCGCCACGGGCACGTGGTAGGCGTCGCCGTGCTCCCGGTGCAGGGTGCCCGCGATGTCCCACACGTAGTCCCCGCGGTAGGCGTTGGCGGGAAAGACGACGGCCTCGCCGCAGAGCTCCAGGTAACGCAGCCACACGCTCGCTGCGAGGATGTCCATCTGGCGGCCCGCGTCGTTCACGTAGTACTCCCGGTGCACGGCGAAGCCCACCGCCTCGAGCAGGTCCGCCACCGCCGCACCGTAGGCCGCGCCCCGGCCGTGGCCCACGTGCAGGGGTCCGGTCGGGTTGGCGGAGACGAATTCCACCTGCACCCGGCGCCCCCGCCCGAGGTCGCTGCGGCCGTAGGCAGGACCCGCCGCCAGCACCGCGCCCACCACGTGCAACAGCGCGTCCGGCGCCAGGAAGAAGTTGATGAAGCCCGCGCCGGCGACCTCCACCCGGCTCACCCGGGGGTCCGGGCCCAGACGCCCCACGATGGCCTCCGCGATCTCGCGCGGCCGGCGGCCGGCGAGCCGCGCCAGACCGAGCGCCACGCTGCAGGCCCAGTCCCCGTGTCGGGGGTCGCGCGCCCGCTCCACCTGAACCGGGGGCAACGGCTCGGCCGGCAGGGTCCCGTCCCGTTGCAGCGCCGCGAGGGCCGCCTCCACCATCCGTTGCAGGTCGTGCTTCACCGATTCACCGTCCAGTATTCAGAGAATTAGAGGATTCTACTTGCCCGCCCCCGCGCGGGGAACGCTCACGCCATCTCCTGCGGGTCCACGTCGAGGGACCAGCGCACGCCGTGGCCCGGGCGCAGCTGTTCCACCGCGGGCAGCCAGTCGTCGAGCACGTGGTGCAGGGCCGGCCGGCCGCGGCCCAGGAGCAGGAGCTGGGCGCGGTGGCGCCCGGCCCGGCGCTCCATGGGCGAAGGTGCCGGGCCCATGGCCTGGACCCCCCCCGCCTCGGGGCCGGTCGGGAGCAGGGCCCGGGCCTCGTCCAGGAAGCTCAGGGCGGACACCGCGTCGGCCGCTTCGGCCCGCAGGAGCGCCGCGGGAGCGAACGGGGGCAGGCCGGCCTCGCGCCGCTCCTCCAGCGCCCGCGCGGCGAAGGCCTCGTACCCTTCCTCCAGGAGCGAGCGCAGCAGGGGATGCTCGGGGTGGTGGGTCTGGATCAGCACCTCGCCGGGGCGCTCGCCCCGGCCGGCCCGGCCGGCCACCTGGAGGATGCGCTGCGCCAGGTGTTCACCGGCCCGGAAGTCCGCGCTGAACAACCCCCCGTCGGCATCGATCACGCCGACCAGCGTGACGTTCGGGAAATGGTGCCCCTTCGCGAGCATCTGAGTACCGATGAGGACGTCGGCCTCGCCGGCAGACACCCGGCGCAGGGCGGACTCCAGCGCGCCCTTGCGCCGGACGGTATCCCGGTCGATGCGAGCCAGCCGCGCGGCGGGAAACGCCTCGCCGAGGGCCGTCTCGACCCGCTCCGTGCCCGCCCCGACCGGACGCAGGTCCTCGGAGCGGCACGCCGGACAGAGTGCGGGCACGGGGGTCTCGGCGCCGCAGTGGTGGCAGCGCAGCAGACCCGCCCGGCGGTGCAGCGTCATGCGCGCGTCGCAGCGCGTGCAGGCCGCCGCCCACCCGCAGTCGTGACAGAGCAGAGTCGGCGCGTAGCCCCTGCGGTTCAGGAACAACAGGGTCTGCTCGCCGAGCGCGAGCCGACTGGCGACGGCGGCGAGCAGCGGCTCCGAGAGCCCGTGGCGCATGCGCCGGCGCTTCAGGTCCACGACCGCGAGGGCCGCCTCACCCGCGCCCGCCGCCCGCTCGGGCAGCACCAGCCGCGTGTATCTGCCGCTCCAGACGTTGTGCAGGCTCTCGAGCGAGGGCGTCGCCGACCCCAGCAGGACCGGCACCCCCTCGCGCTGGCCCCGCACCACCGCCACGTCCCGCGCCGAGTAGCGGAAGCCCTCCTGCTGCTTGTAGGAGAGGTCGTGCTCCTCGTCCACGATGACGACGCCCGGCCGGGGCAGGGGCACGAACACCGCCGAGCGCGTGCCCACGATCACCGGCACCTCGCCCGCGCGCGCCTGCAGCCACGTGCGCAGCCGCTCGGACTCGGTCAGGCCGGAGTGCAGCACGGCCACCGGCACCGGCAGGCGGCGCCGGAAGCGGTCCACGGTCTGAGGCGTGAGGGCGATCTCGGGGACGAGCACCAGGGCCTGCCGCCCGGCCTGGACCACGCCCTCGATGACCCGCAGGTAGACCTCGGTCTTGCCGCTACCGGTCACCCCCTGGAGCAGGAAGGTCCGGAAGGACCCCAGGGCAGCGGTCAGCGCCGCGACTGCCCGCTCCTGCGCGGGGTGCAGCACGGGCCTGTCCCCGCCGCTCGCCGAGGGCTCAGCGCGACCGGCGGGGAGCAGGGACTCGGCCCCACGCCGGCCGCGCGCTGCCTTCGCCTGCGCCGGGCGCCCTGCCCGCAGCTCGGGCGGCAGGGACTGGAAGACCACCTCGCCGATGGGGTGGTGATAGTACTCGGCCGCCCATTCGAGGAGGCCGAGGGCCGAGGCCGGCAGGAGCGGGGCCTCGTCGATCACCGCCTCCACGGGACGCAGCCGCTCCGGGGCCACCGCGCTCGCAGTCACCGGGCCGAGGCAGAGGCCCACCCGGCTGCGCGGCCCGAACGGGACGCGTACGCGCGTGCCCCGCGCGGGGGGCGCGCCGTCGCCTTCCCAGAGGTAATCGAAGGCCCCCCGGACCGGCGCGGGTACGGCGACGCGAAGCACCGGCCGCCCGCTCATCCGGGTGACGCGAGCAGACGCTCGACCTCAGCCAGGGACGCCCGGCGCATGGGGCGGCCGTCGACCGGGGAGAGCGGTGCCTGGCGCAGGGCACCGTGGTCGAACACGGTCAGGGCCACGGGAACCCCGCCGGCGAGGAAACGGTATTCGGGCTGGTTGACGTAGACCTCCCCCGCCACCCGCAAGCGCCGGTCACCCAGCGCCGCCGGGATGCCGCGCTCGCGCAGGAAATGGCCCACCTCCTCCACCGAGTCCGCGAAGAGGTGGAGGTTCACCTCGCTGAAGGCGTCCGCGGTGCCCTCGAGCACCGGCCCCACCAGCCGCGGCGCGAAGTCGGAGAGGAACCGGATCGCTTCGACCGCGGCGACGCGCAGGCGCCGAAGCTCCCCGGCCTGGCGCTCGCCCCGGAACAACTGCTGATAGGCCGCGAGCGCGTCCTCCACCTCGAGATTGCTGGGCAGGTGCCGGGCATCGGACACCCCCAGCTGCTCCGCGGCCTTGCGCTTGGCCTGCAGGAAATTGCGGCTGCCACTCGCGGCCAGCCACCGCGCCGCCTCCTGGGCGATGCGCTGGCGCAGCTGCTGGGCGCGGGAGGCCTGGCGAGTCATCGGGGGTGCGACGGGGTTGGCGGAGCAGCCAAGTATAGGGGGCCGGCCCGCTAAAGGAACGTGGCGACGGGCCGCGATCGGATAGACGGGGAAGGACGCTGGTTTGTATCGGGTGAAGCCATAGTCTATAGTTGCCCGGGGCACTTAAGGTGGTGACGCATTAAAGCCACCTAACCACGGGGCGCAAAAGGGAAAAGCCGTGGGACTTTTCGGCAATCGACACATCCCTCTGCTCGGGCTCGACATCAGCTCGGCGGCCGTCAAGCTGCTCGAGATCGGGAAGAGCGGCGACCGTTACCGCGTAGAGGCCTACGCCGTGGAGCCGCTGCCACCAAACTCGGTGGTGGAAAAGGCGATCACGGACGAAGCGGCCGTGGGGGAGGCCATCCGGCGCGCGGTCAGCCGGTCCGGCACCCGCCTGAAGCACGCGGCCGTGGCGGTGGCCGGGTCGGCAGTGATCACCAAGGTGATCCCGATGCCGGCGGACCTCCCCGACGAGGACATGGAGAGCCAGCTGCAGCTCGAGGCGGACCAGTACATCCCCTACCCCCTCGAGGAAGTGAACCTGGACTTCCAGGTCATGGGCCGCTCGGAGACGGACCCGACCAAGGTGGACGTCCTCCTCGCCGCGTCGCGCAGCGAGAACGTCGACGTGCGCGTGGCGGCCGCCGAGCTCGGTGGACTCACGGTGAAGATCGTCGACGTGGAGGCGTTCGCCATGGAGAACGCCTTCGCCCTCCTCGCGGAGGACATGCCCGACGGCGGCGCCGACCGCACCATCGCGCTGGTGGACATCGGCGCGACGATGACCACCCTCTCGGTGCTGCACGACCTGAAGATCATCTACGCCCGCGAGCAGGTCTTCGGCGGCCGGCAGCTCACGGAGGAGATCCAGCGCCGCTACGGCCTCTCCTACGAGGAGGCCGGTCTCGCAAAGCGCCAGGGCGGACTGCCGGACAATTACGTCCCGGAGGTCCTCGACCCCTTCAAGGAAGCGATGTCGCAGCAGGTCAGTCGGTCGCTGCAGTTCTTCTACTCCTCCAGCCAGTACGGCCACGTGGACCACATCCTGCTCGCCGGCGGCTGCGCCTCCATCGCGGGGGCCGACCGCGTGATCGCCGAGCGCACCGGGGTCCCGGTCACCATCGCCAACCCCTTTGCGCGCATGAGCACGTCCTCCCGCGTGCGCTCGTCCTCCCTGGCGAACGACGCCCCGGCGCTCATGATCGCGACCGGGCTCGCCCTGCGGAGCTTCGACTGATGCCGCGCATCAACCTACTGCCGTGGCGCGCGGAGCTGCGCAAGCAGCGCCAGCGCGAGTTCGCAACCCTGGCGGGGCTGACGGTCCTGGCGATGGCCGGCGTGGTGGCCCTCGCCCACTTCCAGGTCGAGAGCTGGATCGACTCCCAGAACGCCCGCAACGCCTTCCTCGACCAGGAGATCGCCCAGCTCGACAAGAAGATCCAGGAGATCAAGGACCTCGAAAAGGAAAAGGAAAACCTCCTGGCGCGCATGAGGATCGTCGAGCAGCTCCAGACGAGCCGCCCCGAGGTGGTTCACCTGTTCACCGAGCTGGTGCAGACGCTGCCCGAGGGGGCATACCTGACGGGCATGGCGCAAAAGGACCGTACGGTGACGCTCGACGGCCTCGCCCAGTCGAACGCCCGGGTGTCCTCGCTCATGCGCAACATCGACGCCTCGCCCTGGCTGGGGGTCCCTGACCTGAAGCGCATCCAGGCGGTGGCGACCAAGGACGCGGCCGCGCAGAAGCTCTCCCAGTTCCAGATGTCCGTGGGGCAGACGAACCCCAACCGGCCGGAATCGACGGAGCAGAAACCGAAGAAGATCGGGCCACAGCAGGGGCAGAAGCGATGAAGCTCCAGGACCTGAACAACCTGAGCCTGGGCAATGCCGGCAGCTGGCCCGTTCCCGCGAAGGCCGGCGCCATCCTGCTCCTCTGCGCCGTGGTGCTCGGGGCAGGGTACTGGTTCGACACCAAGGGCCAGCTCGAGCGGCTGACCGCCGCCGAGGAACAGGAAGTGCAGAAGCGCCAGGCCTTCGAGGCCAAGCAGCGCAAGGCGGCGAGTCTCGAGCCCCTCAAGCAGCAGCTCGAGGAGATGAAACAGTCCTTCGGCGCGATGGTGCGCCAGCTCCCCAACCAGGCCGAGATCGAGGCCCTGCTGGTGGACATCTCCCAGACCGGTCTGGCGAGCGGGCTGGAATTCGAGCTCTTCGAGCCGCAGCCCGAGGTCCCGAAGGACTTCTACGCGGAGAAGCCCATCAAGCTGCGGGTTACGGGCACCTATCACGAGTTCGGCGACTTCGTCAGCGGCGTGGCCGCGCTGCCCCGGATCGTGACCCAGCACGACATCTCGATCCGGCCGAAAGGGAATGACAGCAGCCAGCTGGTGATGGAAGCCACGGCCAAGACCTACCGCTACGTGGAGGACGGGACGCCGGCGGCAAAACCCAATCCGAAGCCCGGTAACTGACCGCGCGGTATCGAGACGCCGATGACGACCCAGACGCCCAGTGCCCCGATCGCACGCCACGGCTGGCGGCGCGCCGCCGTCCTGCTGCCCGGTCTGCTGCTGATCTCCGCTTGCTCCGGCGGCGACATGGACGACCTCAAGACCTACGTGGAAGAGGTCAAGTCCCGCAAGAGCCAGCGCATCGAGCCGCTCCCGGAGATCCGGGTTCCCGAGCTCTTCGCCTACCAGATGCACGACCGGCCAGACCCCTTCCGGCCCTTCGTGGAGGAGGCCCGTGAGGAGACCGGCAACACGTCGAACAAGGGGATCGCGCCGCCCGCCAACCACGTGAAGGAAGAGCTCGAGCAGTTTCCGCTCGACACCCTGCGAATGGTGGGGACGCTCCAGAAAGACGCCCAGAACTGGGGGCTGGTCACGGCACCCGACGGGGCCGTGCACCGGATCCAGCCGGGCAATTACATGGGCAAGAACTACGGGAAGATCACGCTGGTGGCGGATGACCGGGTCGAGCTGGTCGAGATCGTCCCGGACGGGATGGGCGGCTGGCAGGAGCGCGCCGCCCGCCTCGACCTCAGCGAATAGGCATTTGGGGGGGCTCACGCGATGACGACGAAAATTGCCTCGGCTGATCGGCGCGCCTCGGCGGGGAATGCGCCGGCTTGCCGGCGGCCCCACGGCCGGGCCTTTCTCGCCGGTGTCCTGGGCTGGCTCGCCCTGGCGTGGACCGCCCCCGCCAGCGCGGCGACCCTCGACGCGATGAGCTACTCCTCGCTTCCGGGCGACCGGGTGCAGGTGAAGCTCACCCTCTCGGAGCCCCCGGCGCAGCCGGCGAACTTTGCCATCGACAACCCCGCGCGCATCGCCCTCGACTTTCCCGGGGTCGGCCTGAACGTGGCCCAGAAATCCCAGCCCATCGGGGTCGGCATGGCGCGCAACGTGACCGCCGTCGAGGCGGGCGGGCGCACGCGCGTGGTCCTGAACCTCGTGAGGCTCGTCCCCTACGACGTGAAGGTCGACGGCAACGAGGTCCTCCTGACCCTGGAGGGTGCGGGCGGGGAGCCCGCGGTCACCCCCGCGCGGCGCCTGGCGACCACCGCCAGGGCCGCGGCCGGAGGGCCGCGCAGCGTGGACAACGTGGACTTCCGCCGCGGGGCCTCGGGCGAGGGGCGCGTGCTCGTGACCCTCTCGGACCCCGCCGTCGTGGTCGACAGCCGCGAGGAGGGCGGGAAGATCATCATCGACTTCCTCAACGCGTCCGCGCCCGATCGGGTGCAGCGCAAGCTCGACGTCGTGGACTTCGCCACACCCGTGACCCTGGTGGAGACGGTGGGCCGCAAGGACCGGGTGCGGATGACCATCACGCCCAAGGGGCCGTACGAGTACCTCACCTACCAATCGGACAACCTCTTCACGGCGGAGGTCCGGCCGGTCACCAAGGAGGAAGACGAGAACGCCCGCAAGCCGAAGGGCGCCTACACGGGCGAGCGGCTCTCGCTCAACTTCCAGAACATCGAGGTGCGGGCGGTGCTCCAGCTGCTCGCCGACTTCACGGGCCTCAATCTGGTGGCGAGCGACACCGTGACCGGCGCGCTCACGCTGCGGCTGAAGAACGTGCCCTGGGACCAGGCCCTGGAGATCATCCTGAAGTCCAAGGGGCTCGCGATGCGCCAGGCGGGCAACGTGATCATGGTCGCCCCCACCGAGGAGATCGCGGCCCGCGAGAAGCTCGAGCTCGAGGCGCAGCGCCAGATCGAGGAGCTGTCCCCGCTCACCACGGAGTTCATCCGCGTCAACTACGCCAAGGCCCAGGAGATCGCGGCCCTGCTGAAGGCGGACAAGAACTCGCTGCTCTCGCCCCGGGGCAACGTGACCATCGACGAGCGCACCAACACCCTGCTGGTGCGCGACACGGCCGAGAACCTGGCGAACATCCGCCGGGTGCTCACCGAGCTCGACATCCCCGTGCGGCAGGTCCTGATCGAGTCCCGCATCGTCATCGCGGACGACAAATTCACCAAGGACCTGGGGGTGAAGTTCGGGTACAGCAAGTACACGACCTTCGACGGTGACAGGTTCCTCGGCTGGGGCGGCAAGAAGCCGGGAGACACGGACTACGGCGGCACGGTCTCCTACGAGACGAACGGGAAGGAAAACTACATCGTCGACCTGGCGAATCTCTCGCCCCTCGCCAAGGGCGCCGCCTTCGGTCTGGCGGTCGGCAAGATCGGGAGCTGGATGCTGCAGCTCGAGCTCGAGGCGCTGCAGGTGGAGGGCCGCGGCGAGGTCCTCTCCAACCCGCGGGTGCTCACGGCGAACCGCAAGGAGGCGCTGATCGAGCAGGGCACCGAGATTCCCTACCAGGAGGCCACCTCGAGCGGCGCCACCTCGACCCAGTTCAAGAAGGCGGTGCTCTCCCTGCGGGTCACGCCGCAGATCACCCCGGACGACCGCATCATCATGGACCTGAAGGTCAACAAGGACTCCGTGGGCGCGCAGACGTTCAACGGCGTTCCCACGGTGGACACCAAGACCGTCGACACGCAGGTCCTGGTCAGCCACGGCGAGACCGTCGTGCTGGGCGGCATCTACGAGCGCACCCAGCGCAACCAGGTCGAGCGCGTGCCGTTCTTCAGCGAGATCCCGGTGGTCGGGCACCTCTTCCGCAACAACAGCCAGCGCGACGACAAGACCGAGCTGCTGGTGTTCGTGACCCCGCGCGTGATGAAGGAGTCGCTCTCCGCCCGCTGACACCGGCGTCCTCCTGGCGACGCGCACGGCGCGGACCCGCTCCTCACTGCCGGGCCGGCCCCAACCCTCGCCGGCGGAGGCCCCCCACGGGGCCTCCGCCGCGTCCTCCCTTCCGCGGGGCAGCGGGTTCCTTGGATGGCTTGTCCCGGGGCCGGGCCTGGGGGAGGATCGCGCCCATGAAGGGGGCAACCAACGTCTTTCTGGTAGGGCCCATGGGGGCCGGGAAGAGCACCATCGGGCGCCACCTGGCGCGCGTGCTCGGCCAGCGCTTCGTCGACGCAGACCGGGAGATCGAGGCCAGGACCGGTGCGAGCATCTCCCTCATCTTCGACCTGGAGGGCGAGGCGGGCTTCCGGCGACGTGAGAGCGCGGTCATCGCCGAGCTGGCCGCAGGCGAGGGGCTGGTCGTCGCCACCGGCGGCGGCGCCGTCCTCGACCCCGGCAACCGGGCCGCGCTGCGCCAGCGGGGCACCGTCGTCTACCTGCACGCCCCGCTCGAGGTCCTGATCCGGCGGACGCGCCGGGATCGGGACCGGCCGCTGCTGCAGACCGCGGACCCGCAGGCGAGCCTGGAACGGATCGTCCGCGACCGCGACCCCTTGTACCGCGAGGTTGCGGACCTCGTGATCGAGACCGATCATCGCAGCGTCCCCAGCGTCGTGAGCGAGGTGGCCCGCAGGCTCTCCGCCCTATGAAGACCCTACGCGTCGAGCTCGGCCCGCGCAGCTACCCCATCCACATCGGTCCCGGCCTGCTGGGGCGGGCCGACCTCGTCGTTCCCCACCTCGCGGGGCGTCAGGTGCTCGTGGTCACCAACGAGGTCGTCGCACCGCTCTACCTGGAGCGGGTGCTCGCCGCCTTCGAGGGGCTCGAGACGGCGACCGTCGTGCTCCCCGACGGCGAGGCGCACAAGAACCTCGAGAGCCTCACGCAGGTCTTCGACGCGCTGCTCGAGCACCGGCACGCCCGGGACACGACCGTGGTTGCCCTCGGCGGCGGGGTGGTGGGCGACCTGGCCGGTTTCGCGGCGGCCACCTACCAGCGGGGGGTAGCCTTCGTGCAGCTGCCCACCACGCTGCTGGCCCAGGTGGATTCGTCGGTCGGCGGGAAGACCGGCGTCAATCACCCGCGCGGCAAGAACATGATCGGGGCCTTCCACCAGCCGAGCTGCGTGCTCGCCGACACCGACACCCTCGCGACGCTGGACGACCGCCAGCTGCGGGCAGGGGTGGCCGAGGTCATCAAGTACGGTCTCATCCGGGACCTGGACTTCTTCCTCTGGCTCGAGGACCACCTGGAGGGCGTGTTGCGCCGGGACGCGGACGCCCTCGCGACCGCCATCGAGCGCTCCTGCCGGAACAAGGCCCAGGTGGTGGCCAGCGACGAGCGGGAGACCGGGGTCCGCGCGCTCCTCAACCTGGGGCACACCTTCGGGCACGCCATCGAGACCGGCGTCGGCTACGGCGAGTGGCTCCACGGCGAGGCAGTCGCGGCCGGGATGTGCCTCGCCGCGGACCTCTCGGCCCGGCGGGGCTGGCTGGCGCCCACGGACCGGGAGCGGGTGCGCGCCCTGGTGGCCCGGGCCGGTCTTCCGACCCACCCTCCCGCGAGCCTCGGGGTCGACCGCTTCCTCGATCTCATGGCCGTGGACAAGAAGGTCCGGGGCGGTCGCCTGCGGCTGGTGCTGCTGCGGGACATCGGTGAGGCGGTGCTCACCGACGAATTCGACCCCGGGCTCCTGCGCGCCACCCTTGAAGCGGGCTGAGCCCGCGGGCAGAATCGGGGCGACGAGCCCTCCGCCGCCACCCCCCCGGCCTCCGAGCCCATCCGCGTGACACCCGTGCGCCTGCCCACATCCCCCGGGGCCCAGCACCTTGCCCCCTACGCCTGCCGCGACGACCGCTCCCGCGGGCGCCGGTACCCCGAGCCCGCCCCTTCCTACCGGGGCGAATTCCAGCGGGACCGCGATCGCATCGTGCACTCCGCTGCGTTCCGCCGGCTCGAGTACAAGACGCAGGTCTTCGTGAGCCACGAAGGCGACATGTTCCGAACGCGGCTCACCCATTCCCTGGAGGTGGCCCAGATCAGCCGGACCATCGCCCGGGTCCTCGGCCTCAACGAAGACCTCTGCGAGGGCATCGCGCTCGCCCACGACCTGGGGCACACCCCCTTCGGGCACGCCGGCCAGGACGCCCTGAACACCTGCATGACCCCGTACGGAGGCTTCGAGCACAACCTCCAGTCCCTGCGCGTGGTCGACGTCCTGGAGGAGAAGTACGCGGAGTTCCCGGGGCTCAACCTCACCTTCGAGACCCGGGAGGGGATCCTGAAGCACTGCGCCCGGGAGCACGCCGCCGCGCTCGGCGACGTGGGTGAGCGCTTCCTCACGGGCCGTCAGCCGAGCCTGGAGGCGCAGGTCACCAACCGGGCCGACGAAATCGCCTACAACAGCCACGACGTGGACGACGGGCTGCGGGCGGGGTTTCTCACCGTGGAGCGGCTGCGCGAGACCGCCCTGTTCCGGGGCGCCCACGACGAGGTGCAGGGCCGCTGGCCCGGCCTGCCCCTGCGCAGGACCATCCACGAGGTCATCCGCCGCATGATCCACCGCCAGGTCGTCGACCTCGTCGACGCAACGGCCGCGGCGGTCGCCGAGCGTGGGCCGGACGGGGTAGACTCGATACGCGCCGCGGGCGAGCCGCTGGTCCGGTTCGGACCGGTCATGCACGAGCGGCACCTGGAGCTCAAGCGGTTCCTGAGCGAGCACCTGTACCGCCACTACCGCGTGCACCGGATGGCGCTGAAGGCGAGGCGCATCGTGCGCGAGCTCTTCGAGGCCTTCATGGCCGACCGCCGCATCCTGCCCCCGGATTCCCAGGCACACCTCCGGGAGCTGGAGGAGCGCGAGGGGCCGAGTGGCGCCGCCCGGGGTATCGCCGACTACGTGGCCGGGATGACCGACCGCTTCGCAATACGGGAGCACGCCCGCATCTACCAGCCGACGGAGCTCACCTGAGGGGTGCACACATCGATGCCCACGGACTGGATCCAGCACTTCGGGCTGCGTGAAGACCCGTTCAGCAGCGGCGACGAGCCGTTCTTCCTCACGCCGCAGCTCAACCAGCGAGTCAACCTCATCCTGCACCTGGTGCAGTACAGCGACCAGATGCTGGTGGTCACCGGACCGCGGGGCAGCGGGAAGACGGCGCTCATCGGCCGCCTGCTGAGTGACGCGGGGCCGCGCTGGCGGGCGTGCCTCCTCGAGGCCGGTGCGGAGATGGACGCCGGACTCCTGCTGTCCGAGGTCCTGGCGGGGTTCGGCCTGCCCGAGCGCAGCGCCACCACGGGAGACCCGGTGTCGGCGCTCGAGGCCTACCTCGCGGGGTTGCGAAAGGGCGCCATGCGGCCCGTGCTGGTGGTCGACGAGGCCCACCTCCTGCCGACGACCAGCATCGACCCGCTCGTTCGGCTCGCGGGGGAGCGCAAGCGGCTGGGGCTCGCGGTCGTCCTGTTCGGGGAGCCGCCGCTGCTGGAGCGCGTGAGCCGCAGCGTCGGCGGCGGGCTGCTGCACGTCGTCGACATCCCGGCGCTCACCGAAGAGCAGGTGGGCGAGTACCTGGACCTGCGCCTCGGCTGGGCGGGCCTGAAGGGTCGTCGACCGTTCAACGGCGAGGCCATACGGGTCCTCTGGAAGAGCTCCCGGGGACTGCCCGGGGTGCTGAATCAAGCCGCCGCCCGGTTCCTGGCCAATCGCGCGGAAGCGGGGCCGGGCGGGGTGCTCGGCATCCTCCGGCCCATCGGTCGGTGGCTCGGCCGCAACCGCAAGCTGGTGGCCGCGGCGGCCGGCGTGGTGGGGGTGTCCGCCCTCGCCGGGGCGGCGGCGTGGCTGATCGCCGCGAGCGAGCCGGTTCCGACGGTCGCCACCACCATCCCCCTGCGCGAGGGCTCCAACCGTGGGACGGAGCCGGTGCAACCCCGGGTGAGGGAGCCCCGCGCACAGCCCGTGCCCCCGACGTCCGCCACGTTTCCGCCGGTCTCGCCCGAGGCGGCCCGCGCCCTGCAGCAGCGCCCACCCGCGCGGCCGCCGGAGACGCAGCGCCCCCCCCAGGGCCCGCCGGAGGTCACCGAGACCGCCCGTCCGTCACCCGGCCCGGCCAGCGAGCGTACGCCGCGGCCGGCTCCAACAACCCAGCCGGCCCAGCCGCCCCAACTCGCCCAAGCGGCCCAGCCGACCCCACCGGCCCAGCCGGCACCACCGCCGCCCGCCAGGCTGGCTCCGACCAGGCCGGAGCCCACTCCGTCGGACGCACCTCGGCTGGACGAGTCGTGGCTGCTCGCACAGTCCCCTGACAACTTCACGGTGCAGCTGTTCGGGTCCCACGACCGCTACGCCGCGGAGCGCTTCAAGGAGGGCGTTCGGGTCAAGGAGCGGCTGGCGGTGTACCGAACGAGCCGCGACGGTAAGGACTGGTTCGTGGTGGTGGCAGGCAGTCACTCCACGCGCGAGGCCGCCCAACGGGCCATCCAGGGCCTCCCCGCGGAGGTCAAGCGCAACAACCCCTGGCCGCGCAGTCTCGCCTCGGTGCAGGAGAGCATCCGGCAGGTCAGCCGGAAGAACTGAGCCCCGCCGAGGCGCCTAGGAGTCCTCGGGACCCCTGTCCTCACGCCGGAAGAGCTGGGCGATCCCCCCCTTGGCCCGGCTGCGCGCCCGGTCTCCGGCCAGCTCGATCGCCTTGCGCCGGGCGTCGACGTACAGGCGCCGCTGCAACTGACCGCGCACCTCCTCCGGCACGTGGAATCCGGTGAGCTCGTTCAGCCGGTTCGGCTCGCGCAGGACCGCCTTCTCCACCTCGGCCAGGAGGTCGGCGTCCACCCGCTCCGGCGGAAGGGGATAGCTCGCGCGCCCGAGCCGCTCGAGGTTCCAGACGTGCAGACGCAGCCCGCCGCGCTCGACATCCACGTCGAAGGTCAGGCTGACCGGGACCACCGGCGCCACGTGGATTGCGAGATGGACCTCGCCGTTCGGGCCGGCAGCCCCGGAGCGGTGGTACTTCTCGCTCACGGTGAAGGGGATGCCATGACGCTGCAGGTATTCGACGTGGTGGGTGACGGCCGCCCGCGAAGACACCACCTCGCGGGCCTTGCCCTCCTCGCCCCGGCAGACGAAGTGCAGCGAAAGGGGGTGCTTGCGCCCTGCCGGGGGGAAGTCGAGCCGATACTCACCCTGGAGCAGGGACTTCAGCTCCGCGAACCCTTCAATCCGGTAGCTGGCGTGCACCTCGCGGGGAAAGTAGGTCAGGCGCGCGTTCAGGTCGTACAGGAACTTGCGCACCCGCTGCAGCGGCTCCTCCACGCGGCGCCAGAACTCCGCACGGGCCTCCGGGGCACTGCCGGCGGGGGCCGCCAGGGAGGATTCCTCGGAAATCCGGTCAGCGCTCACGAACGCAGGGTGCTCGCAGGGTCGGTCGCCGTCTCTATAGCGTACACGCTCACGAATCCTGCACTGAAGCGCCGCCAGGCGCGCCAGTCGGGGCTGGCGTGGCGGAGGGTTCTTCATTAGTCTCTTCACCCCCTGCGCGCAGGAACGCCCGTCTCGCCTCCCCCGTGGGCAAAGAAAGGACACGGAGGGGCCGGGGCGACCGCCGTTCCCCGCGCGCTGACCAACGCAAGCTGCCAATGGGGTCCCCTATGAGCAACGGGTACCGGGCGGGGTCCAGGGGTCTCTATGACCCGGGCTTCGAGCACGACGCCTGCGGCGTGGGTTTTTGCGCCCAGATCGACAACCGCAAGAGCCACGAAATCGTCCGCATGGGCCTGCGGGTCCTGGCCAACCTGACCCATCGCGGGGCAGTGGGCGCCGATCCCCTCGCCGGTGACGGCGCCGGCATCCTCCTGCAGGTGCCCGACGCGTTCCTGCGTGCGGAGTGCGCGAGGCTCGGCTTCGAGCTCCCCCTGGCCGGGGACTACGGCGTCGGCATGCTGTTCCTGCCCCGCGACCCCCTGGGGCGCAAGGCCTGCGAGGAGCTCATCGCACGCCACGTGGAGGCCGAGGGCCAGCGCCTGCTCGGATGGCGCGACGTGCCGACCGACGGCAGCGGGCTCTCGGAGAGCGTGCGGGCCGTCGAGCCCTGCGTGCGGCAGGTGTTCGTGGGCCGTTCCAGCGCCACCCCCGCGGGGGACGCCTTCGAGCGCAAGCTCTTCGTCCTGCGAAAGCAGGTGGAGAACGCGGTGCGGGCCTCGGACATCGCGGACCGCGGGCGTTTCTACGTGCCCTCGCTCTCCTCGCGCACCGTCGTCTACAAGGGCATGCTGCTCGCGGACCAGGTCGCGCCCTACTACCCGGACCTCTCCGACGGGCGCGTGGTGTCGGCGCTCGCCCTGGTGCACCAGCGCTTCTCGACCAACACCTTTCCGTCCTGGGACCTGGCGCACCCGTTCCGGATGATCGCCCACAACGGCGAGATCAACACGCTGCGCGGCAACCTGAACTGGATGGCCGCACGGCGCCACTCGATGCGATCCGAGCTCCTCGGTGACGACCTGCAGAAGCTCTGGCCCCTCATCGCCGAGGGCCAGTCCGACTCGGCCAGTTTCGACAACGCCCTCGAGCTGCTGGTGACGGGCGGCTACTCGCTCGCGCACGCCATGATGATGCTGATCCCCGAGGCGTGGACCGGCAATCCGCTCATGGACGCGAAGCGCCGGGCGTTCTACGAGTACCACGCGGCGTTGATGGAGCCCTGGGACGGCCCCGCAGCGGTCGCCTTCACCGACGGGCGCCAGATCGGCGCGACGCTCGATCGCAACGGCCTGCGCCCCGCGCGCTACCTGATCACGGACGACGGCCTCGTGGTGATGGCCTCGGAGATGGGCGTGCTCGACATCCCCCAGGAGCGGGTCGTGCGCAAGTGGCGCCTGCAGCCGGGAAAGATGTTCCTCATCGACCTGGGGCAGGGCCGCATCATCGACGACGCCGAGTTGAAGGCGAGCCTCGCCGAGGCGAGCCCCTACCAGGAGTGGCTCGACCGCACCCAGATCCGGCTGCGCGAGCTCTCTCCCGACATCGGGCCGATGGCCCCGAACGCCCGCACCCTCCTCGATCGCCAGCAGGCCTTCGGCTACACGCAGGAGGACATCAAGTTCCTGATGACCCCCATGGCCCTCACCGGCCAGGAAGCGGTGGGCTCCATGGGCGCGGACAATCCCATCGCCGTGCTCTCGAAGCGGCCCAAGCCGCTCTTCAACTATTTCCGCCAGACCTTCGCGCAGGTCACCAACCCGCCGATCGACTCGATCCGCGAGGAACTGGTGATGTCGCTCGTCTCGCTGATCGGGCCACGCCCGAATCTGCTGGGCATGCGCGACGCCGGCACGCACCTGCGGCTCGAAGTCGATCACCCGATCCTCACGAACACCGATCTCGCGCGGATCCGCCACATCGAAGACCACACGGGCGGCGCGTTCCGCACCCGCACGCTCAGCGTCTGCTATGCGGCGGCCGACGGCGCCGAGGGCATGGAGGCCGCGCTCGCGGCGCTCTGCGCGAGCGCCGAGGCAGCGGTGCGCGAAGGTCACAACATCCTCGTGCTCTCGGACCGTGCCGTCGACGCCGATCACATTCCCATTCCCGTCCTGCTCGCCACCTCGGCGGTGCACCATCACCTCGTGCGCGCAGGGCTGCGCACCAGCTCCGGTCTGGTGGTGGAGACGGGCGCCGCCCGCGAGGTGCACCACTTCGCGGTGCTGGCCGGTTACGGCGCCGAGGCGGTGAACCCCTATCTCGCCTTCGACACGATCTCCGCGCTGCGCTCCACCCTGCCCGAGAAGCTCTCCGAGGCCGAGCTGCACAAGCGCTACATCAAGGCCGTCGGCAAGGGCCTCCTGAAGGTCATGTCGAAAATGGGGATCTCGACCTACCAGTCCTACTGCGGCGCGCAGATCTTCGACGCGGTGGGCCTCGCGGGCGATTTCGTCGCGAAGTACTTCACCGGCACCGCGAGCCGGGTGGAGGGCGCGGGCCTGCGCGAGATCGCCGAGGAGGCGGCGCGCTGGCACCACGACGCCTACAGCGAGAGCCTGGTCTACGAGAACGCGCTGGACGTGGGCGGCGACTACGCCTTCCGCGCGCGGGGCGAAGACCACGCGTGGACACCGGACACGATCGCGAAGCTACAGCACGCGACGCGCGCGAACGACGCGAAGACCTTCGAGGAGTTCGCGCGGATCATCGACGATCAGAACGAGCGTCTGCTCACGCTGCGCGGACTCTTCGAGCTGAAGCCCGTCGACCAGCCGGTCCCGCTCGAGGAGGTCGAGCCGGCGAAGGAGATCGTGAAACGATTCGCCACCGGGGCGATGTCGTTCGGGTCGATCTCCTACGAGGCGCACACGAACCTCGCCATCGCGATGAACCGCATCGGCGGCAAGTCGAACACCGGTGAGGGCGGCGAGGAATCCGCGCGCTTCCGGCCGCTCCCAAACGGCGACTCGCTGCGCTCGGCGATCAAGCAGGTGGCCTCCGGGCGATTCGGCGTCACCGCGGAGTATCTGGTCAACGCCGACGACGTCCAGATCAAGATGGCCCAGGGCGCGAAGCCCGGCGAGGGCGGCCAGCTGCCGGGGCACAAGGTGGACGCGGTCATCGCGCGGGTGCGCCACTCCACGCCCGGCGTCGGTCTCATCTCACCGCCACCGCACCACGACATCTATTCGATCGAAGACCTCGCGCAGCTCATCTTCGACCTCAAGAACGTCAACCCGCACGCCCGCATCAGCGTCAAGCTCGTCTCCGAGATCGGCGTCGGCACCGTGGCGGCGGGCGTCGCGAAGGCGCACGCAGACCACGTGACCATCTCCGGCCACGACGGCGGCACCGGCGCATCGCCGCTCACTTCGATCAAGCACGCGGGCTCGCCCTGGGAGATCGGCCTCGCGGAGACCCACCAGACGCTGGTGCTGAACCGCCTGCGCGGGCGCATCGCCGTGCAGGTGGACGGCGGCATCCGCACGGGACGCGACGTGGTGATCGGCGCGCTCCTCGGCGCCGACGAGTTCGGATTCGCCACCGCGCCGCTCGTGGTCTCCGGCTGCATCATGATGCGCAAGTGCCACCTGAACACCTGCCCGGTGGGCGTCGCCACCCAGGACCCGGAGCTGCGCAAGCGATTCACCGGGAAGCCCGAGCACGTCATCAACTACTTCTTCTTCGTCGCCGAGTCCGTACGCCGGCTCATGGCGCAGCTCGGCTTCCGCACGTTCGACGAGATGATCGGGCGCGCGGACCGCCTCGACATGCGCCGCGCCGTGCAGCACTGGAAGGCGAAGGGCGTCGACCTGTCCGCGGTGCTGCACCGCCCGGAGCTTCCGGGCGAAGTCGCCAGGCACCGCTGCGAGGCGCAGGACCACGGGCTCCATCGCGCCCTCGACCTGCAGCTCATCCCCCAGGCGATGCCGGCGCTCGAGCGGCGCGAGCCGGTGGTGATCGAGACCCCCGTGCGCAACCTCCATCGCGCCGTGGGGGCGATGCTCTCGGGCGAGGTCGCGAGGCGCTTCGGCCACGCCGGCCTGCCCGACGACACCATCCACATCCGCCTGAAGGGCACCGCCGGGCAGAGCTTCGGGGCCTGGCTCGCGCGGGGCGTGACGCTCGAGCTCGCGGGCGAGGCGAACGACTATGTGGGCAAGGGGCTCTCGGGGGGCCGGATCGTGGTCTACCCGCCCGCGGGCTCCCGGATCGTTCCCGAGGAGAACATCATCGCCGGCAACACCGTGCTCTACGGGGCGATCGAAGGCGAGTGCTACCTGCGGGGCGTCGCCGGCGAGCGGTTCGCGGTGCGCAATTCAGGCGCGGTGGCGGTGGTCGAGGGCGTCGGCGACCACGGGTGCGAATACATGACCGGCGGCTGCGTGGTGGTGATCGGGGCCACCGGCCGCAACTTCGCCGCGGGCATGAGCGGGGGCGTGGCCTACGTGCTCGACGAGCGGGGAGACTTCGACCGGCGCTGCAATCTGGCGATGGTGGAGCTCCAGCCGGTCGCCGCGGAGGACGCCGCCCTCGAGTCCCGCGCCCACCAGGGCGGCGACCTCGAGCACCACGGGCTGGTGGACGTCATGCGCGACATGACCCGCGACGACGGCCAGCGCGTCCACGCCCTCGTGGCTCGGCACGCGGAGCTGACCGGCAGCGCCCGGGCCCGGGAGATCCTGGCCCGCTGGGAGCACTACCTGCCGAAATTCGTCAAGGTCATGCCGGTCGACTACCGGCGCGCGCTCGAGAAGATGTCCGGCACGCAGTCCACCGGGCCGCGTGCCGCGGCGGGAGGGCACTGAGCGATGGGCAAGCCCACGGGGTTCATGGAGATCAGCCGTCAGGACCGGGGCCAGGCGCCGGTCGCCGACCGCATCCACCACTATCGGGAGTTCGTGATCCCCCTCTCCGACGAGGAGGTCGGCAAGCAGGGCGCGCGCTGCATGGACTGCGGCATCCCCTTCTGTCACAACGGCTGCCCGCTGAACAACCTGATCCCGGACTGGAACGACCTCGTCTACCGGGGTAACTGGCGGCGCGCCCTCGAGGTGCTCCACGCCACCAACAACTTCCCCGAGCTCACCGGCCGCGTCTGCCCCGCGCCCTGCGAGGCGTCCTGCACGCTCAACATCAACGACAAGCCGGTGGCCATCAAGACGATCGAGTGCGCGATCATCGACAGGGCCTGGGAGGAGGGCTGGATCGAGCCCCACATCCCGAGCCATCGCACGGGCATGCGGGTCGCGGTGGTCGGCTCCGGCCCCGCCGGCCTCGCCTGCGCCCAGCAGCTCGCCCGCGCCGGCCACAAGGTGCATGTGTACGAGAAGCACGACCGGATCGGCGGTCTGCTGCGCTACGGGATCCCCGATTTCAAGATGGAGAAGCACCTGATCGACCGCCGCATCTCCCAGATGCACGCCGAGGGCGTCAACTTCCACCCCCTGACGCACGTGGGCGTCGACTATCCGGCGAAGCGGTTGCTGGACGAGTTCGACGCCGTCGTGCTCGCCGGCGGGTCGGAGAGGCCCCGGGACCTCCAGGTCCCCGGGCGGGAGCTCGGGGGGATCCTGTTCGCGCTCGACTTCCTGCCCCTGCAGAACCGGCGCGTCGCGGGCGACCGCGTGAGCGGCGTCACCGCGGCGGGCAAGAACGTCGTGGTGATCGGCGGCGGCGACACCGGCTCGGACTGCATCGGAACCTCCGTGCGCCAGGGGGCGCTCTCCATCACGCAGCTCGAGATCCTGCCGCGGCCGCCGGAGCACGAGGACAAGCCCCTCACCTGGCCCCTCTGGCCGAATAAGCTGCGCACCTCGTCCTCCCACGAGGAGGGGGCGAGGCGCGAGTGGGCGGTCTCCACGAAGGCCTTCCACGGCGAGAACGGGCACGTCACCCACATGACCGTGGTCCGGGTCGACTGGCAGAAGGACGGGGCCGGCAACTGGCGGATGGCCGAGGTCCCCGGCAGCGAATTCACGCTGAAGGCCGATCTCGTCCTCCTCGCCATGGGCTTCGCGCACCCCGTGCACGAGGGACTCCTGGCGGAGGTGGGCGTCGCGCTCGACCCCCGGGGCAACGTGCGAGCCGACACCGTCGGCTACCAGACCTCGGTTCCCCGCGTCTTCGCCGCGGGCGACATGCGCCGGGGTCAGTCTCTGGTGGTCTGGGCCATCCGCGAGGGGCGCCAGTGCGCCCGCGCGGTGGACGAGTTCCTGATGGGGCGGTCCGAGCTGCCGGGGTAGCCTTGGGGTCGGGAGGCTCGCGCGGCGCCGGAGGTTCCGCGACAATGGGGGACCCGAGACTGCGGAAGGCGTCATGACCCCCCTCGAGAACGATCGCTTCCTGCGCGCGCTGCTGCGCGAGCCCGTCGACGTGACCCCCGTCTGGATCATGCGCCAGGCGGGCCGCTACCTGCCGGAGTACCGGGAGACCCGCGCCCGCGCCGGGAGCTTCCTCGCGCTCTGCCAGACCCCGGACCTCGCCTGCGAGGTGACGCTGCAGCCCCTCGACCGGTTCCCCCTGGACGCGGCGATCCTGTTCTCGGACATCCTCACGGTGCCCGACGCCATGGGGCTCGGGCTGGGGTTCGAGGAGGGGGAGGGACCGCGGTTCGAACGTCCCGTGCGCAGGGCCGGCGACATCGCGGCGCTGCCGGTGCCGGACCCCGAGCGGGAGCTGCGCTACGTGATGGACGCGGTGCGCCTGATCCGCCGGGAGCTCGCCGGGCGCGTGCCCCTCATCGGCTTCTCGGGCAGCCCCTGGACCCTCGCGACCTACATGGTCGAGGGGGGAACGAGCAAGGAATTCCGCATCGCCAAGGGCATGCTCTACGACGACCCGAGCCGGATGCACGAGCTCCTGGAGAAGGTCACCCGGGCGGTCACGGCGTACCTGAATGCCCAGGTGGCAGCCGGGGCCCAGGCCCTGATGATCTTCGACACCTGGGGCGGCGCGCTCTCCACCCGTGCCTACCGGGAATTCTCGCTGGCCTACATGGCCCGGGTGGTCGAAGGGCTCAGCCGCGTCGCCGAGGGCAGGCGGGTACCGGTGATCCTGTTCACCAAGGGCGGGGCGAGCTGGCTGGAGGACATGGCCGGCTCCGGCTGTGACGCCCTGGGGGTCGACTGGACCCTCGAGATCGGCGAGGCCCGCCGGCGCGTGGGCGACCGGGTCGCGCTGCAGGGCAACATGGACCCCAGCGTGCTGTACGCGTCCCCGGAGAAGATCCGCGCCGAGGTGGCCGCCATCCTTGCGAGCTACGGTCCGGGCACCGGCCACGTCTTCAACCTGGGCCACGGGGTGCACCCCCAGGTGCGTCCGGAGCACGTGGGGGCCTTCGTGGAGGCGGTGCACGACCTGAGCCGGCCGTACCACAGCTGACACCGTGCCGGAGCTGCCCGAGGTCGAGACCGCCCGGCGCGGGATCGCACCGCACCTCGAGGGCCGAAGGATCGAGCGGCTCACGGTGCGCGACCGGCGGCTGCGCTGGCCGGTTCCGGCAGGGCTCGAGGGCGAGGTTCGGGGCCAGACGGTCCTGGCCGTGGACCGCCGGGGTAAGTACTTGCTCCTGCGCACTGCGTCGGGAACGCTCATTCTCCACCTGGGGATGTCCGGAAGTCTCCGGGTCGTGGGGGCCGCAGACCCACCGGCGACCCACGACCACCTGGACCTGGTGGTCGAGGGCGGAACGGCGCTGCGCCTCACCGACCCGCGCCGCTTCGGCTGCCTGCTCTGGACCCGCGGGGACCCCGCCCGCCACCCCCTCATCGCAACCCTCGGCCCCGAGCCCTTCGACGCGGCCTTCTCGGGGGAGTACCTCTTCCGTCTGAGCCGGGGGCGCCGGTGCGCGGTCAAGGCCTTCCTGATGGATGGCCACGTGGTCACCGGCGTCGGCAATATCTACGCGAGCGAGTCCCTGTTCCTCGCGGGCATCCACCCCGCCCGCGCCGCCGGGAGGGTCGCCCGAACCCGCTACGGGCGGCTCGCCGAGGCGGTGCGCACGGTCCTCGGCGAGGCCATCCGGGCCGGCGGCACGACCCTCCAGGACTTCGTCGGCGCCGACGGCAGACCCGGCCACTTCTCCCGGCAACTGCGCGTGTACGACAGGGAGGGTGAGCCTTGCGGTGTGTGTGGGCACTTACTCCGGCGGCGGGTCATCGCCCAGCGCGCGGCCTTCTTCTGCCCCCGGTGCCAGCGCTGAAGCCCCCGGCGCAGGGCGCGGGTCGCCGGGTATAATCCCGCCGAGCGCCGACCGGGCGCCGCCAGCCCCCTGCGCGATCGATGTCCCGCCGACGCCGGTCCGACCGATTCTTCGTGGTTCTCGCAGTCCTCGCCCTTCTCGCCGGGGCGACCCTGGGGGACGCGCTGCTGCGCGGGCCGGCAGGGCAGGGGGCCGGGGGAGCGGGGTCGATCGCCGGGCAGTGGGGCCTGACGGACCTCGCCCTGGCCACGGCGGCCCGCTACACCCGGCACCCCGCCGTCGCGGACCGGCACGCCGCCTTCCAGGACCACCCCGGGGCCCTCGACCACTTCCCCTCGGGGGCGGTGGTCCCGCCGCCGCCCCACCTGCGAGCCCCCTGAGACCGTGCTCGCGCGCCAGCGCTACCTCCTGGACTACACGCTGGCGGCCCTCCTGCGGCGCAAGGGCCGCCATCTCTCACTGCTCCTGGTCTACGGGGCCCTGGTCTTCGCCCTCGCCTCCGTCCTGCTCTTCGGGTCGGCCCTGCGCCGGGAGGCCAGGGCGCTCCTGCAGGACGCGCCCGAGCTGACCGTCCAGCGGCTCGTCGCGGGCCGGCACGACCCGATCCCCGCTGCCTATCTCGCAGAGGTCCGGAAGATCCGGGGCGTGGCCGCTGCCGAGCCCCGTCTCTGGGGCTATTACTACGACCCGGCGAGCGGCGCCAACTACACCGTGCTCGTGCCCGCGACCGACCCGCCGCCCGCCGGCTCCGCGCGGGTCGGCCGGGGCGTCGCGCGCTCCCGGGGCCTCGCGGTGGGGGACGTCGTCGCCTTTCGCGACGCCCGGGCGGAGCCGCTCCCGCTGCGGGTCACGCACCTGCTCGATCCGGCGAGCGAGCTCCTGACCGCCGACCTCTTCCTGGTCGCCGAGGGGGACTTCCGGCGCTGGCTCGGGGTCCCCGAGGGCCTCTACACCGATCTCGCCCTGCGGGTGCGCAACGGGCGCGAGGTGCGTACGGTGGCGGACAAGGTCACCCGGGCCCTGCCCGACACCCGGCCGGTGCTCCGGGAGGAGGTGGCGAGGACCTACGACGCGGTCTTCGCCTGGCGCGAGGGGGTGGGGCTGCTGCTCCTCTGCGCGGCGCTCTTCGCCTTCGCCATCTTCGCCTGGGACCGGGCGTCGGGCCTCTCGGCAGAGGAGCGCCGCGAGATCGGCGTCCTCAAGGCCGTGGGGTGGGACACCGGGGACGTGCTGCGCATGAAGCTCTGGGAAGGAGCGGTCGTCTCCCTCACCGCATTCCTTCTGGGCTACGTCCTCGCGTACGCCCACGTCTTCTGGGCCGGCGCCCCGCTGCTCGCTCCGCTCCTCAAGGGCTGGGCGACGCTCTACCCGGAGTTCCGGCTGGTCCCCCACGTGGAGCCCGCCGGGGTGCTGGCCCTGTTCGCCCTGACGGTCGTGCCCTACACCGCCGTGACCCTGGTGCCCACCTGGCGCGCAGCCGTCGCGGACCCCGACGCCGTGATGCGGGGGGCACAGGAGTGATCCGGCTCGAGGACGTCCGCAAGGCCTTTCACCAGGGCAGCCCGAACGAGGTCTGGGCCGTCCGGGGCGTCACGCTCACCATCGAGCCGGGGTCCGTGACGGTGTTCCGGGGGCCGAGCGGGTCGGGAAAGACGAGCCTGGTGTCGCTCGTCGGGTGCCTCGCCCGACCGACCTCCGGCCGCGTGCGCCTGGGCGACCGCCTGGTCTCGGCCCTCCCGGAGAAGTTCCTGGCCGAGCTGCGCCGGCGCACCTTCGGCTTCGTGTTCCAGCAATTCCACCTGGTCCGGGGGCTCAGCGTGCTCGAGAACGTCATGCTGCCGGCCTACCCCGAGGCCCCACCCTACGCCGAGCTGCGGGCGAGGGCCGAGGGGCTCCTCGGGCGCCTCGGGATCAGCGACCGCGCCGGGGCGCGGTCGGAGTGGCTCTCGGGGGGCGAGGCCCAGCGGGCCGCCATCGCGCGCGCCCTGGTGAACGACCCCCAGGTGTTGATTGCCGACGAGCCCACCGCGAACCTCGACACCGAGCGCTCGCGCGACTTCCTCGAGATCGTCGCGGGGCTCAAGGCCGAGGGGCGCACGGTGATCCTCACGAGCCACGACCCCCTGGTGTGCGAGGCACCCCTGGTGGACCGGGTGGTCCCCCTGCGGGACGGGCGGGTCGAAGGCGCCGCCTGACCGGGGAATCCCCTTCCGGAGCCATCTCCATGCTGCTCCATCCGCCCGTCCTGGCCCTGCTCGTCGTCTCCTCCCTGGTGACCGCGGGGCTGGCGCTCGGGGTACCGTTCGCGCTCCGGGTCGTGCGCCACTGGGACCTGGCGAGCGGGAGCGAGCGGCAGGTCCGGCTCGAGCGCGGGACCTCCCTGGTGTCGGCGGTGCTGGGGCTGGTGCTGGCCGCCCAGGCCCTGTCGCTCGGGCTCTTCGTCTTCGCCGCCGAGTCGCTCTCGAGCCAGATCACGGGCGCCATGTGCGCCACGGGCACCCTGAACGCGACCCCCTTCGGCTTCCCTGCCCTGGGCCTGAAGGTGGCGCTCTTCTTCGGCGCCGCGGTCTGGCTCGCCCTCGACCGGCTTGACCGGGACGGCGACGACTACCCCCTGGTGCGGGGCAAGTACGCCCTCCTGGTCGGCCTGGCGCCGCTTGCGGCCGCCGAGGCCCTGCTGCAGTTCCTGCACTTCGCGGGGCTCTCGCCCGAGGTCATCACCTCCTGCTGCGGGTCGCTCTTCAGCGTCGAGGGCGCGGGGGTGGCCGCGGAGGTCGCCGGGCTGCCGCCCGGCCCTGCGATGGCGGCCTTCTACCTCAGCGGGGCCCTCGTGCTGGCGCTCGCGGCCCGGACCTGGTGGACGGCGGGCCGCGGCGGGGCCGTGTTGGGGGCGGGAGCCGCGCTGGGGGCGGCAGCCGTGACTGCCTTTGCGGCCGCCCTGGCGGGCGTGGTGTCCTTCCTCTCCGTCTACGTGTACGAAAGCCCTCACCACCACTGTCCCTTCTGCCTGCTGAAGGGGGGGTACGACTACCTGGGCTACCCGCTGTATTCCGCGCTCTTCGCCGGCACGGCCTGCGCCCTCGCCGCCGCGGTCTCGGGCCCCTTCGCCCGGGTCCGGAGCCTGGCCCTCGCCGCACCGCGCCGCGCAGCCCGCTGCGCGGGCTGGGCCAGCGTCCTGCTCGGGGCCTTCTACCTCCTCTCCACCTGGGCGGTGCTGCGCTCCCACCTGGGGCTCTTTCCGTGAGCCGCTTCCTGCTCGTCCTCGGCCTCGCGCTCACGCTCGCCGCCGGTTGTGACCAGGCCCCCCTGCTGGTCCGCACCGGAATGCAGGCCCCCGCCTTCACGCTGCCCCGGCTGCAGGGGGGAACCGCTGCCTTCCCCGGCGACTACCCGGGGCGCGTGGTCGCCATCCGATTCTGGGCCGACTGGTGCCCCTACTGCCGGCCGGAGATGACCGCGCTGGAACCGGTCTACCGGGGGATCCGGGACCGGGGCCTCGTCCTCCTCGCGGTGAACGTGATGCAGCCCCGGGACGCGGTGGGGCGCTTCGCCCGGGACCTGGACCTCAGTGCCGAGGTGCTGCTCGACGGCGACGGCGCCGTGACCCGGGCCTACGGGGTGATGGGCCTGCCGGTGACCGTGGTGGTGGACCCCGCGGGGGTGGTGCGGGGCCGGATTGTGGGAGAATCGAGCCCGGAGACCTTCCTCGGGATGGTCGAGCCCCTGCTGCAGGCGAGGGAGACGGTGGAGCGATGACGAGCCGGAGGAGGTGGTTGCGGGGGGGACTGGGCACCCTTTCCCTGATGGTGCTGGCGGCCGTGCCGGCCGTCCCGCGGGCGGGACCGGTGGAGACGCCAGCGCCGGGCGCCCGGGACACCTGCCCGGTCTGCGGGATGTTCGTGGCCCGCTACCCCGAGTGGGTGGCGACGGTCCTCTGGCAGGACGGCCACGCTGCCCACTTCGACGGCGCGAAGGACCTCTTCAAGTACCTGCTGGACCTGCGCCGCTACGAGCCCGACCGACCGCCCGAGGGCGTGAGGACCGTCGCGGTCACCGAGTACTACGGACTCGCCCGGATCGACGCCCGCGACGCGTGGTACGTCGTCGGCTCGGACGTGCTGGGCCCCATGGGCCACGAGCTGGTCCCGCTGGCCACCCGGGCCGACGCGGAGGAGTTCCTGCGCGACCACCGGGGGCGACGCATCCTGCGCTTCGACGAGGTCGACCGCCCCTGGCTGGAAAGGCTGGATGCCGGCCGCCTCGACTGACGGCCGCCTCGACTGACGGCCGGCCGGCGCGCCGGTCCCGAACGACTGTCCCGGACTACTGGGCGTTCAGGCGGTTGAACTTCTCCTGCAGCTGCTCCTTCGTCTCCGGGTGCGCGGGGTCCGGCTGGATGCACTCCACGGGACAGACCGAGACGCACTGGGGCTCGTCGAAGAAGCCCACGCACTCCGTGCAGAGCGACGGGTTGATGACGTAGTGGTCGTCGCCCTGGGAGATCGCCTCGTTCGGGCACTCGGGCTCGCAGACGTCGCAGTTGATGCACTCTTCGGTGATCAAGAGGGCCATTGCGTTACCGCCTCTCTGATGGATTGACGCCGTTAGGATAACCGAAACGCCGCGCCAGGGCAGCAGTCACCGGCTGGGGTACGAAGGGGCTGACGTCGCCGCCGAGGGCCGCGAGCTCCCGGACCAGGGTCGAGGAGATGAAGCCGAACTGCTCGGCAGGGGTGAGGAACAGCGTCTCCACGGTGGGCACCAGGCGCCGGTTCATGCTGGCCAGCTGGAACTCGTACTCGAAGTCCGACACGGCCCGCAGGCCGCGCAGGATGACCGACGCCCCCTGGGCCACCACGAAGTCGACCAGAAGCCCGTCCAGACGGCGGACCACCACGTTCGAGTGGGCGGGAACCGCCTGCTCGGCGAGCGCCAGGCGCTCCTCGATGGGGAAGAAGGCCTGCTTGTGCGTGCTGGCCGCCACCGCCACGATGACCTTCTCGAAGAGCCTCGAGGCCCGCTCGATCAGGTCGCAGTGCCCGTTCGTGATGGGGTCGAAGGTCCCCGGGTAGACGACGGTGAGCGGCATCGTTCTCTCTCCTCAGGCCGGCGCGGGCGGTGCGGTGGGGCGCCGGGCCAGATGGTACCTCACCTCACCGGCCTTGCCGCTGCGCACCACCTCCCAGCCCGCGGGAAGCGTGGCCTCGTCGACGGCCGCCTCGGACTCCAGATAGACGTGGCCGCCGGGCACGAGCAGGCCCCGGGACTCCAGGAGCGCGCAGGCAGGCGCGAGCAGGCCCCTCTGGAAGGGGGGGTCGAGGAACACGATGTCGAAGGACCCGCTCGCCCGGCGCAGCCAGGCGAGCGCCTCGGCCCGGTGGACCTCCAGCCCGGCGGCCCCGAGCCCGGCGGCACCCCACTCGGCCGCGAGCGCGCGGATCCCCGCCACGGCCCGCTCGTTCTCCTCGACCATCACGACCCGCCCCGCGCCGCGGGAGGCGGCCTCGAACCCGAGGGCCCCGCTGCCGGCGAAGAGGTCCAGGCACACCGCCCCCTCGATGACCGGTGCCAGCCAGTTGAAGAGGGTCTCCCGGACCCGGTCCGGGGTCGGGCGAAGGCCGGGCAGGTCCGGCACGGGCAGCCGGCGGCCCCGCCAGCGCCCACCGATGACCCGGACTCGCCCCGGGGCGGCGGGAGTCACGGCGCCCCGGCCGCCGCGCCCTGGGCCGCCTCCCCGGGCTTGCCCACCAGCACCGTGAGCATGCGGTCCGGGTCCACGTGACGCCGGAAGGCGTCCCGGACCGCCTCGCGCGTGACCGCCCGCACCCGGTCGGTGAAGGTGGCAAGGTAGTCGAGGGGGAGACCGTAGAAACCGATGGAGGCGATCTGCCCGAGAACCTTCTTGTTGCTGTCGACCCGCAGGGCGAAGCCGCCGGTGATGTTGCGCCGGGCGGCGTCGAGCTCGTCCTCCGTCGGTCCCTCCGCGATGAAGCGGCGCAGGGTGCCGAGGGCCACGGAGAGGGCCTCGCCCGCCTGCTCGTTCCGGGTCTGCAGGCCGATCAGGAAGGGCCCCGGCACCCGCATGGGCGCGATGGCGCTGTAGACGCTGTAGGAGAGCCCGCGCTTCTCCCGCACCTCCTCGGCGAGGAGGGAGACGAGGCCGCTGCCGCCGAGCGCGTGGTTGCCCACGTAGAGCGCGAAGTAGTCCGGGTCGGCCCGCGTGACGGTGGCGTCCCCGAGGCGCACGTGGGTCTGGCTCGAGGGGTGGTCCACCCGCAGGGTCCGCGCCTCCCCGATGCGCCCCGCGGACGGCAGGGGCGGGGGCGGCTCCCCCGCCGGCAGCCCCCCCACCAGGCGCTCGGCGAGCCGCTCGGCACCGGCCCGGTCCAGGTCGCCCACGATGGACACGACCGCGTTGCGCCCCACGTAGTGGCGCGCGTGAAAGGCCCGAACCTCCTCCCGGGTAAGGCCCCGCAACCCCTCCACGGTCCCCTCCGGGGGCGAGGCATAGGGGTGACCGCCATAGAGGGCGCGGAAGAACTCGCGCTCGACCCGGTCGTCGGGGGACTGCTCCACCTGCCGCAGCGCCACCAGCATCTGGGCGCGCACCCGCTCGAACGCGTCGGCCGCGAAGTCCGGGCGGGTGACGACGTTCGCTGCGAGCTCGAGGGCGGCCTCCAGCGTGGGGGCGTCGCTCAGGGTCCGGAGCTCCGCGCTGGCCATGTCGCGCTGGGAGGCCGTCGCGAAGTTGGCACCGAGCGCGGCGAAACGCTCGGCGATGGCGTCCGCCGAGAGCCCTCCCGCGCCCTCGGCGAGCAGGCCATTGGTCAGGCGCGCGAGCCCCGGGCGGTCCCCGTCGCGGGAACCGGCCGCGTCGAAGAGGACGCTCACGTCCACGATGGGCAGCTCGCGGGCCTCCACGAACAGCACCCGGGCCCCGTTGGCCGTCCGCCAGGAGGTGATGGTGGGCAGGGCCTGAACGGACAGGCTCAGGGCGGCGAGGGCCACCAGGGCGAGGAGCGCAAGGGGCCTAGCGCCCATGGGACCTCCCCGCCGGCGTGGTACCGCCGGCACTGTGGGTGGTGCGCCCGGCCGGCCGGGGCTCCAGGTGAGCGACGGTGAGCGAGGCGTCCACCAGGTACTTGCGGGCCACCGCGTGGACCTGCTCGGGCGTCACCGCCCGGATGCGGTCCACGTACTCCTCGCCGATCCGCCACCCCGCCCCCACGGTCTCCAGTCGGCCGAGGCGCATGGCCTGGGCCATCACGGAGTCCAGCTGGTAGACGTCGGAGGCGACCACCTGGGTCTTCACCTTCTCCAGCTCCGCCGGGTCGACGGGGGCCTCCCGCAGGCGGCTCACCTCCTCGCGGAGCTTCGCCTCGACCTCCCCGACGGTGCGCCCCCCCGCCGGCGTCGCCGCGACCGTGAACAGGGTCGTCATGCGGTCGAAGGGGTCATAGGAGGCGCCCGCGTCGGCCGCGATCTCCTCCCCCCGCACCAGCCGACGCTGCAGGCGCGCGCTCTCGTCGCCCCCGAGCACCGCCGCCAGCACGGCCAGGGCATAGGGCTCCCAGTCCTCCCGCGCTTCCTTGACGGTGGGCGCCTTGTAGCCCAGCACCAGGTAGGGCAGCTCCGCCGGGGCCGACACGACGACCCGCCGCAGCCCCGTCTGCTCCACCTCCGGGCGCGGCTTCGGCGGCCGCACCTCGGCCGGCGGCAGCGGCCCGAAGTGCTCGCGCGCGAGCGCCAGCACCGCCTCGGGCTCCACGTCGCCCACCACCACCAGTGTGGCGTTGTTGGGGGCGTACCAGCGCCGGTACCAGTCCTTCAGGTCCTGGAGCGTGTAGGCCTCGATGTCCGCCATCCAGCCGATGACCGGGTGGCGGTACGGGCTCGTCTGGTACGCGGTCGCCTGGAACACCTCGTAGGTGAGGGACTCGGGCTCGTCCTCCGTGCGCAACCGACGCTCTTCGGAGACGACCGCCCGCTCCTTCAGGAAGTCCTCCTCCCGCAGCCGGAGACCCGCCATGCGGTCCGCCTCCAGCCGGAAGCTCACCTCCAGGCGGTCGGAGGCGAGGTTCTGGAAGTACGCCGTGTAGTCCTGCCCGGTGAAGGCGTTCTCCCGGCCCCCCTCGGCCGCGATCAGGCGGGAGAACTCCCCGGGGCCGTAGGTCTCGGTCCCCTTGAACATCATATGCTCCAGCATATGACTTATGCCGGTGATTCCGTCGTGCTCGTAGCTGGAGCCCACCCGGTACCAGACCTGGGAGACCACCACCGGCGCCCGCCGGTCCGGCTTGACCAGCACCCGGAGCCCGTTGTCCAGCACGTACTCGTGCACCCGTCCCCCGGCGCCGGCCGGCACCGCCAGGACCGCGCCCACCAGCAAGATCACCCACGTCCAGCCGCCCACCCGCCTGCCCATCGTCCGCTCCGTTCACCCGGAGGTGCTAGCATTGACCCGCACTGAGACCGCGCGCGAGGCCCCATGTTCCTGTCCCGTCGAGATCCCGCCGCCCCGAACGGAGATTCCGGCCGTTCCGGCCTGCTTTCCCGCCTGCGCCGGGGGCTCGAGCGGACCCGCGCCGGACTCACCGAGAAGCTCTCCGCCCTGGTGCTCGGGCGCCGGGCCATCGACGCCGAGCTCCTGGAGGAGATCGAGACGGTGCTGCTGACGGCCGACGTGGGCGTCGAGGCGACCCGCGACATCCTCGCACGTCTCACCGCTCAGGTCGCGCGCCGCGAGCTCGGTGATGCCGAGGCCCTGTACCGCGCCCTGCGCGAGGACATGATCGCCGTCCTGCGGCCCGCCGCGATACCCCTCACGGTCCCTGCGCCGGGTGAGGGTACCCACGTCATCCTGGTCGTGGGGGTGAACGGCGCCGGCAAGACCACCACCATCGGCAAGCTGGCCCACCGGCTGCGGGCCGAGGGCCGCTCGGTGATGATGGCGGCCGGGGACACCTTCCGGGCCGCCGCCGTGGAGCAACTCCAGCGCTGGGGCGAGCGCGTGCAGGCGCCGGTCATCGCCCAGCAGACCGGGGCCGATTCCGCTTCGGTCGTGTACGACGCGCTCCAGGCCGCCCGGGCCCGGCGCGTCGACGTGCTGCTGGCGGACACCGCGGGGCGCCTGCACACGCGGGAGCCCCTGATGGAGGAGCTGAAGAAGGTCCGCCGGGTCCTGGCCAAGGTCGACCCGACGGCGCCCCACGAGGTCCTCCTGGTCCTGGACGCCGGCACCGGCCAGAACGCCCTGTCCCAGGCGCGCCACTTCCAGAGCGCGGTACAGGTGACGGGCCTCGCCCTCACCAAGCTGGACGGGACCGCGAAGGGCGGCATCGTATTCGCCATCGCCCGGGAGCTGGGACTACCCATCCACTTCATCGGGATCGGCGAGGGCGTCGAGGACCTCCGGCCGTTCGACGCCGAGGCCTTCGTGGACGCACTGCTGGAGCACTGAGCTGCGCCTCTGCTCGTGATCACCTTCGACGACGTCAGCAAGAGCTACCCCAACGGACACCAGGCCCTGTCCCACGTGAGCCTGCACGTGGACGCGGGCGAGATGATCTTCGTGACAGGGCACTCGGGTGCGGGCAAGAGCACGCTCTTGCGGCTCGTGGGCCTCATCGAGCGCAGCACCCAGGGGCAGGTGATCGTGGGGGGGCAGAACCTGGGCAAGCTCTCTCCCCGCCGCGTGCCCTATTACCGGCGCAGGGTCGGGATCACCTTCCAGGACCACCGGCTGCTGACGGACCGCACCGTGTTCGACAACGTGGCCCTGCCGCTGGTGATCGCGGGCTACAGCCATCGGGAGACCGGGCGCCGGGTGCGCGCGGCCCTGGACCACGTGGGGCTCCTCGGCAAGGAGCGCCACCTCCCCGAGTCGCTCTCCGGTGGGGAGCAGCAGCGGGTCGGCATCGCACGCGCGGTGGTGAACCGGCCTGCGGTCCTGCTCGCCGACGAGCCCACGGGCAACCTCGACCCCGAACTCTCGCGCGAGGTCATGCGCCTCTTCGAGCGCTTCCAGCAGGTCGGGGTCACCGTGCTCATCGCGAGCCATCACCTGGACCTGATCCGCCAGATGGGCAAGCGCATCCTGTCGCTGCAGTCCGGTCGCCTGGCGACGGACTCCGGGCAGCCGCTGCCATGACCCGCCGGGCACGCCCCGCACGCGCCCGGGCACCGGCCCGGGGTCTGCTGGAGCACTTTTCCGCCTGGCTGACCCGGCACGCCCAGGTGGCGGTGTCGAGCCTCGGGCAGCTGACCCGGACCCCCGGGGCGACCTCGATGACGACGCTGCTCATCGGGATCGCGCTGGCGCTGCCGGCCTCGCTCCACGTGTCCGTCGAGAGCGTGCGCGCGGTGATGGCCGCCTGGGACCGCTCCACCCAGGTCTCGGTCTTCCTGAAGACGGAGGTGGACGACCGCAAGGCGGCGGCCCTGGGAGAGGCGGTGTCCCGCTGGCCCGAGGTGGACGCGGTCCACGTGCTCACCCGCGCCGAGGCCCTCGCCGAATACCGCACCTTCTCCGGCATGGGTGAGCTGGTGGACAGCCTGGACGCCAACCCGCTCCCGGCCGTGTTGCTGGTCCAACCCCATCCGGGGCCGACCCCGGGGAGTGGGAGTCCCGGGACCCCTGGGGCTCCCGGGGCACTCGTGGACCGTCTCGCCGCGCTGCCGGAGGCGGACGGCGCCCAGTTCGATCTCGAGTGGGTCCGCCGCCTGCAAGCCATCGCCGGGCTGGGGGAGCGCACCGCCACGGTGCTCGCGGGGGCGCTGGGACTCGCGGTCCTCCTCGTGATCGCGAACACCACCCGCATGACCATCCAGGGGCGGCGAGACGAGATCGAGATCAGCAAGCTGTTCGGGGCGACGGACGCCTTCGTGCGCCGGCCCTTCCTCTACACCGGCCTCTGGTACGGGGTGCTGGGCGGCATCGCCGCCTGGCTCTGCCTCGGGGCCGTCGGGCTCGCCCTCGGAGGGCCGGTGGCCCGCCTCGCGGCGCTGTACGGCAGCGACTTTCGCCTGCAGGGCATGGGGGCCGGCGTGGGAGCGGCCCTCGTGCTCGGGGGTGGGCTCCTCGGACTGCTCGGCGCCTGGCTCGCCGTCAGCCGCTACCTGCGCGCCGTCAAGCCCTGACCGGCCGCCCCGCGCCAGGCGAAACTCCCAGGGGCCCTGGCACTCTAAAGCAGTGACTGCTAAATTTGTTCCAGACTTCTCGATGGGGACAGGGACGCGATGACCAAGGCTCTCACGCTCGCGATGGCACTGCCGCTCGGTAGCCCGGAAAGCTACGAGCAGGCCGTCGCCCGCTTTCCGATGCTCAGCGCGGAGGAGGAGCGGGACCTCGCCGAGCGCTACCAGCGGGACCAGGACCTGGACGCGGCGCGGGCGCTCGTCCTGTCGCACCTCCGTTTCGTGGTCCACGTGGCCCGGGGCTACAAGGGGTACGGGCTGCCCCAGGCCGATCTGGTCCAGGAAGGGAACGTGGGCCTCATGAAGGCCGTCAAGCGCTTCGACCCCTCCCTGGGCGTGCGCCTCGTGTCGTTCGCCGTGCACTGGATCCGGGCCGAGATCCACGAGTACATCCTGCGCAACTGGCGGATCGTGAAGGTCGCGACGACCAAGGCGCAGCGCAAGCTGTTCTTCAACCTGCGCAGCGCCAAGAAGCGGCTCGGCTGGATGAACCGCCAGGAGGTCGAGGCCGTCGCGCGCGATCTGGACGTCCCGCCCGAGGCGGTGATCGAGATGGAGCAGCGGCTCAGCGCGACCGATCCGGGCCTCGACGGCCCCGGGGAGGGGAGCGACGAGCACGAGGGGCGCGCCCCCGTCGCTTACCTCGAGGACATGCGGTTCGACCCCGCGACCCGCGTGGAGGAAGAGGAGTGGGAGACCCGGGGCGCGGCCCGTCTGCGCGAGGCGCTGACGAAGCTCGACGGCCGCAGCCGCGACATCCTGGAACATCGGTGGCTTGCCGACGAGCGGGTCACGCTGCAGGAGCTGGCCGACCGCTACAACGTCTCGGCCGAGCGCATCCGGCAGCTCGAGGCCAACGCCATGCGCAAGCTCAAGGCGGAACTGGCGTTCTGAGGAGAGAGGCCCCATGGCGAGCGACCTGTCTGGCGAGCGTCTGGCCACCCTGAAGCAGCGGCTCGGCCAGCGCTACGAGGAGTTGCGGACAGAGGTGCGGCGCGAGCTGCTCGAGGCGGACAGTGAGGGTTTCCTGGACCTCGCGGGGCGTGTGCACGACCCGGGTGACGAGTCCGTGGCGGACCTGCTGGTGGACGTGGGCCTCGCGGTGGTGGACCGTCACGTCGAGGCGATACGGGAAACCGAAGCCGCGCTCCTGCGGCTGCGTACGGGCACCTACGGCACCTGTGTCGACTGCGGGACGCGGATCGGCTACGAGCGCCTGCTCACCGAGCCGACGGCCGCCCGCTGCGTCACGTGCCAGGAGGTCCACGAGCGGGCGTTCGCGCAGCCGGGACGGTCCACTCTCTGATAGATGACCAACCCACCCGATCCGGGGTGGGCTTGGTGCTTCCCCGCATGCCCTCAGAGTCCGTCCCGCTCGGGTCCGTGCCCCGTGGATGTCCCCGATGGCGGTGCCGCCCCTGACTTCGGGGAATCCTTTCCGCCCGTCGAGCCCTCGTCCACGTTCACCGGCTCGCCTTCGTCCCCGGTCCGGGCTCTCGGCTCGTCGTCAAAGAGGATGCGCCAGGCAGGGCCTTCCAGGTCGTCGTACTGACCGGACTTCACCGCCCAGAAGAAGATGCCGACCGCCAGGGCGGCGATCACCAGGCTCACCGGGATCAGCAGATAGAGGATTTCCATGCTCCGCCCCTGAGGCACCCTGTCTGTCCGGGCGCGAGAGTCCTACGGGGCCCTCGTCTCCGGCAGGGGCACGATGCGCATCAGCCTGAGCGCGTTCAGGACCACCAGGAGCGAGCTGAACGACATCCCGATGGCCGCCATCCAGGGAAGCACCAGACCCGCCGCCGCGAGGGGTACCGCGACCAGATTGTAGAACAGCGCCCACGCGAGGTTCTGCCGGATGACGCCGAGCATCCGCCTCGCCGTCGCCACACCCTCCGCGACGTGGGGCAGGTGTTCGGAGAGGAGCACCATGTCCGCGCTCGCCTGGGCCAGCTCCGTCGCCCGCCCCATCGCGATGGACACGGAGGCACCGGCGAGGACGGGGGCATCGTTGACCCCGTCGCCGACCATGGTGACCACCGCCCCGGTCGCCTGCAGGGCGCGCACGGCGTCGAGCTTGTCCTGGGGGCGCAACCGCGCCCGCGCCACCCGGATCCCGAGCTCCCGGGCCGTGCGGGCGACCGCCGCCTCCGAGTCTCCGGACAGGAGCCAGACCTCGAGGCCCAGGCGTTCGAGCGCTGCGACCGCGAGCGCCGCGTCGGGCCGCAGGCTGTCCGAGAGTTCGAAGAGCGCGAGCAGGCCCCGCTCGTCGCCGAGCGCCACGGTCGTGGTACCCGCGTCCGCTCCTGACCCGGCTGGATCCGCATCGCCCCCGCTCAACCGGGCCACGTAGTCGGGACGCCCCACCCGATAGCGTCGGCCGTCGACGAGGCCCTCCACGCCGAGGCCCGGCGTGGCCACCACCGCCTCGGCCACCGCGGCGCCTCCTGCGGCACGCGTCAGGGCCAGGGCCAGGGGATGCTCCGAGCCCGCCTCGAGACCCGCCGCGATGCGCAGCGCGGTCGCCGGGTCCCCTTCGCGGAGCAACGTGCTCTCGCGGAGCTCCGGCCGCCCCCGCGTCAGCGTCCCCGTCTTGTCGAAGACCACGTGGGTCGACCGGGCCAGCGCTTCCAGGGAGTGGCCCCGGGTCGGCAGGAGCCCGCGCCGGGTGAGGGCGCCGCTCGCGGCGGTGACGGCCGCAGGCGTCGCGAGTCCGAGCGCACAGGGGCAGGTCACCACCAGCACGGAGAGCGTGACCCAGAAGGCGTCCTCCGGGGCGTGGCCGTACCAGTAGGCGTAGACCGCGGCGGCCACCAGGAGGAGGAGGCCGACGAACCACGCGGAGGCTCGGTCCGCGAGCAGGGCGATCCTCGGCTTCTCCGTCTGGGCCCGGTCCAACAGGCGGACGATCGATGCGACGACCGTGTCCTCCCCGACCCGCTCGACAGTGACCACGAGGGGACTCTCCACGTTGACCGTGCCCCCGATGACCCGGTCGCCCTGGCGCTTCGCCACCGGCAGGCTCTCCCCGGTCACCAGGGATTCGTCGATGGTGCTCAAACCCTCGGTCACGCGCCCGTCGGTGGGGACGGTCTCCCCGGGGCGCACGCGCACCCGGTCCCCGGGCTGCAGGTCCGAGGCCGGCACCTGCTCCTCCCCGTCGCCCTGGAGCCGGTGCGCGGTCATGGGGAGGAGCTTGACCAGCGATTCACCCGTGGCCGCCGCCCGGTGCCGCGCCGCCATCTCGAGGTACCGGCCGGTCAGGAGGAAGAAGGTGAACATGCTCACCGAGTCGAAGTAGATGTCGCCCTCGTTGCGCACGGTCGCCCAGACACTGGCCAGGAAGGCCGCGCCGATGGCCAGGGACACCGGGACGTCCATGCCGAGCTGGCCCCGCTTCAGCTCGCCCCAGGCGGAGGAGAAGAACGGGCGGGCGGAGTACACGACCACCGGCACGGTGACCACCATGGAGACCCAGCGCAGGAACCGCTCCATGTCCGGGTCGATGCCCGACCAGGCCCCGATGTAGAGGCCGATGGCGAACATCATGACCTGCATCGCCCCGAAGCCCGCGACGACCAGCCTGCGCAGCGCCAGCTTCCGCTCCCGGTCGGCCACGTCCTGCTGGCGGCTCGGGTCGTAGGGGTGCGCCAGGTACCCGATGGCGGCGATGGCCTTCAGGATCTCGCTCAACTGGATCTTCGTGCGGTCCCACCGCACGCGCGCCCGCTGGGTGGCGTAGTTGACGCGGAACTCGATCACGCCCGGCAGGCGTCCCACGTGCCGCTCGTTGAGCCAGACGCAGGCGGCACAGGTGATCCCCTCCAGGATCAACGCTGCCTCCCGCTCGTTTTCCGCGTCGACCTGCACGAACCGCCCCTGCAGGTCTTCCCGGTCGTAGAGAGTCAGCTGGTCCAGGACCGCCGGCACCAGTTCCTGGGCCGTGAGGGCCGGGCTGGTGCGGTGCCGGTAGTAATCGGACAGGCCGGCGTCCACGATCGCCTCGGCGACGGCCCGGCAGCCCGGGCAGCACATGGGCCGCTCCTGGCCGTCGATGCGCACGACCCAGTGGCCCCCCACCGGCACCGGCAGTCCGCAGTGAAAGCAGGTCTCGACGTCGGCGGTCGCCATGGGCTCTCGAAGCGGGGCGGGGCGCCCGTCGCGAGCGATTCTCGCACAGAACCCCGAGACTCAGCCGGCGTCCGGAAGCCTCAGGCCGAGCGCCACCTCCGCTGGGCCCGCGGAGGGGGCAAAGGGGAGGCAACCCAGGAGGGGCGCGGGGATGCGGAGCTCCAGCGTGCGGAGGTTCGCCTCGAGCGCGGGCATCGCCGGGTCGAGCACACTCGCGACCCAGCCGACGAGCCGCGATCCGTGGGCCGCGATGCTCTCCACCGTGAGCAGGGCGTGGCTCAGGCATCCGAGCCTCAGTCCCACCACGAGGACCACGGGGAGACCGAGGTCCACGGCCAGGTCGGCCGCGGTCAGCTCTCCGGACAGGGGAACGAGCCAGCCACCGACACCTTCCACCACCACGAGGTCGGCGAGCCCCCGCGCCCGGTCCAGGGACTGCCGGACCACCGAGAAGTCCATGGGCGTCCCGGCGCGATCGGCCGCCACGTGCGGCGCGATGGCGGGCTCCAACGCCCAGGGGTTGACGACCGCGTAGGGCAGTGACGCCGTCGCAGCGGCCATCAACGCCAGGGCGTCCGCGCTGCGCAGGCCCTCGGGGCCGGAAGCACAGCCCGAGGCAACAGGCTTCAGGCCGGCGCAGGACCGGCCCTCCTGCCGGCCGCGTGCCAGGAACCCCGTGCAGGCGCGGGTCTTGCCGACACCCGTGTCCGTGCCGGTGACGAAGAACGCGTGGGGGACGCTCATGGAGGAGCACCTCCGAAGGCGGGCGCGACGCCAGGGACGGGGACCGCAGGCTTCCAGGCGTGCGCGTACACCACCTCGTACGTGGCCGGGAGCCCCTCGGGCCGTCGGAGCGCCTCGTAACGCCGCTGGACGCTCTCGAGCCGTGAGGGTGGCGTCAGGTGCCTCGGCCGGTCGCGCCTCACGTTGTGGGCCCCGAGGGATTTCAGGCTCTGCATGAGCCCGACGACGCCGGGGTAGAACCAGGTCATCCGGTCCACGTCCGTCACCACGTCCCGGAACCCCGTCGCCATCAGGGCGTCGCCCACGAGGTGCATGTCCAGGAAGCGGTTCACGTGAGAGCCCCCGTCGGCCCCCGCCCAGGCATCCCGGAGCTCTCCGAGCGTGTCCGGCCCCAGGGACGAGAAGAGCACCAGGCCGCCCGGGGCGCACACGCGCCAGATTTCCGCGAGCGCGGAGGGCAGGTCCTCGCACCACTGCAGGGTGAGACTGGAGAAGACGAGAGGGAACGCGTCGTTCCCCAGGGGCAGCCGGAGGGCGTCGCCACAGACGTAGAGGGAACGTTCGAGTATGCCGGGGAGGGCCTGGCGGCGGGCCTCACGCAGCATCCCTTGGGCGATGTCCAGGCCGTGCACCTCGGCGCGCGGGTACCGGGCCCCGAGGGCACGCATCCCGTATCCCGTCCCGGCACCGAGGTCGAGGACCCGGGGAGGGTCGAGCCGGACGAAATCGAGCCGCTCCAGTGTCCGGTCTGCGACCTCCCGCTGGAGGTCGGCCACGCGGTCGTACCCTGGCGCCGCCCGCTCGAACGCGGCCCGCATCCACCGCCGGTCCAGGATCTCTTCAGGCGACACGCAGGGACTCCCGCAAGAGGAAATGGGAAAAGCCCAGGGGGTCCGACAGGAAGGGCGCGTGCCCATTCCCCGGGAGTACCGTGCCCTGGAGGTCCGGCCGGAGCGCCAGCATGTCCGCCAGGCACTCGGGCGGCACGAGCGTGTCCCGCTCCCCCAGCAGGACGTGCACCGGGCACGCGGCGCGGCACAGCGCGTCCCGCAGGTCGCTTTCCCGAAGCTGGTGCAGACCCCACCGCAGGCCGGCCCGGCTCGGCGCCGGCCCACCCCGGAGCCTCTGGCGCAGGGCGCGGGCGACCTGTGCGGCACGCTTCGAGCCCCGCGTCTGCAGCGCGACGAAGCGCGCCAGGGTTCCCTCGAGGTCGCGCTCCAGGTCCCCGGCGAAGCGCTCGAGCGTGGCGACGGGGACGCCGTGGGGCCAGTCCGGACCCGACACGAACCGGGGCGTGCTGGCCACGAGCACGAGCCGCCCGATCCGCCCGCGGGCCGCACCGGCGGCGCTGAGGGCCAGGAGTCCGCCCAGCGACCACCCGACCCAGGTCGCGTCCGGCGGGACAAGGGGGAGGACCTCCTGCGCGACCTTCTCGAGGGGGTCGTCCTCTCCGGGGTCGGCGCTCGTCCCGTGGCCGGGAAGGTCCACGAGGTAGAGGGAGAAGTGCCGTTCGAGCTCCCGGACGACGGAGTCCCAGACGGCGGACTGGGAGCCCCAGCCGTGGAGGAGGACCAGCGGGGGGCCTTCGCCGCCGCGCCGTTCGGTCCCTATCGGACTCACGAGAGCACCGCCGTCAGGGCGTCCAGCAGACGGTCCACGTCGGCCGTGCTGTGGGCCGCAGAGAAGCTGATCCGGAGGCGGGCCGCGCCCTGGGGCACCGTCGGTGGGCGGATCGCGGGAACCAGGATGCCCCGCTCCAGGAGTGCGCGACTGGCGGCCACCGCGCGCCCGCTCCCGCCCAGGATGAGCGGGTGGATGGGCGATGGTGTGGGGATGACGGGAAGGCCCCGTTGCGCCGCGCCGTCGCGGAAACGGCCCATGGCCGCGTGCAGGCGATCGCGGGCCTCACCCTGCGCAGCGACACGCACGCTCTCGAGCGTGGCCGCAGCGAGCGCCGGGGGCAGCGCCGTGGTGTAGATGTAGCTGCGCGCGAACTGGACGAGGGCCTCCACGAGCGCCTCGCTCCCTGCGACGAAGGCGCCGAAGGTGCCGAAGGCCTTGCCGAGCGTGCCCACCAGAACCGGCACGTCCTGCAGGCCCAGGCCCTCCACCTCCAGCGTGCCTCGGCCTGTGGGCCCGACGACCCCGAGCCCGTGGGCGTCGTCCACGCAGAGCCACGCGCCGCCCGCCCCCTCCGCCTGCGCCCGCAGCTCGCGCAGGGGGGCCAGGTCACCGTCCATGCTGAATACGCCGTCCGTCACGACCATTCGGTGCCGCTCGGACGAGAGGGAGAGTTGCCTGCCGAGCGAGGCGGCGTCGGCGTGGGGGTAACGGCGCAGACGGGCGCGGGATAGCAGCCCCGCATCCACCAGCGAGGCGTGGTTGTACCGGTCCTCGAACACCGCGTCGTGGCGGTCCAGGAGCGCGCTCACGACCGCCAGGTTGGCCATGTAGCCCGTGGAGAACAGCACGGCGCGGGGGCGGCCCGTGTACTCGGCCAGGGCCTGCTCCAGGTCCCGGTGAGGCCGGGAGTGGCCGGTGAGAAGGTGTGAGGCGCCACTACCGACACCGTACTCCCGGGCGGCTTTGCGCAGGGCGTCCACGACAAGGGGGTGGGCAGCGAGGCCCAGATAATCGTTGCTGGCGAAGCTGAGGACCCTGCGCCCGTCGACGACGGGATGGACGCCCTGGGCTCCGTCGAGGAGCGTGCGGGTCCGCAGAAGCCCGTCGGCCGCGCGGGCCGCCAGGCGCTCCCGGGCAACCTCCTCGAGGCTCCGCATTCCCATGGGTGTGACGGGGGACTGGAGGCTCGCGGGCCTACCGCGCCGCCGCAGCCGCAGCGGCGCCGGGGGCTGCGGGCGGGGCCGGAGACGGAGTCCGGGCCGAGGTCTGGACCGGGGCCGGCTGGGAGCGTGCGTGCAGGCCGAGGCGGGCGAGGAGGTCCCGGTCCCGCGCGTCGCCGGCGTTCCCCGTGGTCAGGAGATTCTCGCCGGAGAAGATCGAGTTCGCGCCAGCCAGGAACGCGAGCGCGTGGAGCTCGTCACTCATGCCTGCGCGCCCCGCCGAGAGCCGAATGCTGGAGCGCGGCATCAGGATGCGCGCGAGCGCAATCGTGCGCACCAGCTCGAAGGGATGCAGGGGGGCGGTCCCGTGGAGCGGCGTGCCTTCCACCTGTACCAACAGGTTGATGGGCACACTCTCCGGGTGGACGGGCAGGTTCGCGAGTTGACGGACGAGCTCGACCCGGTCCTCCTGGCTTTCGCCGAGGCCCAGGATGCCGCCGGAGCAGAGGGAGAGACCTGCCGCGCGGGCGTTCTCGAGGGTCTCCAGCCGGTCCGCGTAGGTCCGGGTGGTGACGATCTGGTCGTAGAAACCCGGGGACGTATCGAGGTTGTGGTTGTAGTAGTCCAGCCCGGCCTCCTTGAGGGCCCGCGCCTGGGACTCCGAGAGCATGCCGAGGGTCAGGCAGGTCTCCATTCCCAGGGCTTTGACGCCGCGAACCATCTCCGCCAGAACGGGGATGTCGCGGTCCCGGGGCTCGCGCCAGGCAGCGCCCATGCAGAAGCGCGTTGCCCCCTGGGAGCGCGCCCGCGCCGCTTCGGCGACGACGGTCTCGGGTTTCAGCAGGGCCGCGGGCGCGAGGTCCGTGTGGTGGTGGACGCTCTGGGAGCAGTAGGCGCAGTCCTCGGTGCAGCCTCCCGTCTTGATGCTGAGCAGGGTGCTCAGCTGGATTTCCTCGGGGTCGAAGTGGCGGCGGTGCACCGTCTGGGCCCTGTGAAGGAGGCTCGACAGGGGCGTGCGGTAGATCGCGAGGGCCTCTTCCAGGGACCAGTCGTGGCGCAGGGTCTCGTCAGTCATGCTCGCTTTCCTCACCCCCCGGGGCCGGCGTTGGAACACGCCGACCAGGCGGGTAGCGTTTGAAGTTGACGCTGGATTCCAGCCTGGGCCGGAAGGATGATCCCGGCGTCCGAGGGGCTCGCCGCGATGGGGTTGGCCGTTGGCCTCCGGTCCCCGGTCCCCGGTCCCCGGTCCCCGGTCCCCGG
>ERZ1645192.7-NODE-7-length-121996-cov-32.618725_pt1 | contig 121996 bp, 111 predicted proteins | sample MGYA00575354_ERZ1645192 | MGnify/ENA primary metagenome ERZ1645192 (study PRJEB40844, sample SAMN11349763) | freshwater sediment metagenome | isolation source: river sediment | host: Sediment | place: India: Faizupur Khadar , New Delhi | collected 2017-02-21 ... | reverse complement strand
CGCCCTTCTGCGACGGTGCCCACAAGACCCTTCCGAAGCAGCCGGCCTGAGCGCCCCGCCGGCGCGGTCACCGCGCCGGACTGGCGCCGCCCCGAGCCGGCACGTCGAGCCTGATGGCGGCCCCCCACCCGGCGTCCCCACGCCCCAGTCCCCTGTCGCCGCGGCTTCCCCGCGGTCCCGGCGACCGGGTGCGGTGGGCGGGGCTGCACGGCTCCGCCATCGGGCTGGCCGTCTCCCGGGCGGCCGCAAGCCGGACCGGACCGGTCCTGGTCCTGGCGCCGGACGCGGCCGCCGCCGACCGCCTGGAAGAGGACCTGCGGTTCTTCCTCGCGGGTGAGGCGGACCGGCCCCTGCTCCGCTTCCCGGACTGGGAGACACTGCCCTACGACCTGTTCTCCCCCCACCAGGACATCGTCTCCGAGCGCCTCTCGGCGCTCCACCGGCTGCCCGCCGTGCGGGCCGGCGTGGTGCTCGTCACCGCCGCCACCGCCATGGCCCGGGTGACCCCACGCACCCACCTGGAGGGCCGCAGCCTGGTCCTGGACGTGGGCGAGCGCCTGGACGTGGAGCGCCTGCGCATGCGCCTGGAGGCCGCGGGGTACCGCTGCGTCGGGCAGGTGATGGAGCACGGGGAGCTCGCGGTGCGCGGCTCCCTGGTCGACCTGTTCCCCATGGGCAGCCCCGTCCCCTACCGGATCGACCTGCTCGACGACCGCGTCGACAGCCTGCGCACCTTCGACCCCGAGACCCAGCGCACCACCGAGAGGGTGGACGCGCTCCACTGGCTCCCGGCCCGGGAGATCCCCCTGGACGAGGACGGCATCGGCCGGTTCCGGCGGGCCTGGCGCGAGCGTTTCGCGGGCGACCCGAGCAGCTGCCCCGTCTACCGCGACGTCTCCCGCGGACTCGCCCCGGGGGGAATCGAGTACTACCTGCCCCTGTTCTTCGAGCGTACCGACACCCTCTTCGACTATCTCCCGGCCGACACGCTCGCGGTCGGCATGGAGGGCCTCCCCGGGGCGGCGGAGGGGTTCTGGCACGAGGTGCAAGACCGCTACGAACAGGGGCGGCACGACCGGGAACGCCCCCTCCTCCCGCCGCAGGACCTGTTCCTGCAGCCCCAGGAGGTCTTCGCGGCCCTCAAGCCCATGCCCCAGGTCACGCTGGCGGGCGGCGAGTCCTCGGGGCGCGTCCCCACCTACGGGACCCGGCCCGCGCCGAGGCTGCCGGTCGACGCCCGCGCAGACGACCCCCTCGCGGCGCTGCGGGGTTTTCTCTCCGAGTTCCCGGGCCGCGCGCTGCTCGTGGCGGAGTCCGCCGGCCGGCGCGAGACCCTGCTGGACCTGCTGCGCGGGCACGGCCTGCACCCCGTCCTCGCTCCCGGTTGGGCAGGCTTTCTCGAGGGCTCCGCGCCGTTCGCCATCGCCGTGGCGACGCTCGAGGCCGGCACCCTCATCGACGAGCCGCCCATCGCGCTCGTCACCGAGGCCCAGCTCTTCGGAGAGCGGGTCCTGCAACGTCGCCGCCGCGCTGCCCCGACCCGCGACCCCGAGGCCCTCATCCGCGACCTCACCGAGCTCAGCCTCGGCGCGCCGGTGGTGCACGAGCAGCACGGGGTCGGGCGCTACCGCGGGCTGCGGACCCTCACCGTCGGCGAGTTGACGACGGAGTTCCTGACCCTGGAGTACGCCGACGGGGACCTGCTCTACGTCCCCGTCTCCTCGCTGCATCTCGTGAGCCGGTACAGCGGCGCCGACCCGGACCTGGCACCGCTGCACAAGCTCGGCAGCGGTCAGTGGGAAAAGGCCCGGCGCAAGGCCGCCGAGCAGGCCTACGACGTCGCCGCCGAGCTGCTGGAGCTCCACGCCCGGCGGGCCGCGCGCCAGGGGCACCGGTTCCACCTCGACCCCCTCGCCTACGAGGCCTTCGCCCAGGCCTTCCCCTTCGAGGAGACCGCCGACCAGCAGGCCGCCATCGACGCGGTGGTCGCCGACATGACCGGCGGACGGCCGATGGACCGGCTGGTGTGCGGCGACGTGGGCTTCGGCAAGACGGAGGTGGCCATGCGCGCCGCCTTCGTCGCGGTGCAGGACGGCTGGCAGGTCGCGGTGCTGGTGCCCACGACCCTGCTCGCCCAGCAACACTACCAGAGCTTCCAGGACCGCTTCGCGGACTGGCCCGTGCGGGTCGAGCAGCTCTCGCGTTTTCGCACGAAGAAGGAGCTGGACGCGACCGTCCGCGACCTGGGCGAGGGCAAGGTCGACGTCGTCATCGGCACCCACAAGCTCCTGCAGGACGGGCTCGCCTTCAAGCGCCTGGGGCTCGTGGTCATCGACGAGGAGCACCGCTTCGGCGTTCGGCACAAGGAGCGCTTCAAGTCCCTGCGCGCCGAGGTGGACGTGCTGACCCTGACCGCCACCCCGATCCCGCGCACCCTGCACATGGCCCTGTCGGGGCTGCGCGACCTCTCGCTCATCGCCACGCCTCCCGCCCGCCGACTCTCCATCAAGACCTTCGTCCACACCTGGGACGACCGGCTGCTGCGCGAGGCCTGCCTGCGCGAGCTCAAGCGCGGGGGACAGGTGTTCTTCGTCCACAACGAGGTGGAGACCATCGAGAAGACCGCGCGGGAGGTGGCAGAGCTGCTGCCCGAGGCCCACGTGCGCATCGCCCACGGTCAGATGCGCGAGCGGGAGCTCGAGCAGGTGATGCTCGACTTCTACCACCGCCGCTTCAACGTGCTGGTCTGCACCACCATCATCGAGACCGGCATCGACGTGCCGAACGCCAACACCATCGTGGTCAACCGCGCGGACCGTTTCGGCCTGGCTCAACTGCACCAGCTCCGCGGGCGCGTGGGGCGCTCGCACCACCGGGCCTACGCCTACCTGGTCACGCCCCACCCGAAGGCCATGACCGCCGACGCGGTCAAGCGGCTGGAGGCCATCGAGTCCCTCGAGGACCTGGGGATCGGCTTCACCCTCGCCACCCACGACCTGGAGATCCGGGGCGCCGGGGAACTGCTCGGCCACGAGCAGAGCGGGCAGATGCAGGAGGTGGGCTACGCCCTCTACACCGAGCTGCTGGAGCGCGCGGTCGCCGCGCTCAAGGCTGGCAGGAGCCCGGAGCTCGACCGCCCCCTCGACCACGGAACCGAGGTGGACCTGCACGTCCCTGCGCTCATCCCCGAGGACTACCTGCCGGACGTGCACGCGCGCCTGATCCTCTACAAGCGCATCGCCAGCGCGCAGGACGGCGAGCAGTTGCGTGACCTCCAGGCCGAGATGATCGACCGCTTCGGCCTGCTGCCGGAGCCGACCCGAGTCCTGTTCAGGGCGACCGAGCTGAAGCTGCGCGCCACCCCGCTCGGGGTGCGCAAGGTCGACCTCGGCCCCCGGGGGGGACGGGTCGCCTTCGGGTCGCAGCCGAGCGTCGACCCGGCAAGGGTCATCCAGCTCATCCAGAGGGAGCCCGCCCGCTACCGCCTGGAGGGCGGTGACCGCATCCGGGTGACGCTGGACCTGCCCGACGCCGAGTCCCGGGTGCGGGCCCTGTCCACGCTCCTGGACCGGCTCGGGGCACGCTGAGGTCTGGCGAGACCGTCTGACCGTTCAGGCGCCGTTCAGCGCCGTGCCGTTACCGTCACGTCCGATGAGACTCGACGGAGGACACGCCATGAAGCGTTGGACGACAGTACTGACGGCAGGCCTTTGCCTGACTCTGACCGCACCCGCCGCGCAGGCGGACCGCGGCCGCCCGGTGGTGGTGCTCGGCGGGCCGGTGGCAATCGCACGGCCGGCCTACCGCCCTTACGTCGTGGACCTGGCCCCCGCGCCCGTGGTCCGGGTGCGGGAGCCGCGGCAGGAGTGTTGGGACGAGGTCGTGCGTTACCCGGCCAGCGGGCGCACCGAGAGCGCCACGCCGACCATCCTGGGCGGCATCGTGGGCGGGGTGGTCGGGCACGAGGTCGGCTCGGGCCGCAGCCAGGGCGTCGCAACCATGGCCGGTGCGTTGCTCGGGGCGTCCATCGGCCAGGACCTCACACCCCGCACCGCGGGAGGGGACACCGTGGAGGTCGTCGAGCGCCGGTGCCGGACCGTCTACTCGGAGTACGACGCGGTGGTCGCCGAGCCACGGCTCCTGGTCCGCCCGGCGCGCCACCCGGGTCCGCGGCCGAGGTATTATCGCTGAGCCAGGCTCGGGGGAGCCCCGGGCGGCGGAAGAACCCCTTCGGGGGCTCGACACCCTGAATCGACGCAACCATGCTCCCTGCCCTCTCCGCCCTGTTCGCCCTGACCCTCGCCCTGGCCTCGGGGGACGTGAGCGCGCGCCCTCCCGAGCGCGACTCACGCTTCCCTCCACCCGGGCGTGACCGGGGCGGCGAGCTGCCCGCCCGCCCGCCCGGCCGCGACCGCGGGGACCAGCCCCCGGCTCCCCCGCCGCGCACGCGCTGGGAGACGCCGCCCTCCGATTCCCGCGGCTACCCACCGGGACGGACGTTTTCCGGCCGGCCTCCGGCGCGCCAGCAGTCGGGGGACGTCGGGCCCGACCAGGCAGCCCGGGCTGCGGGGCGGGCGAGCGGCGGGCGCGTGCTCGGCATCGGGGGCGAGGCCCCGGAGTACCGGGTCAAGGTGATCACCGAAGGGGGGCGCGTCCGCGTGCTCCGGATCGACGCGCGGACCGGTGAGGTGGTCGAGTGATGCAACGGCCACCGTCGCTCTTCTCCGGGGACCCGTCGGCCACCCCGGCCAGGCACTGACCGCGACCGGACCGCACGCTCCCCATGCGCGCACTCGTGGTCGAGGACGAGGCCGGACTGCGTAACCAGTTGACGGGCCGGCTACGCGGCGCGGGCTACGCAGTGGATGCCGCAGGCACTGCCCGCGACGCGCAGTTCTTCGCCAGCGAGTACGCCGTCGACGTGGCCGTGGTGGACCTCGGACTGCCCGACGGATCGGGTCTCGACCTGATCCGGGGATGGCGTCGGCGGGAGCTGCGATTTCCCGTTCTCATCCTCACCGCACGGGGCCGCTGGCAGGACAAGGTGGAGGGACTCGAGGCCGGCGCGGACGACTATCTGGTCAAGCCGTTCCAGATGGAGGAGCTCCTGGCCCGCCTTGCGGCACTCCTGCGCCGCTCCGCCGGCTGGGCGAGCCCGGTGTTGCACTGCGGCCCGATCGCCCTGGACACGGCCGCCCAGACCCTCACCGTCTCCGGCCAGCCCGTGGCCCTCACCGCGTTCGAGTACCGGCTGCTCCAGTACCTGATGCTGCACGCGGGCGAGGTGGCATCGAAGGCCGAGCTCACCGAGCACCTCTACGACGAGGACGCCGACCGCGACAGCAACGTCCTCGAAGTCCTGGTGGGCCGGTTGCGGCGCAAGCTCGACCCCGAGGGAACGCTGGACCCCATCGAGACCCTGCGCGGGAGGGGATACCGGTTCCGGTGCGAGACCGCCGCCCCGGCGCCCGCCGAGACCCCGGTGGACGTGTGAGGCGACCCCTCTCCCTGCACGCCCGCCTTCTCGTCGCCGCGGGCGTCGTGCTGACCGGCTTCCTCGGACTGACCGGCGCCGCCCTCGACCGGGGCTTTCGCCAGAGTGCCGAGGCCGCGGCACGCGACCGCCTGCAGGCCGAGCTGTACCTGCTGCTGGGGGCGGCGGACCTGGACGCCGACCTGGGCCTGAGCGTGCCCGAGGTGCTTCCGGACGCGCGGCTCGCGACCCCTGGCTCCGGGCTCTACGCCGAGGTGGTGGACGGCGAGGGCGAGGTGGTCTGGCGCTCCTGGTCCGCCCTCGGGCTCGATGTCCCCTTTCCCGCCCCACCGCCGCCCGGGCATCCGGAGTTGCGGGAGACCCTCAGCTCCGACGGGGCGGCCCTCCTCACCCTGTCCCTCGGCGTCGTGTGGGAGCTCGCGCCGGGTCGCGACGAGCGCTACACCTTCCGCGTCGCGGAGAGCCGCGCCACCCTGGAGGCCGAGGTCGCCCGTTTCCGGCAGAGCCTCTGGGGCTGGCTGGCCGCTGCCGGGCTCGGTCTCCTCGCCGTGCAGGGGCTGGTGCTGCGCTGGGGGCTCGCGCCCCTGCGGCGGGTGGTGCACGAAGTGGCCGCCGTGGAGGCCGGGGGCCAGGAGGGCCTGGGCGGGGACTATCCGGGGGAGCTCCGCCCACTCACCGACCGCCTGAACGCCCTCCTCGCCCACGGGCGGTCCCAGCTCGAACGGCACCGCAACGCCCTCGCGGACCTCGCGCACAGCCTGAAGACGCCTCTGGCCCTGCTCCAGGGGTCTCTCGAGGGGGAGGCCCCGGCGCCCGAACTCCGCGCGAGCGTCCGCGACCAGGTGGAGCGGATGGCCACGGTGGTGGACTACCAGCTGCGGCGGGCCGCGGCGACGGGTCGGGCTCCCCTCACCGCGTCCGTCGCCCTGGCCCCCCTGGTGCGGCGGGTCGTCGCCTCGGTGGCCAAGGTGCACGCCGCACGCGCGATCAGCTTCCAGGTGGAGGTGCCGGAGGACCTGCGGCTCGCGGGCGACGAGGGCGACCTGATGGAGGTGGTCGGCAACCTGCTCGACAACGCCGCGAAGTGGGCCCGGGGCCGCGTGCGGGTGAGTGCCCGGGCGAATCCGCCGGACGCCACACAACTCACGGTCGAGGACGACGGCCCCGGAATACCGGCCGCGGAACTGCCGCGGATCGCGACCCGGGGGACCCGGGCCGACCCCGGCACTCCCGGTCAGGGGATCGGACTCGCGGTCGTGCGGGACATCGTGGAATCCGCGTACGGCGGCCAACTGGAGCTCGCCAACCGCCCCGGCGGGGGTCTGGAGGCGCGAGTCCGTCTACCCTCGATCACCCGGGCAAGCGGGTCTTGTGACCCTCCTCGTCCAGGCGGACGAACGTGACGTGGGTCGAGAACACCGACTCCTCCCGGCCGCTCGCGATGTCGTCGGAGAAGACGTTGACGGTATATTGGACCGAGGTGCGGCCGGCCGACGCCCGCTCGACCGCGAAACGGAGGATGGCGCCCTCGCGGACCGGCCGCCGGAACTCCACCCGGTCCATGCCGATGGTCACGAACCGGCAGCCCGGGTAATCGAGGCTGGCCGCGATCCAGGAGATCTCGTCCACCCAGAGCAACATGTGCCCGCCGAACAGGTAACCGAAGTGATTCAGATGCTCGGGCAGGACCAGCCGAAAGTTCTCCACCCGCAGAGACCTCCTTCCCGCTCGCCCCGTCTGGACCGCGAGCTCAGGACCATCGCCGCCATGGCTCGAGTGTACTGCCACCACCACCACGGGCAATCCCGGGGGCTCTGCGCGGAGTGCGAAAGCCTGGTGGCCTACGCGGGCAAGCGGCTCCAGCATTGCCCCTTCGGCGCGGACAAGCCGACCTGCAACGGCTGTCCGGTGCACTGTTACGCGCCTGCGATGCGTGAGCGCGTGCGCGAGGTCATGCGCTACGCCGGACCGCGGATGATCTTCCGCCACCCCTGGCTCGCCCTGCGGCACCTCTTCGATGGCTTGCGCCCGGTGCCGGAATGGCCCCGCAAGCGGCCGCCACGGCAGAGCTAATCTAAACTAGTCTTTACCAGCGGGGCGCGAGGGCGTCCGGAGACGCCGACCCCTACGGAAGGGCTCTCTTCGAGCGGTGTCCGGGAGCGGAGGAGGCAGTGCACCAGAGGGCGAGGCGGGGCACGCAGAGGCGGGGCTGGCACTGTCCCTGCCGCAAGATCCAGGGGCTGCTCGGCTCGGTCTACGGCCAGCTCGCCGCCCTCTGCGTGGCGCTCTTCGGGGTCCTCGGGTCCCTCGTGGCCCTGCCTGCATCCCCACCCTCGCGGGCCACCCTGCTGGTCGCCCTGGGCGCAGCGCTCGCGGCGTCCCTCCTCGTCACATGGCTCCTGACCCGGCCCCTGCGGTCCCTGTCCCGCGCAATGGCCGAGATCCGCCAGGGTGGGTATCGCCGGCCGCCGCCCCCCTCCCCCGCGCCGGCGAGCGCAGAGGTGTTCGGCATCGAGCGGGCCTGCCGGGAGATGGTCGAGCGCTTCTGGCGCGACGCGGGCGAGGGCAGCGCGCTGTCCCGCATGCAGGCGACACTGCTGCACGTGTCCAGGGAGATCCACCCACCCCTGACGGCCCTCCAGGCCGGCCTGGGCGAGCTGTCCCGACGGCAGGCCCCGCTTGCCCCCCACGCGCGCCAGGCGGTCCTGGATGCCGCGGTCCACCACATCGAGCAGGTCATGCGCCTGGCCGCGGGCGCCGAGGTGCTCGCGAGGCTCCACACGCCCGGGATGGAGACCCGCTCCCAGCCGTTCGAGCTCGACACGCTGGCGCAGGGCATCGTGCAGAGGCTGCGCCCCCAGGCGGGGCGCCTCGGGGTGGATCTCGAGGTGCGCGCGCAGGCGGACCTGCCGATGGTCGACGCCGACCACGACCTGGTCGCCGAGGGCCTGTCGCGGCTGCTCGACCACTGCCTGCGCCACTGCCCCGCCGGGACCCGCGTGCGGGTCGTCCTCCAGGACACAGCCGAGGGGGTGCGCGCTCAAGTCCGCCGGGTCGAGGCCGACCTGGCGAGCGAGAGCCTCTACGGGCCCCTGGCCGCCCCGGAGCCGAAGCCGAGCGATGCGGCCGAGGGCGAGGGGTTGGAGATCGCCATCGCGAGGCGCATCGCCGAACTGCACGGGGGGGAGCTCGCGGTCACGGTCGCCCCGGGGCTGCCGGCGGGGTACGGGTTCACCCTGCCCCGGGCGCCGACCTTGAGTCAGGGGCCGTTCGGGCCCTAGATTGAACTCCTGACCACTGGAGCCCCGAACCTTGCGCAAGCTGATCCCCACCTCCCTGTGCCCGGACCTGCCCCTCTGCGACCGCGGGGTCCGGGCGCTGGCGCGCACACGGCCCGAGGGGGCCGGGCCGCCCAGCCTCCCCCGCGTGGCGCTGGCGGGCTCCTGGGCAGGACTGCGCAGGAAGCTCGGCCTGCCCGACCGGGAGCGCCTGGACTTCGCGGGCCTCTGGGACGCGCTGCTGCCCCGCCTGGAGCGGGCCCTCGGGCAGCACGACCGGGGGGGGCGGCGCAGGCCCTTCGCCGCGCCGGCACGCTCGGCTCCGGGCACCCCCGGCCCCGGTGCGGCGGACGCCGTGCTCGACCAGGCCGCGGCCCTCCTGGCGGGCGGAGGGGGACTCGGCCACCGGGAGCGCGTGCGGGAGCTGGAGCGCACCACCCGCTGGTACCGGGCGCGCCTGGCTGAGTGTCGTCAGCAGCGGATCAGCGCCCCGGAGCGCTCCCTCTGGCGGCGCACCGCTTCGCGCTACGAGGCGGAGGGGCGGGCCCTGGAGCGCCGGATCCAGGCGGCCGAGAACGCCCTGGCCGAGGAGCGCGAGGGTTTCGCGCGGGAGCTGCGCGAGCTCGGCCTGACGCTCGATGGACCGGCGCTGGAGGTCCTGCTCACGACCGTCGTGGGCGACGACCTGGTCGGCATGGCGCTCGCCTTCGACAACGTGCGCCAGATCACCGGCCAGCTCGAGCGCCTGGTCGGCGAGAGTCACGAGGACATCGAGGCCGCACGCCGCTACTACGGCATGTACAGCCTTCTCCTGCGCGCCCTGGACCGCCTCCACGGCCAGATGATCGAGGCCCTGGACACGCGCTACGTGCGCGCCATCGAGGCGATCGCGGAGCGGACCCTCGAGCTGATGCGCGAGACCCGCGCGCTCAAGCGCCGGCTCGGGGAGCACGCGACGACGCTCGCGGCCAACCTGGAGGCACAGCAGCTCACCGTGCGGGCCGCGACGGCCTATCGCTCGTACCTCCTCGATCAGCGCCGTCAGCTGGTCGGCGCACGCGAGCGCCTGGCACACGACATCGCCGTCGCGACGAACACCTACGAGACGGTGAAGGTCTCCGGCGAGCTGGTCGGCATGATGGCCTCGGCACGGCGCCTGGTGGAGACGCTACGCCAGGTGCAGGTCCAGCCACCCAGGGCCTTCGAGAACCTGGCGATGCGCCGCGAGGTCGAGCGCCTGACCTTGCGCCTGCGGGGCTCGGGCTGAGGGCAAGCGCGCAGGGGCGAAGCAGGCCGAGGCGAAGCAGACCGGGGCGAAGCGCGGTCAGCCGGCGGGCGCCTCGCCCCGGGCAGGGATGACGGGCGTCGGCGAGCGCACGTCCCCGTTCTGGCCCCGGTGCCGCAGCCAGTGGTCCATCAGGACGATGGCCACCATCGCCTCGGCGATCGGCGTCGCGCGGATGCCGACGCAGGGGTCGTGGCGGCCGTGGACCACCACCTCGGCGGGCTCCCCGCGCAGGTTCACGGTGCGTTCCGGGAGCCGGATGCTCGAGGTGGGCTTCAGGGCGATGCTGACGACGATGTCCTGGCCCGAGGAGATCCCCCCGAGGATCCCTCCGGCGCGATTGGACAGGAAGCCCCCGGGCGTGATGGGGTCGCGGTGCTCGGAGCCCTTCTGCTCGACGCTCGCGAAGCCCGCACCGATCTCGACCCCCTTCACCGCGTTGATGCCCATCAGCGCATGGGCCAGGTCGGCGTCCAGACGGTCGAACACGGGCTCTCCGAGGCCCGGCGGGACTCCGGTGGCCACCACCGTCACCCGGGCGCCCACCGAGTCGCCCGCCTTGCGCAGGGCGTCCATGTAGGCCTCCAGCTCCGCGACCTTGCCCGCGTCGGGAAAGAAGAAGGGGTTCTCCTCCACCGCCTCCCAGTCGAGGCGCTCGGCGCGGATGGGACCCAACTGGGCGACGTAGCCGCGCACGCTCACGCCGAGCCGCTCCCGGAGATACTTCTTCGCGATCGCCCCGGCCGCCACCCGCGCGGCCGTCTCCCGCGCGGACGCCCGCCCGCCGCCCCGGTGGTCCCGCAGGCCGTACTTCTGCTGGTACGTGTAATCGGCGTGGCCGGGACGGAACAGCTCCGCGATATCCCCGTAGTCCCGGGAGCGCTGGTCGACGTTCTCGATGAGCAGCCCGATGGGCGTGCCCGTGGTCCGCCCCTCGAAGACGCCGGAGAGGATCCGGACCTCGTCCGGCTCCCGGCGCTGGGTCGTGTGCCGGCTCTTTCCCGGGCGCCGGCGGTCCAGGTCCCGCTGCAGGTCCGCCTCGCCCAGCTCGAGCCCCGGCGGGCAGCCGTCCACGATGGCGCCGATCGCGGGGCCGTGGCTCTCGCCGAAGGAAGTGACGGTGAAAAGCCTGCCGACGGTGTTCCCGGACAAAGGGTCAGATGACCTTGGAGAACCGCTGGACCGTCGCCTTCTCCCGCAGGTAGCGATCGAAGGTCATGCAGACGTTCCGGATGAGGAGCTTGCCGCGCGGGCCGACCCGGATCCCCTCGGCATCCAGCGTCAGCAGCCCGTCGGCCTCCATCCCCTTGAGGTCCTGCAGCTCGGGCGCGAAGTACTCCTGGAAGCGCACCGAGTACTCGCGCTCGATCTGCTCGAAGTCCAGGCGGTAATGGCAGATGAGCTCCGTGATCACCCGCCGGCGCAGGCGGTCGTCGGGGGTGAGCTGGACTCCGCGCAGGATCGGCAGGTGCCCGGCGTCGAGGGCGGTGTAGTAGTCTTCGGTGGTCTTGACGTTCTGGCTGTAGGACTCGCCCACCATCCCGATCGCGGTGATGCCGAGGCCCACCAGGTCGCAGTTCGCGTGCGTCGAGTACCCCTGGAAATTCCGGTAGAGGGTGCGGCTGCGTTGCGCCACGGCCAGCTCGTCGTCCGGCTTGGCGAAGTGGTCCATGCCGATGAAGACGTAGCCGGCCGCGGTCAGCCGCTCGATGCACATGGCGAGGATGTCGAGCTTCTCGGCGGGGGACGGCAGCTCGCTCGCGTTGATCTGGCGCTGGGTCTTGAACAGCTCCGGCAGGTGGGCGTAGTTGAACACCGAGATGCGGTCCGGGCTCGCCTCGATGATGCTGTCGAGGGTGCCCTTGAAGCTCCCCACCGACTGGAAGGGCAGTCCGTAGATCAGGTCGACGCTGATGGAACGGAAGCCCTCGTCCCGCGCCGCGTTGAGGACCGCCATCGTCTCTTCGTAGGTCTGGATGCGGTTGACGGCCTTCTGCACCCGCGGGTCGAAGTCCTGCACCCCGAGGCTCATGCGGTTGAAACCGAGCCGGCGGAGCAGCGCGATGGTCCGCGCGTCCGCCTCGCGCGGGTCGATCTCGATGGAGTACTCCCCCTGATCACCGTCGCGCAGGCTGAAGTGCTGGCGGGTGACCGCCATCAACTCCTCCATCTGCGCCGTGCTGAGGAAGGTCGGGGTGCCCCCGCCCCAGTGGAGCTGGTCCACCGGGCGGTCCCGGTCGAAGAGCGCGCCCTGCATCGCCACCTCCCGGTGCAGACGCTCCAGGTACGGCACCGCGTGGGCGCGGTTCTTGGTGACGATCTTGTTGCAGCCGCAGTAGTAGCAGACCGAGTCGCAGAACGGGATGTGGAAGTAGAGCGACAGGGGCCGCGGGATGGGCTCCTCGTTGGTCTGCTGCGCCCAGGCCCGGTAGTTCTCTTCCTTGAACCCGGAGTGGAACTGGACCGCGGTGGGGTAAGAGGTGTACCGCGGGCCTGAACGGTCGTAACGCCGGATGAGGTCCGGATCGAAAGTGACCGAAGGGATCGGCTGGGACTCGGACATGGGCAGAAGGCTAGTGGAGGGGGCTCGGACGGGGGTTTGACCTGAGTCAATCAGGCATCACATTGCGCAGCTCAGCGCTCGTCAGCAGGAAGACCTCGTCCGGCCCGCGCTGCAGCTCGAGCCAGGTAAAGGGCACGTCGGGAAAGGCGCGCTCGAGGGCGGGGCGGCTCGCTCCGACCTCGACCACCAGGACACCGTCCCGCGTGAGCCGCTTCGCCGCACCCGCGAGGATGCGGCGCACGACGTCGAGGCCGTCCTCTCCGGCCGCGAGCCCCACCAGCGGCTCGCGCCGGAACTCCTGGGGCATGCGCGCGAGCTCCTCGGCGTCGACGTAGGGCGGGTTGCTGACGATGAGGGAGTACCGCCCCTTCGGGAGTTGCCCGTAGAGGTCGGACCGCAACAGACGCACCCGGTCCTCCACCCCGTGGCGCTCCACGTTGACCCGGGCGACCTCGAGGGCCTCCGGCGAGACGTCGACCGCGTCGACCGCGGCCTCGGGGAAGGCCAGGGCACAGGCCACGGCGATGCAACCGCTGCCCGTGCCGAGGTCGAGGACACGGTCCACCGTCACGCCGTCGAGCCAGGGCGAAAAGCCCTGCTCGATGACCTCGCCGATGAGCGAGCGTGGCACCAGGACGCGCTCGTCGACGTAGAAGTCGAGCCCCGCGAACCAGGCCTCGTGGGTGAGGTAGGGCGCGGGAACACGCTCCGCGACCCTCCGGCGCAGCAGGTCCAGCACCTGCGCCCGCTCGGCGCGCGTGAGACGGGCCCGCATCAGCTCGTCCGGGACCCCGGGCTGCAGGTGCAGGGCGTGCAGGACCAGCACGTTCGCCTCGTCCACGGCGTTGTCCGTGCCGTGGCCGAAGAACAGCCCGGCCTCGTTGAAGCGGCTCGCACCCCAGCGCACGAAGTCGCGGGGGGTCACCAGCTCCCCGATCAGTTCGTTCCGTTCTTCGGCGTCGGCGTTCACGGGCGGCGGTGTCCGGGCATGGGCGAGGTCCTCGCCAGGGGGACGGCGGCAGGGAGTTGCAGTCTATCAAGATCCAGCCGGGCTCAGGCTCCCCGGGCCCCTTCCCCGTCACCTCCCGACCCCCGCGCATCGGACACGGCGGGCTCGGCCCAGAGGTCGTGCTCGCCGGCCGCGACGACCCGCACGGAGTGGAACTCCCCGGGGCGCATGCCGTCCGCCGCCGGGACATAGACCTGACCGTCGACCTCCGGTGCGTCGGCGGCACTGCGGGCGACGGCCCCCTTCCCGTCCACCTGGTCAACCAGGACGGTGAGGGTCTGGCCCACCCGGCGCGCCAGGCGCTCCGCGCTGATCCCGGCCTGCAGTTCCATCAGGCGACGGCGGCGCTCTTCGCGCACCGGCTCCGGCACGGCGCCCGGCAGGGCGTTGGCCACCGCACCCTCCACCGGTGAGTAGGCGAAACAGCCGACGCGATCGAGCTCGGCCGCGCGCAGGAACGCGAGGAGCTCCTCGAACTCCGCCTCCGTCTCTCCGGGAAAGCCCACGACGAACGTGCTGCGCACGGTCAGCTCCGGACACTCCGCGCGCCAGGCCTGGATCCGGGCCAGGGCGTTCTCGGTGTTCGCGGGCCGGCGCATCGCCCGGAGGACCCGGCGGTTTGCGTGCTGGAGGGGCACGTCGAGGTAGGGCAGGACCCGGCCCGCGGCCATCAGCGTGACGAGCTCGTCCACGTGGGGGTGGGGATAGACGTAGTGCAGCCGCACCCACGCACCCAGCCCCCCCAGGGCCTCGGCGAGGTCCCGGATGCGCGTGCGCACCGCCTTTCCGCCCCACGTCTCCCGCCGATGCCGCACGTCCGCCCCGTAGGCGCCGGTATCCTGGGCGATGACCAGCAGCTCTTTCACCCCCGCCGCGACCAGCGTCTCGGCCTCGCGCATCACCTCCGGGAAAGGGCGGCTCTGCAGGTCGCCGCGCAGCGACGGGATGATGCAGAAGGTGCAGCGGTGGCTGCAGCCCTCCGAGATCTTCAGGTAAGCGTAATGAGGGGGGGTCAGTCGCACCCCCTGGGGCGGGACCAGATGCTCGAAGGGAACGTGCGCGGGCGGGAGGTGGGCGTGCACCGCCGCGATCACCTCCTCGAGGGCGTTGGGCCCGGTGACGGCCAGCACCTCCGGGTGCGCCCGGAGGACGACCTCGCTGCGGGCACCGAGGCAGCCCGTCACCACGACGCGCCCGTTCGCCGCGAGCGCCTCGCCGATGGCCTCGAGCGACTCCTCCACCGCGGGGTCGATGAAACCGCAGGTGTTCACCACCACCAGGTCCGCCTCCCCGTAGCTCGGCACGATGCGGTAGCCCTCGGCCCGCAGGCGGGTGAGGATCAGCTCCGAATCGCGCGTGGCCTTGGGACAGCCGAGGCTGACGAAGCCGACGCGGGGCGCGGCCCCGGGGGGGCTCGCCGCCCCCCCCGCCCTGCGGCGCACACCGCCGTCAGACACCTCCGCTCAGCTCCAGGAGCATGCGGTTCAGGCGGCCGACGAAGGCCGAGGGGTTCTCCAACTGGCTGCCCTCCGCGAGCAGGGCCTGGTCGAAGAGGATCTCCACCCACTCGCCGAATCGGTCGCCGGTCTCCTGCTCCAGGCGCTTCACCAGGGGGTGGGTGGGGTTGAGCTCGAGAATGGGCCGCGCCGCCGGGAGTTCCTGGCCCGAGGCCCGCAGGAGTCGCTCCAGGTGACGCCCGAAGTCGTGCTCCCCCGCCACCAGGCACGCCGGGGAGGTCAACAGCCGCTGGCTCACCCGGACCTCCTGCACCCGGTCGCCGAGCACGGCCGTGACCCGCTCGGCAAGGGGCTTCAGCGCGTCCGCCGCCGCCTCGGCCGCCTGCCGGGCCGTCTCGTCCCGGAGCTTGCCCAGGTCGAGCTGCCCCTTCGCCACCGAGCGCAGGGGCTTGCCCTCGAGCTCGGTCAGGTTGCTCACCACCCACTCGTCGATCCCGTCGGTGAGGAGCAGGACCTCGACCCCCTCCTGCTCGAAGACCTCCAGGTGCGGACTGTGGCGGGCCGCGGAATAGGAGTCGGCCGTGATGTAGTAGATGGCGTCCTGCCCTTCCTTCATGCGGGCGACGTAGTCGCCGAGGGAGACCGAGGGCTTCTCGCCCTCGCCCCGGGTCGACGCGAAGCGCAGGAGCCCGGCGATGCGCTCGCGGTTGGCCGGGTCGTCGACCACGCCCTCCTTGAACACGCGCCCGAACTCCTTCCAGAAGGTCGCGTACTTCTCGGGCTCTTCCTTCGCCAGGTGCTCGAGCAGGCCGAGGACCTTCCTCACGGAGCCGGAGCGGATCGACTCGACCTGCCGGTTCTGCTGGAGGATCTCCCGGGAGATGTTCAGGGGCAGGTCCTGGGCGTCGATGACCCCGCGCACGAACCGCAGGTAGGGCGGCATCAACTGCTCGGCGTCGTCCATGATGAACACCCGGCGCACGTAGAGCTTCACGCCGTGGCGCTCGCGGCGGTCCCAGATGTCGAGGGGCGCGCGTGTGGGCAGGTAGAGAAGCGAGGTGTACTCGAGGGCGCCCTCGACCCGGTTGTGGGTCCACGCGAGCGGCTCGCCGAAGTCGTGGCTGACGTGACGGTAGAACTCCCGGTATTGCTCCTCGCTCACCTCGGCCTTGGGCCTCGCCCAGAGGGCGGTGCCCTGGTTCACCACCTCCCACTCCTGGGGGTTGCCCTCCTTCGGCATCCGGATGGGCAGGGCGATGTGGTCGGAGAACTTGCGCAGGATGGCGCGCAGGCGCCAGCCGTCGAGGAACTCGTCCTCGTCCGGCCTCAGGTGCAGCACCACCTCGGTGCCCCGCTCCGGGCGCTCCAGGGTCTCCAGCGTGTAGTCGCCTCCGCCCGTCGACTCCCAGCGCACCCCGTGCTCCGGCCCGAGCCCGGCCCGGCGGGTCGTCAGGGTGACCCGGTCGGCCACGATGAAGGCGGAGTAGAAGCCGACCCCGAACTGGCCGATCAGCTGGCTGTCCTTGGCCTGGTCTCCGGTCAGGCTCTGGAAGAAGGCCCGCGTGCCGGAGCGGGCGATGGTCCCGATGTGGTCCACCACCTCCTGCCGGCTCATCCCGATGCCGTTGTCGCGCACCGTGACGGTCCGGGCGCCCTTGTCGCAGGACACGCTGATCGTCAGCTCGCCCTGGCCCTCGTACAGGGCGTCGTCGGTGAGCGCCTCGAAACGCAGCTTGTCCGCCGCGTCGGAGGCGTTCGAGACGAGCTCCCGGAGGAACACCTCCTTGTTGCTGTAGAGGGAGTGGATCACCAGGTCCAGCAGCTGGCGGACCTCGGTCTGGAACCCGAGGGTTTCCTTGTGGGCTTCGACGGTCATGGGTGTGCCTGTCCTCCGGGGGTGCAACGCGCTGCTCCAGAGGTGGGGTGCCTCCCGCCGTTTTCAACCCCCCGGCCGGTCCGCCTCCGGTACACTTCTCCCATGCCGAGCAGCCCCGAGGACCTCTCCCGCCACACCCCCGTGATGCAGCAGTACCTCCGGCTGAAGGCCGAGCACCCCGACTGCCTGCTCTTCTACCGCATGGGGGATTTCTACGAGCTGTTCTTCGACGACGCCCGGCGCGCCGCGGCGCTGCTCGACATCGCGCTCACCCGCCGGGGGCAGACCGCGGGCGAGCCCATCCCCATGGCCGGGGTGCCTGCCCACGCGGTCGATGGCTATCTGGCACGGCTGCTGCGCCAAGGCGAGTCGGTGGCGATCTGCGAGCAGTTCGGGGAGGCCCCCGGGCGCGGCCCGATGGAGCGGAGGGTGACCCGTGTGGTCACCCCCGGCACCGTCACCGAGGAGGCCCTGCTCGAGGAGCGACGCGACAATCTGCTGGTCGCGGCCCACGTGCTGGGGGAGCGGTGGGGCGTCGCCGCACTCGACCTCACCAGCGGGCGATTCACCGTCACGGAGGGCGACGGCTCGGAGGGGGACGGCTCGCAGGGACTGGCGGCCGAACTCGCCCGGCTGCAGCCTGCCGAGCTGCTCGTCCCGGAGACCGGGCCGTTGCCGGGCGGCGCCCCGGGTGCCGCCCTGCGCCGGCGCCCACCCTGGCACTTCGACCCCGAGGCGGCCACGCGGCTGCTCTCCGAGCACTTCGGGACCCGCGACCTCGCCGGCTTCGGGTGCGCGGGCCTCGCCGCGGCCATCGGGGCCGCCGGCAGCCTGCTCGTCTACGCGCGCGAAACCCAGCGCTCCGCCCTGCCCCACGTCCGGGGCCTGCGGGTCGAGCGCCGGGAGGACAGCCTCTACGTGGACCCCGTCGCCCGGCGCAATCTCGAGGTCGAGGTCAACCTCGCCGGGGGCCGGGAGAACACCCTGGTGCAGGTGATGGACGCGACGCGCACCCCCATGGGCGCCCGCCTGCTCCGGCGCTGGCTGGCCCGCCCCCTGCGCGACCGGACCGCGCTGCGGGAGCGCCAGCAGGCGATCGAGACCCTGTTGGGAGACCGGCTCTGGGAGACCCTGGACGCCGCGTTGCGTGCGGTGGGCGACCTGGAGCGGGTGCTCGCCCGCGTGGCCCTGCGGTCCGCCCGCCCCCGCGACCTGGTCCAGCTCAGGCTGGCCCTCGCGGTGGTGCCTGAGGTCCAGGACGTCCTCGGCGGCGCCGGGGACCCGCGGCTCGCCGCCCTGGCCGAGGCGGTGCGCCCGTTCCCGGAGCTGCGCGAGCGACTGGAGCAGGCCCTGGTCGAGTCACCCCCGCCCACGGTGCGGGACGGGGGCGTGATCGCCGACGGTTACGACCCGGAGCTCGACGAGCTGCGCGCCCTGGACCGGGACACGGGACAGGCCCTCGCCGACTTCGAGGCCCGGGAGCGCGCCCGGAGCGCGATCGCCGGCCTGCGGGTGGGCTATAACCGCGTCTCCGGCTTCTACATCGAGCTGAGCCGCGCCCAGGCGGCGAACGCCCCGGCCGACTACGTCCGCCGGCAGACGCTGAAGGGCGTGGAGCGCTACGTCACCTCCGAGCTGAAGGCCTTCGAGGACCGGGTGCTCAGCGCGCGGGAGCGGGCGCTCGCGCGCGAGCGCGCCCTGTACGCGGACCTCCTGGAGGGGGCGGCAGGGCATCTCGCGGACCTGCAGGCCTGTGCCGAGGCGGTCGCGGAGGCCGACGTCCTCGCCAACCTCGCGGAGCGGGCCGACGCGCTGGAGCTCACCCGGCCGGAGCTGACCGAGGAGTCGGGGATCCAGGTGACGCGGGGCCGCCACCCCGTGGTGGAGCGTTGCCTCGACGGCCCGTTCGTGCCCAACGACCTGGAACTGGGGACGGGACGCCGGATGCTCGTGGTCACCGGCCCCAACATGGGCGGGAAGTCGACCTACATGCGCCAGGCGGCGCTCATCGTGCTACTGGCCCACACCGGCAGTTTCGTGCCCGCCGAGCGCGCCGTCATCGGGCCCGTGGACCGCATCTTCACCCGCATCGGGGCGGCGGACGACCTGGCCGGAGGTCGCTCCACCTTCATGGTGGAGATGACCGAGGTGGCCAACATCCTTCACAACGCGACCCGGGAGAGCCTGGTCCTCGTGGACGAGGTGGGCCGCGGGACCAGCACCTTCGACGGCCTGGCGCTCGCCTGGGCGAGCGCCGAGCACCTGGCGCGGGAGATCGGCGCCTACACCCTGTTCGCCACCCACTTTTTCGAGCTGACGGTGCTCGCCGACACCCTCGAGGGGGTGGCGAACGTGCACCTGGACGCGGTCGAGCACGGCGAGCGGATCGTCTTCCTGCACGCGGTCAAGGAAGGACCGGCCAGTCAGAGCTATGGTTTACAGGTGGCGGCGCTGGCCGGGGTCCCGGCCCAAGTGGTCGCCAGGGCGCGGGCTCGCCTGGCGGAGCTGGAAGCCCGCCCCCGCGACGCCGGCGCCCCCCGGCGCCAGCTCGACCTCTTCGCCACCGCGGACCCCGCGCCGGCCCTGGACGCCCTGCGCCGGGTGGACCCCGACCGCCTGACCCCGCGCCAGGCCCTGGACACGCTCTACCGCCTGCGGGAGCTCGCCGGGGCCAAGATGCGCTAAAGTTTCCACAGGAATCCTTGAGGGGCTGTCTCCAGGGGTTCCCGGCGGACCGGTACAGGAAGTCTTGGGAGGCTCACACGCAAGATGCTGATGGATTTGCGGTTGTTCCGCCGGCTGCTCCCCCTGGTCCTCCTCCTGGTGACGACCCCGCTCCCGGCGCACGTGGAGCCGAGTGGCGACGCCGCCATCGAGCTCGAGGAGTGCCGTTTCCTCTCGCCATCCCGCGGCGAGGACGAGACCCGGACGCCTCTCCCGCCCGAGCGGGTCAGCGCGCTCTACGACGTCCTTCGGGGCACCCAGGTGGGCACGCTCGTCGTCAGCGCGATCGAGCGCTTCCGCGCGCGCGGGGTCGGTAGCTCGGGTAGCCACCTGCGCCTGGTCGAGGTGCGCCGCGACGGGGGGCCTGCCGCCGAGTACTTCGAGAGCGGAGAGCTCGCGGTCAGCGCCAGCCTGTTCGAGGGGTCCGGCGGGGACACCCCGGAGGCCCGGGGGCGCCTGTACACCGCCGCGAGCTTCGTCGTCCACGAGGCGGTGCACGCCATCGCGCACCACCTGTTCCTCGAGGGGCGCTTCGCGCCCTACAACTCCGAGACCAAGGTGAACGAGGCACTCGCCTATTTCATCCAGGGGCTCTACCTGGAAGAGATCCGGGAGCGCGACCCGGATTACCTGGAGCCCGACACGGTGCCGTCCTGGGACCGGTGCACGGCCCACATCGTGCGCATCCTGCGCCAGTACGGGATCACCCCGGAGTCCGGGTTCGACGAGACCTACGACCACCTCGCCGAACTGCAGCTCGAGGCAGACGAGGTCACCGCCCAGATGCTGGCCAAGCTGTGGCAGTACTTCCAGTTCATCCACGGGAGCGGCGAGGCCGCCGAGCTGTGGAAGCTCGGCGAACAGAGCCCTCCGCGGTTCCGGGTGGTGGAGAGGCTCACGACGATGATCGCGAGGGACGTGGAACAGCGGCGCTGCAACCTGGACGAGACCTTCGCGTTCATGACCAACCGCATCATCCTCTACGGGCACTACCCCGACACGCCGCCCGACACGACGGCCTGCCAGTACTTCGGAGACTTCCTGCGGGCGGTCCGCGTCGAAGAGGAGGTCACCGACTTCCTGCGGGAGCAGATCGACCGCTGGCTCGCCCGGCGAGGGCTGTCCGCAAAGACGCCGAGGGCATCGAAGTGAACCGGGGCTGGTGTCTCGCGTGCGGAACGCTCGGGGCCTTCCTGCTTCTCGACAGTGGCTGGGCACAGCCCCCCCCGGTTTCCGGGGTCGCGCAGGAGGCCGGGCAGTTGCTCCAGCCCTGGGTGCCCTTCTTCTCGCCGGCGGCTCCGACCCAGGGGCCGGCGCCTGACCCGTTGTCCACCGCAGCGGCGGGCGGCGACGAGCAGCAGGTCCGCCGGCTCCTCTCCGCGGGCGCGAGCCCGAACGGCACCGGCGCGGGCGAGCTGCCGCTCGCCGCCGCCGTCCAGCGAGGGCACACCGGGGTCGCCCGCTTGCTGCTGGAGGCCGGGGCCGACCCGAACCGCCTGCCTCCCGGACCGGGGGACCCCGTGCTTCACCTCGCGGTGCGCACTCGGGACCTCGCCCTGGTGAAACTCCTCCTCGAGCGCGGCGCCGCCGTCGGGGCCGTGAGTCAGCACGAGGATCGGCAGAACCCCGACCACGCGGGGGACAGCGCCCTGCACGAGGCGGCGGCGTTCGGGGAGTCCAGGCTCTGCGAGCAGTTGGTGCGCGCCGGCGCGGACCCCAACGCGACGAACCGCCGGGGCCTCACCCCCCTGCACCACGCGGCGGGCGGCGGACACGTGGAGACCGCGGCCTGTCTGCTCGACCGTGGGGCGCAGATCGACCGGCAGAACCGGATCGGCGTGACCCCTCTGCACTGGGCAGTGCGCCACGGGCAGGTCGGGACGGCCCGGCTGCTCGCCGACCGCGGGGCCTCGGTGAACGTCGCCAGCCAGCACGGCAGCACCCCCCTGCACAGCGCGGTCGCGAGGCGGGATACCGAGATGGTCAAGCTGCTGCTCGCGGCAGGGGCCGACCTCGGGGCCGTGGGCATGAGCGGAGAGACACCGCTCAATCTCGCCCGTCGCCTGGGCGCGTCGGAGCTGGTGGGCCTCCTGGAGACTGCCGCCGCCTCGCCCCGTCCCGATGAGCCCGGCGCGCCTCGCACGGAGACCTCCGGGAGGACGGCAGCCGGTCCGGGCACCTCCCCGGTCACCCTCGCCGGGGTCGTGGTGCTCGGGGTGGTACTGACGGCCCTGCTGCTCTACTTCCTCCTCCGTCGGACCGCCGCGAAGGAGACGTCACGGCTTCAGCGCTTCGTGGAGACGCTGCGCGGCCTGGGCCGCCGCCTCGGGCGACATGCCTGAGCCCGGTGCCGGACCGATCGGCACGCCCCTCGGGCAAGGTCGGAAAGGGGGCGGAGACAGCGTCGATGGTCGCGAGGCAGGCATGAGACTGGCAGTCACACCGGGGCGGGGGACCACCTGGTGGGGGCTTGGCGCGGCACTGACCGTGGCTATTGCCTGGGTCGCCGTGCAACAGGGTGCGACCGACCTCGCCAGCCCCATGGGCAAGGCCGTTCAGGGGGGGTTCCTGGCCGCCCTGGCGACGGCCCTGGGCGCCCTTCCCGCGGTCTTGATCCGGCGCATCTCACCCCGCACGGAGGACGTCATGCTGGGGTTCGGCGCCGGGGTCATGGCAGCCGCCTCGTCCTTCTCCCTGATCATCCCTGGGGTCGACGCAGCCGACGGCATGCTGGGCCACCGGGCCCTCGGGGCAGGCTGGGTGTCTTTCGGGCTCGCCCTCGGCGCGCTCGCCCTCCTCTTCGCCAACCGGTGGATCCCCCACGACCACGTGGCCGTGGGCCATCACGGCCCGGAGGTGGAGGGCCTGAGAAAGGTCTGGCTGATGGTCTTCGCCCTCGCCCTGCACAACTTCCCGGAGGGCATGGCGATCGGGGTCGCCTTCAGTGGGAACGACCCTGGCGTCGGCATGCCCCTCACGGCGGCCATCGCCGTTCAGGACGTCCCGGAGGGCCTCGTGGTGGCCGTCGCCCTGCGCGCCGTGGCCGTCAGCCCGTTCCGGGCCGCCTGGATCGCAGCCCTCACGGGGTTGGCGGAGCCCGTCGGCGCCGTCGTCGGCAGCCTGCTCACCACCGGCTTCGCCCTGCTCTACCCCCTCGGCCTGGGCTTCGCCGCCGGTGCGATGATCTGGGTGGTCTCGCACGAAATCATCCCGGAGACGCACCGCAAGGGCCACGAGCAGTTCGCGTCCCTGGGGCTGATGGGCGGCTTCATCGTCATGATGCTGCTGGACACGGCGCTCGCGTGACGCCCCGGACCACGCGCCGGCCTACATGAGAGAGGTGCTGAAGTAGCGCTCCGCCCGGTCCGGCAGCACCGTCACGATGTTGCCCTGGATCCGCTCCGCCAGCTGCCGCGCGGCCCACACGTTGGCCCCCGAGGAGATGCCCACGAGCAGCCCGAAGTCCCGGTTGAGCTCCCGCGTGGTGGCGATGGCGTCCTCGTCCGTCACCTCGATGACCTCGCTGATCATCGAGACGTCGAGGACCGCGGGCACGAACCCGTCCCCGATGCCCTGGATCTGGTGCAGCCCCGGCTCGTGGCCGAGCAGCGCCGAGACGTTCTTGGGCTCGACCGCGGCGATCACCACGCCGGGCTTGTGCTCCCGCAGGAACTGCCCGATACCCTGCAGGGTGCCTCCGCTGCCCACCCCGGCGACAAAGCACGCGATGTCCCCGTTCATCTGCCGCCAGATCTCGTGCGCGGTCTCCTCGTAGTGCACGCGCGGGTTGTCGGGGTTCTCGAACTGCTGAGGGACGAACACGCGCGGGTCCTCGCGCTGCATCTCGCGGACCTTCTCCACCGCGCCGGCGATGCTCTTCTCCGCGGGGGTCAGGATCAGTTCCGCCCCCAGGGCCCGGATGAGCTTCTTCCTCTCGTCGCTCATGTTCTCCGGCATCACGATGCGGACGTGGTAGCCCTTGAGCCGGCCCACCAGGGCGACACCGATCCCGGTGTTGCCGCTCGTGGGCTCGACGATGATCGAGCCGGGCTTCAGCAGGCCCCTGCTCTCCGCCCCGTCGAGCATGGCCATGGCCACGCGGTCCTTGATGCTGCCTCCGGGGTTCAGGAATTCCGCCTTGGCGAAGACGGACTCCCCTCGCAGCCGAATCATCGGCGTATTGCCGATCAGGTCCAGTACGTTGTCGGTGAACACGGTCTCTCTGTGCCAGCTCAGCCCCGCCTGCGGGGCGCGTCCTGGTTTCCGAAGACCGCGCGCGGGCTGGCCCGGAAACCGACCAAGAGGGTATCGATCACCCTCGCCAGGATCGCCTCGACGGCGCGATCCTTGTCCTCGTTCAAGACGATCGGGATCTGCCGGCGGTCCGCCTCCGAGAGGAGATGGTCCTGGAGCCCCCAGATGGACTCGAAGCTCCGGAGATAGCGCTCGGCGCGGCGCTGCACCGCACGTCCGGCCCGCCCTCGGATCCGCGCCCGGAGCAGCTCCGGCTTGAGCACCGCCAGCATCACCGGCACCACCACCGCCTCGTCACCGGTCGGGATCCGCGCGATCAGGGACGGGCACACGTGCACGCCCTCCATGATCAGCGAGACCCTCTCCTTCAGCGCGCGCCGGATGACGGCCTCGCACGGCAACGCGATGAGCTCCGCCTGGGTCTGGTACCCCTCCGCCAGGAGCGCCCCGCGGTCCACCGTCGGGTCCTGCGCCCGCGGCAGGGTGCGCCAGGCCTCGAAGGAAGAGGCGTAGAGCACCGGCAGGAGCCGTTGCGGGAGCATCATGCGCATGACCTCCCGCAGCATGTCGGTCGACTGGGTGCGCGGGATGTCGAGCCGGGTGGCGAGGTCCGTGGCCACCGTGCTCTTGCCGACCCCCGCGCTCCCACCCAGAAGGAGGATCAGGGGCCGCCCGCTATGGAGGAAGTCGACCCAGGCGAGGTAGCGGCGCGCCACGGCCTCGCCGAGGTCTTGCGCGAGCCAGTGATAGGTGGTGCGGCCCAGGGTGGCCGAGCTGACCTCCGCCTCGGCCCGCTCGGCCAGGAAGCGGGAGACCCGCGCGGCCATGACGGCGGCCGTATCGTCGGACAGTCCGCAGATCTGGAGCGTGCGCCGGTAGATCGCGTCGGAGAACGGCACCGCCTGGTCCGCGCCGTCGCGCACCAGGACCGCCGCTGCGGGGCCGGAGGGCTCCTGGTAACGGCGCACGGCCTGGGCCCCGTGACATTCCTGGAGATACGTGGCGACGCGCCGGCGCAACTCTCCGGCCGTGATCTCGGGGATGCTGGCGAGGTCCTGGCGGACCCGCGAGGCAAGCTTGTAGGCGTCGTCGAACGCGAGGCCCGAGTCCTGGAGGGAGCGCGTGAGGATGCCGCGCAGGAAAGGGGCTCGGGTCCCCTCCTCCGGGTCGATGACCACCGTCTTCGCCATGGGCCGCCCCCTCGGTGCCGACCGGATTGTCGGCACGGGCGCCCAAAGATACAACCTGGAGCCCTGGCCGAGCGGATCGCGGGCAGAAGGTGGTCAGTCCTGGTCCTGGGCCAGGATCTCCTCGGTGATGGTCGACAGATCCACGTGCCGGACGTCGCGACCGGTGCAGAGGTAGATGACGTAGCCGGCGATGTTCTTGGCGTGGCCGCCGATGCGCGCCAGCGCCCGCAGGCCGAGCACTGCGTCCACCATATGGCCGATGGTGCGGTGGTCCTCCAGCACGAACGTGGTCAAACGGCGCAGCGCCGACTGGAACTCTGCCTCGAGCTTCTGGTTCTCCTGGATGACCTCGACCGCCTGGCCGGCGTCGAAACGCTCGAACGCCTCCATGCTGGAGCGCAACAGGCGAATGGCGGTCTCGGCCAGTCGGTGGATGTCCTCCAACAGCTTCGGGTTGGGGGCCATGGGCCCGTCGCCGTACAGGTGCTCGACCAGGTGCGCCACGCGCCGGGTCTGGTCGCCGATCCGCTCCAGGTCCACGACCGACTTGGCGACGGTCATGATCGCCCGCAGGTCACTCGCCATCGGCTGGCGCCGGACCAGGAGCTTGACCACGGCCTCGTCGATCCGGACGTCGAGCTCGTTCATCAGCCGGTCGCGCTCGATCACCTCGCGGGCCTCTTCGGGGCTCTCGTGGTCCAGGGCCTTCACGACCCGTTCGAGCTGGTCCATGGCGAGCCCGCCCATCTCCAGCGCCAGGCGGTGCAGATTCATCATCTCGTCATCGAAGCGCTTCACGGTGTGGCCGGTGGTTGGCTCACTCATGCTCTGGTCCCCTGCTGATCGCCTGTCCCGGGTCGTGTCCTAGCCGAAACGGCCGGTGATGTAGTCCTCGGTCAACGGGTGCCGGGGATTGGTGAAGATCTGGTTGGTGTCCCCGACCTCGATCAGGTCCCCGAGGTGGAAGTAGGCCGTACGCTGCGAGACACGTGCCGCCTGCTGCATGGAGTGGGTGACGATCGCGATGCTGAAGTGCTCCCTCAGCTCGTCGATCAGCTCCTCGATCCGGGCGGTCGCGATGGGGTCGAGCGCAGAGGCGGGCTCGTCCATGAGGATGACCTCGGGGTTGACCGCGATCGCCCGCGCAATGCAGAGCCTCTGCTGCTGCCCACCCGAGAGGCTGGTGCCCGGCTGCGCCAGGCGGTCCTTCACCTCGTTCCACAGCCCGGCCCGCTCGAGGCTCTTCTGCACCACCTCGTCGAGCTCCGTGCGCGTCGAGGCGATCCCGTGGATGCGGGGTCCGTACGCGACGTTCTCGAAGATCGACTTGGGGAAGGGGTTCGGCTTCTGGAAGACCATTCCGACCTGGGCGCGCAACGGCACCACGTCGAGACCCTTCTCGTAGATGTCCTGCCCGTCCAGCGTGATCGTCCCCGTGACGCGGCACCCCTCGATCGTGTCGTTCATCCGGTTCAGACAGCGCAGGAAGGTCGACTTCCCGCAACCGGAGGGCCCGATCATCGCGATGACCTCGTTGGCCCCGATGTCGAGACTCACGTTCTTGATGGCGTGCTTGTCGCCGTAGTAGACGTTCACCAGGCGCGCCGTCATCCGGGGATGCGGGTGCGTGAAATCCCCGACCGTCTGCCGGTTGTGGCGGTCGATCGCACCGGGACGTACGGACTTGACGGAACCGTCGGCCCGGCCGGTCCTGGGCTTGTCGAACTGTTCCGTCAGCACCGTCTCGATAATGGACATCGATTTCTTCCTCAGCCTGGGCGGCTCACCACCGCCGCTCGAAGCGCTTGCGCAGGATCACCGCGGCCGCGTTCACGACCACCAGGAACACGAGCAGGACGACGATGGCCGCCGCCGTCCGCTCCACGAAGGCCCGCTCCGGGCTGTCCGCCCAGACGTAGATCTGCACGGGCAGTACGGTCGCCGGATCGGTGATCCCCTGGGGGATGTCGACGATGAAGGCCACCATGCCGATCATCAGCAGCGGCGCCGTTTCGCCCAACGCGTGCGCCATGCCGATGATGGTCCCGGTCAGCATGCCGGGCATCGCGAGCGGCAGCACGTGGTGCATCACCATCTGCATCTTGGAGGCGCCGACGCCGAGAGCGGCTTCCCGGATCGACGGCGGAACCGACTTCAGGGCAGCGCGGCCCGAGATGATGATGATCGGCAGCGTCATCAGCGTCAGCACGAGCCCCCCCACCAGCGGCGAGGAGCGCGGCACGCCGAACACGTTGATGAAGACCGCGAGCCCGAGCAAACCGTAGATGATCGAGGGCACCGCCGCGAGGTTGTTGATGTTGACCTCGATGAGGTCGGTCCAGCGGTTCTTCGGCGCGAATTCCTCCAGGTAGGCCGCCGCCGCCACACCGAGGGGGAAGGACAGGGAGAGGGCCACGAGCAGCGTGTAGAAAGAGCCGACGACCGCACCCCAGATGCCCGCCATCTCCGGCTCGCGTGAGTCGCTGCCCAGGAAGAAACGGCTGTTGAAGCGCAGCTCGACCCGCCCCGCGGCGACGAGCTGATCGACCCACTTCACCTGCTGGTCGTTGAGCCGCCGCTCGCCCTCCGCCGACTCGCGCCGCATGACGCCCTTCTCGAGCATGTCGACGTCGTCGTTCGCGGGCACCCAGAACATACGGGTCGCACCGACCAGGGACGGGTCCTGCATCACTGCCGTGCGGAGATCGAAGACCGCGCCGGGGCTGACCAGCGCGAACAGGTCCCGCTGCTCGCGCCGCTCCTTCACATCCGGGAAGGCGTCGCGCAGCGCGTCCTTGATGAGGGCCCCGTAGTCCCCCTCGCGCAGCGAGTCCGGGGAGCGGTTGCCCTGGGGGTCCACGACGCCAGCGTCGAGGTGCACGTCGAGGGCGATGTAGGTCTGCTGCAGGACCCCGTGGGCCTTCACCAGGACGCTGGAGAACAGGAAGGCGAGAAACGCCAGCGCCGTGACGATGGCCGTGATGCCGTAGCGCCGGAACCGCCGCTCCGACGCGTGCCGGCGCGCGAGGGTCGCTCGCACCACGTCGATGGTCCTGGGGGCGCCGCCGGACGCGCGCCCTCCGGCCGGGGGATGCTTGACGCTGTTCATTCGTATTGCTCGCGATACTTGCGCACGATGTGGAGGGCGATGACGTTGAGGGTCAGGGTCACCAGGAACAGCACCAGCCCGAGTGCGAAGGCAGCCAGGGTCTTCGGGCTGTCGAACTCCTGGTCGCCGACGAGAAGGGTCGCGATCTGCACCGTCACCGTAGTGACCGCCGCGAGCGGATTGGCGGTGAGATTCGCCGAGAGGCCGGCGGCCATCACCACGATCATGGTCTCGCCGATGGCGCGCGACATGGCCAGGAGGATCCCACCGGCGATGCCGGGGAGGGCCGCCGGGATCACGACCCTGCGGATCGTCTCCGATTGGGTTGCGCCGAGGGCATAGGACCCGTCACGCAGGGACTGGGGGACGGCGTTGATGACGTCGTCCGACAGTGAGGAGATGAAGGGGATGATCATGACCCCCATCACCAGCCCCGCGGCCAGCGCGCTCTCCGACGCCACGTCGAGCCCGAGATACCGGCCAGCCTCTCTCACCAGCGGCGCAACCACGAGGGCCGCGAAGAACCCGTACACGACCGTGGGCACGCCGGCCAGGATCTCCAGCAGGGGCTTGGCGACCGCGCGAAAGCGTCGGTCCGCGTACTCGGACAGGTAGATCGCCGAAGTGAGCCCGATGGGCACCGCCACCAGCATGGCGATCAGCGCGATGAGGAGCGTGCCGGTGAACAACGGCACAGCGCCAAAGGCCCCCGAGGAACCGACCTGGTCCGCCCGGATCGCCATCTGCGGACTCCAGTTGGTCCCGAACAGGAACTCGGTCACGGGAACGGCCTGGAAGAAGCGCAGCGATTCGAAGAGGACCGAGAGCGCGATGCCCACGGTGGTGAAGATCGCCACGAGCGAGCTGGCGAGCAGGAACGTCGTCACCACCTGCTCGACCCGGTTGCGGGCCTGCAGGGTGGGGGTGATGCGACTGCGCGCCAGCATCAGGCCACCGGCTGCGATGACCACGACCAGGACACCCAGGGCGGCATGGCTCGTGGCCGCGAGGCTGCGGTAGTGCTCGGCCGCCGCCTGCATCGCGGGCCCGACGTGGCCCGCGACGATGTTGCCCTTGACCAGGTTGCGCAGGTCGTTGACCAGCAGGTTCAGACGGTCGGGTGCGACCTCCCGGACCTCTGGCGGCATCCCCGCCAGCACGACCTCGGTGATCACCGACTGCTCGAACACGAGCCAGAAGAACAGGACCGCGAGGGCGGGAACCAGGGCCCAGAGGGCGGCGTAGGCACCGTAGTACGAGGGCCGCGAGTGCAGCGTCCCGGCGTGCTGGAGGCCGCCGGCGACGGTCACGGACCGGCGGCGTCCGACCTGGTAGGCGAAGGCCGAGAGCCCGAGCAGGACGGCGAGGAACAGCATGGGATGCATGGGGTGGCTCCGTGCGCTCGGGATTGGCGCGGTGTGCGGGCGGGCCGGCACCAGGCCGACCCGCCCCGCGGGCTCACTCGAGGACGAGAGGCTTCATGGCCCTGGCGTCGTCCCGGACCTGAGCGCGCAGGTCTGGCGGCAGCGAGATCAGGCCCTTGTCGGCCAGGTAGCCGTCCGGACCGGAGGCCTTCTCGCTGGTGAACTCGGCGACGAACTCCCGGAGCCCCGGGATCACGTCCAGGTGGGCCTTCTTGACGTAGAAGTACAGGGACCGGGCCACGGGGTACCTGGCCGAGGAGATCGATTCGTAGTCCGGGGCCACCCCGTCGATCACGGCACCCTGGATCTTGTCGGCGTTCTGGTCCAGGAAACTGTACCCGAACACGCCGTAGGCGTTCGGATTGGCCTCCAGCTTCTGCACGATCAGGTTGTCGTTCTCACCCGCCTCGATGAAGGCCCCGTCCTCGCGGATGCCTTTGAAGGCGGCCTCGAAGGCCTTCTTGTCGGTCTTCTCCAGGGCCGCGCAGGCGGGGACCTTCTTGCAGCCGCCCTCCATCGCGAGCTCCACGAAGGCGTCGCGGGTACCGGAGGTCGGCGGTGGGCCGAGCACCTCGATCTTCCTGTCCGCGAGTTCGGGGTTGACCTCCTTCCAGGTCCTGTAGGGGTTGCGGACCATCTTGTCGCCACCCTTCGGGTCCGGCACGTCCTTGGCCAGCGCGAGGTAGATGTCCTTCAGGCTGATCTTGCTGGGGGCGTTCTTCTTGGAGTTGGCGACCACGATGCCGTCGTAGCCGATCTTGACCTCGACGACCTCGGTCACCCCGTTCTTGGCACAGGTCTCCACCTCCCCCTTCTTGATCCGCCGCGAGGAGTTGGTGACGTCCGGGTACTGCACGCCGACGCCCTCGCAGAAGAGCTTGATGCCCCCGCCCGAGCCAGTGGACTCGACCTTCGGGGTCTTGAACTTCGACCCTTTCCCGAACCGCTCGGCCACCGTGGTGGAGAACGGGAAGACGGTGGACGATCCGACCACGTTGATGTAGTCACGCGAGGTCTGGGCCTGGCTCGCCGGGACCCAGAGGACGGCTGCAACAGCGGTCGCGATGAGGGTAGCGGTCTTGCTCAAGGTAAGCCTCCGATATCCGCTTTGAGGTCGTGGGTAGAGTGCCGCCCCGGCCACCCCCGGGCACCGTGGATGGGGTACGGACGGCCTCTCGAAGCGGGGGCATTATGGGCACGGAAATGTGACAGCTTCGTGTCAGGCGGTGTGCCTGAGCTGCGCCAGTCCCCCGGCCCGGGGCGAAAGACTGCGCCGGGGCTCGCCAGGCCGGGCCGGTCGGGACTAAGATCCCCGCATCCTCCGCAAGCGAAGGGGAAGGCAGCCATGGCTTATGTCGTGCTCGAGAACTGCATCCGGTGCAAGTACACGGACTGCGTCGATGTCTGCCCCGTCGACTGCTTCCACGAGGGCCCGAATTTCCTGGTCATCGATCCGGACGAGTGCATCGACTGCAGTCTTTGCGAGCAGGAGTGCCCCGCCGAGGCCATCCGCGCCGAAGACGACGTCCCGGACGACCAGCGCGCCTTCATCGCCCTGAATGCCGAGCTGGCCAAGGTCTGGCCCACAATCACCGAGAAGAAGGAGCCGCTGCCCGACGCCGCCGAGTGGGCGGGCAAGAAGGGCAAGCTGCAATATCTGCAGCGCTAGGCGACGCCATCGACGAGCCCCGCCGCGCGCCCCGGCGGGCGTGCGCGTTGGCCGGGGCCATCATCCCCGACCCCTGCGCGTCGGCGCACCCGGGCGGGATTTCGCGCCACCGTGACGACCACCGCAGCCCCGCAGTTCCTGCTTCCCGACGGCCTGGACACCGCGACCCTGGTCGCGCGGCTGCGTCACCACCTGCCCTGGCCTCTGCGCGAGGAATCCGCCCACGAGCTGAGCCTGGTGCTTCTCGACACCTTCGACTGGCGGGTTTTCGAGGACGGGGGCTGGCTCGAGCTGGAGAGCACCGGCCGGACCGACCGCCTGACCTGGCGCTCCGCCGACGAGTCGCAGGTGCGCGCGAGCACCCCGGTGAAGGGCCTGCCCCGCTTCGCCCGCGACCTGCCACCGGGACACCTGCGCGACACGCTCGGCCCGCGGCTCGGGGTCCGCGCGCTGCTGCCGCTGGTGCGGTTGTCGGGAGCCAGGACCACCCTCGACGCGACGGACCCGGAGGGCAAGACCGTCTTGCGCATCGGCATCGAGGCGCTGCACCTGCGCCGCGCCGGTCGCCGGCCAGGCTTCGGGCCCCGGCGGTTGCGTCTGCTGCCGGTGCGGGGCTGCCCTGAGGCCCTGACCGCCGCCGAGACCATCGTCCGGGACGCTCTGGGTCTCGCAGTGGCCACAGCAGCGCTGCGGGCTGAGGCCCTGACCCGCGCCGGCCACCCCCCCGGCGACTACGACCCCAGCCTTTCCTTCCGACTCGCCGCCGACCAGCGCACCGACGCCGCCCTGCAGGCCATCCTGCGCAAACTGCTGGAAACCATGCTCGCCAACGAGAAGGGGGTGCGGGAGCACATCGACACCGAGTTCCTGCACGACCTCCGGGTCTCCGTCCGCCGCGCCCGTTCCCTCCTGGGGCAGGTCCGCGGCGTCTTCCCCGACCGGCGGGTCGCGGTCCTGCGCGACGATCTGGGCTGGCTCGGGCACGCGACCAGTGCCGCCCGGGACGTGGACGTCTACCTGCTCGCCTTCGACGATTACGCCGCGCGGCTGCCTGCCGGGGTCCGACCGCATCTGGAGCCCTTCCGGACCTTCCTCACCGCCCGTCAGACCAGGGCCTACGGGGAACTGGCGGCCTGCCTCGAGTCCGCCCGGTTCCGGCGGCTGACCAGGCGCTGGCGCCTCCTCGCCGGCCGCCCCCTGCCCCGGCGGCCGGTGGCGAAATGGGCGCTGCGGCCGGTCGGGAAGGTAGCGCGCAAGCGCATCTGGCGCGCGTACCGGAACCTGATGCACCTGGGCGAGGCCATCCACCGGGACTCCCCCCCCGGCGACCTGCACGAGGTCCGGATCGCCGGGAAGAAGCTCCGCTACCTGATGGAATTCTTCCGCAGCCTGTTCCCGCCCGAGGCCGTGGACCTCCCCGTGCGGGCGCTGAAGACCTTCCAGGACAACCTGGGGGAGATGCAGGACCTGCACGTCCAGCAGGAGCAACTGGGGCGCTTCGAGCGACAGATGGCAAAGGAGGGTACTCTGGCGCCGGAGACGGCGGCGGCCATGGGGCAGTTGATCGCGGGCCTGGCCCAGCGCCAGACCAAGGTCCGGCTGGAGTTCGCGGAGCGCTTCGACGCATTCTCCGCACCGGAAACGGTCCGCGCCTTTCGCCAGACCTTCCGCCGGCGCAACGGCGTCCAGGAAGTGGCCGACGCAGGTCGCGCACGGGCGGGCGGGACATCGCCAGGCTAGTCGTCCGCCATCTCCCCAGGCCGGGTCAGCCCGCGCAGCACACCGCTCCCGCGGGCCAGCGCCGACCAGTCCTCGGGAAGCTCCAACCAGGCCACCGTGGCAGTCGGCAGAAGCTTGCCGTCCGCAGGCACCACGCATCCCGCCCCCCAGAGGTAGGCGAGCAGCCTCTCGAGGCCGGGGTTGTGGCCGACCAGCAGCACGCGGCGGGCAGTGCCCGGGCAGGCGCCCAGGATCTCCAACAGGGTGTCCGGCTCGGCTCCGTAGACCTGCGGATCCCAGACCACGAGCCCGGCGTCGTAACCGAGCCCTTCGCACACCCGCCGGGTGGTCTGGCGGGCGCGCTTCGCCGGCGAACTGACCACGAGGTCCGGTGCGAGCCCCCGGCGGCGCAGCCACTTCCCGACCCTGGGCGCCTCCTTCTTGCCCCCGTCGGTGAGCGGCCGGTCGAAGTCGGCCTCACCCGCAACCGCCCAATCGGACTTGGCGTGGCGCAGCAGGATCAGTTCTCTACGCATGGTCGCCTCGAGTCGAGAAGTGGAGCGAGCCGCGCCGACCGCAACGCCCCTGTCGTCGGCGGCCACGATGCCGACTATGATGGCCCCAACGAGGCAACACCGGCCACCATGCGATCCTCCCTGCCCCTGCGCCTGCTCATCGCCGTCGGGCTCTCGCTCGGTCTCGCATTGCTGCTGCTCGTCGTGCTCTACGCGACCAGCATCGCCTTCCAGGTCTGGGACCACCTGCGGCAGTCACCGGTCTGGTTCGTCGCACTCTACGCGCTCGGGCTGGCCCTGCTCACGGGATTCGGCGCCCGCCTCATCTGGCGCGTGCTGACCCCCCGCCGGCGCCGCCGCGCGCGACGCGAGGCCGAATCGCCGCCCGCGCCGACCGAGGCCGAGATCCGGGCCCGGATCGAGCGCGCAGTCTCGAAGGGCGCCGTGGCGGAGGCCGAGGAGGCGCGCCAGGAGCTCGAGGAGCTGGCCGCCCGGCGCGAGGCGGGACAGATCCACGTGGCGCTGCTCGGCCCCGTCAGCACGGGGAAGAGCTCCCTGGTCCGTGCCCTGCTGCCCGGGGCCACCGCGGCGGTGAGCCCGGTGGGAGGTACCACCCGGGAGATCACCCGGTACACCTGGGAGAGCCCCGCGGGAGACCGCCTGGTGATCAGCGACCTCCCCGGGCTCCTGGAGGCCGACGGGACCCTCGACACGGTCGCCAGGGAAGAGGCCCTGCGGGCGCACCTCGTCGTGTATCTCATCGAGGGCGACCTGACCCGGGACCAGCTGACTGCCCTGCACGAGGTGCTGGCCCTCGGCAAACCGGTCGTCCTGGCGCTCGGCAAGAGCGACCTGATGAGCGCCCAGGACCAGGAGACCCTGCGCGCGCGGCTGGCGGCGAGGGTGGCCGGCGGAAGCCGGGTCGACGTCGTCTCGGTGAGCGCCGGGGCCGAGCGGGAGCTCGTCCGGATGCACAGCGACGGCCGCGAGGACGTCGTGACCCGTGTCATCCCGCCCCGAACGGAAGAGCTGGCGCAGGCGATCCAGCGGCGCATCGACGGGGACCGGAAGGTGCTGGACGGGCTGCGCGACGCCGCGGTGTTCGTCCTGGCGTCGCGCAAGCTCGACGAGTCGCTCGCCACCCACCGACGCACGCGCGCCCTCGAGGTCGTGTCGAGCTCGACCCGCAAGGCGATTCTCGGCGCGATGGCGGCCGTGAGCCCGGGAACCGACGTGGTCATCCAGGGTTACCTGGGCTTTCAGATGCTGCGGGGCCTCGCGGACATCTACGAGGTCCCTCTCTCGAAGGTGGACGTGGAGCGCTTTCTGCTGAACGCCAGCGGGCGGGTGAACAAAACAGTCCCGGTCCTGCTCGCAGTCGCCGGCAACGCCCTGAAGGCCTTCCCGGGGGTGGGCACCCTCACGGGCGGCCTGGTTCACGCGGTCGCCTACGGATTACTGTTCGACAGCCTGGGGCGGGCCGTGGCCGACACCCTGGCCTCACGGGGCACCCTGCCCGAGCAGGTCGCCCTGAAGACGTTCGAGGAGAGGTTGAGTGAAGACGTGGAAGGACGCGCTCGTCGCCTGGCGAAGCTCGCTCTGGCCGAAGTCCGCCTCACGCGCTCCACGCGCTCCTGAGGCCGGCGACGAGCACCTGGAGCGGGCGCGCGATTCCCTGCGCGCCCTGGTGAGCGACACCGACGTCCCGGCGCCCGTGCGCCGGGCGCTGTCGGGCGAATTCGCCCGGGTCCAGGCGATGCTCGACAAGCTCGAGCACGGCCAGATCCACATCGCGGTCTTCGGCCGGGTCGGCGTCGGCAAGTCCGCGCTCCTGAACGCGCTGCTCGGGGAGCCACGCTTCGCGACGAGCCCGCTGCACGGGGAGACGAAGGACGCCCGCATGGCCCACTGGCGGACCGAGTCGGGCGGTGGGGGGGTCTATCTCATCGACACCCCCGGCATCAACGAGGTGGACGGCGAGGCCCGGGAGCGGCTGGCGCACGAGGTGGCGGGGCGCGCGGACCTGGTGCTCTTCGTGGTGGACGGTGACATCACCCAGCCCGAGATTGCCGCCCTGCGGCGTATCGCGGCCGAGTCCCGGCCGATGCTGCTCGTATTCAACAAGGCCGACCGCTACACCCGGGCCGACCGCGCCCTCGTGATCGAGTCGCTCGCGCGGCGAACGGCGGGCATCGTGCCCGCCGCGAACATCGTCACCTCGGCCGCCGCGCCTGCGCCCAGGGTCTACCTGGAGGTGGACGCGCAGGGCAACGAGAGGGAGACCCAGCGGACCCCGCCCAAGGAGGTGCAGGACCTGCGCGACCGGCTCTGGACCATCCTGGAGCGGGAGGGCAAGACGCTCGCCGCCCTCAACGCGACCCTGTTCGCCGGAAAGCTGAGCGACACCCTCGCCCGGCGAGCGGTGGACGCCCAGCGGGACCTGGCCGAGCGCATCCTGCGCAACTGGAGCCTGGCCAAAGGCGTGCTCGTCGGTCTCAACCCCGTGCCGATCTCCGACCTGATGGCGGCCGTCGCGGTGGACGTGAGCCTCGTCTGGCACCTGTCCCGGGTCTACGGACTGCCGGTCACCCACAACGAGGCAGGGGCGCTGGTGCGCACCATCGGCGCCCAGATGGGGCTCGTGCTGGGGACGGTGTGGGGCGTCAACCTGGTGTCCTCCCTGCTGAAGGGGGGAACCTTCGGGCTATCGACACTCGTGACGGGGACGGCCCAGGGTGCCGTCGCCTACTTCGCCACCTACGTGGTCGGCCGGGCCGCCCAGCGCTACTTCCAGCAGGGCCGGTCCTGGGGCGAGCTCGGCCCGAAGCGCGCGGTGCAGGAGATCCTCGACACCCTGGACCGGGACTCGCTCCTCAACTCCGCCCGCACCGAGATCCTCTCCCGGCTCCGGACGCAGACCTAGGTGTGAGGCGTTCAGCGCGCCGGGCCCCGCCCGAGTCGGGACGCGAAGGCCGTGAGGTCGGCGAGCACCCGGCCGAGCGCCCGGTTCGTGGCGACCACCCCACCATAGGGGTCGGCGGAATCGGCCGGCTCCGTGGCCTCGAAGGTCTCGGTCGCCACCACCCGGCGCGAGGTAGGGTCGACCGCCTGGGCCCGCAGGGCGACCCGGGCGACGCTCGGTGTCGAGAGGAACTCCTGGTGGAGTGCGAGGACCTCGGTCTCGAGCCGCAGGTCCGCCGCCACGGGGCTCGGACCCGCCACCACGGCCTGGAACGCCCCGCTTCCCTCGAGCGACTGCACCAGCAGCGGCTGCAGCATGCGGGCTGGCGTGTCGGCCCACTCGCTGCGGGCGAAGTAGCTCAGCTCGAAGGGCCGCTGGATGTAGGCGATACGCCGGGAGTCGAGCCCGGCGCGCGCCGCCGGAGGCGAGACGAGCAGAACGGGTCCGCTGGAGGCCGGTGCCGACCGCGGCGCCGCGGGCACCGAGAGCACGTGCGTCTGCAGGCTGTCCTGCGCGAGCGGCCCGCCCGAGGCGCAGCCGGCGAGCCCTGCGGCGGCCAGGACGAGCGCCCCCAGGCCGACCGCCCTGTACCGGCCCCGAGCGACGGGCGCCGAGCTCAGCAACCATCCCATCGGTATCACTCCCCCGGTCCCTTCTCCCGTCCCCTGCGCCCGAACAGCAGAAGATTCGGGTCGCGCTCGATGTCGGCCCCCAGGCGCTGGAACGTGCGGGTCAGCTGCTTCAGTTCCACCAGCAACGCCTCGAGCTGGGCCAGCGTGTCCGTGGAGGCCCGCACCAGGTCTTTGCGGGTGTCCGCGACCATCCGGTCGATCCCCGCCGCGGCGCGGTTCACCCCCCCCAGGGCCTCGTGCACGGAAGCGGCGCCGTCCTTGAGGCTCCCGATCAGCGCGGGAAGGTCCTCACTGGCCCTGGCCCAGTTCGAGAGCATCACCCGCCCCTCGCGGATCCCCTCCCCCAGGTCACCCACCCGCTCCGCCACGGCCCCCGTCACCTGTTCCAGGTGGCGCAGGGTGCCGCCGGCGGAGGCCACGGTCCCGGGGTCCAGGAGGGACGTCATCCGGTCCGTGACCCTCGAGAGGTCCCCCGCGACCTGCCCCAACTGGGTCAACAGGGTCGTGGCGGCCGTGTCGATCCGCATCATCAGGGAGGGTCCGGTCCGGATCTCCGGGTACTCCTGTCCCGGCGGGGCCACCAGCGCCTCGGCCTCGCGGCTCCCCCCCGTCAGGTCCACGAACGCCAGGCCGGTCACGCCCTGGGTGGCGAGCACGGCCACCGTATCCACCTTGATCGGGGCGCCGCGCTCGATCTCGAGCAGCAGGCGCACGCGCTCCGGGTTGTCCCGATCGAGCGCGATCTCCCGGACCCTGCCCACGTCGACACCCCGATACTTCACCGCCGCCTTCGGGCTCAGGCCGGAAACCGACTCCGCCGTGTAGGCGGCGTAGGTGTCGTAGGTCTTCTCGCCGCCCGCGGCGGCAAGCCAGGTGACCACCCCCACGAACACCGCGCTCAGCACCACGACGAAGAGCCCGATCAGGGCGTAGTTTACCCGCTCTTCCACGCGCACTCCCTCGCCGCGCGACCGCGCGGGCCGTCGAAGAAGGACTTCACCAGCGGGTGTCCCAGGCTGCAGAGGCCCCGCATCGTGTCGAGCGCGAGCACGCGCCGCTCCCCCAGGAACGCGACCCGGTCGGCGGTGCGCCAGAGCGTGTCCAGGTCGTGGGTGACCATCACCACCGTGAGGCCGAGCGAGTCACGCAACTCCAGCACCAGTTCGTCGAAGGCCGACGCGCTGTCCGGGTCGAGGCCCGCCGTGGGCTCGTCGAGAAACAGGATCTCGGGGTCGAGCGCCAGGGCGCGGGCAACCGCGGCCCTCTTCGTCATTCCACCGCTCAGCTCCCCCGGCTGCTTGTCGGCGGCCGAGGCCGGGAGGCCGGCCAGCGAGAGCTTGAGCCGGGCGACGTCCTGCACCAGGGCCGCAGGCAGCGCCGTGTGCTCGCGCAGCGGCAGGGCCACATTTTCCAGCACGCTCAGGGAGCTGAACAGGGCCCCCTGCTGGAAGGTGACCCCGATGCGCTCGCGCAGCCGGGACGCCTCGGCCGGTGACGCATCCCTCACGTCCTCGCCGAGCAGGCGCACGGTCCCCGCCGCCGGGCGCAGCAGCATGACCATCGCCCGCAGCAGGGTGGTCTTACCCGTGCCGCTGCCGCCGACGATCGCGAGCACTTCACCCCGGCGCACGTCCAGGTCGAGGGCCTCGTGCACGGTGACACCGTCCAGCCGGGTGGTGAGCCCGCGGACCTCGACGACGGCCTCGCGCTCCCCGCCCACTCAGACGCCCATCCAGCCGAACAGGACCGAAAAGGCCGCATCGGCCACGATGATGAGGAAGATGGCCTGCACGACGCTCATCGTCGTGTGCCGTCCCACGCTGTCGGCCCCCATGCCGACGCGAAAGCCCTGGAAGCACCCCACGGTAGCCACGATGGCCGCGAAGACGGGTGCCTTGCTCATCCCCACCAGGAACGAGGAAAGGGTGCCCGCCTGGGGCGCCCGCTGCAGGAAGTCGTGGAAGCCGACCCCGAGCTGCCCCGCCGCCATGGCCATCCCGCCCGCCACCCCCATCAGACCGGCCAGTACGGTGAGCAGCGGCAGGGCGAGGACGAGCCCCACGACCCGGGGCGCCACCAGCAGTTCCACGGGGTCGATGCCGATGGTGCGCAGGGCGTCCACCTCCTCGTGGACCTTCATGGACCCGATCTGCGCGGTGAAGGCCGACCCGGTGCGACCGGCCACGATGATCGCGGCAATCATCGGCGCGAGCTCCCGCAGCACCATGAGGATCACTAGGTCGACCACGTAGACGTTCGCCCCGTAGGCGCGCAGCTGCACGCCCCCCTGGTAGGCGACCACGACACCGATCAGGAAGGCCAGCAGCGAGATGATGGGGACGGCCTCCACACCGGCCGACTGCAGCGTCGCGAGGAGCGCCCGCCACCGGAAGCGGGCCGGGCGGACCGCGGCGCGGGCGAGCACGCTGGTGGTCTCCCCGATGAAGCCGAGCAACGCCCAACCCTCGGCGAGGTGTCGCCAGACCTGGCGCCCCAGCGCCTCCAGGCGCGGCTCGGGGGCCGGAGGCGGCACCGGTGACCCGGCGGCCGCAGACCGCGAGCGCACGAGTTCCAGCAGGCGCTGGTGGGCCGGGGCGAGCCCGGTCACGCCGACCTGCACGCCCGCCCCCCCGAGACCGTCCACCAGCCGCTGCAGCAGGAGGGCCCCGCCGGTGTCGAGGGCGGTGAGCCCCCCCGCATGGACCGTGACCCGCACGGGGCGGCGGGAGGGAGCGGGAGGCGCCGGCTCGAACGCCGGGATCGCGCGGGTGGTCCAGTCACCCTTCAGGAGCCAGCGCAGGTCGCCCTCGCCCGGGTCATCGACCTCGAGCCCACCCACGGGCAACCAGAGGCCTGCCACCGCTCAACCGCAGCAGGCGCGCGGGCCCGCCTCGCTCGGGGCAGCCGTGCGGTTGCGGCTTGCCAGTCGGGCCGTCAGGCCCTCGACTCCGGCCGACTCCAGCTCGCGCGCGAAGGCGGCCTGGTTGGCTTGAACCAGACTGACCCCCGCGACCAGCACGTCGTACACCTTCCAGGCCCCCCCGACCTCGCGGACCCGGAAGTCCACCTCCAGCGGCACACCCCCTTCCAGGGTGACGCGGCCGCGGACGGCGGCGGTGCGCTGGTCGTCGCCAAATCGGGTCGGCAGGAAACGCACCCCCTGGCCATAGCGGGCCACCCGCTCGACCTGCTCCACGAAGCCGCTGGCCAGGGTGTTGACCACGAATTCCCGGTACTCCGCCGCGAAACGGTCGAGCTGCTCGGCGGACGCCCGACGACCGTGGGCGCCCAGCACCCGCCTCCCGATCCCGGTGAAGTCCACCAGCGGCGCCAGCAGCTCCCGGGCCAGGGCCCGGGCGCGGTCCGGATCGCGCCGGTACTCCTGGCCGTGACGAGACGCCTCCTGGACCAGGCGGTCCGTCACCCCGGCCAGGAGGGTCGCGGGGTCCGTGGACTCGGCGCGCGGGGCGGGCCCCGCCAGGAGCACGAGACAGAACACCATCGCCGACCCGAGCCACCCGCGCACCATTTCCCTCGCGCCTCCCTCGCGACGCCCATCGGCATCGAAACCTCGGCCTCGCACCTTACACCCCCTCGCTCACGAACGTCGGCCACTGTAGCGGCCGGGTGGAATTTTCGGCAACCTCGACCCTCACGGCCAGCCCACCGGACGCTGCCAACGCAGCGCCCACCCGGCCTCGCCGGGACCGGCGGCCCAGGGCTCGCACACCCAGAGATCGGCGACGGCCAGCAACTCTTCACCCCGGTAGACGAGCGGCAGATAGCGGCGTACCCACGGTGAGACACCCTGGGCCTGCAGCAGTTTCTTCAGGGCGTGCGTGTGCGCCCGGTGCGGAAGGCGGCAGCGTTCCCCGCCCGTGCGCAGACGGACCTGCAGCGGCCCGGCCGCGACGCGCACCGCGGCCAGCCCCTCGCCCATGGTCGCCGTCGCGGTGAGCGTGCCGGCCGGAAGGGCGAGCGGGGCCGGCGGCCGCCAGCTCCAGACCTGCCCCGGGGAGAGCACCGGCGCAGGGGGCAAGGCCGCAAGGGTGTCCCGGTAGCGCCAGACCTCGGCGCCAGGCCAGGCGACCCGGGCCTCGGCATCCCACCGGGCGGCCAGCACGTCGCGGACGACGTGGTCCAGATGCGCGCTTCCAGGCGGCGGCAGGCCCCGCTGGCGCAACCACTCCCGCAGGGCCCCGACCCGTCGGGCCGACGACAGCTCGAGCAGGGCCCGCACCGACAACGTCCCCGCGCCGGGACCGCGGGCACCTCGTGCGTCGCCCCGCGCCAGGTCCTCCAGGACGGAGGCTGCCTCGGCCTGCAGCACGGCGTCCCGGGCCAGGACCCGGGCGGCACCGGGCCAACGGGTCTCGAGCAGGGGCAGCACCTGCCGGCGCAGGAAATTGCGCTCGAAGCGCTCGTCCTGGTTGCTGGGGTCATCGAGCCAGGCGAGTCCCCGGGACCCGGCCCAGGCACGCAGGGCCGACCGGGGCCACCCGAGCAGGGGGCGCACCAGCCACCCCTCACCGAGCGGACGGCGCACCGGCATCGCGGACAGTCCCCGGGTGCCGCTCCCCCGCAGCAGATGGAGAAGCAGGGTCTCTGCCTGGTCGTCCTGGTGGTGGGCGGTCAGCACCGCGTCGCCCGTCTCGAGCCCCTCGGCGAAGGCCCGGTAACGCGCGGCGCGCGCGGCCGCCTCCGGGCTCTCACCGGCCGAGCCTGCGGCATCCGCCACCCTCACCACCCGGCAGGGAACCCCGAGCCCGGCACAGACCCGCTGGCAGTGCTCCGCCCAGCGCCCCGCGTCCCCGTGCAGCCCGTGGTTCACGTGCAGGGCTTCGAGCACCCCCGGAAGGTCTCCGCGGACCTCTCCCAGGGCGTGGAGGAGGACGGCGGAATCGAGTCCCCCGCTGAACGCCACCCGGTAGCGCGGCGCCGGCGGCAACTCCCCCAGGATTCGGACCAACGCGGCACACGAAAACTCCCTTCCGGCCACCCTCCCTCCCCCTGCGTCGATAGCGTGGAACCGCACCGGGCCCCTCCCCTGGCAGTACGCTGCGGTGGCCCGGCCGCCGCGGTTACGGTTACAGTAACCCCTGCCGCGGCGGACGCCGCACAGGGGGCACACCATGGACATCCGCACGGTGCCGACCCGGCCCTTTCCGGGGCAGCGCCCGGGCACGTCGGGCCTGCGCAAGAAGGTCGAGGTCTTCCGCCAACCCCATTATCTCGAGAACTTCGTCCAATCGGTCTTCGACTCGCTCGAGGGGTTGCGGGGCAAGACCCTGGTGCTGGGCGGGGACGGGCGATACCTCAACCGCGAGGCGATCCAGACCATCATCCGGCTGGCGGCCGCCAACGGCGTGGGACGCCTCGTCATCGGGCGGGGCGGGATCTTTTCCACGCCCGCTGCTTCCGCGGAAATCCGCAAGCGCAAGGCCTTCGGCGGGATCATCCTCTCCGCAAGCCACAACCCGGGCGGCCCCGACGGGGATTTCGGGATCAAGTACAACATCGAGAACGGCGGGCCCGCCCCCGAGAAGTACACCGAGGCCTTCTATCGGCGCTCCCAGGCGATCGGCGACTACCGGATCGCGGATGCGCCAGAGGTGGACCTGGGGCGCCTCGGGGACACGCAGATCGGCAACCTCGCCGTGGAGGTCGTCGACCCTGTGGCGACCTACGCCGGGCTGATGGAGACGCTGTTCGACTTCGACCGGATCGGCTCCGCGCTCGGCTCGGGCGCCCTGTCGATCCTCTTCGACGCGATGCACGCGGTCACCGGACCCTACGCGACGGAGATCCTCGAGAGGCGCCTCGGCGCGCCGCCCGGCAGCGTGCTGAACGGCATTCCCCGGGAGGACTTCGGCGGCGGGCACCCCGACCCCAACCTCGTCTACGCCGCGGAGCTGGTGCGGGCCATGAGCGGGCCGGGCGCCCCCCACCTCGGGGCGGCCTCGGACGGCGACGGCGACCGCAACATGATCCTGGGGCGGGGCTTCTTCGTCACCCCGAGCGACAGCCTCGCGGTGCTGGCGGCCAACGCCCACCTCCTGCCCGGATACCGGACGGGGCTGCGCGGGGTGGCCCGCTCGATGCCCACCAGCGCCGCAGTCGACCGGGTGGCCGAACGGCTCGGAATCCCGGCCTACGAGACCCCCACCGGTTGGAAGTACTTCGGCAACCTTCTGGACGCCGGGCGGGTCACCCTCTGCGGGGAGGAGAGTTTCGGAACGGGCTCCGACCACGTGCGGGAGAAGGATGGACTCTGGGCGGTGCTGTTCTGGCTGAATCTTCTGGCCGTGCGCGGGGAGCCGGTGGAGTCCATCGTCCGCTCCCACTGGCGCGCCTACGGGCGCAACTACTATTCGCGCCACGACTACGAGGGGATCGACTCGGAGCGCGCCGAGGGGTTGATGCGGGACCTGCGCGGGAGGCTCCCGGCGCTACCCGCCGAGGGTCTCGGCAGCCGCCCCGTGCAGTACGCGGACGACTTCGCGTACACGGACCCGGTGGACGGCAGCGTGAGCGAGCGCCAGGGCATCCGCATCGGTTTCCGGGACGGCTCGCGCATCGTGTTCCGGCTCTCGGGAACCGGGACGGAGGGTGCCACGCTGCGGGTGTACCTGGAGCGTTACGAGCCCGACCCCGCCCGCCAGGACCTGGACACCCAGGACGCGCTCTCGGACCTCGTCGCCGCGGCGGAGGCCGTCGCAGGCATCCGCCAGCGGACCGGCCGCGAGGCGCCGACGGTCATCACCTAGGCGCGTCGAACGGGGGTACCGGCGCGAGTCCGGCTCACCCCTGGTAGGCCCCGTACTGCCTCAGCCGGCGGTAGCGGCTCTCCACGAGGTCGTGCAGCGGGACGGCGTTCAGGACGTCGAGCTCCTGGGTGAGGCGCTCGCGCAGGGCCGCGGCCATCGCGGCCACGTCCCGGTGCGCCCCCCCGAGCGGCTCCTCGATCACACCGTCCACGAGACCGAGCTCCTGCAGCCGGGCCGAGGTGATCCCCAGGGCCTCGGCAGCGTCGGGCGCCTTTTCCGCGCTCTTCCAGAGGATCGAGGCGCAGCCCTCCGGCGAGATCACCGAATAAGTCGCGTACTGCATCATCAGCACCCGGTCGCCGACCCCGATGGCCAGCGCACCCCCCGATCCCCCCTCGCCGATGACCGTGCAGAGCACGGGTGTGCGCAGCTCCGACATGACGAACAGGTTCCGCGCGATGGCCTCGCTCTGGCCGCGCTCCTCGGCGCCCACGCCCGGGTAGGCGCCCGGCGTGTCGATGAAGGTGATGAGCGGTAGGCGGAAGCGCTCGGCCATCTGCATCAGGCGCAGTGCCTTGCGATAGCCCTCGGGACGCGGCATGCCGAAGTTGCGGTGGATCTTCTCCTTCGTGTCACGCCCCTTCTGGTGCCCGATGACCATGACGGGCTGTTTGTCGAGACGGGCCAACCCTCCCACGATTGCCGGGTCGTCGGCAAAGGCCCGGTCTCCGTGCAGCTCCTGCCAATCGGTGAAGATCCGGTCCACGTAGTCGAGCGTGTAGGGGCGCTGGGGGTGGCGCGCGAGCTGGGAGACCTGCCAGGGCGAGAGCGACGAGAAGATGGACCGGGTGAGCTCGTCGCTCTTCTTCTGGAGCCGCGCGACCTCGTCCGAGATGTTGAGCTCCGCGTCCTTGCCGACGTAGCGCAGCTCCTCGATCTTCGCCTCGAGCTCGGCGATGGGCTGCTCGAAGTCGAGAAAGTTCAGGTTCATGCCGGGGAATGGTCCTGCGCGTGCGGACAGACCGCAGACATTAAACGCCACCCCCACCGATGGCAAGGCAAGGCCCGGGCGTTCAATACTCGATGCGCACCCGATCCGGGCCCGCCAGCTCCCCGAGGCGCCGCAGGAGCTTCTCGGTCGGGCTCACGCGCCACTCCTCGCCGAGGCGCAGGCGGGCCGACGCGTCGGGGCGCCGGTACTCGATATACACCGGCGTGGGCCCCTCCTGGAACGGCCTCAGGACAGGGGCGAGACCGGCGAGGATCCCCTCGCTCGACGGCCCCGCGTCGAGCTGGATGAGGAGCCGCTTTCCGTAGAGGGCCCGGGCCTGGTCCAGGTCCTGAACCCGGGTCGCGATCAGGGAGGCCCCCCCGGTGCGCTCGTCCAGTGTCAGCTCGCCCTCGGCGACCAGCACCCGGTCGGGTCCCAGGACTTCGCGGCACTGCGCGAAGAGATCGGAGTACACCACCAGGTCGAGCCGCCCGCTCCGGTCGTCCAGGGTTGCCACCGCCATCCGCCCTCGCCGGCTGTTGATGGTCCGGACCTCGGTGCAGAGCCCCCCCACCAGCACCGTGCCCCCCTGTCCGGGGGCCAGGTCGGCGATGCGCCCGGACACGAACTGGCCAAGCTCCTCGGCGTAGCGCTCGATGGGGTGGCCGGTGAGGTAGAGTCCCAGCGTCTCCTTCTCGCCCTGGAGCCGCTGGTCTTCCGGCCACTCCGGGACCTCGAGCATGACCTCCGCCGCGGCCGCGGGCCCCTCCCCGCCCGCCCCGCCGAAGAGGTCGGTCTGGCCCGCTGCGCTCGCCTCACCGGCGCGGGCCGCCTCCTGCAGGGCGCGGGGCAGCGAGGCCGTCAGGGAGGCGCGGTTGGGCCCGAGCCCGTCCATGGCCCCGGCGCGGATCAAGGCCTCGAGCGTGCGGCGGTTCAACCGCTTCAGGTCCGAGCGCCCGCAGAAATCGGTCAGGTCACGATACGGTCCGTGGGCCACGCGCTCGGCGACGATCCCCTCCACCGCGGCCTGGCCGACCCCCTTGATCGCCCCCAGCCCGTAGCGCACGGTCCGGTCGTCGGCGACCGTGAAACGGTATTCGCAGCCGTTCACCTCGGGGGGCAGCACCGCGAGCCCCATCCGGCGGCACTCGTCGATCAGCCCCACGACCTTGTCCGTGCGGTCCATGTCCGCCGACAGGGTCGCGGCCATGAAGGCGGCAGGATAGCGGGCCTTGAGCCAGGCGGTCTGGTAGGCGACCAGGGCGTAGGCGGCCGAGTGCGACTTGTTGAAACCGTAGCCCGCGAACTTCTCCATCAGGTCGAAGATGTAGGCGGCGGTCTCCCCGGCGACGCCCCGCGCCCGGGCGCCCTCGAGGAACACCGCCCGCTGCTTGGCCATCTCCTCCGCCTTCTTCTTGCCCATCGCCCGGCGCAGCAGGTCGGCCCCGCCGAGGGTGTAGCCGGCCAGGACCTGGGCGATCTGCATCACCTGCTCCTGGTAGAGGATGACGCCGTAGGTGGGCTTCAGGATGGGCACCAGGTCGGGGTGCGGGTATTCCACCCGGGCCTTGCCGTGCTTGCGGGCGATGAAGTCCTCCACCATCCCCGACTGGAGGGGGCCAGGGCGGAACAGGGCGACCAGCGCGATGATGTCTTCGAAACAGTCGGGCTGGAGCCTGCGGACCAGGTCCTTCATGCCGCGCGACTCGAGCTGGAAGACGGCCGTGGTCGCAGCACGCTTGATGAGGTCGAAGGTCGGCCGATCGTCGATCGGGATGCGGGAGATGTCGATGGGCGCCTCGCCCTGCGCCGCACGCCGGGCATTCACCGTCTTCACCGCCCAGTCGATGATGGTCAGGGTGCGCAGTCCGAGGAAGTCGAACTTCACCAGCCCCATCGCCTCGACGTCGTCCTTGTCGAGCTGGGTGACGATCGCGCTCGAGCCCTGCTCGCAATACAACGGGGTGAAGTCGGTCAGCACCGAAGGCGCGATCACCACGCCGCCCGCATGCTTTCCCGCGTTGCGCGCCAGCCCCTCGAGCTTCTTCGCGAGGTCGATGAGGGCCCGGACGTCCTCCTCCTGCGCGTAGCGCCGGCGCAGCTCCTCTTCCTCCTCGAGGGCCTTGTCGAGCGTCATCTTCAGGTCGAAGGGGATAAGCTTGGCGATGCGGTCGCAGAAGCCGTAGGGGTACCCCAGCACCCGGCCCACGTCCCGCACGACCGCCTTCGCCGCCATGCTGCCGTGGGTGATGATCTGGGAGACACGCTCGCGGCCGTAGCGCTCGGCGACGTACTCGATCACCCGGTCCCGCCCCTCCATGCAGAAGTCGACGTCGAAGTCGGGCATGGAGACACGCTCGGGGTTCAGGAACCTCTCGAACAGCAGGTCGTAGGCGAGCGGGTCGAGGTCGGTGATCCCGAGGCAATACGCCACCAGCGAGCCCGCCCCGGACCCGCGCCCGGGCCCGACGGGGATGTCGTTCTCGCGCGCCCAGCGGATGAAGTCGGCCACGATGAGGAAGTAGCCCGCGAAACCCATGCGGGCGATGACGCCGAGCTCCTCCTGCATGCGTGCGTCGTAGGCCGGCCGGTGCGCGGCGCGCTCCCGCTCCTCGGGGAAGAGGGCCGCCAGGCGCCGCTCGAGGCCCTCGTGCGCCTGGCGCGCGAAGTACTCCTGCTCGCCCTCTCCGGGCGGCACCGGAAAGGCGGGCAGCGAGGTCTTTCCGAGCGCGAGCTCGAGGTTGCAGCGCCGCGCGATCTCCACGCTGTTCTCCAGCGCCTCGGGCAGGTCGGCGAACAGCACCTGCATCTCCGCCGCAGAGCGTAGATACTGCTGCGCGCTGTAGCGCCGCACCCGGTGCGGGTCGTCGAGGGTACGCCCCTCGTGGATGCAAACCCGCGCCTCGTGCGCCTCGAAATCCTCCGGGGCGATGAATCGGACGTCGTTGGTGGCCACCACCGGCACACCCTGCGCCAGGGCAAGGCCCACGGTCGCCTGCAGGGAATCCTCCTCTCCGTCACGGCCGGTTCGCTCCACCTCCAGGTAGAAGCGATTGGGGAACAGCCGCAGCCAGTCCTCGAGCAGGCGCCCCGCCTCCTCCTCCCGTCCCGCCGCCAGGGCGTGACCCACGTCACCCGCCGCGCCACCCGAGAGCGCGATCAGCCCCTCGCTGGCGTCCTCGAGCCACCGACGCTGGACGGTGGCCAGCCCGCCCACCTGTCCCTCCACGTAACTGCGCGAGATGATCTCGGTCAGGTTGCGATAGCCGCGGGCGTCCTGGCAGAGCAGGACCAGCCGGTGCGGTTGGGCCCGGTCCGCGGGGTTCTCCAGCCAGAGGTCGACCCCGACCACCGGCTTCACCCCGGCCGCAAGCGCCGCCCGGTAGAACTTGACCATCCCGAACAGGTTGCTCTGGTCGGTGACGGCCACCGCGGGCATCCCCGCGGCCCGCACCGCCTTGACGAGCTCCGGCACCCGGATCAGTCCGTCGACCAGGGAATACTCGGTGTGGACGCGAAGATGGACGAAACGGGCGGACATGACCCGGTTACCTTACCAGGGAGCTGGAGAGGCTCGCCAGGAGCCGCGAGTGCAGCCCTCAGGTGGTGCGCGCCGCCCTGGCGACGGGCCCGAACGAGCGGCGGTGGACCGGCGCGGGACCGAGCCGGCCGAGGGCCTCCAGGTGCTCCCGGGTCGGATAACCCTTGTGCCCCGCCAGCCCATAGCCGGGGTAACGGGCGTCGAGCTCGACCATCTCCGAGTCCCGGGCCACCTTGGCCACGATCGACGCGGCGCTGATGGCTTCGACCAGGCCGTCGCCCCCGACGATCGCCTCGACGGGGTACGGCACCCGGGGGCAGCGGTTGCCGTCCACGAGCACCTTCTCCGGGGCGACCGCCAGGGCCCGCACGGCGCGCTCCATGGCGAGCAGGGTCGCCTGCAGGATGTTCCAGCGGTCGATCTCCTCGACCTCCGCCCGTCCGAGCGCCCAGGCCAGCGCCCGCTCGCGAACGAGAAGAGCCAGGGCCTCGCGGCGGGCCGGTGCCAGGGTCTTGGAGTCGCGCAGCCCCGCGATGGGGCGGGCCGGGTCGAGGATGACGGCTGCGGTGACGACGGGCCCCGCGAGAGGGCCCCTTCCCACCTCGTCGACCCCGGCCACGAGAACCGTTCCCCGCATGACCTGTCACCCCTGCCCGAGGAGCTCGAGCACCGCCTCCGCCGCCCGGTCGTCGGCGCCACGGCGCAGGGTCCGGTGCAGACCCCGAAACGCGTCCTGCAGGCTGGCGCTGGCCCCGGGGTCCTCCAGGAAGGGAAGCACGGCCGCTCCCAGCCGCTCGGGGGTCGCCTGGTCCTGCAGGAGTTCCGGCACCAGCGCCCGGCCGGCCAGCAGGTTCGGCAGCGAGACGTGTGCCACACGAACCAGGCGTCGGGCGAGGGCGTAGGTCAGCGGGTGCACGCGGTAGGTGACGACCATGGGCCGTTTGAGGAGGAGCGCCTCCAGGGTCGCCGTGCCGGACGCCAGCAGGACCACGTCGGCCGCCGCCATGACGGTACGGCTGTGGCCGTCGAAGACCCGCAGGGGCAGGTCCGCCCCCGCACGGCGCCACTCGGACTCGAAGACCGCCCGGGTCTCCGGGCTCGCCGCGGGCACCAGGAAACCGAGCCCGGGGCGCCGGGCGCGCAACCAGGCCGCCGCACCGAGCAGCGGTGCGGAGAGCCGCGCGACCTCCCCCGCCCGGCTCCCGGGCAGGAGGGCTACCCACTCACCTTCGGCCGGCAGCCCGAGCTCCCGGCGCGCCTGGGCGACGACGGGCTCCATGGGGATCCGGTCAGCCAGCGGGTGACCCACCAGGCGCACCGGCACCCCGTGGCGCTCGTAGAAGTCGGCCTCGAACGGGAACAGCACCAGCAGCCGATCCACCGCGCGGGCGACCTTGCGTACCCGATAGCGGCGCCACGCCCAGACGGAGGGGCTGACGTAGTGAACGGTGGGAACGCCCCGCGCGCGCAGCCGGCGCTCGAGGCCCAGATTGAAGTCCGGGGCGTCGACCCCGACGAAGACCCCGGGGGGGCTCGCGGCCCAGCGCGCGAGGAGGCGCCGGCGCGCCCGCAGAAGCTCCGGAACGCGGCGGACCACCTCCGCCAGGCCCACGACCGAGAGCCGCTCCATGGGGTAGAGGCCCTGGCAGCCGGCGGCCAGCAGTTGCGGCCCCGCGATCCCCTCGCAGCACAGGCCCGGGAGCCGCCGCGCGAGCGCGCCCACCAGCCCCGCCCCGATCAGGTCGCCGGAGAGTTCACCCGCGACGAGGCCCAGCCGGGGGAGGGTCCCCCGACCCGCCTCAGCGGACGATCCCGTGGCGGCTTTCCCCCTGCAGGAACTCGAGCAACCGGGCCACGTCGGGCGTCGCGGAGGCGAACTCCGCCAGCTGCACGCGGGCGTCCTCCAGCGTGAGGCCGTCGCGATACAGGACCTTGTAGGCCTGGCGGAGCGCCGCGATGGTGTCCTGGGGCACCTTCCGGCGCCGCATGCCCTCCGTGTTCAGCCCGTGGGGCTCCGCCGGCTGACCGGCCACGACCACGAACGGCGGCACGTCCTTGCGCACGTGGCTGCCGAACGCGCAGAGGCTGTAGGCCCCCACGCGGCAGAACTGGTAGATCAGGGCGAAGCCGCCGAGGATGGCGTAGTCCTCGACCCGCACGTGCCCGGCGAGCGAAGCGCCGTTCGCGAAGACGGTGCCCGAGCCGACCACGCAGTCGTGCGCGATGTGCACGTAGGCCATGAGCCAGTTGTCGTCCCCGACCCGGGTGACGCCCGCGTCCTGGGCGGTGCCCCGGTTCAAGGTGCAGTACTCGCGGATGACGTTGCGGTCGCCGATCTCGAGCCAGGTACGCTCGCCCGAGTACTTCTTGTCCTGCGCCTGCTCGCCGATGGACGAGAACTGATAGATCCGATTTTCGCGGCCCATCCGCGTGGGGCCGTTGATGACCACGTGGGGACCGACCCAGGTCCCCTCCCCGATCTCGACCTCGGGACCGATGACGCTGTACGCCCCCACGCTCACGCCCGGCATCAGCCGGGCGCTGGGGTCCACGACCGCCGTCGGGTGGATCACGGGCGACGCCTCAGTCGCCGACTTCCTTCAGGACCGACATCACCTCGGCGCTGGCGACGACCTGCCCGTCGACCCGCGCCTCGCAGCTGAACTTCCAGACTCCGCGGATCGCGCGCTGGAGCTCGGCCCTCAGGATGACCTGGTCACCGGGCTCCACCGGGCGCTTGAAGCGCGCGTTGTCGACACCCACGAGGTAGTACAGATGGCGGTCGTCGACGCGCACGCCGGTGCTCACTTGGGCCAGGATCCCGGCCGTCTGGGCCATCGCCTCGATCAGGAGGACACCCGGCATGATGGGCCGCTCGGGGAAGTGCCCGGTGAACTGCGGCTCGTTGTAGGTGATGTTCTTGACCGCCGTGAGGTACTCCCCCGGGACGTAGTCCAGGACACGGTCGATCAGCATGAAGGGGTAGCGGTGCGGCAGGTACCGGCGCACCTCGTGGATGTCCATGGATCTGGAGCCCGAATCGCTCACTCTTCCTCCTCCGCTCCCGAAAAGGCGGCTCGCGCGGGCGCGTCCTGCTCGAGCCGCTTGACCCGGCGGGCGAGGTCCTCCAGCTGGCGGAATCGCTGGAAGGTCCGCGCCCACGTCTCCTGGGGCAGCAGGGGCACGCCCGAGGCGTACTGGCCAGGCTTCGTGATCGACTGATAGACCACGGACCGACCCGAGATCACCGCCCCGTCGCAAATGTCGATGTGGCCGTTCACGCCGACCCCACCGCCAATCATGCAGTGGCGTCCGATGTGCGCGCTGCCGGCGATGCCGGTGCAGCCCGCGATGGCCGTGTGCGCCCCGATGTGGCAGTTGTGCCCGACCTGGATCTGATTGTCGAGCTTCACTCCGTCCTCGACGACCGTGTCGTCCAGGGCACCGCGGTCGATGGTCGTGTTGGCCCCGATCTCCACGTCGTCACCGACCACCACCGAGCCGAGCTGGGGGATCTTCACCCAGGTGCCGCCCGCCTGGGCAAACCCGAAGCCGTCCGCCCCGAGCACCGCCCCGGGGTGGACCAGGACCCGCGCACCGAGCCTCACCCGCGCGCCGATGGTCACGTTCGCGACGAGCCGCGTGCCTGCGCCGATCACGGCTCCCTCGGCCACCACGCAGCCGGGCCCCACCTGCGCCTGGGGACCCACCTCCGCGCCCGACTCGACCACGGCGTGGGGCCCGACCCAGGCCGTCTCGTGCACCCGGGCCTCGGGGCTCACCCACGCCATCCCGTCCACGCCACTGCGCGGCCTGTCCTGGGGCCCGAGCAGCGCGGCCGCCCGGGCGTACCCGAGGTAGGGGTTCTCCATCACGAGGACCGCCACCGGGCACGCCGGTGCGTCCTGGGCGGAGAGGATCACCCCGGCAGCCCGGGTGGAGCCGAGGAGGCGGCGATACTGCCGATTGGCGAGGAAGCTGACGGCAGCGCCGTCCGCGCCCTGCAGGGTCGCCACGCGCTCGACGACGAGCCCGGGGTCCCCCGACAACTCCGCCCCGATCGCACGGGCGAGGTCCCCCAGGGTCAGGCCCACGGCGACCCCTCAGTTCCCGCCGCGGCGCTCGGCCGCCTGGCGCAGGCGCTCGAGGACCCTGTCGGTGACATCCACGCGGCTGCTCGCAAAGACCACTCCTTCGCTCAGCACCAGGTCATAGCCCTCGCGCTTGGCGAGCCCCTGAATCGCGTCGATCACGAGCCGCTGGATGGCCGCCAGCTCCTGGCCCTTGCGCAGGTTCAGGTCCTCCCGGAACTCGTCCTGCTGGCGCTTCAACTCCCGCTTGCGGCTGCGCAGGTCCAGCTCCAGGCCACCACGCGTCACGTCGGTCATCCCCTGCCCGTCCCGCAGCAGCCGCTCCTCGAGCTCGCGCACCTCGCGCTGCAACGCGACGATCTCGCGCTCCCGTGGGGAGAACGACTGCTCCAGCTTCGCCGAGGCCTCCGTTGCCTGGGGGGCGTCCTCCAGAACCTTGGCCATGTTCACATAGGCGACGCGCAGCTCCGCCCCGATAGCGCCCGTGCCCAGCATGCAGAGGAGGGCCGCGGCGGCCCCGTGCACACGCCTCACGATATGCCTCCCCCGATCCGAACGGATTGCGTCAGAACATCGCACCCAGAGTGAACTGGAAGACCTGCGTGTCGTCGCCGCTCTGCTTGTTGAGGGGCCACGCGAAGCTCACGGAGATCGGGCCGAGCGGGGAATACCAGCTCGTCGCCACACCCGCCGAGTACCGTATCGGCCCTTCGTCGCTCGTCCTCACCTGGTCGTCCGTGATCCAGACGTTGCCCGCGTCCACGAACGTGCTGAGCCGCACGGACTTCGAGTCCTTCGCGAAGGGCATGGGCATCAGGAGCTCGGCCGAGGCATAGGCCCGGAAGTTTCCGCCCGTCGGATCGTCGTAGTTGTCACGCGGACCGAGCGTGTTGTCGCGGAAACCACGCACCGAGCGGATACCGCCCGCGTAGAAATACTCGAAGAACGGCAGTCCGTTGGTGCCGCCGAAGCCGTCTCCGTAGGCCGTCTCGCCGGTCAGGTGGAAGGTGAACCGCTCGGTGAGGGCCTGATACCACTCCTGACGCAGCGTGACCTTGTAGTACGAAAGGTCACCCCCCGGGATGTCGACCTCCCCGCTCACCCGCGTGATACCGCCTTCGTCCGGGAAGATCGCGCGGTTGCGGGTATCGTGCGCGTACCCGAGCGTGACGGGGACGACCGTGTACTCGTCGCCTTCGTCCTCCAGGAAGTCCTGAACGACGTTCGACGGATAGGTCCCGGTCTTGATCTTGATGCGCTCGCCGCCGACCCCGAGGTTGATGGTGTCGTGCTCCGTCAGCGGGATGCCGAAGTGGACGTTCCCGCCGTAGCGGTCGGCGGTGTAGTCGCTGATGTTCGCGTCCTCGGCGTCGACCTTGCGCTTGTAGAGGTCGAAACCACGGCTGACCCCGTCCGCCGTCCAGTACGGGTTGGTGTAGGAAAAGAGATAGGTCTGCAGGACCTTGCTGTTGTTGAAGATGAGCTGGACCCGCTTTCCGGTGCCGAGGAAGTTCTCCTGGCTGATGCTCGCATTGAAGATCAGGCCCTGGGTCTGGGCATAGCCGATGCCGGCCATCAGGTTGCCCGACGGGCGCTCCTTCACGCTGAAATTGACGTCCACCTCGTCCGTGGTCCCGGCGACGGCCGGGGTCTCCACGTCGACCTCTTCGAAGAATCCGAGGCGCTCCAGACGCTGCTGGGAGCGCTTGACCTTGCTCGTCGAGATGGGGGCGCTCTCCATCTGGCGCATCTCGCGCCGCATGACCTCGTCGGAGGTCCGGGCGTTGCCCTTGAAGGCGATGCGGCGCACGTACACGCGCTTGCCCGGATCGACGAAGAAGGTCAGGTTGACCGTCTTGGTCTTCTCCTGGATCTCCGGGATCGCGTTGATGTTCGCGAAGGCGTAGCCCTCGTCCCCGAGGCGCTCTGCGATCTTGGTGCTGGTCTCGGTCACCTGCTTGCGCGAGAACTCCGCGCCCTGCCGGATCTGCACCAGCTTCGAGAGCTCGTCCGCCGCCACCGGGAGCTCCCCTGCGAGCTTGACGTCGCCGATCCGGTATCGATCACCCTCGGAGAGGTTGACCGTCAGGAAGACGTCCTTCTTGTCCGGGGTCAGGGAGACCTGCGTCGAGTCGATGTTGAAGTTGATGAATCCGCGGTCCAGATAGAAGGAGCGCAACGCCTCGAGGTCGCCCGAGAGTTTCTGCTTCGAGTACTGGTCGTTCTTGGTGAACCAACTGGACCAGGTCGGCGTCGAGAGCTGGAAGAGATCGAGCAGCGTGTCTTCGGAGAAACTCTGGTTGCCGACGACCCGGATCTGCTTGATGCGGGCGACGTCTCCCTCCGTGATGTCGAAGTTGACGCCGACGCGGTTGCGCTCGAGGGGCGTGACCGTCGACTCCACCTTCACGGCGTAGCGGCCCTGGGAGAAGTAGAGCTCGCGCAGGTCCTGCTGCACCCGATCGAGGATCGCCTGATCGAAGATGCGACCCTCCGCGAATCCGACCTGTTTCAACGAATCCTTGAGCTTGTCGGTCTCGAGGTTCTTGTTCCCGGAGAAGGAGATCTCTCCGACCGCCGGCCGCTCGACGACGTTCACGACCAGCAGCTGGCCCTCGCGCAGGAGCGAGACGTCCTGGAAGAATCCCGTTTTGAACAGCGCCCGCACGGCCTCGGCGGAACGCGCGTCGTCGAAGGTCTCCCCGACCTTGACGGGGAGATAATTGAACACCGTGCCGGCCGAGATCCGCTGCAACCCGTCCACGCGGATGTCGCGAACCACGAAGCTCTCCGCCGCCCGAGCGGCCGGCGAGACCCACAGTGCGATGAGAAACGGGGCGAGGAAAACCCGGCCGAGCGAGGTCATATCGTGATCAGAGGTACCGCGGTCTAACCCAGCACGCGCGCCAGGTCGTTCATGAACGCCAGACCCATGAGCCCGATGAGCATGGCGAGCCCGACCCGCTGACCGATCATCTGAACCTCCTCGGACACGGGCCTACCCTTAATCAGTTCAACCAGATAATACATCAGGTGCCCCCCATCCAGTAGCGGAATCGGGAGCAGGTTCAGCACCGCCAGGCTGACGCTGACGACGCCGAGGAACTCCAGGAAGCGCGAGAGCCCGCCGCGCGCCGAGTGTCCCGCGTACTGGGCGATGCTGATGGGGCCGCTCAGGTTGTCGACCGAGACCTGCAGGGTCAGCATCTTGCCGATCATGCGCAGGGTGAGCGTCGAGACCTCCCAGGTCCTGCCGGCGGCCCGCCCGAGGGCTGCGAGGGGCCCGTACCGCTCGGTCGCGTAGTCACCGGCCTCGGCGTCCTCGTCGACCTGCACCGCGGCCCCGACCCGGCCCACCGGCCCCTGCGCTCCCTGGACCAGGTCGGGACGCACTTCGAGGGTGACGGTGGCACCCTCGCGCTCCAGTTCGAGCACGATGTCACGGCCCCCGTGGGAGCGGACGTACTCGACCCAGGTCTGCCAGTTCCCGACCGGCTGGCCGTCTGCGCTCGTGAGCCGGTCGCCGGGCCGCAGACCGGCCCGGGCGGCGGCTCCACCCGACTCGACCTTTCCGATCACCGGGGCCAGCTCCTGGCGTGCCGCCCGCACCCCCAGATGTTCCAGGACCGACCCGGCGGCGAGTTCTTCGAGCTCGGTCCCCCGGAGGTCCAGCTCCACCTCCCGCGTGCCCCCCCCGCGACCGCGGACCTCCAACAGGACGGGCGTTCCGTCGAGCGCCGCGTCGATGAGGCCTTGCAGCACCCCGTCCCAGGTGACGATCGGCTCACCGGCGACGGCCAGCACCTCGTCTCCCGCCTTGAGGCCGGCCCCCGCGGCCGGGGAGCCCACCTCCACCGACCCCACGAGAGGCCGCAGACCCGTCACGCCCACGACGAACATCAGCCAGTAGGCGAACAGGGCAAAGGCGAGGTTGGCGGCCGGTCCCGCGGCGACGACGGCGAACCGCACCCACAGGGGCTGGCGGTTGAAGGACCGCCCCCGCTCCGCCGGTGCCACGGGCCCTTCCCGCTCGTCCAGCATCTTGACGTAGCCACCAAGCGGCAAGGCTGCCACCACGTACTCGGTGCGGTCCGGCCCGTACCGGCGCATCCAGAGAGGCCGGCCGAAACCGAGGGAGAAGCGCAGCACCTTCACCCCCAGCCGCTTGGCCACCAGGAAGTGACCGGCCTCGTGCACCGTGATCAGGATGCCGAGGGCCACCAGGAACCAGACGAGGCTGGACAGCGCTTCCATGGCTCAGGCGTGCCCGGGCTCGAGCCGGCGCACGAAATCGAGCGCGACCTCGCGCGACCGCCGGTCGTCCTCGAGGATCACGTCGAGCTCCTCGGCCGGACGCGCCGGCAGGACCGACAGCGCCGCCTCGATGACGCGCGGGATGTCGGTGAAGCGCAGTCGGCGGCCGAGAAACGCCTCCACGGCGACCTCGTTGGCGGCGTTGAGGATCGCGGGGGCCGTGCCCCCCGCCTCGGCCACCTCGCGGGCGAGCCGCAGACAGGGGAAACGGTGCGGGTCGGGGGGCTCGAAATCGAGCCGCCCGATGGACACCAGGTCCAGCGTGGCGACGCCCGATCCGATGCGCTCGGGCCAGGCCAACGCGTGGGCGATGGGGGTACGCATGTCGGGATTCCCGAGTTGCCCGAGCACCGAGCCGTCCTGGTATTCGACCATCGAGTGAATGACGCTCTGGGGATGCACCAGGACCTCCACCCGGTCGGGTGTGGTGTCGAAGAGCCAGCAGGCCTCGAGCACCTCCAGGCCCTTGTTCATCATGGTGGCCGAGTCGACCGAGATCTTGCGCCCCATCACCCAGTTCGGGTGGGCGCAGGCCTCTTCCGGCGTCGCCGCATCGAGACTCGCGAGCGTGCGGGTGCGAAACGGTCCCCCCGACGCGGTCAGGAGGATACGGCGCACGCCGACGGAATCCAACCCGCGGCCATAGTCGCGCGGCATGCACTGGAAGATGGCGTTGTGCTCGCTGTCGATGGGCAGGACCTCGGCGCCGTGGCGCCGCGCGGTGTCCAGGAACAGGCGACCCGACATCACGAGCGCTTCCTTGTTGGCGAGCAGCACCCGCTTTCCCGCGCGCGCCGCGGCAAGCGTCGGGAGCAAGGCCGCGGCACCGACGATCCCGGCCATCACGCTGGAGACCTCGGGCAGCTGCGCCACGGTCTCCAGCCCCGCGACACCCGAGAGCACCCGGACCTCTGGAGCCGAGGCCTGGAGCCGCCGCGCGAGGCGCCTGGCAGCGGCCGCGTCGGCCATGACCGCGAAGGCAGGCTTCCAGCGCTCGCACTGCTCGGCGAGCCGGGCGTCGTCGGTGTTCGCCGTGAGGGCCACGACGCGGAAACGGTCCGGGTGACGGGCGAGAACGTCCAGGGTGTTCAGCCCGATGGTGCCCGTCGCGCCGAGGATGGCGACGCCCTTCACGGCAGTACCCCGGCCCACTGCCCGAGCAGCAGGAAGACCGGCGCCGCCGCGGTCAGGCTGTCGATGCGGTCGAGGACGCCGCCGTGCCCCGGCAACAGGTCGCCGCTGTCCTTGACCTGGGCCTCGCGCTTGAACAGGCTCTCGCTCAGGTCACCGAGCACCGACGCGGCCACGGTACCCACCGCCACGAGCAGCAGGGCGGGCCACCGGGTGGGCGGCAACCCCGCCACGAGTGCGGCCACGAGGGTCCACGCCAGCGCAGCCAACGTGCCGCCGGCGACCCCTTCCCAGCTCTTCCCGGGGCTCACCCGCACGGCCAGGCGACGGCGGCCCCAGCGCCGGCCCGCGAAATAGGCGCCGATGTCCGCGAGCCACACCAGGGCGGCCAGGAAGAACACCCACGCCGACCCCCAATCCCCATGCGCGTGCAACGCCACCAGGGCCGCCCAGGCCGGCACGAGCGTCAGGTGCCCGGCCAGCGCGCGCCGCAGCCCCGCCGGGGTCGGCAGCCCCCTGCCGGACCGCTCGTAGCGCAGCACCAGCCCCAGGGCGGCGAGCCACCAGAGGGCCCCGGCGACCAGCACGAGGGCGAGCCCACCCCGGTGCACCAGGACTGCCGCCGCCGCGAGGACCACGGCGAGCACGAGCAGGAAGACCCGCCGGTGGGCTGCGTCGGTCCAGCCGGCGAGCCGCGACCACTCCCACCCGCCCGCGAGGACGACGCCCGCGGTGACGACGCCGAATGCGGGGGTCGGGAGCCAGAAGATGGCCGCGAGCGCACCGAGCCCCAGGACCACGGCGGTGAGGACACGCTGTCTCAGACCACTCACCGTACCTCCGGAGTCAGAACCATCGCCCGGGGCACCCCAGCCAGGGGTGCTTCGGGGCGGGGTGGGAAAAGCCATGGAGCACGGGGGAACCGGCCGTCAGCCGTGCTCGCCTTCGCCCTGCTCGACCTGTTGCCCGGTCTTCCCGAACCGTCTCTGGCGGGCCGCGTAAGAGGCGAGGGCCTGGTCGAGTGCCTCGGCGTCGAAGTCGGGCCAGAGCGTGTCCGTGAAATAGAGCTCCGTGTAGGCGAGGTCCCAGAGCAGGAAGTTGCTGACCCGCCGCTCCCCCCCGGTCCGGATGAAGAGGTCCGGCTCCGGCACGCCGTGCAGGCACAGGTGGGAGGCGAAGACCTCGAGGTCGACCTGCCCGGGTGCGAGGGTGCCGGATTGGACCGCCTCGGCCACCCGGCGCGCGGCCTGGACCACGTCCCAGCGTCCCCCGTAATTGGCCGCGATGATCAGCTGCAGCCCGTCGTTCGCGCGGGTCAGGCGTTCCGCCTCCTCGATGCGCTGCTGGAGCCTGGCGTTGAACGCGGTGCGGTCACCGACGACCCGCACCCGGACGTTGTTCTCGTGGAGCTCCTGCACCCGCTGCTCGAGCGCGGTCAGGAACAGCCCCATCAACAGGCCAACCTCCTCTTCGGGCCGGCGCCAGTTCTCGCTGCTGAAGGCAAAGACGGTGAGGACCTTCACGCCGCGCCGGCCTGCGCTCTCGACCGCGACCCTCAGGGCGTCCACCCCGGCCTTGTGGCCGGCGAACCGGGGAAGGTGACGGCGCTCGGCCCAGCGGCCGTTGCCGTCCATGATGATGGCTACGTGCCTGGGAACCCGCCTCTCGCGCCGGGCGGTCTGTTCGCCGACTGGCATGCCGGGACCGGACCTCAGATTTCCATCAGGTCCGCTTCCTTCGCCTGCAGGACCTTGTCGACCTCCACGATGAAACGGTCGGTCAGCTTCTGGACCTCCTCCTCGGCCCGCCGCTCCTGGTCCTCGGAGACCAGCTTCTCCTTGACCAGCTCCTTCAGTGCGTGGTTTGCCTCCCGGCGGACGTTGCGCACCGCGACCCGAGCCGCCTCGGCCTCGTGGCGGACGACCTTGATCAGGTCCCGGCGACGCTCCTCGGTCAGGGCCGGCAACGGAACGCGGATGAGTGTCCCCGCGGTGACCGGGTTCAGTCCCAGGTCCGAGTCCCGGATGGCCTTCTCGACCGCGCTGACCATCCCCTTGTCGTACGGTGCGACCCCCAGGGTCCGGGCATCCTGCACCGACACGTTCGCCACCTGGTTGAGGGGCATGTCGGATCCGTAGTAGGAGACCCGGACGTGGTCCAGCAGGCTCGGGTGTGCCCGCCCCGTGCGGACCTTGCTCAGTTCCTGGCGCAGGGCGTCGATGCTCCGGGCCATCCGGGTCTTGGCGTCAGTGGTGACGTCGTTGATCGTCATGGACTTGTCTCCACGTACTCAGGCGCCGGGGCGTGTCGCGCTCACCAGGGTCCCGACCGGCTCCCCGGAGACGACCCGCATCAGCACACCGGGCTGGTTCATGTCCACCACCCGCAGCGGCAGGCCGTGGTCACGGCAGAGCACGACCGCGGTGGCGTCCATCACCCTGAGCTTGCGCTCGATCACCTCGTCGTATCCCAGCCAATCGTAGCGCTGCGCCGAGGGATTGCGAACCGGGTCGTCGGAGAACACGCCGTCGACCTTGGTCGCCTTGACCATGAGGTCCGCGTTCACCTCGACCGCACGCAGGGCGGCCGCGGAATCGGTGGTGAAGAACGGGTTGCCGGTCCCCGCGGCGAAGACCACGACCCGCCCCTTTTCCAGGTGGCGTACCGCCCGGCGCCGGATGTAGTCCTCGCAGACCTCCTGGATCCGGATGGCGGACATCACGCGCACGAACAGGCCGGCACGCTCGAGTGCGTCCTGCAGGGCGAGGGCGTTGATGACCGTGGCCAGCATGCCCATGTGGTCGCTCGTGACCCGGTCGAGCCCCGAGGCCGCCAGCGTCGCGCCCCGAAAGATGTTGCCCCCGCCGATCACCAGGGCCACTTCCACGCCCGCCGCCCGCACCTCCCCTACTGCGCTGGCGACGCGGGCGAGGACGAGCGGGTCGATCCCCCACTCCCCCTCACCCATCAGCGCCTCGCCGCTCAGCTTGACCAGAATCCGGCGATAGGCCGTGGAAGCCGCCCCCTGCCCCATTTTCCCTTCCATCACGCTCCGTCCTCGCAGGGGCCGGGCCGCGTCAGCGACCCGCCTGGGCCATCACCTCTTCCGCGAAGTTGCCCGACTTCTTCTCCAGGCCCTCCCCGACGGCAAAACGCTCGAAGGCGATCACCCGCGCCTTGTGCTTGGCCAGGAGCTGGGCGACGGTCGTCTCGGGGTCCTTCACGAAGGGCTGACCGAGGAGCGTCACCTCCTGCATGAACTTCTTGACCCGCCCCTCGACCATCTTCTGGACGATGTCCGCGGGCTTCCCGCTTTCCTGGGCCTGGGCGAGGTAGATCTCCCGCTCCTTGGCGAGCAGCTCGGCCGGCAGCCCCGCGCCGTCGATCGCCACCGGGCGGCTGGCCGCCACGTGCATGGCGATGTCCTTCGCGAGCGCGGCGTCACCGCCCTCCAGGTGCACGACCACCCCGATCCGGGTTCCGTGCCGGTAGACGCCGAGCACCCCCGCCCCCCGCTCACGCCGGTAGACGCGGCGCACGTTCATGTTCTCGCCGATCTTGGCGATGAGCTCGCGCCGGCGTTCCGCCACGGTCAGCCCGTTGCGCCCCGGCAACGCCACCGCGCCCAGGGCGTCCACGTCCGTCGGCGCGGCCGCAAGCGCCGCGGCGGCCACCTCCTGGGCAAACGTCTGGAACTCGTCGCCCTTGGCGACGAAGTCGGTCTCGCTGTTGACCTCGGCCATCGCCACGGCAGCACCGTCCGGCGACGTCTCGAGGGTCACCACGCCCTCGGCCGCGACACGGCCGGCGCGCTTGTCCGCCTTGGCCGCGCCGGACTTGCGCATCAACTCCACGGCGACCTCGATGTCGCCCCCCGCCTCCACCAGCGCCTTCTTGCAATCCATCATGCCGGCGCCGGTCCGCTCGCGCAGCTCGCGCACGAGTGCTGCGTTGATTTCCATAGGAATAGGCCTCGCTATCCGCGCGGGAGGGAACCCTCCCGCGGACGTGGAATCCGACCCGGCAGGCCCCTCGGGGCCCCGGGCCTCCGTCAACCCTCTGCGCCGGCTTCCGCGGCCAGGTCTTCGGCAGTCGAATCCAACTCCGCCGCGTCTCCTGCCGCGCCACGCCCGCGCGGGCGCGCCGCCGGGCGGCGCCGGGCCGGCCGCCGTGCGGAGGCGTCGTCCGCCTCCTCGGGCTTGCCCGTCAGAACGGCCTGGGCCCGCTCGCGCCCGTCGATGATGGCGTCGGCGACGCCGCCCACGTAGAGCTGGATCGAGCGAATGGCGTCGTCATTGCCGGGGATGACGTAGTCCACGCCGTCCGGGCTGTTGTTGGTGTCCACCACCCCCACCACAGGGATCCCGAGCTTGGCGGCCTCGCTGATGGCAATCTTCTCGAAGCCCACGTCGATCACGAAGAGCGCGTCGGGGAGCCCGCCCATATCCTTGATTCCGCCGAGGCTGGCCTCGAGCTTTTCCAGCTCGCGCCGCAGCAGCAGGCCTTCCTTCTTGTTCACGCGGTCCACGCTGCCGTCTTCCATCATCGCCGCCAGCTCCTTCAGCCGGGCAATGGACTGCTTGACGGTCTTGAAGTTGGTGAGCATGCCGCCGAGCCAGCGCCGGTTCACGTAGGGCATGCCGCAGCGCTGCGCCGCCTCGCGCACCGCGTCCTGGGCAGAGCGCTTGGTGCCGACGAACAGGACCGTGCCGTTGTTCGCAGCCATGCGGCCGCAGAAGTTCACGGCATCGAGGTACAGGGGAAGGGACTTCTCGAGATTGATGATGTGGATCCGGTTGCGGTCGCCGAAGATGAAGGGCGCCATCTTGGGATTCCAGAACCGGGTCTGGTGGCCGAAGTGCACGCCGGCCTCCAGCATGTCACGCATCGTCACTGCTGCCATCGGATTCGTCCTCGCGGGTCGGGTTGAGCCTCCACGCGCCCCGCGCGCCAACCCCGGGCTTCGAGCCGCGGGGCACCCCGGCGCGTGTGACGGCACGTGTGAGTCGCTTGCGGCCCGCCGCTCGATGCCGAGCCCGGGCCTCGGTTTGCCTTTACGGGGCGCCGGTTTATACCATAGCGCCCCCTGTACCGACAATCGGCCTGCCGCACCGGCCCGAGACCCCAGACCCATGGCCGTCACGATCAAGACCCCCGAGGAGATCCAGAAGATGCGCGTCGCCGGGCACCTCGCCGCCGAGGTGCTCGAGGTCGTGGCACCCCACGTCCAGGCGGGCGTCACCACGGAGGAGCTCGACCGGGTCTGCCACGACCACATCGTGAGGGTGCAGGGCGCCGTGCCGGCGCCGCTCAACTACCACGGGTTCCCGAAGTCCATCTGCACCTCGGTGAACCAGCAGGTCTGTCACGGCATCCCCGGTGATCGCGTGCTGCGCGGTGGGGACATCGTCAACATCGACGTGACCGTCATCAAGGACGGCTACTACGGGGACACGAGCCAGATGTTCCTCATCGGCGAGGTCTCCGTTCAGGCCCGCAGGGTCTCCCAGGTGAGCCGGGAGTGCCTGCTCCTCGGCCTCGCCGAGGTCCGTGCCGGCGCCTCCCTGCGCACCATCGGACGGGTGATCCAGCGCCACGCGGAGGCGAACGGCTGCAGCGTCGTGCGCGAGTACTGCGGGCACGGGATCGGGCGGGAGTTCCACGAGGACCCGCAGGTGCTGCACTACGACGACCCGAAGACCTCCCTCGTCCTGCAGCCCGGCATGACGTTCACGATCGAGCCCATGCTGAACGCGGGCAAACGCCAGGTGAAGGTGCTGCCCGACGGTTGGACCGTCGTCACCAAGGACCACAGCCTCTCGGCCCAGTGGGAGCACACGGTGCTGGTCACCCCCGAGGGCTGCGAGGTACTCACGCTGCGCTCGGACGAGAGCCTGTGAGCGAGGCCGGGCCCGCCCCCGACGACGACACCCCCATCGGCGCCCCCCTCCTCGACGTGCAGGCGCTCGCGTCGGCGCTGCCGGAGGGCGGCCTCGCCGCCGGCCTGCGCGAGGCCCTGAGGGGCGCACGCCGGGAGATCCAACTCCACTACCAGGCCGGGCTCGCGGTGGGCGAGCTGCTGCACCAGACCTCGGACCTTACGGACCAGGTCCTGACGGGCCTCTGGGGCCACGTCCTGGGTCCCCACGCCGCGTCGGCGGCGCTGGTGGCCGTGGGGGGCTACGGGCGGCGCGAGCTCTTCCCGTCCTCCGACATCGACGTCATGGTCGTCATCGAGCCCGAGTGCCAGGAGCGCTGCGCGCGCGAGGTCGAGCGCTACCTCACCCTGCTCTGGGACGTCGGGCTGGAGGTGGGGCACAGCGTGCGCACCGTGGAGGACTGCGCGCGGGAGGCCCGCGCCGACCTCACGGTGGTCACGAACCTGATGGAGTCGCGCCACCTCGCCGGCTCGCCGGGGCTCTTCGAAGGGATGCGCGAGGCGACGGGTCGCGAGCGCATCTGGCCGAGCGCCGAGTTCTTCGCCGCGAAGCTCGCCGAGCAGCAGGCACGCCACGCCAGGCTCGACGACGCCGTCTACAACCTGGAACCGAACGTGAAGGAGGGTCTCGGGGGCCTGCGGGACGTCCAGCTCATCGGCTGGGTCCTGAAACGGCACTTCGGCGCGGACGACCTCGGCGATTTGGTCCGGACCGGGTTCCTTCACCGCAACGAGTACGCGACGCTCATCGAGGCGCGCGACTTCCTGTGGCGCGTGCGGTTCGGCCTGCACGACCTGACCGGCCGGCGCGAGGACCGCCTGCTGTTCGACCATCAGCGGGCCCTCGCACAGTCCTTCGGCTACCGCGACGACGGCCACCAGCTCGGCGTCGAGCGCTTCATGAAGGACTACTACCGGGCGATCGGCGAGATCGACCGCCTCGCGGAGCTGCTGCTGCAGCTCTTCCGGGAGGCCATCCTGACCGCCGACGAGCCGGGCGGGACCACGCCGATCAACTCCCGTTTCCGTGCTCGGGACGGCTACGTGGAGGCCACCGCCGCGCGCGTCTTCGAGCGCTACCCCTTCGCGCTGCTGGAGGTGTTCCTGATCCTGCAGCAGAACCCGGGCCTGCGGGGGGTGCGCGCATCGACCATCCGTCTCATCCGCGACCACCGCCACCTCATCAACGACGCCTTCCGCGCCGACATCCGCAATCGCAGCCTGTTCCTCGAGGTCCTGCGCCAGCCACGGGGCGTGACCCACGCCCTGCGCGCCATGCACCGCTACGGGGTGCTCGCAGGCTACGTCCCCGCGTTCGGGGCCATCGTGGGCCAGATGCAGTACGACCTCTTCCACGTCTACACCGTCGACGAGCACACCCTCGCGGTGGTGCGCAACCTCCGCCGCCTCGCTTCCGGCGGGGGAGCCGAGGAGACACCCCGGGCGGTGGAGGCGATGAACGCCCTGCCGAAGCCGGAGCTGGCCTACCTCGCCGCGCTGTTCCACGACATCGCCAAGGGGCGCGGGGGGGACCACTCCGAGCTCGGCGCGGCGGACGCGCTGCAGTTCTGCCTGCGCCACGACCTGAGCGCCCACGACGCCCGCCTGGTGGCCTGGCTGGTGCGTCACCACCTGACGATGTCGAGCACGGCCCGGCGCGAGGACATCACGGACCCGGTCGTCGTGGACCGTTTCGCGCGAATCGTGGGCAACGAGGTCCACCTGAACTACCTGTACGTGCTCACGGTCGCGGACATCCGCGGCACCAGCCCCAGGGTCTGGAACGGCTGGAAGGCGGCGCTGCTCCTCGAGCTCTACGAGGCCACGCTGCGCGCCCTGCGCCGTGGGCTCGAGAACCCGGTGGACAAGGCCGAGCTCGTCGCCGAGGCGAGGGACGAGGCCTGGGGACGGCTGACCGAGCTCCGGCGCACCGACGTGCGCGTCGCGCGGTTCTGGGACGGGCTGCCGGAGGACTACTTCCTGCGCCACTCGCCGGAGGAGATCGCGCGCCACGCGCGAGCGGTGATCTACAACTCGCCGGAGGACTTTCCCCTGGTGGAGGTGAGCCCCCGGAGCCGGCGCGGCGGCACCGAGGTCTTCGTCCTCACCCGCGATCGGGACTATCTCTTCGCGACCGCGACCACGGTGTTGGACCGGCTCGGCCTCGACGTGCAGGACGCCCGGATCGTCACCTCCCGCGACGGCACGGTGCTGGACACGTTCATCGTGCTCGACGAGAACGGCGGGCCCCTCACGGACCCGGAGCGCCTGCGCGAGGTCTCGGACACCCTGCGCCGGGAGCTCGCCGCCATCTCCGGCCCACCGGCGCCGGTGAGCCGCAGGGCGCACCGGCGCCTGCGGCACTTCGCAGTGTCCACCGAGGTGCGGTACCGGGACGACGTGGCCGGGCGCACGGTCGTCGAGGTGACGGCCACCGACCGGCCGGGCGTACTGGCGCGGATCGCCGTCGCCCTGAGCGAAGGCGGCGTGAGCCTGCACAGCGCCCGCATCGCGACCTTCGGGGAACGGGTCGAGGACCTCTTCTACGTCACGGATCGCAGCGGCGAGCCCCTCGCGGCGCCCGCGTGCGCGCGCCTGAGGGAACACGTGCTGAGGGCGCTGGCGGACTGAGCCCCGAGCGCCGGGCCGAGGCGGCGGCCCGGTTGCGCCCGGGCCGCGGCGGCCTCCCCGGTCAACCGGGCGTATTGCTCTCCACCCAGCGGTCGCCCCCCGGGGTCACCTCTTTTTTCCAGAGGGGCGCCCGATGCTTCAGCTCCTCGATGAGGTAGCGGCAGGCATCCAGGGCAGGCCCCCGGTGGGCGGACCGCGCGGCCACGAGGACGATGGGGTCGCCGGGCAGCAGCTGCCCCACCCGGTGCACGACCAGGACGTCGAGAAGTGCCCAGCGCTCCGTGGCCTCCCCCGCGATGCGCTCGAGGTAACGCTCGGTCATCCCCGGGTAGTGCTCGAGCGTCATCTCCCGCACGGCATGGGGGCCGTTGAAATCGCGGGTCGTGCCCACGAACACCGCCGTGGCGCCGGCATCCGCCGCGCCGGAGTCCCCCGCCCCGGAGTCCCCCACCGGCGAGGTCCAGGCCGCGAGCTCGGACCAGGGGTCGAAGGGCGTCGTTCGAATCTCCACCCGCATGGGCTCAGCCCCCCGTGACGGGTGGGAAGAAGGCCACCTCGTCACCGTCGCGCACCGGGTGCGAGGGGTCGACGTACTCCAGGTTGACCGCCACCAGCGTGTGGGGCGGCAGGGGCACGCCGCCCCCCACCTGCTCCCAGACCTCCCGCACCGTGCCCGCGGCGCCCGGTCCCAGGGAGTCCCCGGCCCTTCCCATCCGTTCCTTCAGGCTGGCAAAGTACCGTACCGTGATTGCCACCCTCACCTCCTTCCGCCCCACCGAGGGCTGCCCCCCGGGGTGTCCAGTATGCCCCCGCACCGCAAGGCACAGTGTATGCGCGAGCTGACCCACTTCAACGACGCGGGCGAGGCCCACATGGTCGACGTCGGCCCCAAGCCTGCAACCCACCGAGTCGCCGTCGCCGAGGGCACCATCCGGATGGCTCCCGCCACCCTGCGCCTCATCGTCGAGGGCGGCCACAAGAAGGGCGACGTGCTCGGCGTGGCCCGGGTCGCCGGGATCATGGCCTCGAAGCGGACCGCCGACCTCGTCCCGCTCTGCCACCCCATCGCCCTCACCCGGGTCGAGCTCGATCTCGAGCCCCACGACGACCCGCCATCGGTCCACTGCCGCGCGCGGGCCGAGACGGTAGGGCCCACCGGCGTGGAGATGGAGGCCCTCACCGCGGTGCAGGTCGCGTTGCTCACCGTGTACGACATGTGCAAGGCCGTCGACCGGGGGATGACCCTTACCGACATCCGGCTCCTGGAAAAATCCGGGGGCAAGTCAGGCACCTGGCGGCGCCCACCGGCCGAGACCCCCTGACCGCTCCGGGGAGAGGCCGCTCCCCTCGCGCTCCCCTCGCGCTCACTCGCAGACCACGGGGACCCGGTCGGTGAGCGCGATGCCCGCGAGGCTCACGCGGGCGCGGTAGGCCAGGACCTCCACTCCCGCGGCCACGGCCTCCCGAAGCGTGCGGCCGTAGACCGGGTCGATGGCGTCCGCAGGGCGGACCTCCTCCACGTCGCCGCGCTGCACGCAGAACAGAAGGGCCGCCCGCTCACCCCCCGCCACCACCGCCATCAGCTCCCGGAGGTGCTTGCTCGCCCGACGGCTCACCGCGTCGGGAAAGAGCGCAACTCCCCCCTGAACGGCGGCCGTGACATTCTTTACCTCGAGGAAGCAGCGCGCCCCACCCTCCGGGCGGGACAGCAGCAGGTCCACCCGGCTTCCCTCACTGCCGAAACGGACCTCCCCGCGCACCTCCCCGTAGCCCCCGAGTTCCGGGACCACACCCGCCCCGATGGCCTCGCGCACCAGCCGGTTGGCGAAGAGCGTGTTGACACCGACGAGGGCGCCACCCCCCACCTCCACGAGGTCCCAGCGCAGGTCCAGCTTGCGGCCCACCCCGGACACGTCGCTCAGCCACACCCGGAGCCCCGGGTCCGCGCAACCCATGAGCGAGCCCGTGTTCGGGCAGTGGGCGGTCACCCGCCGGCCGTCCGGCAGGTCGACGTCCACGAAGAACCGCTGGTAGCGCCGCGCCAGGCGGCCCTCGGTCAGCGCCGAGGAGAATCGCATGGGCCTCAGCCTCCGGGGGCAACACCCCCGCGGTCCGCACCCTTTCCGGAGCCGGGCGACCCGCGGCCACAGGCCCCGGATCTCTCCCCCGGCGCCCCCTTTCCCCTCCCCGGCCGACGACCCGGGCCACCCCTGGGGTATACTGGTCCCGCGTCCTTGCAGTACCAGACCGTGCCGGAAACCTCCCCACGCCCCGAGCGGGTGCCGGGGCGGTTCTCCCAGAAACCCACGCCCACCGCAGCCGCCGATGCCCTGGCGCCGGCCACAGGAGCACAACGATGAGCCACGCCGCCGAACCCCGTCCGATCGAGCAGCGCATCCGCAGCCTGGAGCACCACCTGGAGCGGGAGAACCCGGTCCTCCTCGAGTCGGTGCACAGCTTCCGCGAGCTGGACGCCGTAGCCTACCGCCTCGGACTGCTCGATCGCGATGAGTCCTACGCCACGCGGGTCTCCTGGTGGCCGCTCATCTCCGTCCTGGGCACCTTTTCCTCGGGCAAGTCGACCTTCATCAACAACTACCTCGGGGCCCGGCTGCAGTCCACGGGGAACCAGGCGGTGGACGACAAGTTCACCGTGATCACCTACAGCAACGACGGCACGAGCCGCGTCCTGCCCGGGCTTTCGCTCGACGCCGACCCGCGCTTCCCCTTCTACCAGGTGAGCGCCGACATCGAGGCCGTCGCGACCGGAGAGGGCCGGCGGGTCGACGCCTACCTCCAGCTGAAGACCTGCCCCAGCGAGAAACTGAAGGGCAAGATCCTGATCGACTCCCCGGGATTCGACGCCGATGCCCAGCGCACGTCGACGCTGCGGATCACCGACCACATCATGGACCTCTCGGACCTGGTGCTGGTCTTCTTCGACGCCCGGCACCCCGAGCCCGGGGCGATGCAGGACACCCTCGAGCACCTGGTCACCAACACCTTCCACCGGCCGGATTCCAACAAGTTCCTCTACGTCCTGAACCAGATCGACACCGCGGCGCGCGAGGACAATCCCGAGGAGGTGTTTGCGGCCTGGCAGCGGGCCCTCGGCCAGCGCGGCCTCACCGCCGGCCGCTTCTACCGGATCTACAGCCCCGAGGCCGCCGTGCCCATCGAGGACCCGGTCAGGCGCCAGCGCTTCGAGGCCAAGCGCGACCAGGACCTGGCCGAGATCCACGGCCGCATGCGCCAGGTCGAGGTGGAGCGCGCCTACCGGCTCGTGGGCGTGCTGGAGAAGACCGCGAAGAACATCGAGGGCGACTGGGTGCCTCGCTTGCGCCAGGCCAAGGAGACCTGGAAGCGCCGGGTGCTCTGGACCGACGCCGCCATTGCCGGTGTCCTCCTGGTCCTGGGCCTGGCCCTCGGCCTGTACACGGGTTTCTGGCAGAACGTCTCGCTCGATGCGTGGCGCAGCGGCGAGGTACCTCTCGCCCGGACCCTCGGGACCGCGCTCGGGGTGCTGGCCGCGCTTGCCCTGGCGCTGTACGCCCACTTCACCGCCCGGCGCGTGCACGCCCGGCGCATCGGCCAACGGCTCGGCGCCGACATCCCGCACCTGCTCACCCGGGAGTCCCTGCGCAAAGCGTTCGCGCGCAACACCGCCCCCTGGCGCTCGATCTTCTTCACCCGTCCGGCGGGCTGGGGCAAGCGCGCCCGCCGGAGACTCGCCACGGTTCTCGCCGAGGCGGACCGCTACGTGCAGAGCTTGAACGACCGCTTCACCAATCCGTCCGGGGTGAAGGCACCCGGGGCGACGGCGGCCCCGGGGCCCGCCGCAGCCCCCGGACCGGCAGCGGCAGCGGAATCGCCAGCGGCCGGGGCCGGGGCAGTCTAGCTCCTCTCAACCAGGGCGGGAGGACATTGCGGCGCCGTCCGGCGGGTCACCTGCCGGGGCGGCACCGGTGCGGGCGAGCCCGCGACCCGGGAGCCCGGTCAGCACCCGGCGACGGACACCGCCCAGTCCAGGATGGCGGCGACCCGCGGGACCACCAGGTCGCGCGCGGCGGCCCGGGTCACCCACCGGAACTCCTCGTGCTCGGCACGGCCGAGTGCGGGGTTCACCGGGAGCGTCACGTGGTGCTCTGCGGTCTCCGCCACGTAGTAACGGGCCACCTTGCCGCGCCCATACGGTGGGGTGTCCCGGTAGTCGAACCCCCAGCGGAAATCCAGGTCCGTGATGCCCGTCTCCTCCCTCACCTCGCGACGGGCGGCGTCGATGGGCTCCTCGCCCGGCTCCACCTGACCCTTCGGGAAGTCCCAGTAGCGGAAGGAACGCAGGAGGAGGAAGCGGCAGGTCTCCCCCTGCCGGCGCAGGACGACCACCCCGGCGGAAAAGCGGGAAACACCTTCAGCCATCCTCGCGCCCTCCGTCACCCACCCTGGACCATACTAATTCATCTGAGATGCATTCCAGAACCAGTTGACTTGAAAGGTTCTCTGGAGTTGAAAAGGCGTCGAGCACGTGTCAAGTTTTCCGATGAGCGCCCGGAAATGCCCCGATCTCCGTGAGGGCCTTCACAGATTGGACCGGTCAGGGCGCACGCGCTGTCGAGACAGTTGACGGGCGAGCCGACACAGCGTAGGGAGGAACGGCTCATCCCCTTGTGATTGCGGCCTCTCGGCACCCCGTGCACGGTTGTTGCATCGGGAGAGTCGGCATCCATTCGAGCGCACCGACATGAGACGCTGGAGCATCTGGGCAAGTTACCGCGACGTGGAAGGCCGGGGCCTGGCGGAGACCTATCACGCGCTACTCGAGGCGCCGAGCCGCGAGGAGGCGTTGAAGCTGGCGGTCACTGCGCAACGCCTGCCCGTCGGGTTCACCTGCGACGACGACGTTCCGGAGCCGGAGTGGCACACGCCGGGCCGGCACGTACTGCTGGAGGCCCGGGAGTCGTTCCAGACCTGGGCCGACCAGGACGGCCACGCCTGGGAGATCGGCTTCGAGTGGGTCGAGGAGCTTGCCGAGCCTGCCGCTTGAGGGAGCAGACCCTGGCCCGCGTTGCACCCACCGCGCTCCGGCACCTAGAATCCGCCGCGACGCCGGTTTAGCTCAGCTGGTAGAGCAGCCGCCTTGTAAGCGGCAGGCCGGGGGTTCGACTCCCTCAACCGGCACCATTCACCGCGCCTGCGGACGGCCGGACCCCGTCACGAGCCGACGTGCACCTCGATGGTTGAATGCACGATCTCCTGGTGCAGGGAGAGCCACTCCCGCACGCGAGCCGGCGTCACGCTCGCATCGTACGTCACGACGCTGAGTGCGCAGGAGTAGGCGTTCTTGCCAACGCGCCAGACGTGCAGGTCGGCGATCCGGGTCCCCCCTCGGTCGGAGCCCGTCTCTAGCGTTTTACGGATCTCGTCCACCACCGTGTGGTCCATCTCCCGGTCGAGGAGCACCTTTCCAGTTTCCGTCAGCAGGTTACGTGCCCAGAGGGCGACCAGGGCGGCTCCGACGAGCCCCATCAGGGGGTCGAGCCACGACCATCCGTACAGCCAACCGCCACCCAGGGCAACCATCGCCAGCACGGAGGTCACCGCGTCCGCGAGGACGTGCAGGTAGGCCGACCGAAGGTTCAGGTCGTGATGATGATGGGGCCCGTGGTCCTGGTGCTCCGGCCCGTCGTGGTGGTCGTGAGCGTCGCCCAGGATCACTGCCGAGACGAGATTGACCGCAAGGCCCAACGCCGCGATGGCCATCGCCTCGGGATAGTGGATGACCTGCGGCACCACCAGGCGCTCCACGGAGCCAAGGACCATGAGGGCGGCGACGACGAGCAGGAACACGGCGCTCGCGAAACCGCCGAGGATCTCGATCTTCCAGGTCCCGAAGGCAAAGCGCGGGTCACCCGCGTAGCGCCGGGCTGCCGCGTAGGCAAAGGCGCTCACGCCAATGGCAACGGCGTGCGAGCTCATGTGCCATCCATCGGCCAGGAGCGCCATGGAGTTGTAGGCCCAGCCGGCCACGATCTCGACGACCATGGTGGCCGCGGTGATCCACGTGACGACCCGCGTACCCCGCTCCCCGGCCCGGTTGCCGGAGTCGAACACGTGCTCGTGAGTCCACCCGGAGATGTCACGCACGGGCACGGCTCACCCTCCTGCGTTGCTGAAAGGTCATCCGTATACGGGCGCGGTTCTGCTCCAGTTCTCGAGCCCCCTACGCGCCCTCGGACTCCCCACCCTCGTCCTCGGCCGCGTCGCTGCCGGACTCGTGGTCTGCGGATGGGGCACCCGCCGGCTCGCCCGGAGTCTCGCGGCGCCTCGCCTCCGTTTTCGCCTGTTGTTTGGCCTGGCGTTTGGCGGCCTTGGCCTTGGTGCGCTGGTTGCGCTCGAATGCGTAGTTGGGCTTGCGGGTTGCCATGGGCGGCTCTCCTCTAGGGTAGGAAATGGCTTGGTGAGGCGAAACGGGTCAGGCAGGGCTGGGGCCTGCAGACTGCGGGCGGGCCCCACCGCGTGGGCAGGGCCCGCCCGACCCTCGTGCTGACCTTCTCAGCGCAGATGGTCGCGCCAGCCGGGCTCTTCCATCATGGGACGGAAGAACTTGATGTAGGGGCCCTTGATGAGGTGCGCCATGACGCCATCGTCGTGGATCTTCCGGATCCGGTGGTTGACCAGGACCTTGGCGAAACCGAGCTTGGCCAGCTCGGGCGAATCCCACTCCGTGTGCACCAGGTAGTCCGGCGGGGTGGGCCGGGCGTCGGGAGTGGCAAAGGCCGGCCTGGGGTTGTCCGGCGGGTTGGCGCCCAGCGTCATCAGGGCCTGGGCCATGGACTCGGGGTCCAGCATCAGGCTGCCGAGGGCGCAGACCCCCATCTGCTTGAGCACCATGTAGCCCAGGAACCCCGTGGAATCCGAGAGGGCCTCCAGGGTGTCCACCACCCCTTTCTCGAAGGCGGCCTCCGCCCCGGGCTTGACCGTGTGGGGAGCCAGCGTGACGCAGCGACCCGGGGTGGCGAAGCGCACGAAATCCTTGCCCTGCTGGAGGTCCTGGGCGAGCTTCGTGATCTCGCCCATGGAGCGGACCTGGGGGATCTTCGCCTTGACGACCCGGTAGACCGGCTCCCACGGTCCCTCGACCACGGTGGGCAGGCACGCCGTGCAGAGCTCGAAGACCCGCTTGAACTGCCGGCTGTGGAAGTCATCGTGGTCCTGCCACGTCTTCCACATGGTGTACTGGTAGTTCCCGATGGGGTTGAGCTCCTTGTCCATGTCCACCCTGGCCCCGCCGTAGCGGCCCGCAATGGACATGGCACCGGTCTGCACGTTGGCCTGGAAGCCCAGGAAACCGGGGTGGGATGCCGTGGTGATGCACACCTTCGGCCCGACCTCGCGCATCAGTCGGAAGCTCTCTTCGTTGTTGAGTACCCGAGAGATATTCAGGGCGAGATAGATGGGGCTGTCGGGCTCGTCCAGCGCCTGCGGGGCCGCCACAGTCCGCCCGCTCACACCCATCATCGTCGCACCTCCAGCCGCCATGGCGGTCATCTTGAGGAATTTCCTGCGCTCCAGATCGCTGCTCTTGTGTGCCATCAGCTGCTCCCTCATTTGGGGTCGACTCACACCGCCGGCCCCGCGGAGACCGGCACCACCCTGCTCGCGGTTGCGGCGGGTCGCGGCGAACTGCCCCGCCGGGGGATGCCCCGTACACCGCGCGGGTCGCTCGAAGACTCTCGGGGCCAAGGCTATAGGGACACCCGCCGGCAGGCAACCGCGAGACTCCGCGCCCGTCTCCGGGGCTAGACTTCAAGAAATCGGTCAGGACCGTTTCCCGAGGGACCCGAGAGTGACGGCCCCCGCGGGAACGCCCTCGAGGAAGGCCGGAGAGAGCCCATGACCCATTCCTCCCGCGAGGGGCAGTCTGCCGGCCCCTCACCCGCCCCCTCACCCGGCCCCACCGGCGTCCGCCACCGGCACGGGTCTCGCTGGCTCGCAAGGCTGTTCCCCTTTCTCGCCTGGCGTGAGCGGGTCGACGCCCGGTCCCTGCGCTCTGACCTGGCAGCCGGTCTCACCGGCGCCGTCGTCGTGCTCCCCCAGGGGGTCGCCCTCGCCACCGTGGCCGGCATGCCCCCGGAGTACGGGCTGTACGCCGGGATGGTGCCGGCCATCGTGGCTGCGCTCTGGGGCTCCTCCTGGCACCTGGTGTCCGGGCCGACCACGACCGCCTCCATCGTCCTCTTCTCCAGCCTGAGCGGCCTGGCTGAGCCGGGCAGCGCCGACTATGTCCGCCTCGCGCTGACGCTGACCCTCCTGGTGGGGGCGATCGAGCTGGCCATGGGCCTCGCCCGGCTGGGGGCGCTCGCCAACTTCATTTCGCACTCCGTGGTCCTGGGCTTCACCGCGGGCGCGGCGATACTCATCGCCGCCCAGCAGGCGGGTTCCTTTTTCGGGGTCGACGTGCCCCGGGGCCTGCCGGTCCATGAAGTGGTGCAGACGCTCCTGGCGCGGGCGCGGGAGGCGAATCCCTTCGCGACCGCAGTCGCCGTCCTGACCCTCGTGAGCGGCCTCCTCGCGCGCCGCCGCTGGCCACGGGCTCCCTATCTCCTGGTCGCCATGCTGGCGGGAAGCCTCTGGGCCCTCTTGCTGAACGCCGTCTTCGGCCCGGAGCGCACGGGCATCGGGACCCTCGGCGCCCTGCCGGGCGGCCTGCCGCCGCTCTCGCTGCCGGACCTCTCCCTCGAGACCATCCGGGCGCTCGCGCCCGCCGCGCTCGCGACCACCCTGCTCGCCCTCACCGAGGCCATCTCGATCGCCCGGGCGCTCGCCTTGCGCACGCACCAGTACATCGACGGCAGCCAGGAGTTCATCGGCCAGGGGCTCTCCAACCTCGCCGGCAGCCTCTTCTCCGGCTACGTCGCCACCGGCTCCTTCAATCGCAGCGCCGTCAACTTCGAGGCCGGCGCGCGCACCCCCCTGGCGGCCGTGTTCGCGGGGGTCTTCCTGGTGGGGGTGCTCTGGGCCATCGCCCCGCTCGGCGCCTACCTTCCCCACGCGGCGATGGCCGGCCTGCTCTTCCTCGTGGCCTGGGGCCTCCTCGACTTCCACCACATCCGCCGGGTCGTGCGGACCAGCCGCCAGGAAACGGCGGTGATGGGGGTCACTTTCGGGGCAACCCTGGTGCTGGACCTCGAGCTCGCGATCCTCGCCGGGGTTCTGCTCTCCCTGGTGCTGTACCTCAGCCGGACCTCCCGCCCCACCATCCTGCCCCGGGTCCCGGACCCGCGCAGCCCCGACCGCCACTTCGTGACCGACCCGTCGCTGCCCGAGTGCCCCCAGTTGCGGATCGTCCGTCTGGACGGCTCGATCTTCTTCGGCGCCGTCAGCCACGTGGCCGAGACGTTCCGCCGCTTCGAGGCGGACCAACCGGCCCGCAAGCACCTCGCGGTCGTCTCCACCGGCATCAACTTCGTCGACGTGGCAGGCGCCGAGTTCCTGTCCGCGGAGGCCGGGCGCCGCAGGGCCCGGGGGGGCGGGCTGTACCTGATCCGCCCCAAGCCCCGCGTCCGGGACCTCCTCGTGCGTGGCGGCTACCTGGAGGAGATCGGGAGCGGGAACCTCTTCGGGGGCAAGACCGAGGCGATCGCCAGCATCGTGCCGAGGCTGGACCCCGAGGTCTGCCGCCGCTGCCGGGTGCGGATCTTCCGCGAGTGCGCGGAACGCCCCGGCGCCGCGGGGCACGCGGGCCAGGGGGGCTGACCCGGCGGGCGGCCCGGGCTCAGGGCTTGCGGGAGGGGACCCGCACGACGTCCCCGTCGAGCACGAAACGGCCGTAGCCCTGGTGGTGCAGGGTCTTCTCGCCCCGCAACCGGGGCTCGACCCAGGCCTGCAGGACCTCCAGGACGAAGAGGCAGAAGGCGTTCACCAGCCGCGTCTCGATGACGCGGCACTCCAGGTTCGCGATGCAGGCCGGGAGGAGCGGCGCCGCGACCCGGCGGGCAGGCTTCGTGTCGAGGCCGAAGCGCGCGAATTTGTCCACGTCACGCCCCGAGCAGTTGCCGATGTCGACGACCGTGCGTGCCAGCCCCGCCGGGGGGATGGCAATGACGCACTCCCGGGTCTTGCGCAGGGGGACGAAGGACTCGTTCGCGTCGCTGACGATGCAGGCCAGCTGCGGCGGCTCGAAGTCCACCATCATGTGCCAGGACATGGCCATGACGTTGGCCCTATCCCGGTAGCGCGTGGTCAGCAGCACCACAGGCCCCGGCTCGATGAACTGGTAGACGCGATCCAGCGGCAGCGTACGCATCACGCAAGACCCTCCTTCGCAGTGTTCCAGACCTCGTGCCAGCCCGGCGACAGGACCGCCGCCCGCTCCATCGCGAGCACCAGGCTCGCCTCGCGGGCGATGCCCCGGCCGGCGATGTCGAATGCAGTCCCGTGGTCCACCGACACCCGCACCACCGGAAGGCCGACGGTGATGTTCACGCCCTCCTCACCGTACACGGCCTTGAAGGGCGCGTGGCCCTGATCGTGGTAGCAGCAGACGACGACGTTCCATTTGCCGCGCACCGCCTGCGGGATCACCACGTCGCCCGGCAGCGGGCCGGTGACGGGGATGCCCCGTGCCCGGGCCGCCTCGATGGCGGGGGCGAGAATGTCCGCCTCTTCGTCCCCGAAGAGCCGGTTCTCGCCCGCGTGCGGGTTGAGCCCCGCGACGGCGATCGGCTCCCCGGGTCTCCCCAGCGCCCGGCAGAAGGCCGCCGCGAGGTCGATCACGGAGGTGGTCCGCTCCCGGGTGATCAGCTCGATGGCGCGGCGCAGCGGCACGTGGGTGGTGAGGTGGAAGAAGTACAGGTCGCCCGCCGAGAGCACCAGGGAGTACTCCTCGACCCCGAACCGTTCGGCCAGCAGCTCGGTGTGGCCCGGGTACTCGTGTCCCGCCGCGTGCAGCGCGGCCTTGTTGAGCGGCGCGGTGACGATGCCGCTCACCTTGCCCGCCCGGGCGAGGTCACACGCGGCCACGACGAAACGGTACGCACCCTCGCCGGCATCCGGATGGATCTCGCCCGGCGGCACGTGCGCCAACGACGGCCCGGTCTGGACCACCTCGAGGGTCGCCGGGTCGTTGGTCGCCTGCGATGGCTCCCGGATCGCCCGGACGGCACCCGGGTCGAGGCCGGCGACCCGCGCCCCTGACCGCAAGGCCGCCTCGTCGCCGATGACCACGGGCACGCAGCGCTCGCGAAGGTGCGGGTGGCCCAGGAGCGTCCGGGCGGTGATCTCGGGACCGATACCCGCGACGTCGCCGAGGGTGACGGCGAGCACTGGCTTGGACATGCCGACTCCTCCGTTTGGGCTGCGGCTCCGGTCTGCACCAAGCGTATAGTAAAACCGCGTTCCCCACCGGGGCAGCGATGGCATCGGGCTCGAGCGCACCGGCGACGGCGCCTCGGACAGGTGCCTCGGGCAGCACTGTAAGGAGGGTCCACCATGCACGTCGTCATCTCTGGCGGTACGGGCCTCATCGGCGGCGCGCTGAGTCGCTCGCTGCTGGGCGAGGGTCACGGGGTCACGTGGCTGGGGCGGGACCCGGCGCGGGCCAGGCCCCTGCCCGGCGTCGAGGTCCGGCGCTGGGACGCCCGCTCTCCCGAAGGGTGGGTGGACCTGCTGGAGGGCGCCGACGCCTTCGTGAACCTCGCGGGGGAGAACCTGGCGGGCACCGGCCCCCTGCCCTCACGCTGGACGGAGGAGCGCAAGCAGCGCATCCGGGACAGCCGCATCCTCGCCGGGGGCGCGGTGGTGGACGCGTTTCGCGCGGCACGCAAGCGACCCTCGGTGCTGGTGCAGGCCTCGGGCGTAGGCATCTACGGACCCCTGGACGAGACGGTGGCGAACGAGCAGACACCGGCCGGCAGCGACTTCCTCGCCCGCCTCGCCGTCGACTGGGAGGCGTCCACGGCACCGGTGGAGGCGCTCGGTGTGCGGCGCGCGATTGCCCGGACCGGGGTGGTCCTGACCATGGCCGGCGGGGCGCTGCCGCGGCTCGTCCTCCCCTATCGGCTGTTCGCGGGCGGCCCCCTCGGCAGCGGTCGGCAGTGGGTGCCCTGGATCCACCTGGCCGACGAGGTCGCGGCCATCCGTTTCCTCATCGAAAACGCGGAAGCCCGCGGCCCCTTCAACCTGACCGCCCCCGGCGCGGCGACGAACGCCGAGATGGGGCGGACCCTGGGGCGGATCCTGGGTCGCCCGTCCTGGGTGCCTGCGCCGGCATCCGCCTTGCGGGCGCTGCTGGGAGAGGTCGCCGACCTCGTCCTGAGCGGACAGCGGGCGTTGCCCAGCCGGCTTCTGGAGGCGGGTTTCCGGTTCCGTTTCCCCGACCTCGAGACAGCCCTGAGGGACCTGCTCTAGCGCTGAGGGGAGGTCGCCGGCTCGAATCGCGCACAGTTCCGGCGTCGACCGCTAAAGGAGTCCCGGTCTCGGCCGACGGATCCATGGACGGCGTGCCGGGAGGACGGCCGTGGGGCCGGCCTCGGACGCCCGGGAATGAGGGCGGCAGAGATGATGGAGCGGCGCTTGGAGCAAAGGCACCCCCTGCGCGTCGGTGTCCGGGTGCGTGACCGGTCGGGGCGGGTCTTCTTCTCTCCGACGCGGGACATCAGCCAGAGCGGTGCGTTCATCGAGACGGGCCGGGTGGACCTGTCCTCCGAATCGGTGCTCTGGGTGGACCTCCCGGACCCCGACGCGGAGGGTGGATGGAACGACGTCGCGGCGCTCGTGGTTCACCACCACGCGGACGGGGTCGGGGTCATGTTCAGCCACCCCTACGCCGCGATCGACCGGCTCACCTCGCTCCACCACCAGCCCCGGGCGGCATGAACGGCGCGCGGCGCTTCTACGGCGCCTGCTTCGGCCTGCGGGGCACGCGGCGGCCGCTCCTCGGTGCCGACAGCCGGTGCTCGGCCAGGTAACGGTCCCACAGCCACTGGATCAACTGCTCGGTCGGCCGGCGCTCCACCGGAGCCCGGTTGGGCTTCGAACGGGCGACTCTGCGCGGCGAGCGGTGCCGGGGGTCTTCAAGTGGGTCGTCCGTCATCGTTCCTCACGTCCGGGCTCGAGGGACTCACTGGGGTCCCTTGCAGCAAGCCACGGGCCAAGTCAGGTAACCCCTTGAGCCGACTGACACCCCTCGGCCCGCAGGCGTCGTGGACTGTAAAGAATGCTCGACCGGTCCGAGAACGGGGTCGCAAACGGGCAGAGGCCGGGAGGGGGGGCGGCCCGGGGCTGCGTTCCCCGGAACCGCCCCTGGCAGGGGCCTCACAGGACGTAGCCGCGCTCGTCGTGCTGGGATAGATCGAGGCCCAGCGTCTCCGATTCCTCGTCCACCCGCAGCCCCATGGCGAGGTCGATGCCCTTCAGGATGACGTAGCTCGCCACGGCCGTGTACGCCGCGGTGAGGAGGACACCCAGGACCTGGACCCAGACCTGGCCGGCCAGGGTCATCCCTTCTGCCAGTCCCTTCCCTCCGAATGCCGCGTCAGCGAACACCCCGGTCAGCACGGCCCCGACGATGCCACCCACGGCGTGCACCCCGAAGGCGTCGAGCGCGTCATCGTAGCCGAGGGCTCGTTTCATCCGGGTCGCGCTGAGGAAGCACACGACGCCCGCAACCGCGCCGATGGCCATCGCACCCATCGGGCCGGCCGTGCCGGAGGCCGGTGTGATCGCCACCAGACCGGCCACCGCGCCCGAGGCGATGCCGAGGACGCTCGGCTTGCCGTGGGCGACCCACTCCGCGAACATCCACGCCAGCGCCGCCGTGGCCGTCGCCAACTGCGTCACCGCCATCGCCATCCCCGCACTGCCGTCCGCCGCCACCGCGCTGCCCGCGTTGAAGCCGAACCACCCGACCCACAGCATCCCCGCTCCCACCACGGTCAGGGTCAGGTTGTGGGGGGGCATGGCCGTGGTCGGGTAGCCCCGGCGCCTTCCGAGCACGAGCGCCGCCACCAGGGCCGCGATGCCCGCGTTGATGTGCACGACCGTGCCGCCGGCGAAGTCCAGCACGCCGAGGTCCCCCATCAACGCCCCCTCGCCGCCCCACACCATGTGAGCGACCGGGGCGTAGACGACGACCGACCAGATCCCCATGAACCAGAGCATTGCCGAGAACTTCATGCGCTCGGCGAAGGCCCCGACGATGAGGGCCGGCGTGATGATGGCGAAGGTCATCTGGAAGACCATGAACACCGTTTCCGGAATGGCGAGTGTGACGCTGTCACGCGTGACGCCCCCGAGGAACGCCTTCTCGAGCGTGCCGACGAAGGAGTGAAGGTTCACGACCCCCTTCTCCATCCCCGCGTTGCCGAACGCCAGGCTGTAGCCCACGAGCGCCCAGATCACCGTCATCAGCGAGGTGATCGCGAAGCACTGCATCAGGACCGAGAGCACGTTCTTGGAACGGACCATGCCTGCGTAGAAGAGCGAGAGCCCCGGGATGGTCATGAACAGCACCAGCGCCGTCGCCGTGAGCATCCACGCAGTATGTCCGGAGTCGACCGCAGGCGCCGCGGCCTCCGCGGCCAGCGCGGCCCCCTGCCCCAGCATCAACGCGCCGATCGATGCCAGCGCCACCGCACCCCTTCGGGCTGTACCTCTCATCGATGGAGTTCTCATCACCGTCATCCCCCTCAGATCGCCTCAGGGCCGGTCTCGCCGGTCCGGATCCGGACCACCTGATCCAGAGTGGACACGAAGATCTTGCCGTCACCGATCTTTCCGGTGCGCGCAGCATTCGTGATCGTCTCGATCACGAGCTCGACCATGTCGGCCTTCACGGCCACCTCCAACTTGACCTTGGGCAGGAAGTCGACCACGTACTCCGCCCCGCGGTAGAGCTCCGTGTGGCCCTTCTGCCGGCCGAACCCCTTGACCTCGGTGGCAGTGATCCCCTGGACGCCGATGCCGGAGAGGGCCTCGCGGACGTCGTCCAGTTTGAACGGCTTGATGATGGCGGTAACGAGCTTCATGGACTGCAATCTCCTCTCGTGAGTGAGCTGGCGGGCCGCGGCCAGCGGGCCACGCAAACCCCGGCTCGGGGGTAACGGGTCAGAACACCTTCGCCCAGGGCAATCAAAAGACCTTCACCCAGGACACGAAGACGCGAACGTCTTCCATGTTCTCCTCGGTTCCGAGCGCGAGCTCGTCCGCCCGGGAGGTCCACGCCTTGGAGACGTTGAGCGAGACGCTGCCCCAGTCCCCGAGCTCCTTGCCGAGGCTGACGAGCGCGTGGTGGTACGCCACCCGGCTCCCGTAGAGCCTCGCCCCCGCGTCGTCGTACGCCGCCCGGTTGTCGAAACGGTAATAACCACCCGTGACACCCAGGGTGAAGTTCTCCGGCAGCGGGACTGCGACGCTTGCGTAGAGGTAGTCGTCGCCGGCCTCGAAGGTGGCCTCGCTGGGACCCTCGCCGCCGAGGGTCAGCGCGGCGCCCAGCGTGACCCACCCGTAGGTCGCGCTCACCCCGAGCTCGGTGAAATTGTTCGCCGTGACGTGGTCCGGACGGTCGCTGTCCGGATAGGTGTACGCGGTGACCCCCGCCTTCCAGGAAAGGTCGGCGACCGCACCGGCGAAACCGGCGTAGAGGTCGAGCTCCGCGCCCTTCTCGTCGTAATACTCGACGTTGGACGCCCACGTCCCCACGTAGAGTCCGCTCTCGTGCCGGTAGTCGATCCCGCCCTGGATCGCGGGGCCGTCGGAGGTCTGGGTGACCCCGCGCCAGACGCTGTTGCTGGTGACCCCCACGTTCATGCCGAGCTCGGCCTGAGCGCCGTGCGCGAGGGCCAGCCCCACGACCACGGCCACGATGCCTCTGTCCACGTCTTTCATGCCCTTTCCCTCCCGATGGTGCCGGGTGTGTCCCGGGTGACGCCGCGTTCCCGGGTCGCCCTGCCGGGGCGACCGCTCGCAGCTTGCGGAGAGGGTCTCTACAAGGTCCGTGCCAGCACCCGGGTCAGCGCGGGATGAGGAGGCAATCGGCCCTGGCGGCGGGCCCCGGGCGCCTTCAGGAACGCCCTTCCAGCCCGCCCTCCGCACCAGGGAGGCACCGGGTGCGGGCCAGGTGCTCCATTCTGGTGCATGCGGGTGGGTGAGCCGCGCCCGACCTTGCGGAAGGCAGGGAGTCGGCGCTACCGTAGGCGGGCATTTGCCGCTCAGGGAGGGACCCCGTGAGCCTCGCCATCGTCAGGACGCGCGCCCAGGTCGGTGTGGACGCACCCCCGGTGACCGTGGAGGTGCACCTCACCAACGGACTGCCGGGCCTCGCCATCGTCGGCCTGCCCGAGGCGGCGGTCCGGGAGAGCAAGGACCGCGTGCGCAGCGCGCTGCTCAATGCCCAGTACGAGTATCCACTGCGGCGCGTCACCATCAATCTCGCCCCCGCCGACCTCCCCAAGGAGGGCGGACGGTTCGACCTGCCCATCGCGCTCGGCATCCTGGCCGCCTCTGGCCAGATCCCCGCCGCGGCCCTGGCCGGGTGCGAGCTCATCGGAGAACTCGCCCTCTCGGGTGAGCTGCGGCCCGTGCGGGGCGTGCTCCCCGCCGCGCTGCAGACCCGGCGCGCCGGGCACAGCCTCGTGGTCCCCAGGGCCAACGCGGCCGAGGCCAGCCTGGTCGAGGGTGCCGTCGTCCACGGAGCCGGTCACATCCTCGAGGTGTGCGCCCACCTGAACGGCTCGGCGCGACTGCCCGCCACCCGGCGCGCGCCGCGGCCCGAGCGGCCGGCCCCCGGGGGCGACCTCGCCGACGTCCTGGGTCAGTTCCATGCGAAGCGGGCACTCGAGGTCACCGCGGCGGGACACCATCACCTCCTGTTCGTAGGGCCACCAGGTACCGGCAAGACCATGCTGGCCACCCGCCTGCCGGGGATCCTGCCACCGATGACCGACGAGGAGGCCATGGAGTCGGCGGCGATCCAGTCCGTGAGCGCACGGGGGTTCGACCCGGACCTCTGGGGCGCGAGGCCCTTTCGTGCCCCTCACCACACCGCCTCCGGCGTGGCGCTCGTCGGCGGCGGCAACATCCCCCGGCCGGGGGAGATCTCCCTCGCCCACCACGGCGTGCTGTTCCTGGACGAGCTGCCCGAGTTCGACCGCCGGGTCCTCGAGGTGCTCCGCGAGCCCCTCGAGTCGGGCTCCATCGTGATCTCCCGCTCCGCCCACCAGGCGGAGTTCCCGGCCCGCTTCCAGCTCGTCGCCGCCATGAACCCCTGCCGGGGGGCGGGCCTCGACGCCCGCGAAGAGGACTGCCCACCCGCCGAGGCCCGCCGTTACCTCTCCCGGCTGTCCGCGCCACTCGTGGACCGTTTCGACCTCCAGGTGGAGGTTCCCCGGGTGCCCCGGGACCATCTGCTCGCCGGCACGGGCCCACCCCCGGAGACCAGCCGCGAGGTCCGGGCGCGGGTCGTCGCAGCACGGGAACGCCAGCTCGCCCGGGCCGGAAAACCGAACGGCACCCTCAGCGTGCCGGAGATCGCCCGCGACTGTGCCCTCGCAGCGCCCGAGCGGCGCTTGCTGCAGACGGCGGTCGAGCGCATGCGCCTCTCTGCGCGCGCCTGGCACCGCGTCATGAAGGTCGCGCGCACGGTCGCGGACCTGGCGGGCACGGGCGGCATCGAGGCCCCGCACCTGGCCGAGGCCCTCGGCTACCGCTCGCTGGACCGCCGCCTTGCAGGGGGCACCCGATTGGGGTGAAATGCGGGGCATGCACAAGGACCCGAGCCCCTACCGGATCGAGGTGAACGCCGAGACTTCCTATGTCGAGGAACAGTCCTCGCCGGAAGAGTCCCGCTACGTCTTCGCCTACACGATCACGATCCGTAATACCGGCTCGGTCCCGGCCAAGCTGCTGGGCCGACACTGGTACATCACCAACGCCGACGGGGACGTGCAGGAGGTCGTCGGCGACGGAGTGGTCGGGGAGCAGCCCCACCTGCATCCGGGCGAGGGCTTCCGCTACACGAGCGCAGCGATGATCGCCACCCCCGTCGGCACCATGCACGGCCGCTACCGGATGCTGGCCGACGACGGGGTGCGGTTCGACGCGGAGATCCAGGCCTTTCGCCTTTCGCTCCCCCTCGTCTTCCACTGAGCGCCGGGGCGCCGCGCGCCGGTGGCCACCTACGCGGTCGGCGATCCCCAGGGCTGCTTCGAGCCCCTCCAGCGGCTGCTGGAAGAGGTCGGTTTCGACCCCGGGCGTGACCGTTTGTGGTGCGTCGGTGACCTCGTCAACCGGGGTCCGGCCTCCCTGGAGGTCCTGCGCTTCTTCCACTCCCTGGGGGAGCGCGCCGTCTGCGTGCTCGGCAACCACGACCTCCATCTGCTCGCGATCGCCGCCGACGTCGGCGAGACCCTGCGTGCCCGGGACACCCTCGACGACGTCCTCCGCGCCCCCGACCGGGAACCCCTCCTCACCTGGCTTCGGCACCGTCCCCTCGCCCACCACGACGAGTCCCTCGGCTTCACCCTGGTGCACGCGGGGCTCCCGCCCCAGTGGGACGTGAGCGCGGCGCTGACCAGGGCTGCCGAGCTGGAGCGCGTGCTGCAGGGTCCGGAGCACCGGGCCTACTTCGCAGCCATGTACGGGGACACTCCCCGGCGCTGGTCGGAGGACCTCGAGGGCTGGGAGCGGCTGCGGTTCCTCACCAACTGCTTCACCCGCATCCGCTACGTCGACCGCGACGGACAACTGGAGCTGAAGTCGAAGGGACCGCCGGGCACGCAGGCGAAGGGGCTCGTGCCCTGGTTCGAGGTGCCGGACCGGCGCAGCGCGGGGAGCCGGATCGTCTTCGGCCACTGGTCGACGCTGCAGCTGCACACCCGCGTGCCGCCCCGTCACCGGGTCTACCCCCTGGACAGCGGCTGCGTGTGGCACGGCGCCCTGACGGCCCTGCGCCTGGACGACGAGCGCACCTTCCGCGTCCCCTGCCCCTAGGGCGGCCCACCAGCCTTTCCCCGCGGCGAACCTGACGAAAGGGGGGCCCCGGCGTATCGCCCGCTAACGGACCGGCACCGGCCCCTTCCTCTCCAGCACCTCGAAGCGGTAGGGATAGGGGTTGCGCTCGTCGGGCGCGAACTGCTGGCGCTCGACCTCGCGCCATTCCTCGGGATTCCAGGCCGGAAAGCGGGCGTCACCCGTGAGATCGGCCTCGATCCGGGTCAGGTACATCCGCCCGGCCCGGGGCAGGCACTGGGCGTAGACCGAGGCACCACCGATCACCATCAGCTCCGGCGCCGCTCCGGCAGCGGCGACGCCAGCGTCCACCGAATGCACCACGGTGCACCCCTCGGCCCGGAACCCCGGGTCACGGGTGATCACGATGTTGTGGCGCCCGGGCAGGGGCCGGCCGATGGACTCGAACGTGCCACGGCCCATCAGCACCGGCTTCCCGAGGGTGATCCGCTTGAAGTGCGCGAGGTCCGCGGGCAGGTGCCAGGGCAGGCGGCCGTGCACGCCGATGAGGAGGTTGCGGTCCATCGCGGCGACGAGGGACAGGAGCATCGCCTAGACCGCCACGGGCGCGGGGATGTGCGGGTGCGGGTCGTACCCCTCCAGCACGAAGTCCTCGAACCGGAAGGCGAAGATGTCCCCCACCCCGGGGGTGAGACGCATGCGGGGAAGCGCCCGCGGCTCCCGGGAGAGCTGCAGGTCCGTCTGTTGCAGGTGGTTGGAGTAGAGGTGCGCGTCGCCCAGCGTGTGCACGAACTCGCCGGGTCTCAGGCCCGTCACCTGGGCGACCATCTGGGTGAGGAGCGCGTAGGAGGCGATGTTGAAGGGCACGCCCAGGAAGACGTCGGCGCTGCGCTGGTAGAGTTGGCAGGACAGGCGGCCATCCGCCACGTAGAACTGGAACAACAGGTGGCAGGGCGGGAGAGCCATCCGCGGCAGGTCGGCCACGTTCCAGGCCGAAACGATGAGCCGCCGGGAGTCCGGGTCGCGCCGGATGCGCTCGATGACCTCCGCGATCTGGTCCACGTGTCCGCCGTCGCAGGTGGGCCAGGAGCGCCACTGGAAGCCGTAGATCGGCCCCAGCTCCCCGCCCTCCCCCGCCCACTCGTCCCAGATGGTCACGCGGTTCTCGCGCAGATAGCGCACGTTGGTCTCGCCGCGCAGGAACCACAGGAGCTCGTGGATGATCGAGCGCAGGTGCAGACGCTTCGTCGTGAGGAGCGGGAAGCCGGCCTCGAGGTCGAAGCGCATCTGCCACCCGAAGGTGCTGAGCGTCCCCGTGCCGGTCCGGTCGGATTTGGGCACCCCGTGTTCCCTCACGTGGCGCAGCAGTTCAAGATAGCGTTTCATGCGCGTGAACCGTCGGACTGCGACCGCAACCGCCATACGGCCCCTGCCGGGCCGCGGGGTACCCCTATGAAAACCGGACTCCTGCTCAAAGCGTCCATCTGGCTCATGGTAATCGGCGCCGTCGCGCTGGTCACGCCGAAGCCTGCCTGGCCGGCGTGGGCCGCTTGGGTCGCGCTCATCGGGGGCGCCATTCTCATCCCCGTGGGCATGGTCTACCGGGGCCGCCACGCCCCGCAAGAAAAGGGCTCCCGCGCCGCCAGGAAGGGAAGTTAGCCTGGAGCAGACACAGCCGAGGAGACCGACCGCACGTGTTCAGGACTGCCGAGCTGGGCCGCAAGGTCACACGAGAGGTCTACAACGAACAGGCGACGGAGCTGCGCCAGAACCTGCTGGAGCTCCAGCAGACGCTGCGCGGCGCCGGCTTCCCCGTCATCGTGGTGTTCGCCGGGGTGGACGGGGCCGGCAAGGGGGAGACCGTCAATCTGCTCAACGAGTGGATGGACCCCCGCTGGCTCATCACGCGGGCCTACGACGACCCCTCCCAGGAGGATGCCGAGCGTCCCGAGTACTGGCGCTACTGGCGCGACCTTCCCCCGCGGGGGCGGATCGGGTTCTTCCTGCGCGCGTGGTACTCCAGACCCGTCGTCGACCTCGCCCACGGCCACATCACTCCCGCGGAGCTCGACGACCGTCTGGACCGCGTGGCCGCGTTCGAGAAGGCGCTCGCGGACGACGGCGCGCTCATCGTCAAGTTCTGGATGCACCTGGGCAAGGAGGCCCAGAAGAAGCGCCTGAAGGCCCTCGAGAAGGACCCGACGCTCAGCTGGCGGGTCACGGAGAGAGACTGGCGCCACTGGAACATGTACGACGCCTTCATCAGCGCCGCCGAGCGCACGGTCATGCGCACGAGCACCGGGCACGCCCCCTGGCACATCGTCGAGGGGTTCGACGAGCGGTACCGCGGTCTCACGGTCGGCACGATCCTGCGTGACTCGATTCGCCAGCACATGGCCCACCTGGAGGCCGAGCGCCGGGTCACCGCCGAGCTGCAGGCCCTGCACGTGCCCCTCCAACCGACCGAAGGACGGGAGCTCCCCGACGGGGCCTCGGCCCCCCCCACCCTGGGCAAGATGCCCACGGTGCTCTCGGCGCTCGACATGAAGCTGGTCCTCGGCAAGCAGGCCTACGAACAGCAGATCAACAAGTACCAGGGTGAGCTCAACCTGCTGCACCGGGAGGCGCTGAAGAACGGCATCTCCACGCTGGTGGTCTTCGAGGGCTGGGACGCGGCGGGCAAGGGCGGGTCGATCCGCCGGTGCACCGGCGCCCTCGACGCGAGGCACTTCGAGGTCATCCCGTTTGCCGCGCCGACGGACGAGGAGCGCGGACACCACTACCTCTGGCGCTTCTGGCGGCATCTGGGCCGTGCCGGCCGCGTCACCTTCTTCGACCGGAGCTGGTACGGGCGGGTACTGGTGGAGCGCGTGGAGGGCTTCGCCAGGGAAAAGGAGTGGATGCGGGCCTATGCGGAGATCAACGACTTCGAAGAGCAGCTCGTGGAGCACGGGATCGTCCTGGTGAAGTACTGGCTGCACATCACCAAGGACGAACAGCTCGCGCGCTTCAACCAGCGGGTCGAGGTGCCGTGGAAGCGCTGGAAGCTCTCCGATGAGGATTGGCGCAACCGCGAGAAGTGGGACCAGTACGAGCTCGCGGTCAACGACATGATCGCGCGCACCAGCACGCGCCTGGCACCCTGGACCCTGGTGGAGGCGAACGACAAGCGTTACGCGCGGATCAAGGTGCTGAAGGTGCTCTGCGAGCGTCTGGAGCAGGCGCTCGCACGAACGCCCCCCGCCGCGAAGGGGTCCGCCGGGAGGCCTGCCGGGCGCACCCCGCCCCCGAAGAAGGGGGGGAGCACCCCCCGGCGCGTCGCGTAGCCGGGCTTGCCGGCCCCGCGCCGCACCCGGGCGCGGGGACCCGACCCCCTCTAGTCTTCTTCCTCGCGCGGCTTGTACGCCGCCACCAGGTCCTGCTGAACCTTCGGCGGAACCGGGTCGTAGTGGCTGAACTCGATCGTGTAGCTCCCCTCGCCCCCGGTGACCGACTTCAGCTTCGACTGGTAGTTGCCCACCTCGGCGAGGGGCACCAGACCCTCGATCAGCACCCGCCCGCCCGGAAGCATGTCGGTGCCGTTCACCCGCCCCCGCATCGAGGAGAGGTCCCCGGTGATGTCACCGACGGCGCTCGCCGGGGTCTTCACCTGAATCGTCACCACGGGCTCCAGGATGACCGGCCTGGCCTTGGCAACGGCGTCCACGAAGGCCTTCTTCCCGGCCGTGACGAAGGCGATTTCCTTCGAATCGACCGCGTGGTACTTGCCGTCGTACAGGGTCACGCGCACGTCGGACAGGGGATAGCCCGCGATGGCGCCGCCCTCCAGGACCTGGCGTACCCCCTTCTCCACGGCGGGGATGAACTGATTGGGGATTGCCCCGCCCACCACGGCGTCGACGAACTCGAAGCCCGTGCCCCGCGGCAGCGGCTCGATGCGCAGGTAGACCTCGCCGAACTGCCCCGCGCCGCCCGTCTGCTTCTTGTGCCGATGGTGGCCCTCGGCGCCCGCGGTGATCGTTTCGCGGTACGGGATGCGGGGGGGACGCGTCTCCACCTCCACGTTGTAGGCGGACTGCATGCGCTGGAGCACGACGCGCAGGTGCATCTCCCCGAGCCCGCGGACCACCGTCTCGTTGGTCGAGGGGTTCTGCTCCACGATCAGGCAGGGGTCCTCTTCCGCGATCTTGCGCAGGGCGTCCGAGAGCTTCTTCTCGTCGCCCCGGCGCTTGACCTCGATGGCGAGCCCGAACATCGGCGAGGGGCAGCGCACCGAGCGCAGGTGGAAGTGGTCCTCGTCGTGGGAGTCGTGGAGGACGTCCCCGAAGCGCACCTCCTCGACCTTCGCGACGCCGCAGATGTCACCGGGGATGGCCGCGTCGATCTCCCGGCGATCGCGTCCCATCAGCTGGAACAGGTGGGAGACCTTGAAGGGCTTGCGTGACTCGCCCACGAAGAGCTGGGAGCTCGGCGTGACCGTGCCCTGGTGGACCCGGAACGCGGCGAGCTTGCCCAGGTAGGGGTCGAACGTAACCTTGAAGACGTGCGCCACCACGTGCCGGCTGGGGTCGGGAGCGATCTCCACCCGCTGCGCCTCGGCGCCCTCACCCTTGAGGAACGGCGGCACGTTGCCCTCCAGGGGGCTCGGCATCAGGCGCGAGAACACGTCCAGGAGCTCCTTCACGCCGGCGCCGGTCTGGGCGGAGACGAAGCAGACGGGGATGAGATGCCCGTCGCGCAGCGCCTTCTCGAACGGCTCGTGGAGCTGCTCGGGCTGGAGGTCCGCACCCTGCTCCAGGTAGAGCTCCATCAGAGCCTCGTCGACCTCCACCACCTGGTCGATGATCTGCGTGTGCGCGTCGGCCACGGAGGAGAAGTCGCTGGACTCCCCGGAGGTCTGGAAGAAGCAGTCCACGACGCCCTTTCCGCCCCGCGCCGGGAGGTTGATCGGCAGCACCTCCTTGCCGAAGGCCTCCCGCGCCTGCTGCAGCAGGGCGGGGAGGTCGACGCCCTCGGCGTCGATCTTGTTGATGACGATCACCCGGCAGAGCCCGCGCTCCGCGGCCCGCTCGAGCAGACGCTGGGTGGTCATCTCGACGCCCGCGTGGGGGTCCATCACCACCGCCACCGTCTCCACGGCGGGAAGCACCGACACGGAGCGGCCGAGGAAGTCGGGCAGCCCCGGCGTGTCGACCACGTTCAGATGCCGGCCGCGGAAATCGAAGCTCGCGACCGCCGAGTCCAGCGAGTGCAGCAGGTCCTTCTCCAGGGCGTCGAAGTCGCTGACCGTGGTCCCCTTGTCCACGCGACCGGGCTCCGCGATGGCGCCAGCCACGTGCAGCAGCGCCTCCAGGAGGGTGGTCTTACCGGCGCCACCGGCGCCAACCAACGCGATGTTGCGGATGTCCTGCGTCGTGTAGCTGGGCATGATCTCCTCGCTTCCCTGGTCCCGGGCCGGTGCCGGTCTCGGCCGGCGACGAACGCGTGCGGGCGGTTCGTGTCAGTGGTTGCAAAGCCTCTAGGATACCCCTGCGAGCATCCCCATTGGCAGGGTCTGGCCGGCGCACGCCGCCCGGCGCCGGGCCCCTGCGAAGCGTCTGCCCCGGGTCAATCGAACTCTCCCCGGGGTTGGGTCACACCGCGCTCCTTGCGCCCCGCCGCGTTCTCGACCGCCGGCAGGGAGAGCACGTAGGCCGCGATGGCCGCGCGGTCGGCGGCGGTCAGGTGGCGGGTGCCGTTCTCGATCACCTCGGCCATCCCGCCGCCCGCGTAGTCCCCCGATGGGGTCGCGCCGCTCGCGAGGTACTCGGCGAGGTCACCAGGACGCCAGCGGCCGATACCGGTGGCGCGGTCGGGCGTGATGTTCGGAACGCTCCCTCCCTCGGCGCCCTGCGCGGCACCCGCATAGCGCCGCGCGTCGTCCAGCCCACCCAGCACGTTGCGCGGGGTGTGGCACTCCCCGCAGTGCGCCAGCGCCTCGGCGAGGTAGGCGCCCCGGTTCCACTCGGCCGGGCGCGAGGGGTCGTCGGCAAAGGCACCCGGGGTGAAATACAGCGCCCGCCAGACCCAGTTGACCACCCGCGCACGCAGATAGAGCGGCAGCTCGTGGGGCCGGTCCCGGGCCGGCGCCGGCTCGACGGTACGCAGGTACGCCCACAGCACGGAGACGTCCTCCGGGCGCATCCGCGTGTAGCTCGTGTACGGGAAGCTCGGGTAGTACGGGGACCCGTCCGGCGCGATGCCCCGGGTCAGGGCCCGGGCGAAGTCGGACTCGCTCCAACGCCCGATGCCGTGCTCCGGGTCGGGGGTGACGTTGGGGGCGTGGAAGGTACCGAGAGGGGTGGCGAGCGCACGCCCGCCGGCAAGCGGCACGGCCCCCACCCGGTCCTCGGTGTGGCAGGCGAGACAGCCCGAGGCGCGATAGACGTAGGCGCCTCGGGCGAGGACGTCGGCATCCGCTGCCGACGAGGAGCCGGCGGCGAGCACCAGGCACGCCGCCGCCCATCGGGGCCATCCGCGTCCCACGGCGCGGCCCCGCCTACTTCTCCCTGAATCCCTGGTGGCAACCCTTGCAGGTCTGGGCGAAACCGTCGAAGGCCTTGCCCGCTGCAGCGGAGTCGCCCGAGCGGACCGCTGCCGCGAGGGCCCCGGCCGCCTTGCTCGAATCCCCGGCGACCTTCTCGAACTCGGCCCGCTTCTTCCACACCTCCGGCCGGGCGTCGCTCTCGCCGAAGTCGGAGCCGGCAGGGAACATCGCCGGGATGTCCTGGGTGAGGGACGCCGCGGCCTGGGCGTGGCCCTCGAGCTGTCCGTTGAAGGGCACCTTGCCGCGGACGATCTGGGACATCGCGGTCGTGTGGCCCCCGAGGGCCTTCATCGCCGCCTGCCGGTACTTGATCACCTCTTCGGGGTCCGCGGCCCACGCGGCTCCGGCCACGAGGACGCCCAAGAGGGCCAGGGACTCTACGAAACGCTCGCGGATGGTCATCGCTCTCTCCTCCAGCGGGTCTTCGCCGCTCGACGGGCTCATCGGCTCGACGGGTAAACGCCGGTTAGCATATTACCCTTGCCTGCCCCGTTCCCGGCAAGCCGACCCTTCACCCTGGCCGGCGCCCCGCCGGTCAGGCCGCCGTCAGCGCCCGCGCCAGTTGATAGAAGAGGAAGCTCGCGAGCCAGGCGAGGAGCAGGGGCCAGGCCACGGCGAGGGCAGTGAAGCCCCAGCTCCGGGACTCCTGACGGAGCGTCGCGACCGCCGACAGGCAGGGGGTGTAGAGCAGAACGAAGAGCATGAAGCTGTAGGCCTGGATCGCGTCCAGCCGGCTCGCGACCACTCCGGCAAGCCCGTTCTCCCCCACGCCGTAGATCACCGCCATCGCGCCGAGGACGATCTCCTTGGCGACGAACCCGAAGATGAGGCTGACGCTGAGCAGGCTGTCGAAGCCGAGGGGCGCGAACACCGGCTGAGTCCACTCCGCGAGCCGGCCCGCCAGGGTCTCGGGGCCCGCGGGCACGCTGCCGAACGGGTAATGGGTGAGGAACCAGACCAGCACCACGCCCAGCACGATGAAGATCGTCGCCCCGCGCAGGAAGTGACTCACCTCCTGCCAGGCGCGCTGCGCCGTCTGCCCGAGGGTCGGGGCCCGGAACGGCGGGAGCTCGAGCAGCAGCGGCTCATCGTTCACCAACCGCCGGCGATAGAGGAGGGCCGTGAGGAAGGCCGCGGCGAAGCTGAGGAGGTAGAGGCTGAACAGCGCCAGCGGCGCGACGGCCGGCGTGAAGACCGCGGTGGTGAGGAAAACGAACACCTGAAGGCGCGCCGAGCAGAGCGAGAACGGGATCGTCAGCATCGTGAGCAGGCGCAGCCCGCGCGAGCGCATCACCCGCGTGCCCATGAGCGCGGGCACGTTGCAGCCGAACCCCATCAACTGCATCACGAAGGAGCGCCCGTCCAGACCGATCCGGGCCATGAAGGCGTCCATCAGGAAGGCCGCGCGCGCCAGGTACCCGCTGTCCTCGACGAAGCCCATGAAGAGGAAGAACAGCAGCAGGATCGGCAGGAACGAGGCGACCGTCCCCACGCCGTCGTACAGGCCCTCGAGGAGAAAACTGCGCAGGACCTCCGGGGCCCCGGCCATGGCAGGCAACAGGGCAACCGTCTTCACGTGCTCGAGCAGCCAGGCCACCCCGTCCTGCAGGGGCGTGCCCAGGGTGTAAACGGCCTCGAACACGAGCCACAGGATGGCGAAGAAGACCGGCAGACCGAGCCAGGGGTGCAGGAAGACCTTGTCGAGCCGCGCCGTAAGCCCCTGGGGCAACTGCACCGGCACGTGGACCGCCCGCTCCATCAGGGTGTCCAGCCGCGCCTCGAGGGAGTCGTCCGCGGCCAGGGCCTCGGCCTTGGCGCGGCACAGTTCGCTGCTGCGCAGCGCCTGCTCGAGCGCGCGGCTGGCGTTCGCGAATCCCAGGCCGTACTTCGCGCTCATCGCGACCACGGGGATCCCCAGCTCGTGGGCCAGCGCGCCCACGTCCACCTGGATCCCGAGCTTCTGGGCCTCGTCGTGCATGTTCACCAGGAGCACGAGCGGGAGCCCGAGGTCCTTCATCTGGAGGGGCAGGACCAGCTGACGGTCCAGCTGGGTCGCGCTCACCAGCACCGCGACGACGTTGACCTCGTTGTGCTCCAGGAAGTGGCGCACGACCCGCTCGTCTTCCGAGTAGCCGTGCAGGTCGTAGACGCCGGGGAGGTCCACCACCTCCACGACCTCCGTGCCCAGGGTGACCCTGGCGGAGAGGAGCTCGACGGTGATCCCGGGCCAGTTGCCGATGCGCGCGCGGGCGCCGGTGAGACGATTGAAGAAGGTGGACTTGCCCGTGTTGGGCATCCCCACGATGGCGATCCGCGGGGGCGTCTGCGCGGTGGCCCCCTGGGGATCCACCGTCCCTCTGCGGTCGGCGGCGCTCCCCGCGCTCACGCGGAGGGGGTCCGCACGCGGACCAGGCGCGCCTCGCGGGGGCGGATGATGAGGTCGGTGCCGCCCACCCGGACCTGCATGGTTCCCCCCAACCGAGAGCGGCGCACGACGACGACCTCGCGCCCCGCGCGCAGACCCATGGCCCGCATGCGTGTCGTCAGCGGGCCTGACGGCTCCACTTCGTCGATGGTGGCGGGCTCGAGCAACGGCAGGGCGTCGAGGGTCATCGGGAGGGGCGTTGTACGTGTGCACGCAATCATCCACCAACATCCGGGGGCGAGTAAATGCCGGCGCCTGACGGCGCGGGTCCACCGCCCAGACCCGGCCCCGGTGGTGGACTCCCGGCCGAAAGGGCGGTTGAATCCCCGCCGGCGCGAATGCCACACCCGGAGCCGAGCGAATCGTGAGCGACATCGAGTCACGCCGACTGCAGGGGCTGGTCTTCGCCCTCGTAGCCGCCGCGTTCACCAACATCTACCTGACCCAGCCGGTGCTGCCGGTGCTCGCCCGGGAATTCGGGGTCGACGAGGCCGGGGCGTCCCTGTCCATCTCCGCGGCCATCCTGGGAATCGCCCTCGCCACCCTGCCCTTCGGCAAGCTCGTGGACCGCTATCCCATGCGCCCCATCATCCTCGCCGGCGGGCTGGTGGTCGGGGGCGCAGGCCTGCTCTGCGCGCTGACCACCTCCTTCGGGCTGCTGGTGACCGCCCGCCTGGCCCAGGGCCTCTTCATGCCGGCCCTGACCACCTGCCTCGCGGCCTATCTGGCGAACCGGCTGCCGCTCGCCCGCCTGAACGTGGTCATGGGGGCCTACGTCTCCGCCACCGTGGTCGGGGGACTCGGCGGGCGCCTGCTGGGAGGGTGGATCCACCCTCCCCTGCACTGGCGCTACGCCTTCGTCAGCGCGGCGGCCCTCGTGCTCGCCGCGGCCTTCGCCGCCGCCCGCTGGCTCCCCGGGGTAGGAGAGACCCCGCCGCGCCACGGGTCCGCGGTCGGCTACCGCCAGCTCCTCACCTCCTGGCCCGTGCTGCGGACCTACGCGGTGGCCTTCGGCGCCTTCTGGGTGTTCTCGGTCACCTTCAACTACCTGCCCTTCTACCTGAGCGCGCCACCCTTCGAGGCGTCCACCGGGCTCATCACCCTCCTCTACGTCGTGTACCTGATCGGCGCGGTGACGGGCCCGCTGGCCGGGCGGCTCGCCAACCGCATCGGGAGCGGCCCCACGCTCGCGCTCGGCACCACGGTCTTCGCCTTCGCCCTCGCCCTGACCCTCGTCCCGTCCCTCGTTGCGGTGCTCGCCGGTCTGATGCTCACCTGCGCGGGGTTCTTCACCACCCACGCCGCGGCGGCCGGCGCGCTCAATCGGCGGCTGACCAGCAGCCGGGGGCGGGGCAACGCACTCTACGTGCTCTTCTACTACGCGGGCGGCAGCGTCGGGATCACGGTGAGCGGCTACGCCTACCGGCACGGCGGCTGGCCGGCCGTCGTGGGCGGCGGGACCGTCGTGCTGGCGCTGACGCTGCTCATCGCCGTCCTCGAGATCCGGGAGTCGGGCCGCCCGGCCCCGCAGCCGGTCGGTGAGGAGGGACCCGCCGCGGGCGCGTGAAGCGGCGCGCGAAGCCCCTGGTAATACGAATCTCCATAGTGGTAATATCCTCTCCGCTGTCGCGCAGGGGGCCCGGGGGCCGGCAGGGAACGCCGGTTGCCCGGGCCCAACTTTCACCGTGATGAGGATGAGCCCCCATGAAAGACTTCCCCGTCGGGCCTCTGGCGCTGGCGAGCCTGCTGGTGGCACCGTTCACCGTGCATGCCGAGACACCGGTCGCCCTGCCAGCCCTCGATGTGGTCTCGACCCCCATCATCGAGGCGAACCGGGTCGACCCCTTCGCCGGCGTGTCCACGGTGGTCGGTGAAGACCAGGTCCGGGACCTGAACGCCCAGGACCTCCCCTCGGCCCTGCGCCGCACCCCGGGCGTCACCATCTCCCGCTACAACCCGGTGGGCTCTTTCGGTGGTGCGGAAGGCGGCGGGATCTTCGTGCGCGGCATGGGCTCGAGCCGCCCGGGCGGCGAGATGAAGACGTACGTGGACAGCGTCCCGGTGATGATGGGGATCTACAACCACCCGCTCATGGACATCCTGCCCGTGGACGCGGCCGGCTCCATCGAGGTGGTCAAGGGGGCCCAGCCCCACCGGTTCGGCAACACCTTCAGCGCCATCAACCTGCAGCCCAAGGTCGTCCGGGACGAGGGACACCTCGCCCGGCTCTCGGCGCAGGGCGGCAGCTTCGATACCTGGGCCGAGACCCTCGACGTGGGCGTGCGCGAGGGCCCCTTCGACGCCTACGTGGCCCAGGGCTGGCGGCGCTCCGACGGGGACCGGGACCACGCCGACGGGCGAACCTCCAACGTCTACGGCCGGCTGGGCTATCAACTCTCGCCGGAGTGGCAGGCGTCGGTCATGGGTCTCTACTCGAACAACTACGCGATGGACCCCGGAGAGGTCGGCAAGCCGGCCACGCGCCAGGGCAAGTACCGGACCCGGGACTCCCTCGGGACCCTGACCCTGGCCCACGACTACGGCCGGGTCGGCGGGGAGATCAAGGTCTACTCCAACGACGGCCGGTCCGAGTGGACCGGGCAGACCGGCACCGATCGCGACACCCTCATGGACTGGGAGCAGACGGGTCTGCGGGCGCGGGAGTCCCTGCAGCCCTGGGAGGGCGGCCGGGTCGAGCTCGGCTTCGACAGCGACCGCGTCGACGGGGACGTCGACTTCGTGAGGCAAAACGGGACCACGACGCACTGGAAGGCCTCGGCCTTCCGGATCGACTCACCGCTTGCCGTCGTGAGCCAGGAGTGGGGGCTCGGGGACGGGTGGTCGATCACCCCCTCGGCGGGCGTGCGCTACTACCACCACAACGAGTTCCAGGACGAGTGGGCACCTCAGGCGGGCCTGGTGGTCCGGAAAGACGAGACCACCTTCCACGCCTCCTACGCCCGCGGCGTCAACTATCCGGGCCTCGAGGTCGTCGTCTTCTCCGACTACATCATTCCCAAGCTCGGCGACTCCTGGGAGGACCTCGACCCGGAGACCCTGAACCACTTCGAGGTGGGTGTCGACCACGCGCTCACCTCCTGGCTGCAGGCGGGCCTGAGCTTCTTCTACGACAAGGGCCACGATCGGTACCTCGTGGTACCCGCCCCCCCACCCCCGCCCTATTACGCCAACATCGAGACCTTCCGGATCCGCGGCGCCGAGCTGACCGTCACCGCGGCCCCGACCCGGGACCTGTCGCTCTTCGCGGGACTGACCCTGCAGGACACCCGGCCGAGCGACCTGCCCTACGCACCGGACACCTCCGTCTCGATGGGCGCCAACTGGCAGGCCCTGCCGCGCCTGCGGGTCAGCGCCGACGCCGAGTACGTGGGGAAGATGCAGGTCATCTCCCAGGCCCGGCGCCTGAACGTCGAGAACACCGACGAGGTCGACGGGCACTTCCTGCTGAACGCGCGCGTCGCCTATCAGCTGACGGAGCGGCGCCACGGCCTGGGCAGCGAGGTCTTCCTCGCCCTCGAGAACATCACCGACGAAGACTACGAGTACCGGCCGGGCTATCCGATGCCGGGCTTCGGCGCTATGGTGGGCGTCGTCCTCACCCTCTAGACCGCCGGACCGGACAGGAGCCCCGTGCGCGACCCTCAGCAGGTCTTCTTCGACGATCGGGCGGAAGGCTGGGAGGCGCGGTCTTACCCTCCGGAGACGCTCGCGCGACTCGCGGAGCTGGTGGGCGACCTGGCCCTCCCCCGGGGCGCGGCCGTGCTCGACCTTGGGGCGGGGACCGCCGTCCTCCACCCTTACCTGCGGGGAGCCCTGGGGCCCGCAGGGACGATCGTGGCCCTCGACCTCTCCCACGCCATGCTCCGGGTCGCGCGGGGCAAGCCCCTGGGGCCGCGGGACCTCCTGGTCCAGGCGACCGCCCTGGCACTCCCCTTCCCCGACCGGTCCTTCGACGTGGTGCTGTGCTTCGCGGCATTCCCCCATTTCCCCGAGCCCCGCCGGGCCCTCGCCGAGATGGCCCGGGTGGCGCGCCCGGGCGGAGAGGTGGTGGTCGCCCACCTCCTGAGCCGCGAGGAGTTGTCCGCGCACCACGGCCGCTACCAGGCCGTGCAGCGCGACCGGCTGCCCGACGAGGCGTCCATGCGCAGGCTGTTCGAGTCGGCGGGGCTCGGCGCGCCGGGGATCGTGGACCGCCCCGGGCGCTATCTCGCCCGCGGGCGCAGGCAGGCCCCCACGGCACCGTGACGCACCCGACCCTCGAGGTCGTGAGCCTGCATTGCGTGCGCGGACGCCAGATCGTGGTGGAGGACGCGAGCTTCGCGCTGCAGCCGGGCGAGCACGTGGCCCTCACCGGTGAGAACGGCTCGGGCAAGTCCACGCTGCTGCGCGCGGTCCTCGGCCTGGACCGCCCCCGGGAGGGGCGCGTCTACCTCCAGGGCAGGCCCCAGGTGCCCGGCTCGCCGGCGGTGCTGCGGCAGGTGGCCTGGATGCCCCAGCGCCTGCCCCTGGGGCGCTTCCCCTTCCGGGTCGACGAGCTGCTCGCCAGCAGCGGCAACCGGGCCGCCGCCCTCGAGTCCGCGGGCCGGCTCGGCGTACGCGGCCTCGTCTCGCGTCCCGTGGCCGAGCTCTCCGGAGGGCAGCTCCAGCGGGTCTTCCTCGCCCGGGCCCTCGGCTCGCTCGCCGCCCCCGGCCGGGCCCCGCTGCTGGTGGTCGACGAACCCACGGCCGCGCTCGACTTCGCCGGCCAGGCCGAGGTCGCCGATCTCCTCGTGGGCCTGGACGCCGCCGCCCTGATCGTGACCCACGACGAGCCCCTCGCCCGGCGCTGCGACCGCTGCCTCTCGCTCGCCCTGGGCCGGCTCCAGGACGCCCCGTGAACAGCGCCGACCTCCTCGACCTGCTCTCGCTCGCCCCCGTGCAGCGCGGGCTGGCGGCCATCCTCGTGTCGGGTGTGGGAATGCCCATCGTGGGCGTCTTCATCGTGGGGCTCGACATCCTGACGGCGCGCTTCGCGCTCATGCACACCGCCCTGCTCGGCGCGGCGATCGCGCTCCTGGCCGGGATCAACCCCCTCGCCGGCGCGCTCACGGCCTGTGCGGCGACCGGCGCCGCGCTCGTGCCGCTCAGCCGGCGCCCCAGCGGGACCTCCGGCGCCATGGGCTTCGTGATGACGGTGTCCATCGCCGTCGCGTTCCTGCTGCTCGCCGCCGCAGGGCTCCCCGCCTCGGCGGCGATGGAGCTCCTCTGGGGCTCGGTCCTGGCGACCCGGCCGGCGGACCTCGTGCTCCTCGCGGCCCTGAATGCCGCGGTGGCCCTGGCGTATCTCGCCCTGCGACGCCCCCTGGCCCTGGTCTTCTTCGACCGCGAGGTCGCGCTCGCCTCGGGCGTGGCGGTGGACCGGGTGCTGGTGGTCACACTGGTCCTCGTGGCCCTGGCCATCGGCGCCGTGATGCCGGTGACCGGGGCCCTGCTGGTGGACGCGGTGACCCTGCTGCCGGCCCTCGCGGCCCGCAACCTCGGGGGCTCCCTCGGCGCCACCGTCGGGCTCGCGGTGGCGTTCGGGCTGGCCGGAAACCTCCTCGGCTTCGGGATCGCCCTGGCCCTCGACCAGCCCGTGGGACCCGTGCTGGTACTGACGGCGGGGACCATCACCCTCGGGACGTTCCTGCTGCGGCGCGCGCGCGGGGGCCCTGCGTGAGGCGCACCGGCGCCGGCCCTCGAAAGGGCTGGGCAGCAGCCCTGGCCGTCTTCCTCGGGCTCGCATGGGCGCCGGCGGCGCTGGCGTTCGACGCGGCCCCGGTCCCGGCAAGCGCGGCGGCCGAGGCGGCCAGGGGAGCGCCGCCGGCCGACCCGGAGCCGCGGGTCGTCGCCTCCACCGCGTGGGCCGGGGCGGTTGCCCGGGCGGCTGGGGCGAGAAACGTGCGGGTGCTGAGTCCACCGACCCTGCAGCACCCCCCGGAGTACGAGCCCCGGCCCTCGGACCTGCTGGCCGTGGCCGAGGCCGAATTCCTGGTCCTCGGGGGCTTCGAGCGTTTCGCCCAGCGTCTACGGGAAGCCGTGGGCTCGCGCGGGCAGGTCGTGCAGGTGCGCCTCGACCACGACCCGGAGGTGACCGACCAGGAGGTGCGGCGGCTCGCCCGGCTCCTCGGGGACCCCGGGGAGGCCGAGCGCAACCTCTCCGCCCTGCAGCTGGAGCGCGAGCGCTTCACCCGCGTGGTTGCCGAATCCCTGGGCCCCGGGGCGCGACCCCGGGTCCTCGTCCATCGATTCCTCGAAGCCTGGGCGCGTCTCGCCGGACTCGACGTCGTCGCCACCTTCGCGATGGGTCCGGCGCGCCCCTCCGACCTGCTGCGCCTGCTGGAGCAGCGCCCCCAGATGATCCTCGACAACGCCCACGCCCCCGGCGGCGCGGAGCTGGCCGAGACCGCCGGGGTGCCGCGGGTCGTGCTCGTCAACTTCCCGGGCGCGGACCTGGACCTGGCCGGCGTGGTGCGGGAGAACGGGCACCGGTTCCGCGAGGCGCTCGCGGGGGGGAATGCCCCGAAACCCTAGGGGGCAGGGGCGGCAGTCTCCTCCTGCCCCTCGCCGGTCCGCGGGGCGCGCCCGATGTGCGGTTCCCTTGCGCCAGGACAGTGTTACTGGCCCGTCAACCGTAATATCATAGGACGCATGACGAGCGCGCGGGCATCGATCCTCCAACCGCCGGCACCACCGGGTCGCCCGCGTCTCCCGGGAGCGAGCCTGCCCCATGGCGCGCGCCCGCGCGCCGTGGCGGTTTCGTCGGCGCGGGTGACACCCCTGCGCCCCGACGTGGCCTCGGAGGCGGCGGAGGCACCGGTCCGGCTTTCCGGCCTCGACCGCCGGATTGCCCTGGCCCTCGGTCTGGCCGCGGTGGTGCACGCCGCCGCCCTCCTGCTGCTCACCGACCCGAGGGGCCTGTCCGGCGCGCGGGACACCGGCGCAGTCGACCGGATCGAGGTGGTACTGGCAGCCCCTGCGACGATTCCGGCCACGGGCGGCGGGGAACCCGCCACCGCGGAGCTCGCCCCCGCGCCCGAGCCGGGGGCCGTCCCTGAGGCCTTGCCGCCGGTGGCAGCGCCCGAGCCCCCGGCCGAGCCCACCCCAGCGGCGATCCTGGACGCCCCACGACCGCCCGAGCCTGCGCCGGCGGCCGTTCTGGACGCCCCGCCACCGCCAGCCCCCGAGGCGAGCCCGGAAAGACCGCGCCCCCCCGCGCCCGCCGAGCGGCGCCTGCGCAGCCGGACGCCGCGGGCCAACGCCGAGGTGGCCCGGCAACCTGCCGCACCCCGTGCGACCCGCGAGCTGGCGCCCGATGCACTCGCTCGCTCCCTTGCCGGCGAAGCCGGCGCGGCCGCGGCCGGAACCGCACCCGGCCCGGCGCAGGGCTTTTCCGGGACCAACGCAGCCACGGCCGGGATTGACACCGAGGCCGTGCCCATCGTGCGGGTGCCCCCGACCTATCCCCTGGCGGCGCGGTCCAGACGCATCGAAGGGACGGTGCTGGTGGAGTTCACCATCCGACCCGACGGCAGCGTGTCGGAACCGAGAGTCGTGCAGACCCCCGCGTCGGGGGTCTTCGACCAGGCGGTGCTGCGAGCGATCGTACAGTGGCGATTCACCCCCCGGATCGAGGGCGGGCAGCCCGTCAGTCGGCGGGCGCGCCAGACCGTACGCTTCTCCCTTTCCTCCTGATCGCCCCTCCGGCCCCGGGACCCACCCCGGCCTCCCGCCGGCAACCGCCCAACCGCTCCGGCGTCGCGTGCCAGGGGACGGGCCGGCCTTCATGCCCCGGGGACGCCCCCCCCTTCCTGCGCCGCCCGCTCCCGCAGCCGCGCGATCCGCGCGAGGCCAGCCAGGTCCCGGACACCCGCCGCACTGGCCTGGGCGAGGAGGACCAGGAACAGCTCGCCGGTGACCAGCGCGTCCGCCAGGGCCCGATGCCGGGCGTGGGGCCGCAGACCGAAGCGCTCCAGCCAGGGGTCGAGGCCCGCTCGATCCAGGCCGACACGGGGATTCAACGCCGGGGCGAGCCAGGCCACGTCGAGCCAGGGGTTCGGGATGCGCACCCCCAGGTTCTCGCTCGCCGCGCGCTCGAGGACCGCGCGGTCGAAGGGCGCGTGGAACGCCACGAGCGCGGACCGGCCCGCATACTCCAGGAACGACAGCAGGGCTTCGGGAGCGGGCTCCCCCCGCTCCCGCTCCCCGGGCGCGATGCCGTGAATCAAGACGGCCTCGTCGGCTGAGGCCCCCTCCTCCCGCAGGACCACCTCGAACCCGCGGCCCACGTCCAGACGCCCCCGGCGCAGGGCCACCGCCCCGATGGCGATCAGGCGGTCCCGGCGGGGGTCGAGGCCGCTGGTCTCCACGTCGACCAGGACGAAGCGGGTGTCTTCGAGCGGTGCACGGTCGTCCTCGGCGCCCAGGGCCTGCCAGGATCGCAGGCGGTCGGCCAGCTCCGGGGCCAGGGGGGGCGGGCGGCGGTACAGCCTCGAGAAGAGCCTCACGGGCCGTAGTCGCGCGCGATCCGGGCCTGCAGCTTCCTGGCCTGGCGAAGGGCCTCGCGCAGGATGCGCCGGTCCAGCTCGTTCAGCGTTTGCGGGTCCACCTGGTCGTCGGGCGCCAGGCCCGCTCGCTCCCGGGTCTGGCGGTGGCGCATGCGCAGGAGCTCGATGAAGGCGTAGGCATCGCAGAACGCCCCGGCCTCCTCCTTCCCGAGGACACCCTTCGCGGCGACCGCGCGCAATCGAGCCAGCGTGTTGGTCTCGGGAACCCTCGCGGCCAGCGCCAGGAGCCGAGCGCCGTCCACGAACACCGTCGCTCCCTGGCCCTTCAGGTCCAGGGCATCGGGTTGCCCTCCCCCCTCGGACTCGCCGGGCTCGCTCACGAGGCCCAGGGGCGGACGGTTGCGCAGGGCACTGGCGGCCATGGCGCGCAGGAACCCGGGGTGACCTGCGGCCCGTTCCAGCACCCCGCGTTGCAGCCGCTCCACGGCCCCCGAATCCCCGTAGACCGCGCGCAGGTCGAAGAAGACACCCACCTCCGCGAGTTGCTCGGGAGTCCCCTGGTCCACCCAGGTGGCAAACCGGTGCTCCCATTCTTCGGCGGTCAGGCAGAGCTCCGGCTGGCTCGCCAGCACCTGGCGCCGGCCGAGGGGATACCCGAGGTCCGCGAGCGCCTGGTTGACCTCCCGGGCGAACGCCAGCAGGCGGCCCCGCGCCGTCTCCTGGTCTTCCCCTGGCGGGGGGGAGAAGAGGATCCCGTTGTCCTGGCCGGTCCTGAGGGTCTGCTCGCCCCGCCCCTCGCTGGCGAAGGCGAGCCAGGCAAAGCGGGGCAGACCGTCCTCGTGCGACGCCCGCACCAGCTCGATCGCCCTCCTTGCGGTCTGGTCGCTCAGCAGGGTGACGATCTGTGCGAGCTGCTCGACCGACACCCCCTGGGCCAACATCTGGCAGATCAGCGTCTGCGTCTGGGGACCAACCCCTATCAGGGTGTGCAGGTCGGGCGCCCGGCCGATGGTCCTCGACAGATTGGCGATCCCGACCCTCTGCAGGGAGAAGAGGTCGCGCTCGGAGACGACCCCCACCAGGCGGCAATCGTCCACCACGCAGACGTGCCGAAAGCCGTGGCTCGCCATCAGGAGCGCGGCCTCGAGCGCAAGGCTCCGGGACCCCAAGGACGCGGGCTCGGGCGTCATCACGGCATCGATCGGGGTGTCCAGGGGTACCTCGCGCAGGGCCACCCGGGAGAGCAGATCGTGCAGAGTGAAGATGCCGAGGGGACAGTGATTGCCGCCGGTGACGACCACGCTCCCGACGCGTTCCCGCTCAAGCGTCTTGAGGGCCTGGCGCACGGGCGTGCCGGGGGCGCAAGTCACAGGCTCGCGCCGGACCAGCGCCGTCAGGGGGGTGTTGAAGGTGCTGTCGGCGGCAAAGCGGTTTGCCACGCTGGCCTGCATCCCCCGCAGGGCCTGGTCGAGCAGGCTCGCCAGGCGCCGGGCGCAGAAGTCCTGGAACTCCGGGCTGCGGGCGCGAAGGGCGTCGAAGTCTTCAAGCGTGAGCTCGTAGCAGAACGTGTCCTCGACTGCCCGCTGGATCATGCGCGCAGGCCGCCTGCCGAGCAGCGCGCCGATCGGGAAGGACTCTCCGGCGAGGAGTTCCCAGGCGCCGTCCTCGGAGCCCGGGGTCCCGGGGGCGGCCTCCCCTCGGACGCGGCCCTGCTTGATGATGAAGAACCGCGAGGCGGGTCCGTCCTCGGGACTCACGACGGCGCGGTCTCGGGGGTAGAAACCGAGGGTCAGCCGGGCCGCCAGGAATTCCAGGTCGGCCTGCGCCATGTGGGAGAACGGGGCGTGCTTGGCGAGGAACTCCAGGACCGGGGCCAGCGTGGCCGCCGATGTCCCGGCCCGCGAGGAGCGAAGGGGAGGAACCATACGGTCTCCCTGCGCAGAGCCCCTCAGGGCTCCCGGGGCGCGGCCCGGACGGGCCGCACCCCGGTCTTCCGATCAGAAACGGCCGCCGCGGAAGCCGCCGCCACCGCCTGGACCACGGCCACCACCGGGGCCACGCCCGCCGCCACCCGGGCCACGACCACCACCGCCACCGCCGCCACCCCCGCCCGGTCCGCCGGTACGCGGGGCCTGGGGACGCGCCTCGTTCACGGTCAGGGCGCGCTTGTGGCTCTCCTTGCCATTCAGTTCGCGAATGGCCTTCTCGCCCTCGCTGCGGTTCGACATTTCGACGAACCCGAATCCCTTCGACTGCCCCGTAAAGCGGTCAGTGACGACCCGAGCGCTCTCGACGGTGCCAAACGGGGAAAAGAGCTCGGTCAGTTCGGCATCGGTCATATCGTACGAGAGGTTGCCGACGTAAAGCTTCATGGCCATGGTGCAGACTCCTCGAGTCGTTCCTGAATCCAATACGGCATGGGGGCGACGCGCTTAGTAACCGGGAACGGCACCCGAAGTGGCCAGCGTGCGCCAGGGCCAGCGCCGGAGGCGTCCCACAGGGTCGCCCCCGGCGTGGCAATCGGCAGTATAGCTTTTTTTATCTGGGGGAAAGCCTCACGACGGTTCCTGCCCCGCATACGGGCCGAGCCTCTCCGGAAAACCTCAAGGCATCATGGAGTTCGGTCGCTAACCGACGTGTCGATGGGAGGTCAAGGGCGTAACCCTCCGCCCTGACGAGCTTCGGCCCGGAAAGTGAGAAGGCCATGGCGACTTACAAGCTGTCGAAACACGCTGCCACCCTCAACCGAGACGTTCCCTCGCCCAAGCCGCGGCGCAAGGGGGCAGCGAGGCGTGGCGGTGTCGCAAGCCCGCCGGTGAAGCGGCCCGTGGTGCGGCGCAGGGGGATCCGGCTCGGCCTGAACATGGCGGCTCCGAGACTGGACCCCGGCGGGCACGAGGACACCTGAGGGCCAGCGGGAGGGTGGGGCTCCGGCCCCCCTTCCCTGCTCAGGACGGGGTCTCCCGGGACGGAGCGCTTGCCGGCCTGCCCCGCCGGCGGGGACAATCGGCATTCGGGGTCCGAGCCCGGCACGGGTGCCGCGGGGACCGCCGCACATCGAGACCGCCGTGAGCCCCAGCCCGGAATCCTTCGTCGCCTTTTTCCGCGCCGCTTCCCCCTACATCCACGCCCACCGCGGACGCACCTTCGTGGTGCAGTTCGGGGGCGAGGCCGTGGAAGACCCGCGATTCAACAACCTGGTCCAGGACCTGGCCCTCCTCTCGAGCCTCGGCATCCGCCTCGTGCTGGTGCACGGGGTCCGGCCACAGATCGACTCGCGGCTGGCCGCCCGCGGCATTCCCGCGCGCTTTCACCTGGGGCTGCGGGTGACGGACGACGCCGTCCTCACGGCCGCGAAGGAGGCCGCCGGGGCCGCACGGGTGGAGATCGAGTCGCTCCTCTCCATGGGACTCACCAACTCGCCGATGGCGGGCGCCCGTATCCGCGTCGCCTCGGGGAACTTCGTCACCGCGCGCCCCGTGGGCGTGCGCGACGGGGTGGACTTCGGCCACACGGGCGAGGTGCGCCGCATCGACCGCTCCGGGCTCGAGCACCAGATCGCCCAGGGAAACGTGGTGCTCGTCTCCCCCATCGGCTATTCCCCGACTGGCGAGGCCTTCAACCTGAGCAACGAGGAGGTCGCCACCGCGATCGCCGTGGAACTGCGGGCCGACAAGCTGCTCCTGCTCGGCGAGCGCGGGTGTCTCGGGAGGGCCGACGGCAGTCCGGTCCGCCAGTTCACGCTGGAGGAGGCCAACGCCCACCTCGCCGGCCTGAAGGGTGCGGGGGAGGGCCGCGAGAGCGAGCGCGTGAGGCACCTGGAGAGCGCCGTCTACGCGTGCCAGAGCGGGGTCCGCCGCGCCCACCTGCTCGACCGGCGCGTGGACGGCGCGTTGCTGCTGGAACTGTTCACGCGGGACGGCGTTGGCACGCTCGTGAGCGCCGCCCCGTACGAGCACCTGCGCCGCGCCAACATCGAGGACGTGGGCGGGCTGTTGGAGTTGATCCGGCCGCTCGAGGAAGAGGGGATCCTGGTCCGCCGGCCCCGGGAGAAGCTCGAGCGCGAGATCGAGCAGTTCACGGTGGTGGAAAGGGACGGCGCCATCATCGCCTGCGCCGCCCTGTACCCCTACGCGGGGCAGGTGCTCGCGGAGCTGGCGTGCCTCGCGGTGGACCCGGCCTACCGCAATCTTGGCCTGGGGGCGCGCCTGCTGGAGAGCACCGAGCGTGACGCGCTCGACCTCGGCGCGCGGGGGCTCTTCGTGCTGACGACCCGCACCTCCCACTGGTTCCGGGAGCGGGGTTTCGAGCCCGGTTCCCTCGACGACCTGCCCGTGGAGCGCCAGACCACCTACAACTTCCAGCGCGGATCGAAGATCCTGGTCAAGTGGCTTCAGGCGTGATCTCGGCCTCGATGGCGGCGAGCGCCTCCATGGGGTCGGTCGCGCCCGTGATCGGCCGCCCGATCACGAGGTAGCTCGCACCCAGGGCCAGCGCTTCGCGCGCTCCCAGCACCCGCTTCTGATCACCGGTCGACCCGCCCCCCGGCCGGATCCCCGGGGTGACGAGCGCAAACGGCGAGGGCAGCGCCAGGCGCAGGGGCGCGATCTCCCGGGGCGAGCACACCACCCCGTCCAGGCCGCAGTCGGCGGTCAGCTTCGCGAGGCGCAGCACGAGGGCCTCGGGCCCCTCGGAAAACCCGAGGGCCTGCAGATCCCCGGCGTCGAGACTGGTGAGCACGGTCACCGCGATCAAGCGGGGCGGCCGGCGGGAGGCTGCCACGGCCTCCCGGGCCGCCTCGAGCATGCGCCGCCCGCCGAGGGCGTGGACGTTGACCATCCAGACGCCAAGCTCGGCCGCAGCCCGACAAGCCCCGGCCACGGTATTGGGGATGTCGTGGTACTTCAGGTCAAGAAAGACCTCGAAGCCAAGGGAGGACAGGTCCTCTACGACCCGCGGCCCGGCCGCCGTGAAGAGCTCCTTGCCCACCTTCACCCGCACCCTCGCGGGGTCCAGGCGCCCGGCAAGGGCCAGGGCCGGACCCGCCTCGGGATAATCCAGGGCCACGATCACCCGCGAATCACTCACCCTCCACCCCCACGATCGGTTTCACGGTGCCCCACAGCTTGCAGCTGGGGCACTGCCAGTGCAGCACCCGGCCATGGAACCCGCAGTGCCCGCACCGGTACACGGAGCGGCCTTCCAGCAGCTTGCGGGTCAGGTCCTTCAGGCTCAGCAGATTCTCCCGGGCGGCGCCGTCGGCGTGGGCGAGGGAGAGCTCGATCAGGCGGTCGAGCCCGCGCACGGACGGGCGCAGGCGAAGCTGTTCGGTCAGGAACCGGACCGCTGCCTCCCCTCCTTCACGCCGGGCGCGAAGGTCCGCCATCGCCAGCGCGGGGGAGACCCCGCCGTAGCGCTCCAACAGATAGCCGAGATAGTCCTCCATCTCCCGGGACCGGCCGATGGCCTCGTGGCAGCGCCCCAAGGGCTCGATCACCTCCGGCACATAGGCGGGGTCCTGTTGCTCGACCCGCTTCAGCGCCCGGATCGCGCCCCGGAAGTCCCCGCCATGCTCGAGCAGGGCCCCCTCGATCATGCTGGCCCGCACGCACTGACTGCTCGCGTCGAGCGCGCGTTGGACGCGGTCCAGGGCACCCTCCAGGTCCCCGGCCCGGCCCCGCTCCTCCGCCTGCTCGCAGTAGAAGTGCGCGATGACGCCCCCGTGGGGTCGGCCCGACAGTCCCTCGAGCTGGCGGGCCGCGTGGGCGGCGCGGTCCCAGTCCTTTTCCTGCTGATAGATGTCCACCAGATGCTGGAGGGCGCGCGCCCCGAACCGCGCGCTGCGGACCAACTCCTGGAAGAGACCCTCGGCCCGGTCGAGGAGGCCCGCACGCATGTAGTCCTGGCCGAGCTCCAGCAACGCCTCGCCCCGCTCGCCCTGCCCGAGCGCGGGACGCGCGATCAGGTTCTGGTGGATCCGGATGGCCCGATCCACTTCACCGCGGCGGCGGAAGAGGTTGCCGAGGGCAAGGTGGGTCTCGACGGTCTCGCTGTCGACCTCGAGGACCTTGACGAAGAGCTCGATGGCCTTGTCAGGCTGCTCGTCGAGGAGGTAATTGAGACCGCGGAAGTAATCCGAGCGCAGGGGGGGTGGACCGGGAGGCGCCGCCGCACCGCGCGCACCGTGCGTTGCCGCAAGCCATCCCGAGGCAGCCGCCACGGGGAGCAGGAGCCAGAGCAGCTCGTACATGCGCTACCCCCGATCCCGACCGGGATGCCCGAAGGCCCCTGCCCGGGCGGGCACCGCCGCACGGCCGGGCCCGCGCGGACGCTCGGCCCCGGCTAGCGAATCACTCGGCGTCCCGAAGCGGAGGCGGCCGCCAGGGCCGCCGCCTCCGCCGCCTCCGCCGCAGCCGCGGCGGCATCGACGCGATCCCGCAGCTCCTTGCCGGGCTTGAAGTGTGGAACGAACTTCTCCGGTAACGACACCGGCTCGCCGGTCTTCGGGTTACGGCCGACTCGCGAGGGCCGATGGTGCAGGGAAAAACTGCCGAAACCGCGGATCTCGATCCGCTCCCCGCTGGCGAGGGTCTGGGCCATGAGCTCGAGGATACTCTTGACGGCGAGCTCCACGTCCTTGTAGCCGAGCAAGGTCTGCCGCTCGGCGATCCGCTCGATCAGCTCCGACTTGGTGAGAGTCCCCTTGTTGCCGCCCTCTGACAACGCCATAACCCTTCCCCCGCACTAGCCTCCGCCCGGCCGCCGACCTCGCCGCCTCACTTCCGGTCGAGCTGCTGACGCAGCAGGTCCCCGAGAGTCGCCATGCCGCCGGTGGACTCCGCGCTGTAGTCGCTCAGCACAGCGGCCTCCTCGTCGGACTCCTTAGCCTTGACCGACAGGGAGATCACGCGCTTCTTGCGGTCCACACCGACGAATTTCGCCTCGATTTCCTCGCCGACGTTGAGCACGTTGCGCGCATCGTCGACCCGGTCGCGGGTCACTTCGGAGGCGCGGATGTAGCCCTCGACCCCGTCGTTCAGCATGATCGCGGCGCCCTTGGCGTCGACCTCGGTGACCTTGCCCCGCACCACGCTGCCCTTCGGGTTCTCCACCAGGAAGCGCGAGAACGGGTCGTCGGCGAGCTGCTTGACACCCAGCGAGATCCGCTCGCGCTCGGCGTCGACCGCGAGCACCACCGCCTCGATCTCCTCGCCCTTGCGGAAGCTGCGGATGGCCTCCTCGCCCGGCGTGTTCCAGGAGATGTCCGAGAGGTGCACCAGGCCGTCGATACTGCCGTCGAGCCCCACGAAGATCCCGAAGTCGGTGATCGACTTGATCGTCCCGACGACCTTGTCGCCCTTGTTGTGATTGGCCGCGAACTCCTGCCAGGGGTTCGGCTGGACCTGCTTGATGCCGAGCGAGATGCGGCGGCGGTCCTCGTCGATGTCGAGCACCATGACCTCGACCTCGTCGCCGACCTGCACGACCTTGCTCGGGTGAATGTTCTTGTTCGTCCAGTCCATCTCGGACACGTGGACGAGCCCCTCCACCCCCTCCTCGATCTCCACGAAGGCACCGTAATCGGTGAGGTTCGTGACCTTGCCGAAGATCCGCGTGCCGACGGGGTAGCGCCGTGCGATGTTCTGCCACGGGTCCTCGCCGAGCTGTTTCAGGCCGAGCGACACGCGGTTGCGCTCGCGATCGAACTTCAGGACCTTCACGTCCATCTCGTCGCCGACGTTGACCACTTCGCTCGGGTGCTTGACGCGCTTCCACGCCATGTCGGTGATGTGCAGCAGACCGTCGATGCCGCCCAGGTCGACGAACGCGCCGTACTCGGTCAGGTTCTTCACCACGCCGCGCACGACGGAGCCTTCCTGCAGGTTGTCCAACAGGGCCTGGCGCTCCGCACTCGTCTCGGCCTCGACGACCGCACGGCGGGACACCACGACGTTGTTGCGCTTGCGGTCGAGCTTGATCACGCTGAACTCGAGCGGCTTGCCCTCCAGGTACGCGGTGTCGCGGACCGGCCGCACGTCCACCAGCGAGCCCGGCAGGAAGGCGCGGATGTCGTTGATGTCGACCGTGAACCCGCCCTTCACCTTGCCGGTGATGATGCCGGTGACCGTCTCGGCCTTCTCGAATGCCCGCTCGAGGTCGCCCCAGGCCTGGGCGCGCTTCGCCTTTTCCCGCGACAACACCGTCGTGCCGTAGCCGTCCTCGACGGCGTCCAGCGCGACCTCCACGAGGTCGCCGGCCTTGACCTGGAGCTCGCCCCGCTCGTTGTAGAACTGGGCGGTCGGGATCACGCCCTCCGATTTCAGCCCGGCGTTGACGACCACGACATCCGGACCGACGGAGACGACCAGCGCTTTCACGATAGCGCCGGGGCGCATCTTCTGCTCCACCTGACTCTGCTCAAACAGCTCTGCGAAGCTCTCGCTCATTACACCCTTACCCTGGCCGCGAATTCCGCCGCGACACCGTCCGTTGAGCGGGCCGAGGACTGCCCGCACCTCACCCTGTACACCCACCTCGCCACCGTTCGGCGCGAGGACCCTTCAGCAGGTCTCCCTGCTAACCCTTCACCTCGGGGAAGGCCGTGCGCACCACTGCGAGCACGCGTTCGACCACCGCGTCCAACGCCATCGACGTGGTGTCCACGACCACCGCGTCGTCAGCCGCGCGCAACGGCGACACGCTCCGCCCGCGATCGCGCGCGTCGCGTTCCGCCACCTCCCTCTCGAGCTCCGGAAGGCTAGCACGCAACCCTTTTCTCTTCAACTGGTTATAACGTCTCAGGGCCCGTTCCCCGACGCTGGCGTCGAGGAAGACCTTGGCCTCGGCGTCCGGAAACACCACGGTTCCCATGTCACGGCCGTCCGCGACCAGCCCCGGCCCCTGGCGGAATGCCCGCTGACGCTCGAGCAGCGCCGCGCGCACGGCCGGGAGGGCCGCGACCCGCGACGCGTCGGCGCCGGCCTCCTCCGTGCGCAGCTCGAGCGACACGTCGCGCCCCTCGAGCCACACCTGCGGCTCCTCGCCGTCCTCGCCGCCCGTGAAGCGCACGTCCAGTTCCAGGGCGAGCCGCGCCAGCGCCATTTCGTCCCCCAGCTCGACCCCGCGCGATCGCGCGGCAAGCGCGAGCAGCCGGTAGAGCGCCCCGCTGTCCAGGAAGTGCCAACCGAGCCGCGCAGCCACCAGACGGCTCACGGTGCCCTTTCCGGACCCGCTCGGCCCGTCCAGGGTGAGGACCGGGGCCTCGCGACTCCTGCCGCCGCCCACGGTCATCCCGGCTCACCCGTCAGGACTTCGATGCCGAGACCCGCGCCCCCGGACAGCTCGGGGAAGCCGGGGAAGGAGGTCTGGACGTTGGCGCAGTCCTCGACGAGGACATCGCCCTCGGCGGCCAGGGCCGCCATCGCAAAGGCCATTGCGACCCGGTGGTCGCCCCGGCTGTCGATGCGCCCCCCCCGGATGCGCCCGCCCCGGACGACCATGCCGTCGGGCGTCGGCCGGGCGTCGACGCCGAGCGCCTGCAGGCCGTCGGCCATCACCTGGATCCGGTCGCTCTCCTTGACCCGCAGCTCGGCGGCGCCGCTGACCACCGTCTCCCCTTCCGCGCAGGCGGCCGCCACGAACAACGCGGGGAATTCGTCGATGGCGAGGGGGACCAGCTCGGGCGGGATGACCGCCCCCCGCAGCCGGGCGCTGCGCACCCGCAGATCGGCGACCGGCTCGTGACCGGCCACCCGCTCGTTCTCCACCGTGATGTCGGCCCCGAGCAGGCGCAGGGCATCGATCACGCCGGTTCGCGTGGGGTTCATGCCCACCTGCTCCAGCACCACGTCGGAGCCCGGTGCAATGCTCGCACCGAGCAGAAAGAAGGCCGCAGAAGAGATGTCGGCGGGGACCTGCACCTCGCATGCCGCGAGCCGCCCCCCGCCCGTAAGGCACACCCGCCCGGGCGACCTCCGCAGCCGATAGCCGAAGCCTTCGAGCATGCGCTCGGTGTGGTCCCGGCTCGGCGCAGGCTCCCGCACGCAGGTCTCGCCCCGGGCATAGAGGCCGGCCAGCAGCAGGCAGGACTTCACCTGCGCGCTCGCCACCGGCATCGCGTAGTCGATCCCCCGCAGCCCGGGCACGGGGTGAATCACCAGGGGCGGCGTGCCCCCCGCGCCCGTCTCGACCCGCGCCCCCATCGCCGCGAGGGGCTCGGTGACCCGGCGCATGGGGCGCCGGGTGAGCGAGGTGTCCCCCACCAGCGTGACACCGAAGGGCTGGGGGGCGAGCAGGCCCGCCAGGAGCCGCATGGAAGTGCCGGAGTTGCCGAGGTCCAGCGGCCCGTCGGGGGGGCGCAGGCCGTGTAGGCCCACCCCGTGGACGACGACCCGGCCCGCGTCCGGGCCCTCGATGCGCACCCCCATGCGCCGGAAGGCCTCGAGGGTGGCCAGGCTGTCCTCGCCCTCGAGGAAACCTTCCACTCGCGTGACGCCCTCGGCCACCGATCCCAGCATGACGGAGCGGTGGGAGATCGACTTGTCCCCCGGGACGCGCAGACACCCCCGGAGGCGGCCGCCGTGTCGGACCGCGAAACGGATCGGAGAGGAGACAGTCATGGGGTGAGGCCGGGAGATGAAAACGGCCCGGAAGGATAGCGGCCCCGGTGCCCCACCGCAAATGGGCGCGGCCGGGGCTGCGGCCTCACTCCGGACTCGGGACGCCGCCGTCGACGTAGCGGTCCCGCGCCCGCTTGGCGCGGGCGAAGATCTCGAGCAGTCTCTCCCCGTCGCCGCCCTCCACCGCCGCGGTCAGCTCGGCGAGCTCCCCCGAGAAGCGGCCGAGCATCCGCGCCAGGGCCTCGCGGTTGGCGATGCAGATGTCCCGCCACATGACGGGGTTGGACGAGGCAATCCGGGTGAAGTCCCGGAACCCGCCGGCCGCGTAGCGGAAGACCTCGTCGTGCTCCTCGAGCCGGGCCAGGGAGTCCACCAGGGCGTAGGCGAGCATGTGGGGCAGATGGCTGGTGGCGGCGAGCACCTCGTCGTGGTGCCCCACCGTCATGTAGCTCACCTCCGCCCCGCACGCCCGCCACATCTCCTCGACCCGGGCGACCGCGCCGGGGTCCGTCTCGTGCAGGGGGGTCAGGATGACCCGGCGGCTGCGGTAGAGCGTCGCGAAGGACGCCTCCACCCCGTTCTTCTCGGTCCCGGCGATCGGGTGGCCGGGAACGAAGAAGGGAGGAACCGCCCCGAAGACGGCCCGGGCGTCCGCCACCACGCTCGCCTTTGCGCTGCCGCCGTCGGTGACCACCGCCCCCGGGGCCAACCGGTCCCGCAGGGCCTCGAGGGCCGGGCGCATGGCCCCCAGGGGGAGCGCGAGGAACACCAGGTCGGCCCCCGACACCGCCTCGCCGACGTCCTGGGTGAAGCGGTCCACCACGCCGAGCGCCACCGCGCGCTCCAGGTTCGCCCGCCCCCTCCCGCAGCCGACCACCTCGCGGACCGCGCCGGCCGCGCGCAGGGCGCGCGCGAGCGAGCCGCCGATCAGGCCGACGCCGACGACGCAGAGGCGCTCGATCACCGCTTCGCCAGGACCTTCTCCAGCGCCACGAGGAAGCGCCGGTTCTCCTCTTCGAGGCCCACGGTCACCCGCAGGTGCTCGGGCATGCCGTAGTTCTCGACCGGCCGGACGATGACCCCCTCGCGCAGGAGCCGGTCGTAGACCGGCCCGGCAGGGCCGCCCACGTGCACGCAGACGAAGTTCCCGAGCGAGGGGATGTGGTCGAGGCCCATCCGCCCGAAGGCCTCGGTGAGCTGACGCATGCCCTGGCGGTTCATCCGGACGCCCCGCGCCACGTGCTCCTCGTCCTCCAGGGCCGCCTCGGCCGCCGCCAGCCCGACGCTGTTGACGTTGAAGGGCTGGCGCACGCGATTCAGCAGGTCGGCGACGGCGGGATGCGACACCGAGTAGCCGACGCGCAGCGCGGCGAGCGCGTAGATCTTCGAGAAGGTGCGCGCGACGACCAGGTTCGGATAGCGGGCGACCCACGGCACGCAATCCGGGAGCGACGGCTCCTCCACGTACTCGATGTAGGCCTGATCGATCACCGTGACGACGTGCGCCGGCATGGCGTCGAGGAACGCCGCGAGCGAGGCGGAGTCGTTCCAGGTACCGGTCGGGTTGTTCGGGTTGGCGATGAAGACGAGGCGCGTGCGCGGCCCCACGGCCCGGCGCATCGCCTCGAGGTCGTGCCCCCAGTCACGCGACGGCACGGCGATGGCCTTCGCACCCACGGCCCGGGCGACGAGCGGGTAGACGGCAAAGGCCTGCTCCGAGAACACGACCACGTCGCGCGGCGTGGCGAAGGCCCGGGCGAGCAGCTCGAGGACGTCGTTGGAACCGTTGCCCAGCGTGATCTGATCGACGGTGACCCCGAGCCGGCGTGCGAGGGCTTGCTTGAGGGCGAAGCCGTTGCCGTCCGGGTAGCGTGCCAGCTCGGCGAGCGCGGCCTCGGCGGCCTTGCGGGCGTGGGGGCTGGGGCCGAGGGGATTCTCGTTCGAGGCCATCTTGATGGCGTTCGAGATCCCGAGCTCGCGCTCGAGCTCGGAGATCGGCTTGCCCGGCCGGTAGGGGGTGAGCCCGCGCACGCCGGGCGCGGCGAGCCGCAGCATCGGGTTGGCTCTGGCAGACGGTCGTCTCGAAATCACAGGATCATCCTCGGGTAGGAACCCAGCACCTTGAACACCGCCGAGCGCTCGCTCACCTCGCGCAGCGCGCCCGCGAGATTCGGGTCCTGGGCGTGGCCGTCCACGTCGACGAAGAAGACGTAGTCCCATTTTCCGCGGCGCGAAGGCCGCGACTCGATCCGCGTCATGTTGATGCCATGGCGGGAGAACGGATCGAGCAACTCGTAGAGCGCGCCGGGCTGGTTGCGGGCAGCCAGCATGAGGGAGGTCTTGTCCGCCCCGGTCGGCGGCACGGCGCGCCGCCCGACCACCAGGAAACGCGTCGTGTTCTCCGGCTCGTCCTCGATGTTGGCAGCGAGGGTCCCGAGGCCGTAGAGGTGGGCCGCGACCTCGCCGGCGATGGCCGCGGTGCCAGGCTCCACCGAGGCGAGGCGGGCGGCCTCGGCGTTGCTCGCCACACCCACCCGCTCGGGCCGCGGCAGGTGCTCGTCGAGCCACTTCCGGCACTGGGCGAGCGACTGGTAGTGGGAGTAAACGCGGCGCACGCCCGCGAGGCTCGCCTCGCGGGAGAGCAGGAAGTGGTGGATCGGCAGCCCGATCTCGCCGCAGATCTGGAGCGAGGACTGCATGAACATGTCGAGGGTGTGGCTCACCACCCCCTCGGTCGAATTCTCCACCGGCACGACCCCGTAGTGCGCCGCTCCCGAGGTCACTTCCCGGAACACGCCCTCGATCGTGTCGAAGGGCAGCGTCCGGGCGGAGTGGCCGAAGTGCTTCAGCGCCGCCTCCTGGGTGAACGTCCCGGCGGGGCCCAGGAACGCGACGTGCGGCGGCTTCTGCAGGGCGAGGCAGGCGGAGATGATCTCCCGGAACAGCTGCACGAGAGTGCCGTCGTCGAGCGGTCCCGCGTTGCGCTCCACGACGCGCCGCAGGATCTCCGCCTCGCGCTCGGGGCGATAGAAATCCTCCTCGGCGCCCGCTTCGCGCTTGGCGCGCGCCACCTCGAGGGCGAGCGCAGCGCGCCGGGCGATGACCGCCTGGATCTCGCGGTCGGCCTCGTCGATGCGCGAGCGCAGCTCGTCGAGACCCACGGGCGGCGGGAGACCGCCGCCCACGGGGGGAACGCCGTCGCCGCCCGCGCTCACGGCCGCACCCTACAGCGACCGAACGGCGAGCACACCCTGGGTCGAGGCAATGTCCGCGATCACCTCCTGAGGCAGCTGGGACTCCACGTCGGCCAGCGTGTACGCCAGCTCGCCGCGGGACTTGTTCAACATGTCCACGATGTTCAGGCCGGCGCTCGCGAGCTTGGTCGAGATCTGGCCCAACATGTTCGGGACGTTCGCGTTCACCACCGCGAGGCGGTGGCTCCCGCTGCTGCGCGCCATCTCCACTTCCGGGAAATTCACCGAGTTGTGGATGGTCCCGTCCTCCAGGTAGGCCCGCACCTGGTCGGCCACCATCACGGCGCAGTTCTCTTCCGCCTCGGCGGTGGACGCGCCGATGTGCGGCAGCATGATGACGCGCGGGTTCCCGCGCAGGGTGTTGCCCGGGAAGTCGCACACGTAGGCGCGGACCTTGCCGTGGGCGAGCGCGTTCGCCACCGCGTGCTCGTCGACGATCTCCTCGCGCGCGAAGTTGAGCAGCACGACCCCGTCGCGCATGGAACCGAGGCGCTTCGCGTCGATCATCGCCCGCGTCTTGTTCGAGAGCGGCACGTGCAGCGTCACGAACTCCGACCGGGAGAGCAGGTCGTCGAGGCTGAGGGCCTGCTGCACCTGGGAAGAGAGCTCCCAGGCCCTGGCCACGGTGATGTCCGGGTCGTAGCCCACCACCTTCATGCCGAGGGCAATGGCGGCGTTGGCCACCCGGACCCCGATGGCCCCCAGACCAACCACGCCGAGCGTGCGCCCGGGGAGCTCGAAGCCGACGAACTGCTTCTTGCCGGCCTCTGCCGCCTTGCGGATCTCCACGTCGGTGCCCTCGAGCCCGCGGGCGAAGTCCCACGCCTGTACGATGTTGCGGGCCGCCAGCAGCATCCCCGCGATGACGAGCTCCTTCACGGCGTTGGAATTCGCCCCGGGCGCGTTGAACACCACGATCCCCCGCGCGCTCATCTTGTCGACGGGGATGTTGTTCACTCCGGCCCCCGCGCGACCCACCGCCTTCAGGGTCGGGGGGATTTCCATCTCGTGCATGTTGAAGGAGCGCACCAGGATCCCGTCGGGATGCTGGATCTCCGAGGCGACCTCGTAACGCTCCCGCGGAAGCCTGCGCAGACCGGATACGGAGATGTTGTTGAGCGTCAGGATCTTGAACATGGTCGCCTCAGCCGTTGCGCTGCTGGAAATCGCGCATGAACGCCACCAGCGCGTCCACGCCGGATTCCGGCATCGCGTTGTAGATGCTCGCGCGCATCCCGCCGACCGAGCGGTGGCCCTTCAGCGTCACGAGGCCCGCCGCCTTCGCCCCCTTCAGGAAGGGCTCGTCGAGCGCCGGGTCGGCGAGCGTGAACGGCACGTTCATCCACGACCGGCAGTCCTTCGCCACCGGGTTGCGGTAGAAGCCGCTCGCGTCGATGGCCCCGTAGAGCTTCTCCGCCTTGCGACGATTGACCTCCGCCATGGCAGAGAGCCCGCCATTCTGCAGGAGCCACTCGAACACGAGACCCGCGATGTACCACGAGTAGGTCGGCGGCGTGTTGTACATCGACTCGGCGTCGGCGTGGGTCTTGTAGTTGAGCATCGCCGGGACACCCGCCCCCGCGCGCCCGATCAGGTCCTCGCGGACGATCACGATGACGAGCCCCGCCGGCCCGATGTTCTTCTGCGCGCCGGCGTAGATGAGGCCGAAGCGGGAGACGTCGACCGGCCGCGAGAGCAGGGTCGAGGACATGTCCGCCACGAGCGGGACACCGCCCGTCTCCGGCACCCAGTGGAACTCCACGCCGCCGATGGTCTCGTTGGGGGTGTAGTGCACGTAGGCCGCGTCCGGGTCGAGCTTCCACTCGGCGCGGGGCGGGATGGTGGTGTACTTGGACGCCGCGGCGTCCGCCACCACGTTGACCTGGCCCTGGCGCTTGCCCTCGCCGATCGCCTTCTTCGACCACTCGCCCGTGTGGACGTAGTCGGCCTTGCCCTTCTCACCCATCAGGTTCAGCGGGACCATGGCGAACTGCTGGCTCGCGCCGCCCTGCAGGAACAGCACCTTGTAGTTGGAGGGGACCCCGAGGAGCTCGCGCAGGTCGGCCTCGGCCTTCTGGGCGATGGAGAGGAAGTCCTTTCCGCGGTGGCTCATCTCCATGACCGACATGCCCGAGCCACGCCAGTCGAGCATCTCCTCGCGCGCCCGCGTGAGCACCTCTTCCGGCAACACGGCCGGACCCGCACTGAAGTTGTAAACCCGCGCCATCGATCGATCTCCCTCTGCCACGTGTGGGCCCGTCGCGCGGGCAGACCCGCGCGCAGGCCCGAAACCTTCCCGCGCCGCCCCGCGCTACTCCTGCGCAGCGGCCTCCGGCTCGTTCTCCTCCACCACCGGCGCCAACCCCACCAGGCGCTCCTCCTCGGCGAGGCTGATGAGCTTCACGCCCTGGGTATTGCGGCTCAGCACCGGGACCTCGTGCACCCGCGTGCGCACAAGAGTGCCGCCGTCCGTGATCAGCATGATCTCGTCTTCCTCGCGCACCAGCGCCGCGCCCACGAGCGGACCGTTGCGGGCGCTCGTCTGGATCGCGATGAGCCCCTGCCCGCCGCGTCCCTGGGGCCGGAAGTCCTCGACCGTCGTCCGCTTGCCGTAGCCGTTCCGGGTCGCGAGCAGCACGGTGCGGTCCGGCGTGGGCACGATGAGCGCGATCACCCCGGACCCCTCGGCGAGGTGCACGCCCCGCACGCCGCGCGCGCAGCGGCCCATGGGGCGCACCTGCCGCTCGGCGAACCGGATCATCTTGCCGTCGCTGGCGAAGAGCATCACGTCGCGCTCTCCGTCCGTCAGGTCGACGCCGACCAGCTGGTCGTCCTCGGCCAGGTCCACCGCGATGATGCCGCTCGTCCGCGGGCGCGAGAACTCGTCGAGCGGGGTCTTTTTCACGACTCCGCGCGCCGTCGCCATCAACACGAAACCGCCGCGCGTGAAATCCTTGACCGGAAGGACGGCGTTGATACGCTCGCCCTCCTCGAGGGGCAGGAGGTTCACGATCGGCTTGCCCCGCGCCGACGGACCGGCCTGGGGCAGCTCGTAGACCTTGAGCCAGTACACTCGCCCACGGCTCGAGAAGCAGAGCACCCAGTCGTGGGTGTTGGCGACGAACAGGTTGTCGATGAAGTCCTCTTCCTTCATCGCCGTCGCCGAGCGGCCCTTCCCGCCGCGCTTTTGCGCCCGATAGAGATCGAGCGGCTGGCTCTTCGCGTAGCCGGCGTGGGACAGGGTGACGACCACGTCCTCGGGGCTGATCAGGTCCTCGAGCCCGAGGGCCTGGTGCTGGTCCAGGATCTCGGTCTTGCGCCGGTCCCCGAACTGCTCGCGCAGCGCCTCGAGCTCGCCGCGGATGACGGCCATCAGGCGATCGGGGTCCTCCAGGATCGCCAGCAGGCCGGCGATGCGCGCGAGCAGCTCGCGGTACTCCGCCGTGATCCGGTCCTGCTCGAGGCCGGTCAGGCGCTGCAGCCGCAGGTCGAGGATGGCCTGGGCCTGGGTCTCCGAGAGCCGGTACCCGTCGGGGCCCAGCCCGAGACCCGGCGCCAGCCCTTCGGGCCGGGCGGCCTCGGCGCCCGCGCGCTCCACCATGCCCACGACGGCGCCCGGAGGCCACGCCCGCGCGAGCAGCCTCGCCTTGGCCTCCTCCGGGCTCGGGGAGGTCTTGATGGCCTCGATGACCGGGTCGATGTTGGCGAGCGCCACCGCCAACCCCTCGAGCACGTGCGCGCGATCGCGCGCTTTGCCCAGGTCGTAGACCGTGCGCCGGGTCACCACCTCGCGGCGATGGCGGACGAAGGCCTCGATGAGCTGCTTGAGGTTGAAGAGCTTCGGCTGGCCGTCCGCGAGGCCCACCATGTTGATGCCGAACACCGTCTGCAGCTGGGTGTGCTGGTAGAGGTTGTTCAGCACCACCTCCGCCACCTCGCCCCGACGCAGCTCCACCACCATGCGCATGCCGTCCTTGTCGGACTCGTCGCGCAGCTCGGTGATGCCTTCGAGCTTGCGCTCGCGCACCAGCTCGGCGATCCGCTCCAGCAGCTTCGCCTTGTTGACCTGGTAGGGGAGCTCGGTGACGACGATGCGTGGCTTGCCGGTCGACTCGTCGGTCTCGACGTGGCTCTTGGCGCGCACGAAGATGCGCCCACGCCCTGTCTCGTACGCCTCGCGGATACCCGCCGCGCCGTTGATGTAGGCGCCCGTGGGGAAGTCCGGCCCCGGGAGATGGCGAATCAGCTCCGCCACCCGGATCGCGGGGTTTTCGATGTATGCGAGGCAGGCGTTCACCACCTCGGTGAGGTTGTGGGGCGGGATGTTGGTCGCCATCCCCACGGCGATCCCTGCGGACCCGTTCACCAGGAGGTTCGGCAGGCGCGCCGGCAGGACCGTCGGCTCGCGCTCCGAGTTGTCGTAGTTCGGCGCGAAATCGACCGTTTCCTTGTCGAGGTCCGCCAGCAACTCCTGGGTGATGCGCGCCATGCGCACCTCGGTGTAGCGCATCGCCGCAGGGGCGTCGCCGTCCACCGACCCGAAGTTGCCCTGACCGTCCACCAGCACGTAGCGCATGGAAAACGGCTGCGCCATGCGCACGATCGTGTCGTAGACCGCCACATCACCGTGCGGGTGGTACTTGCCGATCACGTCGCCGACCACGCGGGCGGACTTCTTGTACGCGCGGTTCCAGTCGTTGCCGAGCTCGCTCATGGCGAAGAGCACCCGGCGGTGGACGGGCTTGAGCCCGTCGCGGACGTCGGGCAGCGCTCGCCCGACGATGACGCTCATCGCGTAGTCGAGATACGACTGTTTCAGCTCCTCCTCGATGTTGACCGGGAGGACTTCCCTGGCGAAATCAGGCATGAGGTGGCGGGGCGGCTCGGCGCGGGTAAGCTCCTGTCAGGGGGTCGATTGTACCATCCCCGCCGCCGAACGCCTTCAGGCCATCAAGGCGGCGACCTTCTCCCGGTCCGGGCGCAGCACCACGCCGCGCTCCGTGACCAGGGCGTCCACCAGCCCGGCGGGGGTGACG
>ERZ1645192.6-NODE-6-length-123284-cov-9.171680_pt1 | contig 123284 bp, 109 predicted proteins | sample MGYA00575354_ERZ1645192 | MGnify/ENA primary metagenome ERZ1645192 (study PRJEB40844, sample SAMN11349763) | freshwater sediment metagenome | isolation source: river sediment | host: Sediment | place: India: Faizupur Khadar , New Delhi | collected 2017-02-21 ... | reverse complement strand
TCTCGTCAATTCCGAATTCCACGCTCTTTTCTATGAACCACTCGAATCTTTCCTGGTTTTTTACCGGCGACACTGCCATGTGAAGCCGGTATCCCCTTTTCCCGAACTCTGCAGTACTTTCAGTGATCCTTACCCTGCAGGCTGAAGGATCGGGGTCGGTGATGATCCCTTCGTGCCAGCCTCCCATGCCGTCAACCATCTTTACCCGTTCTCCTTTATGCATCCGGAGCACCCTGATGCAGTGCCGTGATTCATTTTCATCCATCACGCAAGAGTCACCCCTGATTCCGGGTACATAAAATATCTGCATATTGCAAACAGGAATTATTTGTTTTCTATCTGACTAATCCGTCGAGCTGATCCATTTCAGCATCTTCTCCTTCTGTCATCCTTCTGAGAAATCTGTCGAGCCTGTCCTCAACCGCTATCATATATGTATAGGGCTTCCTTTCAGAATCTTCGGGGTGTTTCCTGTCTTTTAATTTTAATGAGCTTATAAGAGTATTAAATTCCAGATTACCGGCCTGGGCCATCATAACCCCCCTGAAATATGAGAAGTAGTACCATGTTGAGCGGTCGGCTTTCAGATAGATGTCTATCATATCGCCCGACCTTCTTCTCTGTATATCCACATATCCGTCGACATAAACATTGACCGGCTGGCCTCCTGCGTAACCGATGCCTATCTTTCCTTTGGAGCGGAACGACGACGATGCCTCATTCCAGTAAAGTGTAACATCATTTAAAAGAAGCTCATAAGTAAATTCCTTCGGCATGTTGCCGGATGTTCCGAACAGACTGGTTTCCTGGCGGATCTGAGAGGCGGCGCTTTCTCCCAGAAGGCTGCTCAACCCTCTGACATAGAATTCCGAATTCAGGTTAACCGGCTTAAGTGTGGGCATCATTCTGATCTCATCGCTCATCATTTTCAGGGCTTCGGGGGAGAAGTAAAAATCCAGCCCCAGCATTGTTCTTATCTCGATCTTGCCGGAGTCGGTATTGTTTACGAAGCTTCCCGATGTTCCCATGAGAACATGATCAAAATTTGCTCCAAAATTCAGTTTTCCTTCTCCGTTGAGTATGCATCCTGTTTTATCGAGCGATACTATGTTCCCGGCAAGTGACGGATCAGCGATCTTCTCAAGTGATGAAATCTGATACCTGTTGGCCTGTTTGTTATACCATAAAACCCCGTTGGCATTAACCAGACCAATGTCGGACCAGGATTTCTGCTCTGAGAGGAAGGCCGGATAGAAATGCAGGGAATCTATATTGATAAATGAACCTGATACGAGAATCATGTCATTGGGATCCCTGGGTTTTTCTGATATCGCTATCATGACATTCATCGGATCGATGAATGACTTGAACTTAACAGGACGGCTAAGAATACGGTCGCAGTCCTGGATAATACCCGCCGAACCTGTGAACAGCAGATTTGCCGAGTTTGAATAAAGGTTAACGTCACCGGAGAATGAGAATGCAGGACTAAGCATGAATTGAGCATCAGCAGGGATAAAACCTTTTGCGCTTGTTGCCATGGTGTCGACCGTGATCTCAGGGAACTTGATCTGCTGGATGCGTTTGCTGTCGTCAATATAATTATAGACAGCGTTTCCCGCATATCTTTTTGATGATTCAATTTCAATATTGGCCGAATGCAGTATATGGCGGTTGTTGACTGCAATAAGAGCGTTTGTCAGTTTTTCAATGGCTGCCCTTCTCCTGATTGTTATCCGTCCTTTGTCGGGTTGGATCAGGGCATCGGCGACTCGTATGTAGTTTATGTTTTCTGCCTCAATAAATTCCTCTTTTACATTATATCTTGCCCTGAGGGATGTGAAGGAAATCGTGTCACTCAGATTGTTGGTGGCTATAAAAGTTGGTTTTTCGGTTGAGTTCATACTGACTCTCAGGAGTTCGTCGGCAGGCATCAGCCCAGCGGCTTTCTTTCCTTTTTGTTCCATGCTGAGTATCCCCGTTTCCTGGTTATACTCAAAATCGGTCATGGTGGTTATGTACTGGATCTCGGGAAATTTCACCACCGAGGAATCGGTGTTCAGATGGAATCGCGTCAGCTTTGTTGCAAAATCGATGTCGGCATTTGCATTGTCGGCGATAAATGCATATCCGTTTGTTGATGGAGATTTCAGGTTATAGTCTGCAGTATCGGCCCTGATGGTCCGGGCTGCGAACGCAAACTGGTTTGAAGTGATCCTCGAGTCGGGCATATCTATTATTCCGCTTCCCCTGAGTCCCTCGCTTTTCAGGTTTATGCTTCCGTCAAGAGAGGTTCCATTGGCAAAGAGGTCGAAATTCTTTCCCCGTTTATTGGTTGCATGCCATTCGTCCTTTTCAGGGTACCATTTTATTTCAACATCACTGCTGGTAAGCTCAGGGAAAATTCCGGACCCGTCGTCGGCTATTTTAAAGGTAGTAGCAGAGGCAAGCATGGAGTCGGGATAAAACCTGTACTCGTCTGACGCGGTGGTGGAGGAGAGGTGCTTCAGGATGCCGCTGCCAATAAGCCCTTTGTTGCTCATGTGTATCTGATCGTAGAGAATTGCGCTCCCTCCGTACATTTTGAGCCCGTCCTCAGGAATGCTCATCTGAAATCCCAGTGAATTGTTCTCCTGAACAGTGAGGTACTGTTTAGAGGGTTCTATTATGTTACCCCCGTAAAAATTTCCTGTAAGCCTGAACTCGGAGCTGGAATAGTGATCAATGTTCTCGAATGTAAAAGGATCGATCTTGAAATAGAAACCGTCTCTTTTATAGACTCCTTCGAGACCTTCTATCTTGTCGTAAAATATATAGGATGAAGCTGTTGAATTGACTATGGGATAATGAGAAAGGCTCTTCAGTCCCGATTTGTTCTTTGGATCATCAATATAGAGCTGGGCCGATCCCAGTTCAACTACACTGTTGATATACAGCGCTATGGCATTGCCATATTGATCTATTTCTCCGGATTCCACAGCCATGCGAATGGAGTCGATGCTCTGGAGGTTTATTTTAAACGTATCGTAGCTGAACTGGAAATTCTTGCCATAAAAAGTAAACAGACCGGCAAGAACGGCTCCGTCAAACTTGAATCTTTTGTTCTTTCCGAGTACTATTTGCTTGTTCGAGGGGAAAACGGCCACTTTCTGTGAGTCGCTTATAAATATACTTTCAATTCCGTTTATGGTGAGGTCGTAGTCATCGAGATCCAGAATGGCATTGTCCTGCGGAGCTTTGGTCTCACTAAACACAGAAATCACATCATAGTCCTTCTTTCTGGCGTAAGAGTCGATATAGTCAATGGTCTTCTGCTTGATAGTTACTTCCTGGTTCGACTGGTCGTAAAAAATGAATCCTCTTTTGGCCATATCTATGCAAAGGGCCGTAACATATTCCATTGATTTATTGAGCCATTTCGCAAACTCACTTACAGGAAAGGTTTCGGAGTAATACCACTCGCTGAATTTCTTGAGCCGTGTAAGCGGATGTTCGTTGTCGAGGTTCATCAGCTTAAGGAAGTCATTCGAGTCGAAAAAGGCTGACGATTCGAAAAGAGCCTGTCCCATTGCCGCTCCCATTGGTCTTGATATAATGGCATTTTTCTCGTCCATATTCCATGACAGGTTCTCGAAATACATGTCAATATTGTGGAATGTATTGTAATAGGGGCTTTGTGAGACGGGATTGTTTGTGCGGAAAAGACTCAGCCTTCGGTTCTTTCCGTTGAAAGAAAATCCCAGGTTGGTATGGTAGATTGAATCCTGTCCGAGGTAGATGGTGGCTTCGGTTTCCTGGCTGTTTATACCGCTGGTTGAAAATATAAAGTCGTTTGCAGCCACACTTATGAAAAGTGTGTCGTTCCTGAAAAGGTTTACTTTTGCCGGAAAAACTTTTTCTCCCTTTCCTTTTACAAGTGCGCCTTCAAAGAGAAGGCCTCCTTCAAAATCCACTCCCTTGTAAAGGTTCTTTATTTTGAACTGTTTCCTGTAAGTCTCAAATTGAGGAAAGGTTGCCCTGTCGGCGCTTGATATTGTGGCAGCCTTATCAGTCAGCACTCCGTAAACCGGTTCGGAGAACCATGCCTTGTTGGTAAGACGTGCTGAATCGCAAGAGAAAGTATTTCTAGTTACATCAATCACATAATCAAAGATCTCAGCAAATACATCATTCCGCGGATAACCTGCTTTCTCCCATGAGATGGTGCCTTTTGTTCCGTGGAATTCCTGTCTGTCGGGATAGAAGATGCCAGATGCATTGTATATTTCCGTACTGTCCCTTTGCGAGTAGCAGGTAAGGGTTGCATTGTTGAGAGTGATATGAAATGAGGTATCATGGGTGAATAACAACTCTGAGTTCTTGACCTTCCATCTGACCGATCCTGTATTGATAAGGAGGTTTTCCTTTATAAGCAGGCTTGTGTTCTCTATATACCTGACAAGGCTCTCATTTCTGATACGCGGAACAAATAGCATTTCTGAAAGGCCGGTCAGCCAATAACTTAAAAAAGCATCCGTTTTGTTGTAAGTGGAAAAATCAGTAAGAGTCTGCAAAAACCGGATGAAATGAGGAATAGCCCTGATCTGCCGCGCTGTGAGCTGGGTGGAAAGATCAAGAATCCTGGTCATGTTTTCTTTGCTGAATGCCGAACTGTCCCACCTGGCAATGAAAGTGTTCAGGATTGCACTATTATTTTCAGAAAGATCGGGACCCATAAAGGTCAGAAGCTCATCCTTGAATTTTATCGGATCGCCGCTAAATGCCGGTTTGGCCTGAGAAAACAGGTTTCCGGCCGGAAGAAGGATCAAAAGCAAACCCAGTATGATGAACTTCCTGACCATAAGTATGTTAATTAGAGATGCAAAATGCCGTTTACTTTCATCACCTGACCTTTAATGGATGTCAATCAGGGGGATCTCATTGTCCCTAATGATTGAGTCCTGTCACTTATTGATAATAATGATGTTACAGTAAACGGTAACAGGCAGCCACATATTATCAGATGGCTTCAACAATAGCAGTGAAATCATCCTTCTTCAGGGCGGCGCCGCCAATGAGTCCGCCGTCTACATCAGGCTTTGAGAATATCTCAGCCGCATTTGACGGTTTACAGCTTCCTCCATAAAGGATTGTAAGATTCTCAGCAATTTCTTTGCCATATTTTTCCGTGAACAAGCCTCTGATGAAATGGTGCATCTCCTGAGCCTGTTCCGGAGTGGCAGTCAGTCCGGTTCCAATCGCCCAGACGGGTTCATAAGCGACAACTACATTACCAATATCATCAGCAGGTATGTTGAAAAGTCCGTTCTCAACCTGGTTTTTCACAACATCGAAGTGTTTGGCAGTTTCCCTTTCACCCAGCACCTCACCGCAGCAGAAAATGACTTTAAGTCCGGTTGAGAGGGCCAGCCTGGTCTTTTTGTTAAGGATGTTGTTGTCCTCATGGTAGTAACTTCTTCTTTCTGAATGCCCGATTATGACATAGGAGGCACCTGTGCTTTTAATCATGGCAGGGGAAATCTCACCAGTATATGCGCCTGAAGGTTCAGAGGAGCAGTTCTGTGCTCCCAGGCTTACTTTACCGTTCTTTACGATAGATGCCACACCTGAAAGGTGAATAAAGGGTGTGCAGAGAATCACTTCAGCCTTTGATGGTTTGGACCTGAAATATGTATCAACCGATTCAGCAAGCTTTAATCCTTCAGCCAGTTCCATGTTCATCTTCCAGTTACCGGCAACAATTTTCTTTCTCATAGTCATTTTTGGTTTATAAAGTTGTTAAACAATAATTCCAGGGGGCCATTTTAGTAATAGATCAGATGCGTTTTTTGTTCCCGGCCTTTTCAGACCTGAAAGCCGGACTTACGGCAAGAAACAATACTATCGCAGCCATTGCCAGTGAATAAATTACAAGCACCGGGCTGCGACGGGTCATTTTATGAACCTGTTCTGTGGTCATCTCATTTACAAAACTCTCTTTTGGGGGTAGTGTCGCCCAAGACCATTTCCCAACAATATTTCCATCTCTGAGCAACATATAGCCCGGATTTGAGCGGACAATCGTCTTCAATGTGATCTCGTCGGCAGTGCAAAACGTAAGGTCGTTCAGGTAATTCCTTACCTCATCGCTTCCGGAAGCTGTGACAATATAGAAACTCATCCCTTCACTTTTACACCATTCTCCCAGATCGAAGCCTTTCTGAAGATGCGTCCGTTGCGCCTCGTAAAGCTTAGTGGATATCATAAGCATGGTGTACCCCGGATTCGAGAGGATCCAGTCAGTTATGTCATCGCCCTCTGTTGTTATGATCCCGAAATCGTGAATGGGAGGGACGAAACCTTTTTTTACAAGTATGGATTTCTGGTCTACGAACACCCATGTAGTGTCGTCGGCAGGGTAGTTCTCGAGTGTAAACTCCTTCTGAACTCCGTCTTTTTCATAAATAAATGTGCTTAGGTATTCATCGGCAGGTGCATCTTCAGGGATCTTCATTCCCTCTGCGATATTGTTGCCTGTTCTGTATGGAAGGAAGTCGAACAACTGAAGATATCTCAGGTTCAGAAGTGAAAACACAACGAACATCACCGTGACAGCTGAAATGATGATCCATTCCTTAACTGGTTCATGATTTTTCCCCTGATTTTTCCTGTTGATAAAAAGAAAAAGGGCGGGAATCAGGAGAATAATGTTTTTACCGAATGTCTGCCAGTTTGTAAGATGGATGGCATCTCCGAAGCAGCCACAGTCTGAAACGGGGTTGGTAAGAGCCAGTACGAGGGTGAGCGGAGTGAAGATTATCATCAGCAGCATTACTCCCCAGATGCCTGTTTTTATCCGGTAGCTGGTGAGCACCGAAAAACCTGCAACAAACTCGGCGGTACACAGGATTATTCCAAGTACAAGAGCAAACGGCTGAAGAAAACCGATGTGAAAAGCCTGAAAATAATCACCGAATTTATAAGCAGAACCCAGGGGATCAACTGCTTTTACAAAACCGGAGAACATGAAAACCAGGCCTATTAATATTCTGCTTGCAAGTTTCAGAAATCTCATTTCAGATCAGTTTTCTTTCTGTGATTGTTTGTATTATAAGTGATGAAATTTCTTCAGCGCTTTGCATATGTCCCCTGATGTCGCTGCAGTCAATAACGGCAAGACGTTTGTCGGTCAGTGCAACTCTCAGATATAAATCCCTTACCCGTTTCTGGAAAACCAGGCTCTCCTCATGGATGTCGCGGGAACCTTCAAGATAATCCCTGTCGCTTCCTGTTCTGCCGGAACGAAGCTTTTTTTCGGTAAAGGAAAAGGGTACATCAAGGAAGATGTTAAGATCGGGTTCTGGTATTGCGAAATGACAGAATTCCAGGTCCAGTATCCAGTTCATAAGCTTTTCCTGAGCTTCATGGTCATCCAGTTTTGCACATTGATATGCAATATTGGAGTAGGTGTACCTGTCGAGAAGGACTATCCTTCCCTCATTAAGCCAGTTGCTGATAATTTTTGAGGCATCCATTCTGTCTCCTGCATAAAGCATTGCAACCAGGTAGGGATCCACATCTCCGATTGAGCCAAATTCCCCGCGGAGAAACCGTGCAATAAGTTGCCCGAAATATGGTGAGCCGGTCCTTGGAAAATGAAGGAATTCACATCTGTAACCCTTTCCGGCAAAATAGTCGTTAAGAAGTTTAAGCTGTGTTGACTTTCCTGCTCCGTCGACTCCTTCAATCACAAATAGCTTCATTGGTACCTTATTTCAGCAGATGCAAAAGTAATAATCATAGTTTAAGATGAAAACTGATCGGGATTTAATTTATTTTGAATCGCTTTCAATGTGCTAAACATTCGGAGATCAAGATTCCGGGACCCTGAAAGGGGCGGAGGGCAAAAAAAATATTAATTTAGAAGCCATAAAGATCGGATCATGGCAGACAAACCGGTATATATTAACATCAGGGGCAGGCTTATCGATCTGTCGCTTCCACGGGTTATGGGAATAATCAATGTAACTCCCGATTCATTTTTCAGCGGAAGCCGGGCAGAATCGGAAACTGAGATTATTGAAAATGCCGGGAAGATGATTGAGGATGGAGCTGATTTCCTCGATATAGGAGGTTGGTCGTCGAGGCCGGGGGCGGGTGAGATACCTGTCGAATTAGAAAGAGCGAGGGTTATCACTGCTGTAAAGGTGGTCAGCAGGGAGTTCCCGGAGGCAGCCATTTCGGTCGATACTTACAGGAGCGAAATAGCAGAGGAGGCTGTATCGGAGTACGGAGCAGGAATGATAAACGATATTACCGGAGGTGAATCAGACAGAAATATGTTTCAGACTGTTTCCCGATTACAGGTTCCCTATGTAATAATGCACATGCAGGGTTTACCTTCATATATGCAGGAAAATCCTTCCTATGAGAATGTAGCTTCCGATATTATAAAATGGTTCGGAGAACGGATTGTCAGGCTTAAGTCGATGGGAGTAACCGACATAATAATTGACCCGGGTTTCGGATTCGGGAAGAATGCCAGCCATAATTTTCAGCTTCTTAATAGTCTGAGCGATTTTTCAATAACCGGACTTCCTGTTCTGGTGGGTGTTTCAAGAAAATCAATGGTTTGGAAAACGCTGGGCATATCTCCGGAAGAAGCCCTGAACGGTACAACTGTATTAAATACGGTAGCGCTTCTTGCGGGAGCCGACATACTCAGGGTACATGATGTCAGGGAAGCAGTTCAGGCGGTAAAGCTGGTACAGAAACTGAGAAATAGCAGTAACTAATTATGATACTTGATATTACATTAATTGATCTGATAGATATTTTACTGGTGGCAATTATTCTTTACCAGCTTTACAAGCTGATAAGGGGTACGGCTGCCCTGAGCATATTCATCGGGATCTTCATCATTTACATGTTCTGGCTGATAGTCAAGGCTCTTAACATGGAGCTCATAGGAGCTCTGATGGGCCAGGTAATCGGAGTCGGCGTGATAGCTCTTATTGTTGTTTTTCAGCAGGAAGTAAGAAGGTTTCTTCTTGTAATCGGAAACCGATATATGAACCGCAGGAGATTTTCTTTTGGCAAAATTTTCACTACGGAGGAGGAAAAGGGGAATCCAAGGGAAGCTGAGGAGATAGTAAGGGCTGCCGAATCGATGGCATCAAGGAAGACCGGAGCGCTTATAGTTCTGGGTCGTAAGAGCAGCCTTGATATATATTCGGAAGGAGGGGAGAGGATAGACGGTATTATCAGCGCAGGACTAATAGAAACTATATTCTTTAAAAATTCGCCCCTTCACGACGGAGCTGTTTTAATTGAGGATGGAAAGATCTTTGCAGCCCGTTGTCCGCTTCCCATAACCGACAGCATAAATCTGCCGGCAAGGTTGGGGATGAGGCACAGGGCAGCCATTGGAATTTCGGAACATACAGATGCCCTGGTTGTGGTTGTATCTGAGGAAACAGGTAATATTTCTGTTGCTGAAGGCGGAGAGATCAGGGAGAAAATTACTCCTAACGATCTCCGGCAGATACTTTTAAGGGAAAAGATCTGAAAACCCGGCTGAAGAATGTCAGTTCAGAATTGTTCAACTATCGATACAACCAGCGATTCTCTGTCATCTGCTGAAGCCTTGCTGAAAGCCTGTTCAATAATGTCTTTCTTTTCCGGCATAAGCTTGATGAGCGATTTTTTGTTAAGCTGTACCTGATGGAAGATTCCATCACTTCCTTTAATATAATACTTCGATTCATCCACGTACTGGTCGTATCGTCTGTCGGCTGAGTACGCTCCCTTGTAGTCGGCGCTTAGAAATCCTTTCGCCGGTACCTTTATGAATTCATGCTCCGCGCCGCCAAGCACCTGGTAAAAGCGGTTTTCCTTTATTTCTTTTTCAAACTTCTGACCGGATGTAGTCCTGTACAAAAGCTCCCAGCCATCCTTGTTAATAATAATCTCTTTTACATAGGAAGAGGGGATGGAAAAGGCAGGCTTGTTGCCTGACTTTGCATAAAGTACAGCATTGCTCACCAGGTCAAGGTCGGCGCTGATCTCGAAATAATAGTCCTGTCCCTCAAGCTTCAGGAAAGAAGGCAGAAGAGTGTCTGCCAGCCTGGGAGAACCTTTTACTCCCTCGTACCTGGTATCGAATGTTATTCCTGTCTGTGAAATCTTGTTGAGATTGATGATCGATTGCATGTTCTCTACAGATTTGAACACTCTCTGGGTAGCCTCGGACAGCTGCTGGGAATAAGCATTCACAGCAAGAAAAAGGTAAAGGCAGATGACAATTGATTTCTTCATGGTTTGATACGGGTATGGAATTTCACTAAAGTCTTCTTGCATGTGAAGAATTTGGTTGTATTCAAAGTTAGCAAAAATCCGGAAGCAAAAAGGGCGCGATTTTACACCGTTATTGAGTTCCTGACGCAGCTATTAGTTCAGCACCTGATCCGTGGCTTCCTTTTTGGCACCTGATACCGGCTGCCTGTTTCGCTACTGACCCGGTGTGGCACGGGGAGTGTGATTCAGTCAAGCAAAAACCCTGACGTGGAATATTTTCATTCAGTAACGAATATATTGCACATTTTTCATAACTTTTGCAGCTTATCATAAGGAATGGAGATTGTTTTTTACCTGTGTTTAATATCTGACGAAAGGGAAATATTTGCAATGTGATGCAGGATAATAGTTTAATAGTCAACAATATGAAGAATTCACTTTTAATTTTAATTGTAATGGTAAGTATGACCGGGTTATGCAGTTGTTCCGGCAGTTCAGATCCTGCAGGATGGAGCAGCGGGAAAATTGATAGTTGGTTTGAAAAGGGAGAATGGCTGGGAGGCTGGAAGGTTGTCCCTGATGAGTCGATAAACAGAAAGTCGTTTGCCATCTCATATTTCAGTAACAGGGAGAGATGGGACAAGGCCTTTGCATTTCTGCGTGAAAATGATCTTTCTTCGCTCGATCTGAAACGTTATGATATTGACGGGGATAACGTTTATGCCCCGGTTAGTGAATATCTCACCAAGAATGAAGAGGATGCACGCTATGAAGCTCACAGGGCATACATTGATATACAATATGTTGTAAGCGGGAAGGAGTTGATCGGAGTAGCTCCTGTGTCGGCCAGGGTGGTGGAACTTGAGCCTTATAAGGAGGCAAACGACATAGAGTTCTTTACTGTAAGCGGCGGAGAAAACAGGCTTGCCACTCCCTCGCGTTTCTTTATCTTTTTCCCTGAAGATGCACACAGGCCTGGCCTGAAAGATGTGGAGAACTCTCCTGTTCGCAAGGTGGTGGTAAAGATAAGGGTAAATTAAAAGAAAGAGACGCCCGGGGCAGGCGTCTCATGCATCTTGGGTTGGACGGCACTATGCAGTTAAGAAGTGCGTTTGGGTGCTTTTACGTATCCGTTCTGCAAATGTTACGTTTTTCCTTTGATCTTTGACGAAAGTCAACAGACTGACTTTATTAAGATATCTGAAATTGATTTGTAATTTGGTGATTTTATGCATATTGATCATGTAGCTTTCTGGACCCGCGATCTTGAGGGAGAAAAGGATTTTTTTCTTAAGTATTTCGACTGCCGGGCCGGGAGTAAGTACATAAATCCTCTGAAAGGATTTTCATCATATTTTATTTCTTTCTCATCAGGAGCGAGAATAGAGCTCATGAAAAAGGAAGATATTTCGGGATTCAGCAACGGAGAGTCAATCGGCATAAGCCATCTGGCGATTATAGTGGGCAGCAGGGAAAAGGTCGACTCGATGACATCCCTGTTTGAGAAGGATGGTTTCATCGTAAAAGGCAGACCAAGAGTTACCGGCGACGGTTACTATGAAAGTATTATTCTCGATCCGGAAGGAAATGTGATTGAACTGATGGGAGATATTGGAGGGTGACAGTGGTAAATGCAATAGATTGCTTTGTCTCGCTGAAGCGGGACTCGCAATGACACTGGAATAAAGGGATCCGGGTGTCTGAAGTTGAAGTAACCAGCATCAAACAACCAGCAACAAAAAATAAAATAAAATGGCAAAAGCAGCAGTACTCGGAGCCGGATTTATAGGCGATTTTTACACATTCTCTATCCATGGACAGCGAAACCGCGACAGTGTAAGGATTATTTATTCCCGTGATGAAGGCAGGGGAAAAGCCTTTGCCGCAAAACATGGAATTCCGCGTTGGACAACATCGATGAAGGAAGCTGTGGAGGATCCTGAAGTGGATATCGTAATAATCGGACTTCCTAACGATCTTCATCTCGAAGCAGTTGCTCTGGCAGCCGGAGCCGGAAAGGCAGTATTCTGCACCAAACCTCTCGGAAGGAATGCCGATGAGGCAAAAACCATGCTTGATATTGTTGAAAAAGCTGGAGTAACTCATGGTTATCTGGAGGATTTGGTTTACACCCCAAAGACTCTCAAGGCTCAAAGGTCTGTGGCTTCGGGCGACATAGGGCAGGTTATATGGGCCCGTTCCCGGGAAACTCATCCCGGACCTCACAGTGACTGGTTCTGGACAAAGGCGGTTTCCGGCGGAGGAGTTCTTCTTGATATGGGTTGCCATTGCATTGAGATATCAAGGAACTACATCGGAAAAAACATAAGGCCGGTTGAAGTGATGTGCTGGGCCGATACTCTGGTTAAGCCGATCGAAGCTGAAGACAATGCCCTTGGCTGGGTAAGGTACGAGAATGGTGCTGTCGGGCAGTTTGAAGTAAGCTGGACCTTTCGCGGTGGAATGGACCTCCGCGATGAAGTAATGGGGACTGAAGGAACCATATGGGTGAACAATTTCCTCCGAACTGGATTTGAAATGTTCACGGCATCTGATAAAAAAGGATATGTTGCAGAAAAGGCTGAGAGTGACAAGGGGTGGCTTTTTCCTGTAGGGGATGAAGTGGTCGAACTCGGCTACACCGACATGTTCACAGATATGTTCAATGCCTTCGATTCCAAAACCCGGCCCGGGGAAAGTTTTTATGACGGCTATATAGTAAATGAAATAATGGATGCCTGCTACAGGTCAGCAGCTTCCGGGAAATGGGAACAGGTAAGGCTTCTTACCTGGCGGGGAAATGAATTCACAGAAAAGATTAACGCATTCTGCGATTACGACCAGGAACACTTTCTCGTTAAGGAAGAAACCATGCCCGACGGTACCATAAAGCTCATCCTGAAGAACAAACTGTCAGGCAAGATCATAAACAGGATCAGGACCTGATAATCCCCTGACACAGATCACATATAAATATTGTTTCCTGAGTAATATTTCAGGAGACTATCCGTTTTTAATGGGATAATGATTGAAAGTCAATATCAGCATTAGATGGATGAGTTTTACTGTTTATTGTCAAAAGGACAAAGCATCTTAGTATCGGGACAGGCACATTGTACCTTAAGAAGTTGTGGTTCATCGGATGAACGAATTCTCTGAGGTCTATGAAAAAATTTTTACTTCTCTTCTTACTGGGTATATTGACGGAAGGTCTTTCGGGACAGACATGTACCATTATTTCGAAGGCCAACAATATCACCCCCGACAAATTATGTTCTCCCGTTTCGGTATCATGGACTGTAAGCTATACGGGGGTTAACAATGCCGGAACCCCTGTTGAAATAAGGTTCGACTGGAACAACGGTTCAACTGCCACTGTAGCTGCTATTCAGTCGGCGCCCGGAGTTTTCTCGGCCACTGCAACCAACATCTATACATCAGCAGGGCGCGTATGCAACTACCATCCTCAGGCTACCCTGATTGTTAACGGAACGCTGTGTACGTCGTCTACCCAGGAGCAGATAGTTACTGTCTGGGATGATGATGACCACAATGGAGGTAACATGCATATCAATCCCGAGGTCTATCCGGTTTGTTTTGGAAACAGTGCAGATGTTCGTTTTCAGGATCTCACTCAGTTCAACTGCGTACCGCCTCAGGAGAGGGACAACCCGAATGTGAATACCAGGTGGATTCAATGGATATATGGAACAGAGATAACAATGACCGGTCAGCCTGTGACCGTTGAGGGCAGATCGAGGAGTTATCCCTTTAGCGACAATGTTATAACTCTGACAGGGCCTGTTACCGGTTCAGGCGTGATGTCGAAAGTCATCAATGTTGCCTCCGACAAGCAGATAGGGGAGTATTTCCAGGTTACTTTAAGGAACTGGAACTACTGCAACCCCTATGATGATCCGAACATACCGGGTCCTCCGAGGGATCGTCAGAACGGGGATCATCCCCCTGTTGTTACCACAGCTATTATCCTGATTGTGGATTATCCTGATGCCACAATAGATCCTGTTGCGAGGATGTGTGCCAATGCACCGACGGTGACTCTGACGGCTCATGATCCGGGAGGGGACTGGTCGGGCAGGGGTGTGTCGGGAAACACCTTCAACCCTTCTGCAGCCGGTGTGGGCAGTCATATAATCAGGTATGAGATAACAAATGCTGAAGGCTGCAGTGACGCTGATACAGCCATTGTAAGGGTTGTGCCGGTGCCCGACGCCACCATCACTCCGGTTCCTGCTCTTTGCATAACCGATACAATAATAACTCTTACAGCGGGAGACATGGGCGGTTTATGGACAGGACCGGGAGTCACGGGAAATACATTTAATCCTGCTATATCCGGATATGGAAACCATGTCATCAACTACAAGATAGTTGATTCCAACGGGTGCATGGACACGGACCAGATCACAATAACAGTTGCTACACCCGATGCTACAATAGTCACGATAGATACCCTGTGTATAAACAATTCTCCGATAACGCTCAGGGCACATGATCTCGGAGGGGTCTGGTCTGGTCCGGGTGTGACGGGAGACACTTTTGATCCGGCTGTTGCAGGGCCCGGCACTCATATTATAAGTTACAGCATTGCCAATCCCGCCTGCAGCGATTCCGACACGGAGGATATTACAGTTGTCCCGATACCTGTGGTAAATATCGACAGGGTCGGAACGGTCTATATAAACAGTTCTGCAATAAACCTGAATGCCTTACCATCCGGCGGTATTTTTTCAGGTCCGGCCGTCACCGGTTATGTGTTTGACCCCGCTGCAGCAGGGCTTGGGACTCATGTTATAACCTATGAAACTATTATGGACAGGTATGGATGTTTCGGAATCGACACTATTCACATTCAGGTTCTGATGCCTCCGATGCCTGTCGCTGATTTTTCACCCGACACTGTCGGTTGTTCGCCACTGACGGTACAGTTCAACAATAAGAGTCTCTATGGAGAAACTTACATCTGGGGTTTTGGTGACGGGCAGTTCTCAGTAAAGGAAAACCCTGTTCATACGTATTATGTGCCAGGAAGTTATATTGTCAAGCTGATCGTCTACAACATAGCGGGGGAATCGGTTCATAATGGAATAATTACCGTTTATCAGAATCCGACGGCTATTCCGGAAGCTTACCCTACCGATGTTATTAACAATGAGCAGATAGTTGTTTTTTCAAACAACAGTATGTATGATTCGATTTCTTTCTGGCGATTTGGCGACGGGATGACTTCTGAGGAGAAGAATCCCTATCATAAGTACATGGAGCAGGGAAATTACTTAGTCACATTGACGGTTACATCGAAGGATGGTTGTGTCGATTCAGCACAGCTGGCCACGCCTGTAAGAGTTGACTGGAAGATCGGGTCGATCGATTTCCCGAATGTATTCAAATGGAATGAGACCGGTCCGACGGGAGGAGCCTGGAGACAGGGATGTTATCCCGAGATGGACTTTGTGTTCAGGCCGTTTTATGAAAATGTTTCGGAGTACAAGCTTCAGATATTCAACAGGTGGGGGGTGCTGATTTACGAGAGCAATGAGCTTTACAAGGGATGGGATGGTTACAGCAGGGATGGCAATCTGGCCGTTCAGGGGGTATATGTATGGAAGGTTACGGGGAGGTATGCCGACGGAGATTATTTCAACAAGGTCGGTGATGTTACCTTTCTTCATTAAACGCAATCTGATCAGTTAAGTCAAATAAAATCCAGAAGCAGGAAAAGTGGCTTTCCAGAATGTGGATGAAGTCCGGGAAACAGTTTATGTTACCGGACTTCTAATTTTACCGGCCGGATGATTGGAATATTAAAATAAGTGATACTTTTGCGGCAGTTTTGATAATGCTGTTCAAAAACACGGGGTGTAGCGCAGCCCGGTTAGCGCATCTGGTTTGGGACCAGAGGGTCGCAGGTTCGAATCCTGCCACCCCGACAAAAGAAAAAGCCCTGCACGAATGTGCCGGGCTTTTTTGTCCGAACAGGACACTGTCCCGCCCGGAGTATGAATTGAATTATTCAAAGTCTCACTGATCATAATCCCCTGCCGCTTCCGGCTGGTAAAGAATCTCCTCAATCCGGATCCTGGTAAGTCCGGCCGGGACTACCCATTCTATTTCATCTGAGACCCGGTAGCCGATGAGAGCTGTGGCTATGGGAGAGAAAATAGAAATCTTATTCTCCCTGATGTTTGCCTGGTCAGGGTAAACAATTTTGAATACCACAGATTTCTTTGTATTTGCGAAACTGATTTTTACCTCCGAATTCATGGTCACAACATCGGAAGGAATATCCCGGGGCTCAACAATGATGGCATTTTCAAGTTCAAGAAGCAGCTTCTCTGCTTCAGCTGCATTGATGGTGCCTGATAACTTTGCGTTATCTATGCTCTTCCGGATCCTGGCATGATCCAACCGGCTTATTGTGATCTTATTCATATCATCATGTTTAATTCTGAAAAGGCTTTGAAAAGGCAGAGCCTTACCTGTTAAAATATCCAAAGACCGCAAAGCCCCTGATCTACTACAAGGGCTTCGCATCTTCAGATTTTAAATTTACAAAATTTTTCTGTGCTTTGAGAATTTTTACTTAAGAAAAAAGCTTCTACAAATCGTTGAGCCAGGTCTGATACTCAGCTTTTTGCTCTTCAGTCATATTTTTTCCGTGGAAATCAATATCATAATTATTGAAAAGCCATCTGAAAAAATTTGGATTATTCCGGGCTTCATTTTCAATGTAGGTTTTAATTGTAAACAACTTTGTCTGGACATCGCTTCCACCAGAAGACTGGACGCCTATCTGTCCGTTAACATGGTTCATGTTGTCTGTCAAAATCTTTTCTGCATTTGCTCTGATTGTTTTCATTTCAATAATTCTTGTTAAAAGTTAATAAAAAAAAAGGGAGCCATAAAGCTCCCATGTATTTGTAGTGCTTTACAGACCGTTAATAGTCAGCAGCCATATAATCGTATAATTCTTTCTGTTCCACCGGTTTCATATCAACCTGTTTTGTAAAAGTTTTGCAAGGTAGCCCCATTTTGTGCATTAAACAAATTTTCCATCTATTTTAGAAATATTCTAAATAAGCAAAATGGTCAAAGTCACCAGTTTATCATCACCATTCCTTAGGGCACACATGATGCTTCTCCTGCAAGAAAACCGTGAGAATGAATATGATACCTGCCAAAAGGGGTGTAGTCAGGATGATAGTCCTGATGGAGAATCATTAATGCAAAAAGTCAGTGCAGGTTTTTGGTGAAAGGCAGGATGCTCATAATTATTTTTCCCAAAAGTATCATATGGGAAGGATGATCCTTTTTATTTCGCAGTTCCCTGATTTCTCTTTTACGGCACTATCCAGATAATTGTGGAGCATCTTTGCCTTTACCAGTTCCGGTGAATTTCCTGGCCACATATTCAACTGGTTTTTCTGACATAAATTTACATCACTCTCTGATCAAAGTCAATAATATTGACGGAATAATTTATTGACACGGCAAACGGCACGAGGTATGAAGTGTATATCTGTTGCTGCCAGCTTAATTCTTTATATATTTGTTCTTACTTTATTGGGAATGATATGAAAGCAAAATCAGTTCTTGCAGCCTCAGTGTTTGTTTTTCTTTCCGTTGTTGCTTACTCTCAGGGAGAGATACGCATTAACGGTGTTGTGACGGCCTTTAAAACGATCCCGCTCAGAAACGTGATTATTGTATCTTCCAAAACGGGTGAAACTGCAAAGACCGATTCTGCTGGAGTTTTTTCACTATCATGCTTGAAGAATGATGTTCTGAAGGTCTCGGCAGCAGGATTTATTCCAAGGAAGCAGAAGGTGAAGGGAGAAGGGATGTACAAGATCGATCTTGTTTACAGGGATGACGTTGCTAATTTCAATGAAGCGATCGGGAACGGGCATATTTCAGAAAGCGCGTTAAAAGATGCTCTCATTTCAGGAGAGAACGCGCATGTAAAGGATTACTCCAAATACAAATCGGTTTATGAGGCTGTTGCAGGCGAGATATATAATGTACGGGTTCAGGGAAGCATGATTGTCAACACCAAAATGAAATCATTTGACCGTACCCCTGAGGTTCTGCTTGTGGTAGATGATAAGATTGTATCAGATATCTCGTTCATTGACACTGAGTATATCAGGTCGATTGAGTTTATAGATGATGTGGGGACTACGATGTACGGATCGATGGGAGCCAACGGAGTTCTGAAGATCAGGCTCAAGTAATCTGCTGTAAATTCCTTCTTCTGATTGATTTTATCTCAAAACAGAGTCATAACTGTAGGTACCCGGCTCTGTACTGTATATGCTGTATCCCTGGTGGTTTCTTGAATTTGAGCCATCCCATTACTCCCAGGTGGTGGTAGCTCCCTGTTCTATCCACCAGCATTCCCTGCCGGTGGAAAGCGGCAACCCGTATTTCATATACAGTTTGTTTTTCCCCGCGTTCCCTGATGCCGGATTCATTTATCCAGGAAAGACGTGGCCTTGCAACATCAATCACAGAGGGATTTTTAAGATACTCTCAGGTAAGTCTGACCGGTATTATTTCAGCGCTAAGATGATCGGTAAGAAATACCGGACAGGTGAAGAATAATATTTTTCTTAACATGGGATTTATTTGAAGGATTATTCCTAAATTTTCACTAATTTTTTTTATTCCGACAATCTAGTCATTTAAACAAAATGCAATGAAAAATCAAATTAAAAAATCAGTCTCTCTGGCCGGAATCATTCTTCTGTTTTCCGGTATGTTTGTTCAGCTTTTTTCACAGGAAGTTACTTTGGCGTATAAATATTCTGATGAAAAGCCAGTGCATTATCTTTACACCAGCACCATGGCTCAGATTATGGATATGCAGGGCCAGACAATGCAAACTGATGTCACTTCGGCTTTTGGCTGCAGTGTAAGGCAGGCAGGACTCCAGGGTAAAGATATTGTTCTTGAAATCATTGTCGACACCCTTGGACAGAAAACGGATTCACCGATGGGAGGGGGCGGTGGCCCGGTTATGGATGCTAAAGGGAAAACCGTAAAAGTTGTTATTGCGCCCACCGGTAAGCCGGTTGACTTTACGGGTGCTGAGGCAATCGTTTTCAACGTTGAAGGAAGTGAGTCGAACCTTGCCCAGTCGCTTTATGAATTATTCCCGATTCTGCCTGAAAATCCGGTGAAACCGGGAGATACATGGAACAGCAGCGATTCTTCAAACCTCAAGACAGCAACCATGTCACAAACCATGATAAGCAATACAATAAACAAGTTTGAAGGTATCGAAACAGTTGGCGGGACTGAATGCGCAAAGATCACGAAGGAGGGTACGGGGACTTTTAAAATGAGCCTTCAAAGCCAGGGAATGGATCTCAATATAAAGGGGCCCTTTGAAAGAACTTCGGAGAATCTGGTGTCAGTTGGGAATGGTAGTCTTGTAAGCCAGTCCTCCTCAACGAAAATAACAGGTGAACTTGAAATTGCTTCTATGGGGATGACAATGCCTATAACGATTCAGATAAGGGATGTAACAGTCATTAAATAATTGTCAGCCCTTCTGTCATATTTGAACAAATCCTGTCTGTCGGTGTTAATAATGTGAAAATTTGAAGATTTGAAAATCAGGTATTACGAAAATTGAAAACTTGAAGTTATGAAGAGATTTACCCTTTTTACAATTTTAGCAACGATCTCAATGACATTATTTTCACAAACAGGTGGTTTTTATGATTTTAAGGTAAAGACCCTTGAAGGGGAAGACTTTGATCTTTCCTCACTCAAAGGCAAAAAGGTCATGGTAGTGAATGTCGCATCCAAATGCGGCTTTACTCCCCAGTACAAGGACCTTGAGGAGATGTACAGGAAGTATGAGGGAGAACTTGTTATCATTGGTTTTCCTGCTAACAACTTTGCCGGCCAGGAGCCCGGTTCGGCTTCAGAAATCAGGCAGTTTTGCAATCAGAACTACGGTGTTACTTTTCCTTTGATGGAAAAGATCTCGGTCAAGGGAGATGACATGCATCCTCTTTACAGGTGGCTTACTTCCAGGGAAAAGAATGGAGTGATGGATTCTGAGGTAAGGTGGAACTTTCAGAAATACCTTATAGATGAAAACGGAAATCTCGTTGATGTCATGTATTCGAAGGAGAAGCCCGAATCAGAGAAATCGATGAAATGGCTATCCTCGAAGTAGAATAGTTTTTATTTTTTGATTGGATTTGTGTAGAAGCCGTGCCATATTATTATGGAACGGCTTTTTTTTGATAGATGACATCATTGATGCCCGGTTCAGACGACTATCCTCCAGGGAGTCAGGATTGAATAACAGGCAGCATCCGGATTAAAGAACGAAAGGGATAAACATTTTTGTCTCCTTCATATATCCGAGGTATTGTTCTCCGAATTTTGCAATCATCTCCTTTTCTTCTGTTGCAGCTGTGAATCCCAGAGCAATAAGGTTAACCACCCCTGCCGTGAGAGAAGGCAGTGTGAGATTCTTCATCATTATACCTGTACCAAGAAGAAGGAGTGAGAAATATAAAGGATGTCTTATCAACCCATAGACACCTGATCTGACAAGAACAGTGGTGTTCTCGAAGTCTCCGTCTGCCTTGCCTTTCCTGTGCAATGTTACAAAGCCGGCAATGCCGAACCATGCAGAAAGTATCAGAAAAGTCCATGAAAGGATCTGGTTCCAGGAAAAAGGATTTGAAAACCAGTAAGCAACGTTCAGAAGGACAAGTATGAAGATGCTTTCAAATGCAAAGAAACGGGGAATGCCATGGTATCTTTTCTTTTTTATGGAATAGAACCATGAAAAGACAACTATGACAATGCTGCCGGTGATAAGGGCCGGAATGTTCAAGTTTCTGATTTTTTTTCAGGGCATCTGCCGCTTGTTTTCAATACATAGTTATAAACTTCCACCTGGGAGCGTACAGGTTTATTCCCGGGTTTGACTGATTTGTTCGCCAGGGACGGATCCAGCTTTCTGGCTTTCACATTGTCTGACCACTGTATCTCGAAGATTTCCTTCAGTTCATTTTTCAGAGTCTTGTCGTAAACAGGGCAGGTTACCTCGATCCTGTGTTCAATATTTCTTGTCATCAGGTCGGCAGAAGAGATAAAACATTCCTCATTTCCGTCGCTGCAGAATATCATAAAGCGGCTGTGTTCGAGAAAACGGTCCACAATACCAATAGCCTTGATGTTATCGCTCAGGTCTTTAATCCCGGTAACGACAGAGAACATGCCTCTCACAATCAACCTTACAGTTACACCTGCCCGGCTTGCTTCATAAAGCTGATTTATAATCTCGGGGTCGGTCAGGTTGTTCAGTTTCAGGTATATAAATGCCTTCTTTCCTGCTGCGGCATTCTTAATCTCATTTTCAATAAGCTGCGACATCCGGTTGCGAAGGAAGAAAGGGGAGATGATCAGGTGGTAATAATTGTCTTTTCTGTAGTTGACATTAAAGAAATTAAAAGCCTTGAATACATCATTAGTGATTTTTTTGTCGGCGCTGAGGAGAAGATGGTCAGTGTAAACCCTGGCTGTATCCTCGTTGAAATTTCCGGTTCCTACAGCTGCATACCTGTGAAGTATATCGTCCTTCGACCTTGTAATAAGGCAAAGTTTGGCATGGACCTTAAGTCCGGGAACTCCGTAAATCACCTTTACTCCCTCTTCCATAAGCTTGTTTCCCCATAGCAGGTTTGCTTCCTCATCGAATCTGGCCTGAAGCTCGACAATTGTTGTGACCTTTTTCCCGTTTCTGGCAGCATTGAGGAGGGCATTGATAACGCTTGAGTTTCTGGCCAGTCTGTACAGTGTTATCTGGATGGTGGTTACATAAGGATCTATCGATGCTTCTCTCAGAAGATCTATGAAATGTTCAAAAGGATGGTAAGGGAAGAAGAGCATTATATCCTTTTTGTTTATTGCTGAAAGGATACTTTTCCCCGGGTGGATGTCCTTGTGCTGGATATGTCTGAATGGTTCGTAATAGAACTTTTTCTTTCCGAACTGGGGGAACCTCATAAAGTCCTTGAAATTATGGTAGCGGTCGCCCGGTATCAGGGCATCGTCGGTTCCGAAGTTCAGAAGTCTGGTAAGCATTTTAAGCATGTCTTTCGGCATTTCCCTGTCGTAGATAAACCTGACAGGACTGCCGTGCTTTCTCTGCTGGATGCTTCTTGATATCTTCTCTATATAGCTTTCGGAGATATCGTCGGTGAGTTCAAGCTCTGCATCACGTGTAAGCTTTATTGTGTAAGCGCTGATCTCATCGAAGTCAAAAATGAAAAAAATGTCCTTCAGCCCGAACCTGATAATATCTTCAATAAAGATCAGGTATTTGTTTTCATCTGTTTCCGGAAGGACGACAAGGCGGGGAAGTACATCTGTCGGGACTTCAAGCAGGGCGAACTTCTTCTTCTCCACGTTTTTCTTTGAAAGGGATATTGCAAGGTAAATTGCATCGTCGGTCAGGTTCGGAAAATCGCTGTCCTTGTCAAACAAAAAGGGCATCAGTCTGTTACGCACTTCCTTTAGAAAGAAGTTCCTTACAAATTCCGATTGTTCAGGGTTAAGTTCCCTTTCATTAATTATATGGATATTGTGCTTTGCAAGTTCCTGGATCAGTCCGGTATAGGCTTTCTCAAACCTTTCATTCTGCTCAAGTACCAGGGCATTGACTTTCTTCAGTGTCGATTTTGGGCTGTAGCCCAGTATATCGTGAGATTTTGAGCCCAACTGTGTCAGCCTTCGCAATGTTGCCACCCTTACCCTGAAATACTCATCGAGGTTGTTTGAATAAATGCCAAGAAAGCGGAACCGCTCAAGCAGGGGCACGTCCTTGTTTTCCGCTTCCTGGAGAACCCTTTCGTTGAATGAAAGCCAGCTTATTTCCTTTGGTATATATGTCTTGTTCATATTGAAATATCAGGTTTCAGAAAAAACTCAACAGTCCCCTTCTCCCTGAAAATGTCCTTCCAGGTATCGGTTTTGAACGAAAGGCAGACAATCCCGCTTTTGGGAACTATATCGCAGCCTGTTACCGAGAGGAGGTCGGGAATTTCAGTAAACGATGGATTATGCCCGAAAAATATCACAGTATCTGTTTTTTCGTCAAGTTCTGCTGTTATATCGGAAAATGACTTAAGCGAAGCAGGAATGTAAAGCTTGTCCCTGAGCAATATCTTATCGGGTTCATATCCAAGGATACGTGCGAAGATCACCGCTGTTTCGTAGGCCCTGAAGGCCGGGCTTGTTATAAGGACGGCATGGTCATCCAACTTCTTTTTAAGAAGCCTGGCCATTTTTGCCGACACACTCTTGCCTTTCGTGATGAGAGACCTTTCGTAATCATCATGAGAACCGGTATGTTCTTCGGCTTTACCGTGCCGGACGAAAATCATTTTCTTCATACAGTACTATTTTGTAACATGAATAATTTTACGGAAGTCAGTCGCCAAAGCTGGTTCCCATGTTTTTTGCTTTCACAACCATCCCGTTTTCAGGGTTTACCAGGTTAATTTTTCCTGCAATTTCGGAAAGAGGGACCGAGGTGATTTCATTTTTTCTGAGGGCGACCATTTTACCGTATTCACGTTTTGCTATAAGGTCTGCCGCCGCTGATCCGTATCTGGTCGCAAGAACCCGGTCCATTGGCGAAGGACTGCCTCCTCTCTGGATGTAACCGAGAACCGTTTCCCTGGTTTCGATTCCGGTTAATTCGGATATCCTTCTGCTGAGATACCGGGCCGCTGATTCCTCTTTAACGGGTATCCTGATCCCTTCAGCAACGACTATTATCGAGTAGGGCTTGTTCTCCCTGAGCCTGTTCATAAGGTATTCCCCAATCCTTTCCTCATCATATTTTATCTCAGGAATCAGTATAACGTCACCTCCGCCGGCAATGCCCGAATAAAGGGCTATCCAGCCTGCATTGTGACCCATGACCTCTATAATCATTATTCTCTTGTGGGAGTTGGCTGTGGAATGCAGCCTGTCTATGGCTTCTGTAGCTATATTGACGGCTGAATCGAATCCGAACGACTGGTCGGTTCCAAAGACGTCATTATCGATGGTTTTCGGTATCCCGATAATGTTAAGGCCTTCCAGCGACAGCAGGTTGGCAGTTTTCAGGGTCCCGTTACCGCCAATGCAAACAAGGCAGTCGAGTCCCATCTGTTCATAATGTTCCTTAATCAGAGCGGGCTTTCTAAGGTCGTTCTTATTTTTTCCGTCACTCTTGAAAGGTTTTTCTCTCGAAGTTCCAAGGATTGTGCCTCCCATGGTAAGTATCCCGGAAAGGTCCTTCTCTGTCAGTTCCCTGTATTCCTTGTTTATGAGTCCGGTATAGCCGTCGCTGATTCCGATGACTCTCATGTCGTATTTCACTATAGCTGTTTTGCCTACTCCGCGTATGGCTGCGTTCAGGCCAGGACAATCGCCTCCTGCTGTCAGGATCCCAATTTTCTGACCGTTCCGAATTTTACTCATCTGGCAGATTTTACAACCAACAAATTTAATTCTTTTTGCTTGATGGAGCACAAAATGGAAGGCAGCATGCTAATTGACAATGTGATTATTGGCTTTGTTGTCCGAAAACCATAACTTTAACAGCTAAGAAGCATGAAATGACAGAGTCTGCTCAGGCACATAGTGAAACAACCGGATTTAAACCGGTTCTTTGCGGCTATATAGAAGAAGCCCTGTCCATGATACAGCCCGGAAAGCTTCCCGGCCAGATTGTGGTTCACGATGTGAGAGTGCTTATGAAAAAGTCCAGGGCAGCAATAAAATTGATAGGGAGCAGCATGGATGAGCAATCTTTCAGGCGGGAATACAATGCATTCCGTGAAACAGGAAGGATGATGAGCACATGGCGTGAATCGACTGTTCATCGTAAGCTTCTGAGGGATTTCAGAAAGAGGCATCCGGCTTTGTACGTTCGTATAAGCGAAGAAACTCCGGTAAAGAAGATATTAATGAAGCATGAAGACCGGTCCCTGGCGGCTTCAGATATCAAAAACGATCTGATCAGGATAAGGGATATGCTTCACCGCTCATTCTACAGGATACGTTTCATGAGTATACGGGATATTGATTCTGAACTTCTTCGTACGGGTCTGCAGATGTCCTTCCAGCTTGTTGCTGACTGCTATCTTCAGGCCAGGCACAATCCAAAAGATAGCTTCATCCACGAGTTCAGAAAGAAAACCAAGGACCTTCTCTACCAGTTGTTCTTTTTCAGACAATCAAATCCTGCTCCGGTAAGAAATCTTGAGAAGAGACTTGACTCCCTTGCTCAGGATCTTGGAAAGTATAATGACTATGCAGTGTTGCTGGAGGCGATTGGTTATAAGTACAGATCAGGCAGTGAAAGTCCCGCGATGGATGAGTTTGCCGTTCTTATGAGGAAGGAGCAGGACAGGTATCTTGCCAGAATATGGCCTGCGGCATACAGGATTTTCAAACCAGGTCGTGTTCTGACTGATATTAAGGGATTCGGATCTCAGGACGGAACTGAAACTGTCAGGGGAAATAAGCAAATATAAACCAGTAATGATCAGGATAAGATGCACGGGCCCGGGCGGAGTCAGGGAAATGGATTCGGATGATGGTGTCGCTCTTCAGACAATTCTCAGGAAAAACGGATATAATATTTACTCACCTTGTGGTGGGAGAGGCCGTTGTGGCAAGTGCACAGTATGGGTGTCGGGGGTAGGAAAAGTTGTTTCGTGCAGGTTTTACCCGGCTGGCGATACAGATGTCATATTACCCGGGGAGGATGAAGCAAGTATACTTGTCAGACAGACAGAATTCCTTGAGGATTTTGAGTTCAGGCCTGAGCTTCATTCCTGTCACAGCCTTTCTCCTTACGGTGTTGCGGTCGATCTCGGGACTACCACCGTAGCCCTTTATTTTTTAAGCCTTGCAGATGGCTCTATTGAAAAGGTATCATCTTTTCTTAATCCTCAGATGAGATTCGGGGCTGATATAATAAGCAGGATCACCTGGTGCCAGGAGAATGAGGCGGGGCTTGAGGAGCTTCAGAATGCTATAATCGAAAGGATTAATTATGAACTTGATACATTTCTTTCCGGGCGTTCGCTCGACCATAATAACATAGAGAAGATTGTTGTTGCAGGAAACACTACAATGCTTCACATGCTCCTGGGTGAGGATCCGGTTCCAATTGCTCTTGCACCCTTCACTCCGAAGTTTACCTCAGGGCAGATAAGGATTGGCGCCAGTTCCGGATTAAAGATCAATCCGAACGGACAGCTCATTACTCTGGATTGCCTTTCTGCTTATGTGGGCGCTGACATTATTGCAGGACTGGCAGCTCTGAAATCCCTTTACAGGAACTTTCTGTTTGTGGATATCGGGACAAACGGCGAGATAGCTCTGGTTAAAGGGGATAAGGTTTATGCCTGTTCAGCAGCCGCCGGACCTGCTTTTGAGGGGGCCAGCATATCCTGCGGCATGGCGGCAGTTTCCGGAGCAATATCCGGTTTTTCTGACGACGGAGCCTTCAATGTCATAGGTAATACTGAACCCCTTGGAATTTGCGGATCAGGAATAGTTGATATCGCAGCATATCTTGTCAGAAGAGGGATTGTGGACGAGACCGGATTCATGAAAGAACCGTTTATAATCCATTCCGGAAACAATATAGTAATAACCAGACAGGATATCAGGGAGATACAACTGGCTAAGTCGGCAATATATTCGGGGATCAGGATTCTTATGAAGCGTTCCGGGACCAGGTTTGAAGATATTGATGCTCTTTTTCTTGCCGGCGGCTTTGGAAATTACATCAACATAGGATCAGCTGTCAGCCTTGGTTTACTGCCTTCAGAGCTGGAAAACAGGATACTGGCAGTGGGAAACAGTGCCGGAATTGGCGCCATGCAGTATCTCAGGTCGGATGACATTGAAAAGCGGATGAAACGGATTCTTGAGAATTCACAGTATGTTGAATTGTCGGAAGCCGAAGATTTTCCTGAGGAATTTGCTACTAACATGTACTTTCCGAAGCCTGAGGGATAAGATGAGCTTCCGGAAATCGCCGGTGATTGTCAGCTTATTTCATACTTCAGGTGCGATAGTTCAGGTCTTCTTTGGCTTTTTTCCGACAGATAACTATATTTGGGAAAACCAAAAACAACAATAGAAATGAAAAAGGGGATATTTGCATTTTTACTACTTGCATTTTGTGCAATTTTCACAGTCACAGGTCAGTCCAATTCAAAGAATCCTGTTCATACCGGTTCATGGAAATTTGAAGCTCCCTATGCTCCCGAAGGATTTACATCCGGTACCATCGATGTAAAATTTGCCGATGAAAAGTATTCTACCTCCATATCTTTTCCTGTAAGCGGTTATTCCCTGACAGGAGAAAAAGCAAAAATGGAGAAGGACACTCTTACATTTACAGTTTATGTTGAAGGACAGGAGGTTGTTGTTCACCTTAACCCTGATGGTGACAAGAAAATGACAGGCAAGGCTGTCTATTTTGAAGGGGAGATTCCCCTGACTCTTACCAGACAGGAAGCTTCGAAGTAAGTATTATCTGATCCTGTTCAGAAAAGCACCCGGCCTGATTTGTTAAGTTATTCCCGAATGCATCATGATTTTTGGGACCGGGTGATTTATTCACGACGGTAAGGAAATATGACTATTATGAGTCTGAAGCAGTTTATTATAGTTTCACTGTCGCTTTTGTTAAGCTGCACTGTGGTTATTCCGCAGGAGCAAACACCTCTCAGCGACAGAATTACAGGATACAGGTTTGATGTATCACTTGATACTGAAGCGAAAACAGTCGCCGGGAAAATGGATGCCTTCTGGGTCAACAAGACTTCAGATACAGTTTCCGAGATAAGGATGCATTTGTATATGAATGCATTCAGGAACAACCTGACAACCTTTTATAAAGAATCCGGGGGATCGCCAGGCCGCAGGGAATCCGACCCGGGATGGATCGAGGTAAAATCTTTCACAGGGAATGACGGGTTTGATCTTCTGCCCTCAATGGAATATATAAGTCCGGATGACGGAAACAGGGATGACAGGACCGTGATAAGGGTAATGCTTCCCGAACCTGCCATGCCGGGTGACACTGTTGCCGTAACAGTTGACTTTGAGACAAAGCTTCCGTCCGTCATTAGAAGGACAGGATTTGCTGATGATTTCTTCTTTGTAGGACAGTGGTTCCCGAAATTCGGTGTCTATGAGCCTTCACGGGAGGGAGAGAAAGGAAGAGGATCATGGAACTGTCATCAGTTCCATGCAAACTCGGAGTTCTACGCCGATCACAGCGTTTATGATGTGACAATTACGCTTCCTTCAGAATATGTAACCGGTTCGGGAGGCAGACTGATCTCAGAGAAGACAAACGGAACAATGAAAACGCAGGTCTTTCGTGCCGAAGATATTGTCGATTTTGCATGGACGGCATGGCCCGGTTACCAGGTGTTTACCGACAGGTGGAACCATGTCGACATTACGCTTCTTATACCGGAAACAAGAATAAATCAGGTAGAAAGGCAGTTTTCCTCAGTTAAAAATGCGCTCGAGTATCTTGGGAACAATGTGGGTCCATATCCCTGGACTCACCTTACCTTTGTTGATCCTCCCTCAAAAGGCGCCGGAGCCGGCGGAATGGAATACACAACACTTTTCACCTCGGGATCGGCCGACAAGATCCCGGAATTCATCAACCTTCCCGAAATGGTAACAATTCACGAATTCGGACATGCCTATTTCATGGGAATCCTTGCCAGTAATGAGTTTGAGGAACCATGGCTCGACGAAGGCGTAAACAGTTACTGGGAAGGCAGGATAATGGATCATTATTACGGAAGCAGATCCGGGATGATCGATCACAGGTTGATTAGGATATCCGACAATTCGATTCTGAGGCTTTCTTATGTAAAATCTCCTTTAAGGCAGATTGCCAGCAACAGGGAGTATTCCTGGAATTATCCCCGGGATTCTTATTCAATGCTGTCCTATCAGAAAGCGGCGACAACGCTTCGAACGCTTGCCGGAATAATAGGGGAAGAAACCATGAACAATGTTTTCAGGGAGTATTACCGAAGATGGGCTTTCCGCCATCCTTCCGGAAAGGATTTTATAGAAGTGGTAAATGAGGTTGTAAAAGCAGAGCATGGTGATAAATTTGGGCATGACATGAACTGGTTTTTTGACCAGGCATTTTACGGAACCGGTATTTGCGATTACAGAGTATCGGAGATAGTGAACAGGAGGTATTCCGGAACGGAAAGCATGGCTGACGATGATGAAGCTGAAGATGAAGATGGATCACGGGAATCCGGTTCGGTTTATACCGCCATTGCAATGGTCGACAGGGTGGGCGATATAATGCTTCCTGTTGAAGTTCTTGTACACTTTACAAACGGCGACGAGGTTCTCGAGTACTGGGACGGAAAGGAAAGATACAAGGACTTTAGCTATACTGGCACCCGCAGGATAGAATGGGTAAAGATTGACCCCGGATACAAGATCGCCATGGATGTGAATTTTGTCAACAATTCCCTGACAGAAAGCCCGTGGAGGGTTCCTGTACGCCGTCTTGCCAACAAGCTTCTTGCTTTCATCCAGTTCACTTTTAGTTTGTTTCTGTTTTAATATTTTTCCGTAATGAAGATAATCAGTTCATTGAGAACAGGTTTTACGAGAGTGTGCAGGGCACGGAATGCTGTACTTTTTTCATGGTTTCTGTTTTTCCTGCTGGCTGTGCTGCTTGTTTTTCCGCTGCACGCCGCTTTGAACAATGCTTTTGGCAGCAGCATGATAACCGAAAGACTCGCGGAAGGATTGGATATTGAAGTTTTCGCGGATCTGGGCGGTGCGGGTCTTAGCCTTTTTTCAGTTTTTACAAACGGTTACCTTTTTACATTCCTTGTTGCATTCCTGATTAATGCCTTTGTTTCGGCCGGCCTTTTCGGCGTCATGAGAAAGGATTCGTCAGGATATTCGGCAATGGGATTTTTCAGGGCTGCAGGGGGTAATTTTCTTCCCTTTCTGGTGATAACATTTGTATTGACTATAGCATTCCTTTTTTTCGTGCTGTTATTTGTTATTGTTCCCATCAGCGCCGGTGGAATATCCGATGGAGCCTACACCGGAGCAATCCGCATCGCTTCAGCCTCGGTGCTCCTGCTTCTGGTACCTGTTTTTCTTCTTGTCGCAGATTATTCCAGAGCAGGGAAAGCAGGAAGGGATGATATTTCAGTTTTTGCAGCCATTGGCTTCGGACTCAACCTTACTTTAAAGATATTCCGCAGATCATACGTTTTAATGGTTCTGCTTTTGCTTGTCCAGACACTGTTGCTTTTATGCGCTTTTCTAATTATTCCTTTATGGAAGCCGCTGACCGGCGGAGGGGTACTTCTTGTGTTTTTGGTAACCCAGATGTTTGTTTTACTGCGGCTGTTCCTGAAATCCTGGAGGTATGCAAGCGTTACATCAATGATGGAGAATCCTGAGAAGCCGGTTTTGCCTGAGACTACAGCGGCGGGGACGTCAGATGTGTCTGACTGTCAGAATTGTTATTCTCAGTGAAGGCATCTATGGCTTTCTTAACCGACCCGTGGAGAAGAAGGAGTTTTCTTGATGTTTCCGGATCAAGTCCCAGCTCATCGGAAATCATTTTAGTACCTCTTCTGATAAGCTTCTGATTGGTGAGCTGCATATTTACCATTTTATTTCCCTTAACTCTCCCAAGTCTTATCATTGCAGATGTGGTAAGCATATTGAGAACAAGTTTCTGTGCTGTTCCGGCTTTCATTCTGGTGCTGCCGGTAACAAATTCAGGACCTGTGATCAGTTCAACCGCCACATCGGCGTTTTCAGCTACAGGGGTGCCTGAGTTACAGGTTATGGCGCCTGTGAATATTCCGTTCTGCCGGGCTCTCTTCATGGCTCCCACAACATAAGGCGTTGTTCCCGAAGCTGCAATACCGACCACCACATCTGCCGTTGTTGGATTGAAAGCCAGAATATCTTTCCATCCCAATTCTTCATTGTCTTCAGCCATCTCAACAGCTTTTCTGATGGCCCCGTCACCTCCTGCTATCAGTCCGATGACATAACCGTGATCGAGTCCAAAAGTGGGAGGAATTTCTGAAGCATCAACAATTCCGAGGCGTCCGCTGGTTCCTGCCCCGATATAAAAAAGACGTCCCCCTTTTCTCATCCTTGTCACGATGGCTTCGACCAGCCGGGCTATCTCAGGGATAGATTTCTTGACTACCAGCGGGACTTTCTGGTCTTCGTTGTTTATGGATTCGAGCAACTCCGTCACCTCCATCTTTTCAAGATCGCGGTAAAGGGATTCGGATTCTGTTACACTTGTCATGTTCAGTTGAGTATTAAAATCAGCAGCTTAAAGTTCCTTCAGGGATTTTTTCCGGCAGGGACATCAGAGCAATGAGTTTTCTTTGTGGTACCGGATAAGGCCTTCTATAGGTCCCTGGCAGACCGAAGACACAACGAAGCCATAGCTTTTGAAGACTTCCTCCAGGATGTCGCGGAAGTGCCAGGCAACCGATCCGGTTACTTCTATACGGGTGCCGGGAGGAGTTCCGTATAGTAACAGGTTTCTCCGGACAAATTCCCCGAATGAAGACTCAACCAGTTCCCTGCAGTATGATACAGCGATATGATCATTCAGGAATTTCACAAATCCACCGATATAACGGCTTGGAAAAACACCCCTGTAGACATTTGACACGATTTCATCTTTTTCAGCTCCATAGATACTTTTGAATTCATCTGCCAGCCTGCCTGGCATTATTCCCCTGAGAAAATCGGCGATAAGCTTCTTTCCGAGGGCTGCTCCGCTTCCTTCATCACCCAGGATAAACCCGAGGGGCGGTACATTGAAGGTGATTTGCCTTCCGTCGTAATATCCCGAGTTTGACCCTGTTCCTATCATACAGATATATCCCGGATTTTTTCCGAGCAGTCCCCTTGCAGCTCCCGTCAGGTCGGAAAACACATTTACCATGATTCCGGGCAGGGCTGAATTGACGGCTTCCTGAACCTTTCGAATCATGGCTTCTCCTGCACAGCCCGCACCGTAGAACCAAACCTCCCTGATTGCTGGATAGTTCATTGCCGGAAGGACTTCCAGAGTGAGTACCTCCCTGATAGTATCCTTTGAAACAAAATTTGGATTTAGTCCGATGCTTTGAATTACCCCGGTTTCCGAGGTACCTGACATTGCACACCAATTAGTTTTGGTCCCGCCGCTTTCAGCTATAAGTATCATGTTTCAAAATTAGAATAAATATTCATACTTTATTTCGGTTCCGGAGTTAAGGGCTTTCAGAGCAGACTGTACGTATTTATACCTATTGTAAAATAGGTTTTAAGCGTCTTATCAACCAGTGTTCAAACAAGTACTTTTGTTGTTAATTTATTAACAGACGCTGATTTAATTAAGGATAATCCAAATGGAAAACTATCTGGAGCTTCTGAAGCAGGACATCAGGTTTGTGGAAGGTCTTAAGGCGTGCATGAACTGCGGTATCTGCACTGCAATATGTCCGGCGGCCGAATTCTATGACTATGATCCGAGGAAGCTCGTCGACACCGTGCAGAAAGGAGATAATGAGGAGATAGAAAAGCTACTCAGGTCGGAAACAATATGGTACTGCGGTGAGTGCATGTCGTGCAAGACAAGATGTCCGAGGGGCAATACTCCTGCGCTGGTTGTAATGGCGCTGAGAACTCTTTCACAGAAGCTTGGTTTCTTCACCGATTCAGAAAAAGGGAGGCAGCAGTTTGCCATCAAACGCACCGTAGGCGAGAATATTTTCAAATACGGCTACTGTGTGGCAACTTATGCCGTCAGGCCTGACATGCATCTTGAACAGGGTCCAATCTGGAAATACATCCTCGAAAACACCTACGATGTATATGAGCGTCTCGGAGGCCAGATAAACGAGCTTGGAGCAGGCCCCCTGAGAAAGATACCCGATGATGCAAAGGAAGAGCTCAAAAAAATATTCGAGGTGACCGGCGGGACCGAGTTGTTTGAAACGATTGAAACACATTCCCGAAAAAAAGCAGCGGAGATGGGGCTTCAGTTCGACGAGGAAGGAATCGACAATGAATATTTCATAGAGGCTTACACTGCTTCAAATAAAAAACATACTTTTTGATACAATTCATTAAATATGAAACAAAAAGAAGATAAAATGGTCTGGCGCGATTACCAGAAGGAAATTGCAGATGATCATTTCTTTTACGTAAGGTCGTGCATCAGACAAAGTTTTTTTCCTGGATCTGAACAGTTTTTTCTTCATCTTATGAGGGAAGTTCTGGGAAAGGATGTGTATGAGAATCCTTCACATACAACCTGCACGGGAATAGGTTATCATTCCGACGTGGTTCCTTTTTCGACCATACAGACCGTTGTTGCCCGTCATTATGCTCTTATGAAGGAGGCCGGATATAAGAATATTGCAATATCATGTGTAACCTCTTTCGGAATTTACACTGAAATTCTTGAGACATGGAAGCATTTCCCCGAAGAGCTTGAAAAAACGAGGGAATACTTGTACAAGGCCACGGGCAGGGAATTTGATGTTCCCGAAAATGTAGTTCATACCAGTGATCTTGTTTACAAGTTCAGGGATCAGATAGCTTCCGCTGCGAAATTCCGTCTTGTCAATAAACTAACGGGAGAACCTCTCAGGGTTGTGGAGCACATTGGTTGCCACTATGCAAAGATCTTTCCGAAATACGGAATTGGCGGGGCTGAGTTTCCGCATGTTCTCAGCGGTATGATTGAATCATGGGGAGGAGAGGTTGTCGATTATCCCGAAAGAAGGCATTGCTGCGGTTTCGGATTCAGGCAATACCTGGTTCAGGCCAACAGGGGATATTCTCTTTCCAATACTGTCAAGAAGTTTACTTCAATGAAGCCATATAAACCCGACCTTGTTCTTACCAACTGCCCGGGCTGCACAATGTTTATGGACAAGTGGCAGTACACGATCAGGGAAATGGATGGAAGCACTTTCGGCGCTGACGGTGAATCAATACCTGTTCTGACATACGAGGAACTTGCCGCTCTGGTCATGGGTTATAATCCATGGGATATTGGATTACAGATCCACATGGTTCAGTCGGAACCTCTTCTCAGGAAAATGGGTATTGAGTTTGATCCCCGGGATAAATATCTTACAAAGGACGGAAGGCAGATGCCGATCCCGAAAGATCTTATTAACTCATGACATGGGAAAAAGTGTTGTTGTAATAGGAGGGGGAACAGCGGGAATGGAAGCAGCCGGCCGTCTTGCCCGTGAAGGATATTCTGTTACTCTTATCGAAAAGGGAGAGGAGTTTGGAGGACATCTGAGAGATTGGTACCATTTGTTTCCCGACAGGCGGAGCAGTGATGAAGTACTTGCTTATCTCAACAACCAGGTCTCCCACCAGAACATTCGCCTGCTGAAAGGACAGCGGGTGACCGGTTTTCAACGCAAAGGTAACGAATTCATTGTCAGCACCGGAGGGGGTGATACTATAAACGCCGATGCCCTGCTGCTTGCAACCGGTTTCGACCTGTTTAAAAGCCAGAGGAAGGAAGAATATGGTTATGGCATTTATGACAATGTCATTACCTCGGCTGATCTTGAAATGATGTTCAGGAATAAGGATCTCCGGCTTGCGAACGGCATAATACCTGAAAGGGTTGGATTCCTTCATTGCGTGGGGTCAAGGGATGAGAAAGTAGGGAATATCTATTGTTCGAAGCTCTGTTGCGTGACGGCTGTTAAACAGGCAATCGAGGTCCGGAAAATGATTCCCTCAGGCAAGGTATTTTGTTTCTATATGGATATGAGGATGGGAGGGGCTCTGTATGAAGAACTATACAAGGAAGCCCAGGAAAAATACTCGGTAAGTTTTATCCGGGGCAAAGTGTCGGAGGTGGCAGTTAACATAAATGACAGGCTGGTTGCAAAAGTTGAGGACACGCTTGCAGGAAGACCTCTTAAGATGGAGTTGGACATGCTTGTGCTTATGGCAGGCATGGAAATGTCGGAAGATGGCATAAAGCTTGCTGACGGGGCAAAACTGAAGAGAGGGGAGAACAGGTTTTTTCAGCCGGCTGATCATCATTTCGGAACAAACATAGGAAATATGAAAGGAGTTTTTTATGCCGGAGCCTGCACCGCGCCACTGAATATAACTGAGACTATTTCGCATGCCCGGAGCGCCGTTACGGAAATTGTAAACTATCTGAACTCAGAGAAGTAAATGGATAAATTCGGTTTTACACTTTCGAAAGCACGTGTCATCGACTATGAGGCCAATGATCGCACCATAGTCGACTATATCATTGAGAGGGAGCCGAGTCTTAAACTTTGTATTGAATGCGGATGCTGCACCGCGACCTGCACGACAGGGAATTTCACGGATTTCAGTCTGAGAGAGATTCATATCCTGTTGAAAAGGGGTGAAAATGAACAGGTAAGACAGAAAATAAAAAAATGCATGTTGTGCGGCAAATGCATACTGGTCTGCCCCAGGGGGGTTAATACACGTAATGTTGTAAGTCTGGCACGACAGGCTTTCCGAAATACAGAAGGCTATGAATTTTGATCCTTTTGTGATACCGTTCAATATCGGACTGTACTTCATATTAATCTATGCAGTAGTAAGGAGTGTTATCTGGTTCAGGGAACTCTCGAGGCCCGATAAGCTCAGGCTGCAGCGGGGGTTTTTCGGAAGGGCGTTCGGCCAGAGCCTTAAGGAGATATTTCTTGAGAGCCTTATCCACAGAAAAATTCTCAAGTCGAATCCCCGTCTGGGATACATGCACATGAGCCTTGCTTTCGGATGGTTTCTTCTTATACTTTTCGGAACCATAGAAGCTGATATTTTCGGGGAACGTCATCTGAATCCTCCCGACAGGGCTATCTTCTTCAGGTTTTTCAATCCCGATCACGGGAAGACCTTTTTTGAATCATCCTATGCTTTTATGATGGATCTCATCCTGGCGTTCATACTGTCGGGACTTGTTCTTGCGGTTATCAAAAGGTTCTCATCAAAGGTGGTTGGAATGAAGAAAACCACAAAGCTGAAGCCTCTTGATAAAGTTGCTCTCACATCACTCTGGCTAATATTTCCCAGCCGCCTTATAGCAGAAAGCCTTACAAGCGGAGCCTATGGCACGGGAAGTTTTCTGACGGGAAGCCTTGGAGAATGGTTTGCCTCTTTTCTTCCTGCGAATGAACTTGCCTATCCTTTCTGGTGGCTGTATTCGCTTTCACTGGGAACTTTTTTCGTATTGCTTCCGCTGACAAGGTATCTTCATATTCCGACTGAGCTGTTTCTTATCTTCATGAGGAATTCAGGCATCAGGACCGGAGACAGGCCGGGTACCTATTCCGAGGTGGAAGTTCATTCATGCTCTTCATGCGGGATGTGCATAGATGTGTGTCAGCTTGGTTTTTCCGCAGGCATCAACACTATCCAGGCGACTTACCTGATGAAGGGGATAAGGAACAGGGAAGAACTCCATGACATAGCTCACAATTGCCTTATGTGCGGACGATGCGATCAGATATGCCCGGTAGGAATTGAGATATCCCCGATCAGGATGATAGTAAGGAGAACTGAGGATATTGAAAATGTTTACGAGAGCAGATGGAAGGGTTATCTCAGATCCAGGATTAATGTGGTTACTCCCAGACAGGAAACCGGAACATCTTATGATTTTCTACCGGTCAGAAAGCAGGAAAAAACAGATGTGCTTTATTTTGCAGGATGCATGACACATCTTACCCCCTCCATAAAAAAGGCAATGGTCAGGATTCTTGATGCCTCCGGTTTGAAATGGTCTTTCATGGATGAGGATGGCGGGGTTTGCTGCGGACGACCCCTTATGCTTGAGGGGAATGACAGGGAGGCGAGGGAGTTGATTAACCACAATTCCGACCTTATATGGAAGTCAGGCGCCCGTACCCTGGTCACTTCATGCCCTATTTGCTATAAAGTGTTCAGAGAGAGCTATTATCTTGACCTGGAAGTGCTTCATCATTCTCAGTTCATAAAAAACCTTATTGATGAAGGTCTTGTTGATCTTAATTACCTTCAGAAACGGGTTACCTATCATACCCCCTGTGAACTTGGGCGCCGGTCGGGCGTATATGATGAGCCTCTGGAAGTTATAAAACATGTAGCCAGTCTTGAAGCTACAGGTTATGACAATGAGAATTCATTGTGTTGCGGGGGAAGCCTTGGCAATATCATGCTAAGCCGTGAAAAAAGGCAAAAGATCGCGGAGGATGTCACAGCCAGGCTGACGGCCTGCTCTCCCGATTCTCTTATCACTGCCTGTCCGCTCTGCAAGAAGACACTGGCTCAGGCAACCTCAACCAGGGTAATGGATATTGCCGAACTTGCTGTTGAGGCGATTGCTGCTGTTCCTGAAGTAAAAAAGACCCGCAGGGGGGTATCTAAAAAAAAGGTGATTGGAGAAACGACGGCAACCATTTGATCAATTTTTTTCTAAAATTGTTAATAACTTCTTTCTTTTCGGATACCATCCTGGTATTTTTTTTGTTTTTTCGCGAACTAATCGTATACTGTAAATGTTAAAGTTGCGTTATAATAAAGTTGTTAGTCAAAAAAATTCAGATATGAATGTAAAAATCTTTACCCTGTTAGGTATGATTGTTCTGTTTGCCTGGTCGTGTGGCAGTGATTCTCCGAAAGTGAACGTCTCGGAAAATGCTGTTGTTCAGGAGTCTGACGGAACGTTTTCTCTTAATCTTGATGATGCTGCGTGCTACAGTGATGCAGAAAATCCTGAAAGTAACACTGCAGAATGGAAGGTAGTTGTATCCGAGCCGGGAACATACAAGGTGTGGCTCTCAAGCGCCACCAGGGATACCACTGATCTGAGGTACATCAACTCTGTCAGGATCAGTCTTTCCGATAAGCTTATTGAAGTTGATCCTGCAATCGACAGAGTGGTTCTCGATTCAAAGGAGGTATCATTGCCTTATTACAGGGCAGATTCGTATGCCGGGTCGTTTTATTTCTCAGAACCCGGGGAATACAGCATCCAGGTAATAAGTGAGAAAATACTGCCTAAGGAAGCCATGAACACTTCAAGGGAAGAGAGTATCGACACCAAGCTGGTATCGGTGATACTCACTCCGTTGACCCGCTGACTTTTGCCTCAATCCATAGCCTTGCATTAACAAAGGCTTTGATCCAGGGTGTGACCTCATCCTGATTTCTTTCAGCCGGATAGTATCCGCATTGCCATGGGAAGAATGATCTTTCCAGGTGAGGCATCATTACAAGATGACGGCCGTCAGCGGAGCACAGTCCGGCTACATCATAATCCGAACCATTTGGATTAGCCGGATATGAGCTTCTGCTGTATTTAAGCACAACCTCGTATTTTTCTTCGGCATAGGGCAGACTGAACTGACCTTCGCCGTGCGCTACCCAGATACCCAATTCCATTCCGGCCATGTTACCCAGCATTACAGAGCTGTTCACAGGAATTTTCACTCCAAGGAAATGTGATTCGAATCTTCCCGATTTATTGTGAAGAAGTTTCACCTTTTTCTTATGTCCCGGGTAGATAAGATCGAGTTCAGCCATCAGCTGGCAGCCGTTGCAGACACCAAGTGAAAGTGTATCCGGTCGTGCATAGAAATTCCTTAGAGCTCTTCCGGCCTTATCATTGTATTTGAAAGCACCGGCCCAACCCTTGGCAGAACCCAGCACATCGGAGTTTGAAAAGCCTCCGACGAACACTATCATATTCAGGTCTTCTAGTGTCTCCCTGCCGCTTATAAGGTCGGTCATGTGTACATCTTTTACATCAAATCCGGCAAGCCATAAGGCATAAGCCATTTCCCTGTCGCCGTTGACACCTTTTTCCCTTATAATAGCGGCTCTTGTACCCCACTTTTTCCGGCGGTCGGGTGAAATACCCAGCGATTTGAAAGTACCCTGGAAATTACCCAGGTCAAATGTGAGAGGACTATTTTTATATGAGTCATATTTTTCCCTGGCAAGATCCGGATTTCTCTGGCGGCGGTCGAGCAGATAAGAGGTGTGAAACCACAGGTCTCTCAGACGGTCGATATCGAAGGAGTAAGATTCATCGTTATTGGTGATCTTCAATGTCCTGCCAGTTACAGGATGACCTATCACAAGGTACGATATGCCGTGTTCGAGCAGAATCTCGGTTATTTCGTTAACATCCTTTACCTGAACAATTATACCCGGATTCTGGCTGAAAAGGATTTTAACCGTATCACTTTCATTAAGGGCGGAAAGGTCGACAACAGCTCCTCCTTCGGTATTTGAGAAACACATTTCCAGAAGAGTGGTAATCATTCCCCCAGCTGATATGTCATGCCCTGCAAGAATTTTGCCGTTGCTTATCAGGTATTGAATAGTATTGAATACTTCAGCAAAATATGCCGGATCATTCACGGTGGGAGCTTCGCCGCCTATGCTGTTCATAACCTGCGAAAAACTGCTTCCTCCGGTTTTGAATCCGTCCCGGCTCATATCTATGTACATGAGACTGGTGTAAGGGTCGTTTACCAGCACCGGTTCTGTAATTTTTCTGACCTTGCTTATCTCTCCTGCAGCAGATATGATCACCGTTCCCGGTGAAAGAACTGTCTGATCGGGGTATTTCTGGGTCATGGAAAGACTGTCCTTGCCTGTCGGGATATTTATACCAAGTTCTGTGGCAAATTTGCCTGCTGCCATAACTGCTTTGTACAGTCTGGCGTCTTCGCCCGGATTCTTGCATGGCCAGGTCCAGTTAGCCGAGAGGGATACGCTTTTAAGTCCGTCGGTTAGTGGCGCCCATATAATGTTTGTAAGAGCTTCTGCTATGGATAATATAGATCCGGCAGCGGGATCAAGCAGCCCGGCTGCCGGGGCATGACCAATGGCAACAGCCATTCCCCCAGTTCCCCTGTAGTCGAGGGTTATGGCACCAAGGTTATTGAGCGGAAGCTGGAGAGGCCCGGCACATTGTTGCTTGGCAATACGGCCCGTGACCGACCTGTCGACTTTGCCGGTCAGCCAGTCCTTGCAGGCTACTTCTTCTATCTGAAGTACTTTTTCAAGGTATTCGGGGATTTTTTCAGAGTTGTATTCCGGACTGCGGAATTGTGAATTGTCGGTTGTATCAGTTATAACAGTTCTCGGAGGGTTTCCGAAAAGAGATTCGAGTTCAAGGTCCACAGGTTTTTCCCCGGTTTTTCCATTATAAAAACTGAACCTGTGATCGCCGGTTATCTCACCTATGATGTAAATGGGAGCTCTTTCCCTTTCTGCAATGGCAAGCAGTTCATCGACATCTTCCTGCCTCAGTACCAGACCCATTCGTTCCTGTGACTCATTTCCTATAAGTTCCCTGGCCGAAAGTGTGGGATCGCCGACAGGAAGCCTGCTTATGTCAATCTTACCTCCTGTAGCGTCGACCAGTTCGGAAAGGCAGTTCAGATGTCCTCCGGCGCCATGGTCGTGGATGGATATTATCGGATTTGAATCCGATTCGCCGAGGGCTCTGATCGCGTTATACACTCTTTTCTGCATTTCGGGATTGGCACGCTGGACGGCATTTAGTTCTATTGAACTGTCGTATTTGCCTGTTTCCACCGACGAAACAGCTCCGCCTCCCATACCTATCCTGTAGTTGTCTCCGCCAAGCAGTACGATCAGGTCGCCTTTCCTGGGAATTTCTTTCTCTGAATCCTTTTTCCTGCCTAATCCGATTCCGCCGGCAAGCATTACGACTTTGTCATAACCATAATTCTTATGGTTTTCGAAGTGTTCAAAGGTAAGAACGGACCCGCAGATAAGCGGCTGACCGAATTTATTCCCGAAATCGCTTGCTCCGTTTGATGCCTTTATGAGTATGTCGGCCGGAGTACGGTAAAGCCAGAGTCGCTCCGGAGCAGCCTTTTCCCAGGGCCTTGCTCCGTCGGGCCTGGGATATGCAGTCATGTAGACTGCAGTACCGGCTACGGGGAAGGAGGCTTTGCCTCCGGCCATCCTGTCGCGTATTTCTCCTCCTGTTCCCGTGGATGCCCCGTTGAAAGGTTCAACAGTGGTAGGAAAATTATGAGTCTCAGCCTTCAGCGATAGTACAGATTCAAATTCTTTTATTGAAAAATAATCGGGTTTGTCCTGGGAAGCCGGGGCAAACTGCTCGGCAACTGGCCCCTGAAGAAAAGCGCAATTATCCTTATAGGCCGAAACGACCTTATTCCTGTTAAAATGAGTGGTGTTCTTAATAAGCTGGAAAAGAGTCGAGTCTTTTTCCTCACCGTCAATCACAAATATTCCGTTGAAGATCTTATGCCGGCAATGTTCAGAGTTTACCTGTGAGAAACCAAAGACCTCACTGTCGGTAAGTGGTCTTTTAAGCGATCTTGCCAGTTCCTCAAGATATCCTATTTCATCGTCGCTGAGAGCCAGTCCTTCTTTTTCGTTGTATGCCCTGATATCCTGTATTCTGATGATTTCCTCCGGAACACGGTCGATAGTGAAGATATCCTGGCCGGGATTCATATACAGAGCCTGAAGCATGGGATCATATCCCGGGTTGTCGGTTCTGACACTGAAGAGTTCCTCGATCCTGGCTATTCCGCTGATTCCCATATTCTGGGTTATTTCCACGGCGTTCGTGCTCCATGGTGTGATCATTTCCTTTCTGGGTCCTATAAAGGTCCCTTCAAGAGCGGTTTTGTGAATCAGCTGGGCTTCATCAAAGAGCCAGACCAGTTTATCGATATCCTCCTTTTTTAGTTCCTTGGTGGTTCCCGCTGCAATTACGTTTCCTGACCTGTGTTCGAAGAAAAGAATCATGTTATTTAGTTAAATAATTGAATGATAGTGATATATTGTTGCAATTAAATTGATGGCTCCAATGCTTCAAAGTTAATGTTTGTTTCACACCTTCCTACTGTTTCGCCAGGCCGCTTCTTTCGAGGAACGCTTCCATGGAAGGTTCTCTTCCTCTGAATTTTTTATACAGTTCCATAGGTTTTTCAGATTCACCCCTCTCAAGTATGTTTTTTCTGAAAGATACTGCCACCTCCGGATTGAAAAGTCCCGATCTTCTGAAATGCATAAAGGCGTCGGCGTCAAGGACCTCGGCCCATTTGTATCCATAGTAACCTGCTGCATATCCTCCGCTGAAAAGGTGAGTGAAGGAACAGCTCATGTTCAGTTCCGCATCGGCCGGGAATAATTCAGTCTTTTTCGTTGCATCGGCTTCAAAATTCTTAACCTCACCCGTGAATGGTTGTGTAATGGTGTGCCAGGCCATGTCGAGCATAGCAAAACCGATTTGCCGGTTGCAGGCATAGCCCTCGTTGAATGTTGAAGCCTCCTTTATCCTTTCGATCAAGTCGGGAGGGATCTTTTCCCCGGTTTTGTAATGTACTGCCCAGGTATCGAGCCACTCCTGTTCATAAGCCCAGTTTTCCATGAACTGCGATGGAAGTTCCACGAAGTCTCTTGCTACATTTGTCCCTGAGATACTTTCAAAGTTGCAGTCCGACAGCATTCCGTGAAGAGCATGTCCGAATTCGTGAAGGAAGGTTGTGAGCTCGCCAAAGGTAAGCAGGGAAGGATCCGATTTAACAGGTCTTGAAAAGTTGGCAACAATAGAGATGAGGGGAATAATCCTTTTCCCTTTATCTCTCCACTGTTCCCTGAAGCTTGTCATCCAGGCGCCTCCGTTCTTTCCCGGGCGGGGATGGAAGTCGGTATAAAGTATGGCAATAAGCGAATCATCCCGGTCCTTTACCTGGTAGACTGTCACCTCCGTGTGGTAAACGGGGATCGATAAGTCAGGTTCAAATCTCAGGCCGAAAAGGCGGTTGCACAGCGAAAAGATTGCATTTGTAACTCTGTCAAGAGGGAAATAGGGCTTTAGGATCTCATCATCTATCTGGTACTTTTTCTTTTTAAGTTTTTCGGAAAAGAATGCCCAGTCCCATCGTTCAATACGGTCTTTATGACCCATTTCAACGGCGAGAGCTTCAATATTCCGGTAATCTCTTACTGCTGCATCATGGGAAGCCGAATGGAGCTCATCGAGAAATGATTCCACTTTTGCGGGGTTTTCGGCCATACGGTCGGAGAGAGCCATTTCAGCATAGTTCCTGTATCCAAGCAATTTTGCAATTTCAAGCCTCAGATTCACTATCCTTGCCACCAGCGCTCTGTTGTCTCTTTCATTGTTACGGTATGCCCTGGAGGAATATGCGCGGAGCATAAGCTCGCGAAGCTTTCTGTTTTCAGAGTACTGCATGAAGGGGAGGTAGCTGGGGTACTGCAGTGTGAAAACCCATCCCGTAAGGTTTCGCCGTGAGGCCTCCATGGCTGCCATCCCGATAGTTCCAGTGGGAAGACCTGCAAGGTCTTCCGGGTCTTCAAGGTGTAGCTCAAAGGAATTTGTTTCTTCCAGGACGTTCTCCTCGAATTTCAGTGTAAGTTTTGAAAGTTCCTCGGATATCTCCCTGAATCTCTTCCTGTCGTCTTCATTCAGTTCCGCTCCCCCCATCATGAAACCGCGGTATTTTTTTTCGAGGAGCATCTTCTCCTCGGCTGAAAAGGCTGATTGATCAACAGAGTTCCGGACCGATTTAAGTCTGGCAAAAAGAACTTCATTCATCGATACATCGTTCGAGAACCTTGTCAGAAGAGGGGATATTTCCTGAGCAGCGGTCTGGAGTTCCTTTGACGTTTCGGCGCTGTTAAGGTTGAACAGTATGGCTGCGATCCTGCCAAGTTTCTGCCCGCTTCTGTCGAGTGCGGCAACTGTGTTTTCGAATGTCGGGGGATCCGGATTACCTGTTATCTGTTTGATCTCGTCAAGTGCGATTTTTATTGCTTCTTCAACGGCCGGTCTGAAACCGGCAGTTGTAATAAGGTGAAACGGAGGAGTCTCCCAGGGGCTGTCCCAGTCATCCAGCAGGGGATTTGACATATAATAAGAGATTTTCTGAATTAATTAGTCCTCATATTCTTCATCTTCATGTTCACTTTCATCTTTTTTAGCCCCGGCATACTTTGCCGGATAGGGAAGATTTCCCTTTTCCGCAAACCACAGTATCCTGTTAAGCAGGTCATCGTTTCCCGAGTCCACTTTTCCGAACTCAGGCTGCAAGCTTTTCTTAGCAAAATGAAGCGCTTTGCCTCTGAGGGATGAAAGCGGCGGATTCATCTCGTCGAAGGGAACATTTGATGGCAGCACCTTGTATGGTGTAAGATCAGGTACTGTTCCGAAACAGTCGGCCATCGGATTCGCTATGGCGTCCTGAATGTTCATGGGAGGCATTCCAAGTATCTGTTCGATGGTCCTTACCATTGAGGGCTGGGTGTAATATGTGCTTACAGTCTTTTTCAGCCTCGAATAAGGGCTTATTACCATTGCCACTGTACGGTAGGAAGAGACATGATCCCAACCTCCCTGCGAATCATCTTCCACAACAAAGATCACCGTATTCTCCCAGAAACGGCTTTTGCTGAAAGCTTCCACAATTCTGCCAAGGGCAAGGTCGTTGTCGGCCACCATTGCCCGCGGTGTCGGAAATCCGGGTCTTACTCCTGCTGTGTGATCGTTCGGAAGAGCAATTATCATCAATTCGGGGAGGGCATCTCCGGGCATGGCTTCATATTCGTGAAGTTCCCTGATAAGATCATCGGCTCTCATCTGATCTGTAAATACATGCGGGCCGTATGAAGGATAGGTAGGAGAGAGGATGTGCCTGACGGGCTCAATTGTTGTCATATTTGTGAAGGGTACTTTCTCTCCTTTTCTGTACATGTTGTAGACATCACTCCAGGATACGTTGTACTGAAACACAGGAGAAGAGGCTTCTCCATATATTCTTACTGTCTTTCCATGCTTAAGGGCATTGTCCCAGATGAATCCGGTAGGGGCATAAACCAGGGCATCTTCCTGTACGTGGGGATAGCTTCTGAACCAGGCCCTCATGTTCTTTTCGATATAATCTGTTACTATTGAGGCATCGGTCCACTGGTGGCCTTCGGCAGAACATTTCCCCGAAACGTGGAAATTATCCAGGAGAAGAAATTCTTCGCACAGCCTGTGGGTATTAGGTGTGATATCAGCACCATAGGTACATAAACCGGGATCTCCTTTTCCCTGGGGCATATCGCCCAGTATCTGGTCGTAAGTTCTGTTTTCCTTGATTATGTAAAGAACATGTTTGAATACGGAAGGTTCTCCTATCCTGTGGGGAACAGTAAGCGGGCTTATGCCGCTCCTTGGAGTTTCCCTTGCCAGCAATGCCCGCGAAAGGTCGTTCAGGGCTATTACCGTATCTGTATATGATCTCAGGGTACGGGTATCGGGGTAAGGAATAGAAGACACAGAGGCCAGCATGTTGTGAGAATTAAAGATGGGATTGGTGGTTTCGCTGGTGAAGGAGGGAAGTCTGGCTCCGGCTGCTTCGAGATTTGCAACGTATAATTTACCCCTGCCCGGCATTACTGTAATTCCCGACGGATATGCACCGGTGGGAATAAACCCTGTGACAGCGCTGATTTTTTTACGTCCTTTTTCTGCTGATTTCTTTGACAGTCTGATTACAGCAAGGGCATTATCCATGCCGTTCGCAACAAACAGGTGTTTTTCGTCATCCGAGAGACAGAGGCTGTTGGGGGAGTCGCCGAAGTAAGGGTTTATTTCAGGCTGAAGCCTGACGCTAATGGTTTCCATTACCTCATCAATAATGGTATTGATGACCATTACATTGTCGCTGTTGGAGTTTGCAAGGTAGACAAAACGTCCGCGACTGTCGCTAATGATCTTGTTTGGATGGAGACCGACAATAAGTTCTTTAAGTATGATCCCGGTTTTTGAATCTATAACAGCAACACTTCCTTCTCTAGTACTTCCGCCGGCCTTGTTGTTTACCCGGGCTGCACCCCATGGGATACCTGCAATCTCAGTGTCGCCGGGGAGGGGTGTACGGCCTGCCCAGTTTGTAATGTATAGCTTGTTATTGGCCATTGTAATGCCATATGGTGCAACACCTGGATCAGCGACCCAGACAGTGTCTCCCGTGGCAAGGTCTTGCTTTATAACTTTATTGTTGCCGTTAAGGACCACATAGAGAAAATCTTTGCCTGATTCCCTGTTAATAAGGATTTCATTCGGAAGTGCCATGTCAGCGACTCCGTCGCTCCGGTATTCAAACAGTTTGCTAAATTCAGCCTTTGTGCCATCCCAGACAGCCGAAGCAACAAACGACCTGTCTTCCCTGTTTACAACGCTCCAGTAAACTTCTGATTTTCCGTTATTGTCGAACCATCGGATGCCGGAGTAGGTGTTGTTTGCACTTCGCAGCTGAGGATGAAAATTGTTTTTGAGCACAAATCCGACATCATCAGTCCGGGTGTCGATAAAAACTATGCTGGTTCTTTCCATTACTGCAATCCAGTGTTTGTCGGGAGAAAGCGCTACATCCATGGCATGATTTTCCATACCGTCATCTCCAAAAAAGATCTGGTTCCCGGCCGAATGAACCAGTCTGTTGTAGGGAAGCTGAACTCTGTCTAAGCCTGAAGCAACTTCAGTTTCACTGGTGACTTGTGCTCCGGCAACGGTAGCCAGGAGCAAAAAACAAAAAGTGAAGATATATCTCATGATATCTGATTTGTTAAGTTATTTATCAATCAGCCTGTGTGTTGTATTTTAAAAACAGTGTTAATCCCACATCAACTAATATAGATATAAATATCAAAAAAAAGACTGAAGGGTGGCTTCAGTCTTTCATGTTTTTCAGAACGGCAGGTCGCTGAGATCATCAATTTCGGGCGGAGCATCTTCAAGCTCCGGACCGGGTTTGGGCATCTCGTTCCTGGCAGGTTCCGATACTCTCTCAATTTTCCATGCATCGAGATTTGTGAAATAATTCACGCGGCCGTCGCGTTCCCACCTGTTTCCCTTCAGGTTAAAAGATATCTTTACTTCCTGATTGAGAAATGATTCATTGATTAGGTCGCATTTGTCCTGAACAAGCTGGAACTTGATGTAGTCGATAAAAACCGATGAACCTCCGGTATCCTTTTTCTCGATTACAAATTCTCTTTTTTTGAACTTGTCGCTGACCTGATTTACAGGCATAACGTCGATTACCCGGCCTGTGATCTCGAATGACATGTTATTGCTCGTTAATTGTTATTTTTTCTATCTGGTCGCCCTGGCGGATATTGTCGATTACCTCGAGGCCTTCGATAACCTTTCCGAAGCAGGTATGCTGTCCGTCAAGGTGTTTAGTATTGGTTCTGCTATGGCAGATGAAGAACTGTGAACCGCCTGTATCCCTTCCCGCGTGTGCCATTGAGAGTACACCCCTGTCGTGGTACTGGTTCCCGCCTGAAAGCTCGCAGCGTATCTTGTATCCGGGGCCTCCTGTTCCGACTCTTGGGTCGCTCATATCCTTTGAATAAGGGCAGCCTCCCTGGATAACGAAATTTGGGATGACTCTGTGAAAAGCCAGCCCGTCGTAGAAACCTTGTTCAGCAAGCTTTATGAAATTCTCAACCGTACCGGGCGCATCATCTTCATAGAAGCTTACCTTCATTACTCCCTTTGAAGTGGAAATGTCGGCTGTTTTCATATCACTGCACGATTTCAAGAAGTTCAACATCAAAAATAAGAGTGGAGAAAGGTTTAATGACGTCACCAGCCTGATTTGCTCCATAGCCCAGATTCTGGGGCAGGTAGATCTTGAATTTTGAACCTACAGGCATAAGCTGAAGAGCTTCTGTCCAACCGGGGATAACTCCTTCCAGCGGGAACTGGGCCGGTTCACCTCTTTTTACAGATGAGTCAAATTCGGTTCCGTCGATAAGAGTTCCGACATAGTGAACTTTAACGGTGCTGTTAACAGTAGGCTTTTCGCCGGTTCCCATTGTGATTACCTCATACTGAAGTCCGCTTGGAGTTACAGTAACACCTGATTTTTCCTTGTTTTTTACGAGGAATGCTTCATTCTCAGCTATGTAATCCTTATAAAGTAATTTATCCTGTTCTGCCTGTTTCTCGGCCATTTCAGCCTGGCGTTCAGTAACAAACGACATAATAACCCCTCTTGCAATCTCATCAGTCATTTCAGCCTTTCCGTTTTCACCGTCCATCATTGCCTTGGCAACAATCTTCGGATTCAGCTGAAGAGAATCAGCCTGAAGTGCATTGTAATTCATGATCCCGAAGGCATAGGAAAGCGAGTCTACCTTGGTTTTCAGTTTTGCGTTGGTGATAGACTGCTTTGCACATGAGCCAAGCATGAGGGCAACAACAGCGGTCAGAACAATTAATCCCTTGATTTTCATTTGAAATTGATTTAAATTTTAGAAATTTTGGCAAAGATAATACTTTGGCCTCAGGAAAAAAGAACGGCTTCAAGAAATTTTCAAATTTTTACGGCACATGTTATCTGTCTTTTTCCCGGTGGGCCGGGAAAAAGAGAGACTTCGAACCCTGCTCTTTTAAGGGACCTTTTCACGCTGCCTTTAGCTGAGTAGGTAACAAGCCTTCCTCCGGATACGGTAACAGCCGAAATTTTCTCAAATACTTCATCGGTCCACATTTCAGGCTGTTTGTCGGGTCCGAAGGCATCGAAATAGATCAGGTCATAGTCCCCTTTCAGATCCATTTGAATCAGATCACCCTCAATCTTGAGGAGGGAAAATGTATCTGTGATTTGTGATGTGGTGTTCCAGGGGCAGGAATGAATTCTGCCGGAAATATCAGCTTCGTCCGGGAACAGGGAGGAGTGGTTGAGCTGTGCCGTAATATGCAGGGGGAGGGGATATCTTTCAACGGAGGTATAGAAAGTTTTTCTTTTAGCCGAAGCTGATTCAATAGCTGTTAGCAAGGCATTTAAACCTGTTCCGAAACCGACCTCGAAAATTCTGACAGGGGATGCCCGTGAGGTACTGAACCCATGGTCGATAAAAATAAATTCTGATTCCTGAACAGCTCCGTGTATGGAGTGGTAATGTTCTTTAAGTTCAGGGACGTACAGTGTGTGGGAGCCGTCTTCGGTTAATACTATCTCGGTCATCACCAGTTTGAATCATACCATGAGCGTACATCTGTTGCGATCATACCTGCCATGCGGGCTGCCTCAAGTCCCAGATCGCCGTCTTCAAATACCTCGATTACCGATGATTCGACATTCATCATTTCAGCGCATTTGAGAAATGTTTCAGGGTGTGGCTTGAAATTGTCCACGTCGTTTGCCGTCACAATAATATCGAAGTATTTTCTCAGTCCGGTAATTGTGAGGGTTCGTTCAACGGCCTCCCTGTGACCGCCCGTACCTACCGCCATCGGGAGCTTTCCATAATACTTCCTTGCTATATCCGCAACAGGAGTTATTTCCCTGACATTGTGCTGTACCATGTAGAACTGGTCAAGCTTTTCAGCGACTATCTGATCGACTGAAACCTTTCCCTCGAGCCCGCTGTTCTTTATTATTTCGGAGGCAATGAGCCAGCCAGGACTGCCGGTGTGAAGCCTCAGAAATGCAGTATCTATTTTTGCTCCGTATTTTTTGCAGGCTACCTGCCATCCCTGAAAATGGTAAGGCATTGTATCGGCAAGAGTGCCGTCGAGGTCAAAAATCAAAGCCTTAACCCCGGGATGAATGTCATATTTCATCGGTGAAAAAATTAAGGGGCAAAGGTAAGCAATCTTTCTATTTAACTCTCAGGTTTGACTGGCTTTCGAACCAGAGACATTCGTTGGAAAGTTTTTTGGCAAGGTTGTTCTTTTTGTCAATTCCCCTAAAGAATTCGTCAAGATACTTTATCATTCCCTGTTTTACATTATCAGGCAGATATTCGAATGAGCTAATCACACTGTAAAAATCATTCTTCTTTTCAGCGAATTCATTCAATATATCTATAAACCGGTCCTCGCTTCTGCAGACAGCCATGTATAATCTTTCCCTTACACTCTTGATAGGCAGATCGGTAAAAGGAACAGCGTAGTTGGTATTTACCAGTCCGGAATAGTCGAAATCATAAGCTACTATGATATTGTCATTTGGCCGTGTGTACTTCGGATCCTGAAGTATTATCACGTTATGCTGGATCGGAACCGACCAGTCAGTGTTGCCTATCATGTAGTTGAATACGGCTACCCTGTCGAGCATGTCCTGCCTGAGGTCTCTCTGGGTGAGTTTTATTTCAACCTCCGTTGTCCCGGTTCTCCGTTCCAGAACCTCGATCGGTTCGATGGCAAAACCATATTGTGTAAGGGGCTTCTTCTCCTTTGCAGTGTTCAGGTAGGTGATCCTGAAGAGCCTGACTCTGAGACTGTAATCGGTAACTACATTGAAAAGCTTGTAAGCCAGGTACTCCTTTAATATGTATTGTTCGAAACCTGCCCTGCAGTAAGGGACTAATTTAAGCTTGTTGATACCTGAAAATTCTGAATCCACCGAATCAGTTACCTTGAAATTCAGCATCAGCGGCGGGAAGTCACAAATGGCTGTCCGGCGTATATTGCCGCGGGCCCTTACCTTTATATCCTTCACGACAGAGTCCGTTCCGCTAAGGTGGTAAGTCAGGACTGCCGGAAGATACAGGGTATCGGATTTGTACTTTTTGTATTTGTTAATATCAAATTTCAGGGATATGTCAAGAACGTCATCTTTGTCAAAAAGAGTGACACGGACATTCTGGGTGTCACTGACAGCAAAGTTGGCGTCGGGGGAGTCAACCTGGGCTGACAGCGATGCCGTAAGAAAAACCGGGAGCAGAATTGCAAGATAGAATCTTTTCATGCTGAATGTTATTAAAGGCCTGTGAATCAATCCCGAATAACCATAAAGCGAAGAAAGTACGGATTTATTTTGCGTGGCATGAAAAAAGCTCGACAAAATAAACAGAAAGCAATACAATGGCTCATAAAAGCCACGAGATCAATGTTTTTCACGTTATAACATTGTTATAACATGTTGTTTACTTCTAAAGAACAGCTAAAAATATATTATGGTTCACCAATTTCCAACAACTTTTTAAAGCCTTCACAAATCCCTATACTTTAGAGCATAGGTTAAAAAGCTGTGATTGAGATTATTTAATCGAGGCAAGGTATTCCTTTACCTGCCTGTAAACGTTTTCGGAAGTGAATCCGAATTTCTCATCCAGTACTTTGTAAGGTGCTGAGTAACCGAAGGACGAAACTCCCCATACCTTTCCAATCGGACCGGCAAGTCCCTGAAGGGTTACCGGCAGTCCGGCAGTCAGTCCAAAGACGGGTATTCCATCCGGGATAACCGTTTTCCGATAATCAGGGGATTGATTTCTGAAGAGGCCTTCAGATGGAGCTGATACAATTCTTATTTTAAGGCCGTCTTTCTTAAGAAGTTCAGCACCTCCCATCAGGGTAGCAACCTCTGAACCGCTTGCAATAAGTATAATGTCGGGAGTTCCCTGGCAATCGGCGACTATATAAGCGCCTTTCTCCGTTTTAAGAGCTTCAGCATATCTCGATCCGCTTTCAGCAGGCAGGTCGCTTATGTTCTGCCTCGACAGCAGAAGTGCGCTGGGGGTGTTAAGGTTTTCGAGGGCAAGTTTCCATGAAACAGTGGTTTCTGCTGAATCAGCCGGTCTCAGAACGAGCATGCTGTTTGAACCGCTGTGATTCTTAAGTTGTTCCATCAGCCTGATCTGTGCTTCCTGTTCCACGGGCTGGTGAGTGGGCCCGTCCTCGCCGACGCGGAAAGCATCATGGGTCCAGATATATTTGACAGGAAGTTCCATCAGGCAGGCAAGCCTTACCGCAGGTTTCATATAATCTGAAAAGACGAAAAATGTACCGCAGGCCGGGATTACTCCACCGTGAAGAGCCATCCCGTTCATTACTGCAGCCATTGTAAGTTCGGCCACTCCGGCCTGAAGAAACGAACCTGAAAAATCACCTCTTGTAAATGCCTTTGTCTTTTTCAGGAAGCCGTCGGTTTTATCAGAGTTTGAAAGGTCGGCGGATGCGACAATCATGTTTTCTATTCTGGAGGCAAGAACACCCAGCACTGCTGCTGATGCTGCCCTGGTAGCCGAATTCTCCTTCTGGACTATGGCACTGAAATCAATTTCAGGTATATTGCCTGAATAGAATAAGTTAAGTTTTTTCTCCAGTTCCGGATTCTCCGATGCCCAAAGTTCTTTTTTCCTTTTCCATTCGTCAGCGGCTTTTCTTTTTTCCGACAGTCTCTGACTGTAAAGAGTTTTCACATCATCAAATACCAGAAAAGGATCGGCAGGATTTGCTCCGAGGTTGGCAAGTGATTTTTCGTAAGAGCCGCCTGCTTCGCTGACCGGCATTCCATGAGTGGATGTTTTTCTTTCGAAACTGTTACCGTCATTGTCGAGCAAGCCTTTTCCCATAATGGTTTTTCCGATTATTATAACCGGCTTTTCCTTCTCGCCAACTGCTTCCTTCAGGGCTTTCCTTATCTGGTCGTGGTCGTTGCCGTTTATCTGAATAACCTTCCAGCCCCAGGCGGTGTATTTCATTGCTGTGTCCTCTGCAGTGACCGCTTTTGTCTCTGTGGAAAGCTGAATATCATTGGAGTCGTAGAACATCACGAGATTGTTCAGGCCCAGAAAACCAGCAAGTCTTCCGGCTCCCTGTGATATCTCCTCCTGAACGCCTCCGTCGGAGATAAAGGCAAAAGTCTTATGAGCGAAGAGTTCCCCGAAACGGGCAACAAGGAACCTTTCGGCAATAGCTGCTCCGACAGCCATTGTATGTCCCTGTCCGAGAGGGCCGGAAGTGTTTTCAATGCCGCGTGTTACATCAAGTTCAGGATGTCCGGGTGTAGGGCTTCCCCACTGCCTGAAACTGCGAAGTTCTTCGGTTTTGAAATGCCCGGTAAGGGTCAGGACTGAATAGAGCATTGGCGACATGTGTCCCGGATCGAGGAAGAACCTGTCACGGTTTATCCAGCCCGGATTATCGGGATCAAAGCTGAGAAATTCCGAAAAGAGTATATGAATAAAATCAGCTCCTCCCATAGCGCCTCCGGGATGACCAGAGCGGGCCTTTTCAACCATTGCCATTGAGAGTATTCTGATGTTGTCAGCTGCCCTTAAGTTCACTTCCTTGTTCATAACAGATATTTTTACCGTTGTTAAATGTGACGGCAACAAAAATATAATTTATTGATGACAGATCAAAGCCGGCCTGACGAAAGCCGTGCTGAAAATCCGACCCGGTATTCTACAGCCCGAGCTTTGTTCTGATGGCAGGAGGTATAGCATCCTTGTGAACCATTATGAACATGGTTTTGGCCCTTACAAAGCTTTCAGACATGTTAAGATACCCTCCGAATGTATTCCGGTCGGTTCCCCATGAGTTCTTTGTCTTGTAGTATTTTACCCCGTTCTGGTCCTTCACGATACCTGTAACATGCATCAAATGGTCGTCGGTAGTTACGAAACTTTCATATCCTTCCTGGCGGATCTCCTGGCTTATACCGGCTTCGGGTCCGGGCTTCGGAGGCTCGGGCGGCATGGCCTGCGAGTTACCCGGTCCCATTCTTTCAAGCCTTGCCCTGTCGGTCGTTGGCAGGCCGGCAGACTGCTGGATTTCAGGAATTAGTGCAACCCCATTAGTGTGGGAGAAATTTCTTTCACTTACATCGCCGTCCCAGTTTACAGTGTAACCATTATTCAGTGAATAATCCATTATCTCAATGAGTTCATCCAGAGGAACATTGTAAAATCGTCCCATGGTCCAGTTGTCGGGTACTTCAAGCAGGCCCTGGGTATAGAACGGGAAATGAGTAAATGAGGTTATCTCGACATAATCGGCAGGATTTATTCCCAAACTTTGAGCGAAGGAAACGGGAGTATAGGTAGCTCCCCTGTAGGAGAATGTTTCGGGTGCCTTCCCAAGATAGATATCAAGAATGGAGTTTACAATCTGGCGGTACTGGTCGCTTTCCTTTTTTCTTTTTACCGGAACTTCTGCAACCGCATTTATGAAGGCTTGAAGTTCGCCGTGGTTATGAGTCGGAGATCCGTAGTTCAGTCCGCTGTACACCTCCTCGGGTACTATCCCTTCCTCTGAAAACTGTCTGAAAAAGTCGTGCGACAGGCTTCCCGGCCCCAGGTTGCCGTTACCCTGCCTGAGGTAATTATCTTTCAGCCTGTCGATATAGTTATTTCTTACAATGAACATTTCAGAAAGGTCATATTCTCCCTTTCCCTTCCTGAGGAGTTCCGATTCGACAAAAGACGTTGTTGCGAAACACCAGCATGTACCCGTGCTTGCCTGGTTCTTCACAGGCGTGGCTTTAAGATCGACAACAGGAGTGAAAACAAATCCTTCGGTTTCACTTTTTGTCTCGGGTTTATTGTTTTTGCCCCGCTGGGCAAGAGTTACCGAACTCATCAGTCCGATGCACACCAAAATAATAAAAGGTTTCTTCATGGTTAATATGGGATTTCCAGTTCAAATTCCGTGACTACTGAAAAATTAAAATCAAGGGAGCAAATTTAATAATTTGATGATTGAAGAGCTGCAACCTGCATCTTTTCCCCGGCTTTTGCAATACAAAAACCACAAACCGGAAAAAGAATGATAAATAGCATGCTGTTTTTTTAAAAAAAACTTATGACGAATGGTGTAAGCGTAAAGCGCAATAAACCAGACGCATAGTGTTTGTCTCAAAGCTTTATGGCAAGTCGGTCAATGGTTTATTAACACCATTTATGAAAAATTATGATCTGTGCTTTGGTTATTTCGGAATTATTGTTATTAATTTAACAGAACCAAGAACAAATTACTCCATGACAGGTAGAATTGTATTAACTATTTAAAAACCAATTAAGTATGTATGAAGTTGAAGATCTTGTAAAGAATTTGTCCCTAAAGTATGGCCGGAGCAGGAGGAGTCTTATGCCCATTCTTCAGGGAATTGTGGAGAAGCATAACTATCTCACTGACGAGGTGATGGTCGAGGTAGCGAAGGCTCTCGACATTTCGGCAGCGGAAGTATATGGGACAGCTTCTTTTTATACTTTTCTCGATACACAGGTGCGGGGAAAATATGTGATAAGGGTATGTAAGACAATCACCTGTTCAATGAAGGGCAAGGGTGAGATAATGCAGACCATTGAAGAAATGCTGAAGATCAGGCCCGGAGAGACTACTCCCGACAGGATGTTCAGCCTGCTTGAGACCAACTGCATAGGCTGGTGTCACAAGGCGCCTGCAATGCTCATTAATGAGATGCCCTATACGGAGCTTACGTCAGAAAAGGTTGTGGAAATACTTAAAAGTTATATGAAAACCAAATAATCTGCTGAGATATGGAAAACAAAGGATTAAACAAGGTTGGGCTGATTTTCGAGAATATTGATCCGAAGGAAGTCCTTACGAAAGCCTTCAAAATGACGAGGGATGAGATAATTCAGCAGGTTCTTGATTCAGGGCTTAAAGGCAGGGGCGGCGCCGGATTTCCGACAGGAATGAAGTGGAAGTTCACCGCTGCCGAAAAAGATCCCGAGAAGTATATTGTTTGCAATGCCGATGAAGGGGAACCCGGTACATTCAAGGACAGGGAGATACTCGATCGTGTTGCCTACAAGGTTTACGGCGGCATGGCTATAGCCGGGCATACTATAGGAGCAAAGGAAGGTTATGTTTATCTCAGGGGTGAGTATAAATTTCTTCTTCCCAAGCTTATGAAGGAGCTCGATGATTTTCACAAAATGATTGATGAGATCGGCTACGATTTCAGGATACATTACCGAATGGGAAGCGGCGCTTATATTTGTGGTGAGGAAAGCGCTCTGTTCGAATCGATTGAAGGATTCCGTGGTGAACCAAGGAATAAGCCTCCCTATCCGACCACATCGGGTGTTTTCTGCAAACCTACATCTATTAACAACGTTGAGACCCTTGTTACTGTGATGATGATCATCAGGGACGGGGCAGAGTCATATGTGAGGCTGGGAACCAAGGACTCGAGGGGTTCCAAGGTTTTCTCGATATCCGGCGATACGCCTACTCCGGGCATATTTGAACTTGAACTTGGAATGACAGTGCAGGAATTCGTCAAAGAATTCGGAGATGGTGACACCAAGGCTGTACAGGTAGGAGGGGCCTCCGGTTTCTGCGTGCCCAGAAAAAAATTCGAGAACACCATCATCGGTTTTGAAGGAGTTCCTACCGGAGGATCAATGAAGCTTTTCAACAGTTCGAGATCTATGTATAATGTTCTTCATAATTATCTTGATTTTTTTACTGAAGAATCGTGCGGACAATGCACTCCCTGCAGGGTAGGCTGCCAGCAGTTGCTTAAAGGTGTGGAGAAGGTAAAAAAGGGAGAAGTGAAATCCACCTATCTCAACGAACTGGTAAAACTGGCCGATACCATGAAGATCGCTTCAAAATGCGGTCTTGGCCAGTCGGTTGGAAATGCTTTCCGCACTATTGTTGAAAACTTCAGGGAAGAGATCATTTATTAATTCACTTAGAAAATCAGAAAACCATGATAAATCTGACTATAAACGACCAGAAGGTTTCAGTACCTGCCGGAACTACTGTTCTTGATGCTGCGAAACAATTAAAGATCAACATACCTACCTTATGCAACCATCCCGATCTTTGTGTTGCCGGAAATTGCCGGGTATGCGTGGTGGAGCAGAAAGGAGCGAGGACTCTTGTTGCTTCATGTGCAACACCGGTTGCCGAGGGAATGGAAATAAATACAAATACACTTAAAGTAAGGAATGCACGCAGGCATATTGTTGAGCTTTTGCTGTCAGAGCACCGTTCCGACTGCACCAAATGCTATAAGAATACCAAGTGTGAACTTCAGGCCCTTGCCAACGAGTTCGCTTTCGGCGATAATATCTTCCTTGACCTGGTGGAGGACCATCTCTACACTATCGACCGCTCCTCTCCTTCATTCACTAAGGACGACAGCAAGTGTATCAGATGTCAGCGCTGTGTCAGGACCTGTTCAGAGTTGCAGTATATATCAGCCATTGCTGTAGCCAACAAGGGAGCTCAACAGAAGATTTCATCATTCCACAATAAACCGATGAGTCATGTAATATGCACCAACTGCGGACAGTGCGTGAACCGCTGTCCTACGGGTGCACTCATTGAAAAGACCTACATCGACCAGGTATGGGATGCTATTTATGATCCTGAGAAGTACGTAATAGTCCAGACTGCTCCTGCCGTCAGGGTGGCGCTGGGTGAGGACCTGGGCTATGATCCGGGAGAAAGGGTTACCGGGAAGATGGTTAATGCCCTGAAACAGATTGGCTTTGATTCTGTTCTCGATACTGATTTCAGCGCCGACCTGACAATTATGGAGGAAGGTACAGAGCTTCTTACAAGGCTGAAGAAAGCTCTTGTAGACAAGGATGCTTCTGTAAAGTTTCCGATGTTCACATCATGTTCTCCCGGATGGATAAAGTTCATTGAGCACAAGTATCCCGAGTTTCTTCCGAACCTCTCGACCTGCAAATCTCCTCAGCAGATGTTCGGCGCCCTGGCAAAAACCTTCTATGCTGAAAAAAAGAAGGTAGATCCGTCAAAAGTGGTATCCGTATCCATTATGCCCTGTACAGCGAAGAAATATGAAGCCGACAGGCCGGAGATGAGGGCAAGCGGATACAAAGACATCGATTTTGTTCTTACAACACGCGAACTTGCAGTTATGATAAAGCAGGCCGGCATTGATTTCAGAAATCTCGAACCGGCTAACTATGATTCCATTATGGGAGACTCAACCGGAGCGGCAGTGATCTTCGGAGCCACGGGAGGTGTTATGGAAGCTGCTCTGAGAACTGCCTACGAGTTGGTTACCGGAAGAGAAGTTCCTTTCAATAATCTCAATATCACTCCTGTAAGAGGTCTTGAGGGAGTCAAGGAAGCTTCTGTGAAGATAGAAGGCTGCACAGACGACTGGAAATTTCTTGAAGGAGCTGAACTGAAGGTTGCCATTGCTCACGGACTTGTAAATGCCAATAAGGTGATGGCTGATGTCCGTGAAGGGAAATCCCCTTATCATTTTGTTGAAATTATGGCCTGTCCGGGCGGGTGTATAGGAGGCGGCGGCCAGCCGATACCTACAAGCAGGGAGATCCGTCAGAACCGTGTTAATGCAATCTATGAGGAAGACGAACACATGGTTCTGCGCAAATCGCATGATAACCCCGATGTAATTGCCATTTACAAGGAGTTCCTTGGCAAGCCCAACAGCCATAAGGCACATGAATTATTGCATACCCACTATTTCGAGAGGGACAGCTATTAAAAAATTATTCGTAATTTGAAAGCCGGCATTTCAATAATGCCGGCTTTTTCTTTCTGTGACAGGAATGATCATTTATTCAGGAAGCTATGTAGAATTTTTAACAGGACATGCAAGGATGAAAAACAGCCGACTAATTATCGCAACTGCTCAATTCGAGAACAGGAGCGGAGACAAGGAATACAACCTTTCGGTCATAGCCTCTCTTTCAGCCCGGGCAGCTGAAGCAGGAGCAGATGCAATCGCCTTTCATGAATGCTCCATCACAGGCTACACCTTTGCGGGTAAACTCTCAGAATCTGAGCTTCTTGAAATTGCTGAGCCAATTCCTGATGGTCCCTCTGTTGAAGGACTTGCTGAGATTGCCGGGAAGAATAACATTTATGTTCTTGCCGGACTTTTTGAAAGGGATGATGAGGGAATGATATACAAGGCTTATATCTGTGTCGGACCTGAAGGGATTGTGGCAAAGCACCGCAAGCTCCATCCCTTTATAAACCCGGCAATAGTCCCGGGCAACCGCTACACTGTGTTTACCCTGAAAGGATGGAAATGCGGCATTCTGATCTGCTACGACAACAATGTGGTGGAGAATGTAAGGGCAACAGCCCTGCTTGGAGCGGAAATTCTGTTTATGCCGCATGTAACCATGTGCACCCCTTCACCGCGTCCGGGAGCGGGATTCGTCGATCCTCAGCTTTGGATTGACAGGCACTCCGATCCTGAAGCTTTGCGAAAGGAGTTCGACGGGCCGAAGGGAAGAGAATGGCTTATGAAATGGCTTCCGGCCCGTGCCTACGATAACGGTATCTATGTTGTCTTTTCAAATCCGGTTGGTATGGATGACGATCAGCTTAAAAACGGATGTTCAATGATAATTGATCCCTTTGGAGAGATCGTCGCAGAATGCAGGGAACTTGATGATTGTTTCGTTACCGAAACGATCACCCGGCAAAAGCTGAAGGACGCAGGAGGCTACCGGTACACCATGGCTCGCCGGCCCGATCTTTACAGAGACATAATAGGAAGGGATCATACCGCGGTTCAAAAGGTGGCCTGGCTGAAAGGAAGGGATAAATTGCCTGGATAAATGTATGTTTTGTATTTTTGAAGAAAATCAATTCATAAATAAGATAAATATAAATGGAAGTCCATTACCACTGGAAAACAAAGTTCTTCAGCAGAAAGTTTGAAATATATCAGAATGAAATTCTTAAGGGAGAATTGTTCAAGGAGGGTTTCTCCAGAAAAGTGACGGGGGAACTGAATGCAAAGCGATTTCAGTTTGAGACGAAGGGATTCTTTAAATATGAGGTCACGATCACAGATCTTCAGAAGCATATTGATGCCGGTAAAATCCTCATCACCTGGAAAAAAGGCGGTACCACTGTACTGTATGAAGGAAAAGAATATAAATGGAAGTTTGAGAATTTTATTTGTTCGAGATGGTCTTTAAGCGATGAGAGGAGGACGCTTATCAAATATCATTCAAGTGCTTTTTCAGGTCTGATAGAGTCATATACCGGCGATGAACTGCTCATCCTGTCGGGATTCTTCATAAGGAATTTCATCAGGCAGAGGCACAACCGTGGTGCTGCTGTTTAATAGCTTTATGGCTGACGTTTCTCCCGGATCACTATGAGAAAGATAATCCATATTGATATGGATGCATTCTTTGCCTCCGTCGAGCAGCTCGATAATCCTGAACTCAGGGGCAAACCCATTGCAGTAGGAGGGAGCGGTATTCGTCATGTTGTAGCGGCAGCGAGTTATGAAGCCCGGAAGTTCGGGGTTCATTCGGCCATGCCGTCGGTTACCGCAAAGAAACTTTGTCCGGAGCTTATATTTGTAAGGCACAGGTTCGAACGGTACCATGAACTGTCGGAAAAAGTATTTGAGATATTCAGGGAATACACTGATCTTGTGGAGCCTCTTTCGATTGATGAAGCATTTCTCGATGTCACCGTCGACAGGAAAGAAATCGGCTCGGCTACAGTAATCGCGAAGCAGATTAAAAAGGACATTAAGGAAAAAACAGGGCTGACTGCCTCTGCCGGGATTTCTGTAAACAAATTCCTTGCAAAGATCGCTTCCGACATGGACAAACCCGACGGATGCTATCTGATTCCCCCTGAGGAAGCCGCCGGTTTCATAGAAAGACTGCCGGTCGAAAAGTTCTTTGGCATAGGCAGGGTTACTGCGGCAAAGATGCACAAGCTGGGTATTCATAACGGCGCTGATCTAAAAAAGTGGGACCTGTTGTCGCTAATAAGGAATTTCGGAAAGGCAGGCAGGTTCTACCATGATATTGCCAGGGGCATTGATGAGCGTCCGGTGGAGGTAAATTCAGAAAGAAAGTCCATCGGCACAGAGCTCACCTATGAAAAGGATCTTACTACCCGGTTTGAAATTATTGCCGAATTGTATAAGGTAGAAAAGGAATTAATGGAAAGGATTGAGCATGCCGGAGTGACAGGCAGAACAGTTACCATAAAGGTGAAGTTTTCCGATTTCAGGCAGATTACCCGCAGCAGGACGCTTACTGATTATATCCGGTCGTTCGGGAAATTGCACGAGGAGGTTACACAGATAAGAAAATCGCTCGATCTCGAAGGGAGCAGGATCAGGCTGCTGGGTGTGAGTGTTTCGAACCTTGAGACGGATGATTGCGGCGACAGGCAGCTTGAGCTTTTCAACGATGAGGATATCACTGACTGAAGCCGGCCTCCTTTTCAAATTCCCTGAAGTACTCATCCAGGATAAGATATCTTTGCCGGTGCTTCTCAATCAGTCCGGGGCATTTCCCGAAATTTGCTTCCAGGTTACGGAACCTGTTTGAGGCATTCTTTCGGATCCTCTGCCCTAATTTCTCAGGTGGAATACACCTTTCGGTATAAATCTCAAGATAGCGGTAAATCCCGGTATATCCGAATGCATCCATGTCGTCGGCCGCAGAAAGGATTACCAGGATACTGTTTCTTTCGCCTGCTTCGGAAGAATATTCCTTGTCGTCGTGTTTTTCAATAGCATCCAGCATATCGGTGAATCCGGCAGGATCAAGGCCTCTGTCTGACAGAAATACTACCGCTAAATCCCGGCTTTCGCGACCATGTTCCGCTCCGGTCGTGACCGTCATTCCCAGGTCATGAAGGTAGCAGGCTATAAGAATTTTGCAGTAAAAATCAATTGAATATGGATTGTTGCGGTTTTCAGTACAGGCAAGCAGTTCCTTAGCAAATGTCCATACTCTCCGGTGGTGGCTCAGATCGTGAGAAAAAAGCTTTTTGTTGCCCCAGCGGGCATTAAAAAAAACTTCAAGAGCCTGCTGATATAAAGATTCAGCAAGCCCAGGGGTATTCATGATATCCATTAGTTTGAAGAGAAATAAGAAGCAAATTCCCGGGAAAGGTTCTCTTTCCGGCTTCTATTTAAGCATGCTTTCAGCCAGATCGAGGATTGTCGTATCGTCAAAAGTCACTATTCCGCCTCCCGGACCCTGCTCAAAATGTACGCCTACACACTGTCCATGTTTAAAATTTGTACCTCCGAAGTAGTTTCTGACAGTCTCCTCATGCAGATCAAGTTTCTCTGCAATCTTCTTCATACTACCGGAGGGCAATTGGTCTTTGATCTTCCGGAGTTCATTGAATGTGATTGTTTTTGCCATGATAGCGGAATTAAGTTAATATTGAAAGTCCCTTGCAATATCTTTACCAAAGTTAATCATAAATCGTCAATATTAAAAACCAAACATCCTGTTTGGACAGGTTTCCGTTTCCAGGTACCTTCCAGGACAATGAAGGCCTGAATTCCGGGATCCGGAGGATTGTAAAAATGACTGACGGATCAGGTTCAGGTCATAATTTTCCAAGGTATCCCAGAAATAATTCAACCGCTTTTCTTTTCCGGTCGTCAAAGATGTAATCAATATTGTTCCGGAGGTAGTCCTTAAGTGCCGGGCCTCTTATTATTCCTGTGTTTTGAAAACGTTCAGCGACTTTGTCCAGATTGTTTACTCCCAGTGAAAGGGCTTTGCTGAAATCGGAGATGAAATCCTGAGGAAGAATCCGGTTAGCGACCCAGCATGCAAAGACAAAGGGCAGTCCCGTGAAATTTTTCCATTCTTCAGCCAGATCGACACTGTGACAGTAGCTGTTTTCAAGTTCAAAGCACTGATCACCAATAATAACCACCGCTTCATTCTTTCCCGCCGACCGGAAATCAAATTCTTCTGACGTCTTTATCCATTCCGGTTCCCTTTTCCAGAAATTTCTGGCTATCACCCTGATCAGATTGACGGATGTTCTCGATCTGTAATCCAGGAAAATCCTTTGAACAGATTCCGGTTTGGAATTGCTCATCAGCTGCACTGTTCTTACTTTCCCATCGGCGCCAATACAGTAGTCTCCTGTAATATGAGGTTCTTTGATCAGAGGGATTGCCGCTACGGGAACAAGTCCGAGGTCGGCTTTTCCTGTTATTAACTTTTCGGCACAGACGGCAGGATGGTCTGTCTCGATGACTGCTCTGGATTCAAATCCGCTTTCTGTCAACCCGTAAATAAAGGGATAGGTGTTGGCATACCTGACGGCCGATATTCTGATTTTCTCCATTACTTGTAATTTGGAGCCCCGAAAATAGTACTTTTGTAATCAAATTGGAACTTAGGAACAGCCAAAAAGGTAAAGAATGGAATTGAATAATCTTACAGCCATTTCTCCCATTGACGGACGGTACAGGCACAAAACCGGGGAGCTCGACAGGTATTTTTCTGAGTATGCGCTTATTAAGTACCGGCTGCTGGTGGAAATTGAATATTTCATAGCTCTCTGCGAGATACCGCTGCCGGGGCTTTCTGATTTTGGTAAGGAAAACCATTCGGCTCTCAGGGCTCTTTATGAGGATTTTTCGCCAACGGAAGCTGAAAGGGTAAAGGAACTGGAAAGGACAACCAATCATGATGTAAAAGCTGTCGAATATTACCTGAAGGAGAGATTCTTCAAATCAGGGTGGGGAAGATGGTCGGAATACATTCATTTTGGCCTGACTTCACAGGATATAAACAACACGGCCATCCCTCTGTCTCTGAAGGATGCCATGACAGAGGTCTATTTCCCCCTTCTTTTTGAATTAAGGGAGATGCTGGCCGGTATGGCGGAGGAATGGAATGATATACCCATGCTTGCCAGGACACACGGGCAACCAGCCTCGCCGACAAGGCTTGGAAAAGAAATAAAGGTATTTATTGCAAGGATAGATGAACAGTCGAAGTATTTCGGACAGATACCCTGGTCAGCAAAATTCGGAGGCGCCACAGGTAATATGAATGCTCATAAGGCAGCATTCCCCGAAATCGACTGGATGGAATTTGCAGACAGCTTTGTTAATGAGGCCCTGGGGCTTCAGAGATCATACCCCACAACCCAGATCGAGCACTATGACAACCTGGCTGCGCTCTTCGATAACCTTCGCAGAATTAACGTGATCCTTACTGATCTGGCCCGTGATATGTGGTTCTATATATCGCTTGAGTACTTCACACAGAAGATCAGAAAGGGTGAAATAGGATCATCAGCAATGCCCCATAAGGTTAATCCGATCGATTTTGAAAACAGTGAAGGCAATCTTGGTTATGCCAATGCGATATTCGGGTTTATGGCCGAAAAACTCCCGGTATCGAGGCTTCAGCGCGATCTTACCGACTCCACTGTGTTAAGGAATATCGGAGTCCCAATCGGACATACTGTTATAGCCATTAATTCATTGTTGAAAGGTTTGCACAGGGTGGTTGTAAACAGGGAAAAGATCAGCAGCGATCTTGATAACAACTGGGCTGTAGTTGCTGAAGCTATCCAGACAATCCTGAGAAGGGAAGCATTTCACAAGCCATATGAAGCTTTGCTTGAGCTTACCCGCACTAACCAGAAGATTACCAGAGAATCAATAGCAAGCTTCATTGATAATCTTGATATCAGCGAATCCCTGAAATCGGAATTAAAAGGGATAACGCCTTTTAATTATACCGGTTTCTGAAATGAACAAAGCAAAGCTTCTTCTAAAGTATATAGAACCATATAAATGGTCGGCCGTCAGGAATATAATCTACAATATCCTGAGTGCGGTGTTTGCGCTTGTATCCTACACTCTTGTAATCCCCTTTCTTCAGATACTTTTCGATCGTGTCGGCTCTGCCACCGATCCCGGAGCATTTCAGCTTAATCTGGATTATCTCGGGAAGGCTGCCCGGTTCTATCTGTATGATTTTATTGACAGGAATGGTGAATTCAGGGCACTGATGCTTGTATGTGTGATAGTTGTCGGCGCAAGTCTTCTTAAAAACGGATTCATTTTCCTGGCAAACAACAGTATGGCTTTTATCAGGGCATCCGTGGTCAGGGACCTGCGAAGGCTTATGTACGACAAGGTGTTGCGTCTTCAGATTTCCTTCTTCTCCGATGCAAGAAAGGGAGATGTAATGACCAGGATATCCAATGATGTTCAGGAAATTGAGATATCGGTGGTTTCGTCGCTTACCATGATGTTCAGGGATCCGCTCTATATACTTTTGTTTGTCATTTACCTGTTTGTGGCAAGTTATCAGCTTACTCTTTTTGCTCTGATTCTGCTTCCCATCAGCGGATGGCTGATAGGAAAGGCCAGCCGTACCCTCAGGTCTTCGTCATTTGTAGGACAGCAATATCTTGGCAAGCTGCTTTCTGTTGTGGAGGAAACGCTCACGGGCTTAAGAATTGTTAAAGGATTCAATGCCGAGGAAAAGATGAAGAAGCAGTTTGCACAGACCAACGAGCTATATTCAAAAGTATTCAAGAGGGTTACCCGGAAGGCTTATCTTGCTTCACCGATAAGTGAATTTCTGTCGACGATAGTTCTGATGGTACTTATGTACTTCGGTAGTACTCTGGCTCTTAAAGGGTCAGGGCATATGGGACAGGAGCAGCTTATTGCCTTCCTTGTTGTATTTTCTCAAATACTTCAGCCTGCAAAGAACATTACCACGGCATGGTTCAGCATCCAGAAAGGGATGGCTTCCATCGACAGGATAGATGAGATACTTGAAGCAGAGGAAAAGATCACTGAAAAAGACAGTGCACTGCCGGTAAGTGAATTCAGAGATTCAATAGAATTCAGGTCGGTCTGGTACGGTTACAACGATGAACCAATCCTCAAGGATATCAATCTTACCATTAAGAAAGGCCAGACGGTAGCTCTTGTAGGTAAGTCGGGAGCGGGAAAATCTACAATGGCCGACCTTCTGCCAAGATTCATGGATGTGGACTCAGGCCAGGTTCTTATTGATGGCGTAGACGTTCGCGACATAAAGCTCAGGGATCTAAGGAGCCTGATGGGGATTGTCAGCCAGCAGTCAATACTTTTCAACGCGACTTTCAGGGACAACATAGCTTTTGGAGTTACCGACCCGGATATGGAAAAGGTAAGCGAAGCCGCCCGCATATCAAATGCTCACGATTTCATTATGGAAACCGAAAACGCTTATGAGACGGGAGTCGGAGAGGGAGGAAGCAAGTTAAGCGGCGGGCAGAGGCAAAGGATAAGCATAGCCAGAGCAATCATGGCAAATCCGCCAATACTTATTCTCGACGAGGCTACGTCCGCACTCGATACGGAGTCAGAACGACTCGTTCAGGAAGCCATAATTAACCTTATGAAAAACAGGACTTCAGTTGTAATAGCTCATCGTCTTTCGACCATACAGCATGCTGATCTTATCGTAGTGATCGACAACGGCAGGATAATCGAAACGGGTACTCATTCAGAACTTATGGCAAACGATGAAGGATACTACAGGAAACTTCATAGTTTTCAGGCAATCTGAACTGCCGGCCAAAAGATAAATAATGGGGAGATATGACTGGAAAGCTGAATAAAAGGGAGCCGTTTCTGTTATTGCTGTTCTTTTTGATCCTCACTCCTTATCTATCAGCACAGATTGACTTTTCATATCAGTCGGATTATTATTATCTGAAGGGTAAGGATGCCTCGACACTTCCTGGATCGTGGAAGGACCCGGGATTTGACTTTTCTGCGTGGAGCAGGGCAAGGGCTCCATTCAGGTACGGAAACGGAGCCGGTGGAACTGAACTGACTGATATGCAGAACAGCTACACAACTCTTTATCTCAGGTCGGAGTTTGAATGCAGGAATAAGGATCTGCTTAAGGAACTTGTGATAAACGTTGATTATGATGACGGTTTTATAGTATGGATAAACGGATCGGAGGTGCTGAGGACCAATTCTCCGGCAATACCTTCATACAACAGTGTCGCACCGGCCAACCATGAATCGGGTACCGGTGAATATTTTACTCTGGATGTCACGGAGGTCGACCTTGTAAACGGAACAAACCACATCGCCATCCAGGGTTTTAATGTAAGTCTGAACAGCTCAGACTTTTATCTTGATTTTGAAATCCATGCTGAGATAAGCCTGCCCCAGCTTACGGATACACTGGGACTTGATTTTTCAGTGAAATCCGGATTTTATGATTCTCCTTTCAGCCTTTCAGTATCATCACCTGATCCGGCACTTGAAATAACTTACACCCTTGACGGCAGTAACCCGCAGAATTCAGCAACATCATTCAGTGTTCCCAATCCTGCAGTGATACTGATTGATCCGGAAAGCACCGAAGGACGGCCTGCTGTACCATCCGTTACAGTAAGGGCTTCAGCATCAAGGCCTGGAATGAAGCCGGCAATGTCATCAACACGGACTTATATTTTTCCCGAAAAAGTAAGGACTCAGAAATGGCCGGGGAGTAACTGGCCTTCAAACAACATTAACGGGCAGCTCATTGATCTTGAAATGGATCCCGAAGTGGCGGAGGATCCTTTATATTCTCCTCAGCTGACCGGTTCCCTTCTTGGGATACCATCGGTTTCAATTGTGACTGACAACCGTAACCTCTTTGATCCGGCTTCAGGGATATATGTGAATGCAGCAGGACACGGTCTGGGATGGGAAAGGGAATGCAGTGTCGAGCTCATTTACCCCGATGGACAGGAGGGCTTCAGCATAAATGCCGGATTAAGGATCCGCGGAGGTTACAGCCGTAATGACGAATTTCCGAAACATGCCTTCCGTCTCTTCTTCAGAGAGAAATATGGATACGACAAGCTCAGATATCCCCTTTTCGGAGATGAAGGAGTTGATGTGTTTGACAAGATCGACCTGAGGGCAGAACAGAATTATTCCTGGAGCAATGGCCAGTCAAATAATTCAATGGTCAGGGAGGTTTTTTCGCGTGATACCCAGCGCGACATGGGTCAGCCTTACACACGGAGCAGGTATTATCATCTTTATCTCAACGGTATGTACTGGGGCCTGTTCCAGTCGCAGGAACGATCGGAAGCAAGATACGGCCAGTCGTATTTTGGAGGAAGCGAGGACGATTATGACGTGATAAAGGTAAACACCGAGAATGGTTACCTTGTGGAGGCCACCGACGGAACGCTCGATTCATGGAGGGCGCTTTACAATTTGTGTATTAAGGGATTCTCTTCAAATGCAGATTATTTCGGTGTCGAAGGGAAAGATGCCTGGGGGAAGCCTGTCAAAGGCGGAGAGGTAAAGCTTGATCTCGATAACCTGATTGATTTTATGTCGGTCATTTTTTATACCGGTAACTTTGATTCCCCCACAGCTGTTTTCATGCAGAATAAAAAGGCAAATAACTTCTATGCGATTGATGACCGGAATGATAAGTCGGAAGGATTTAAGTTCTTTGTCCATGATGCCGAGCATTCGTTGTTTGATGAGGCTCACAGCCCGGGCATAGGACTGTTTGAAGACAGGGTGAATATCGGAACCAGAACAGACGCACTCCGCATGGAGGTAAGCGACATAACCAGGTTTCATCCCCAATGGATCCATTTCAGGCTTTCAGATAATCCCGAATACCGTATTCGTTTTGCCGACAGGGCCTGGAGACACTTTTCCGATACCGGAGTGTTTGCACCGGTTAAAGCACTTGACAGGCTTGAAAAAAGGATCAGTGAAGCAGATATTGCAGTTGTGGCAGAGTCGGCCAGATGGGGAGATGCGCGACGGTCGGGTACCCCATATACAAAAGACAAGAACTGGATTCCGGAAATTATTAAAATAAGAAACAGGTTCATTCCTGATCGGACCCGGATTGTAATAAACCAGCTGAAGCAGGCAGGGCTTTATCCGCTGATCAAGGCCCCGCTGATAAGCAATGAGAGTGGAATTATCCGTGAGAACGGAAATGTGATTAACGGATCGATGCAGGTTACTATCAGGAATCCCAATCCGGCTGGAACCATATACTATACTCTCGACGGATCCGATCCGAGGAAGATAGGAGGAGGAGTAAACAAGGGGGTAGCCTTTTCGCTCGATAAAGTCAGCATGGAGATTGACAAGTCGACCATGATCAGAGCGAGGATCCTTTCTTCGGGCGAATGGAGCGCTATTGTCCAGGCAAATTTCATTAAGCAACCTGAAGATTACAGCGGGCTTAAGATAACGGAGCTTAATTTTCATCCTCCGGATATTATTACAGGTTACGATACATTATCGGGTAAGGATCTCGAGTTCATTGAATTTAAAAATACTGGGAATCACTCAATAAATCTCGGCGGACTCGAGATTGACTCGGCAGTTCATTTCAGATTCCCTGAAAATTTTCTTCTTCCTCCGAAACAGTTTTTTGTAGTCGCATCCAAGCCTTCAAAGTTCTTCAGCCGTTACGGCATGCTACCCTCCGGCAATTACGAAGGAAATCTTTCCAATGCCGGAGAGGAAATACTTGTAAAGGACAGGAACGGGTCTGAAATAATAAGGTTTATCTATGAAGATTCTTCTCCATGGCCTGAAGGGGCCGACGGAGACGGATATTCGATGGCTTCGGCAGCTATCAATCCTGTTGGCGATCCGGGTGATCATTCATACTGGGTACTTTCGGTTCAGAAGGACGGCAATCCGTTTGCTGACAATTTAATGACTCCGGAAGTTCCGGTTGAACCGACTCCTGAAGGATCAGTTATTGTATATCCGAATCCCACCACCGGAATTGTTACGGTTCATCTGTTTACTGATGAAATTCTCGAAGAAATGGACGTTGAAATTCATTCAGCAGCAGGCAAGCTGATGAAAAGGCTTGAAATAGGAAATCCGGGGCTAATTGACCTTACATCTGAAGGACTTCCGGCAGGATTCTATATCTTAGGGGTCAAAACGGATAAGTATTCACAGAGAACGGCAATTATACTTACGAAATAAAAAAAATAACTATGCTACGAAGAATTTTACTGATAGGTCTTTCTGTTATTCTTATAACAGTGTCAGGATTTTCGCAGAAGTCAAAAACGAAGCAAACCTTTGCTCTGGGAACAAATGAGTTTTTACTTGATGGAAACCCGTTCCAGATAATAAGCGGCGAGTTGCATCCTTCGAGGATCCCGGCAGATTACTGGCGTCACAGGATCCAGATGGCAAAGGCAATGGGCTGTAACACAATAAGTGTGTACATCATGTGGAATTACCATGAGCAGCAGGAGGGGATTTTTGACTTTGAGACAGGCAACAGGAATCTGGCACAGTTTTTCAACATTGTGCAGGAAGAGGATTTATGGCTTATTGTCAGGCCGGGGCCATACGTATGTGCAGAATGGGAGCTTGGAGGAATTCCTCCTTATCTTCTCAGGATTCCTGATATAAAACTCAGATGCATGGATTCGAGGTATATGGCTGCGGCTGAACGTTATATCCAAAAGCTTGCAGAGGTGATAAAACCTTTCCAGATAACAAACGGTGGCCCTCTGCTTATGGTTCAGATAGAAAATGAATACGGAAGTTATGGCAATGACAGGAACTACCTGGAACGTCTGAAGGAGGTATGGACTGAGAACGGAATAAATGTGCCATACTTCACCGGCGACGGACCAACGACGTATATGCTTGAAGCAGGAGCTCTGCCAGGTTGTGCCGTCGGTCTTGATTCGGGAAGCAGACCGGAGCACTTCGAGCTTGCTGCTAAAATGAACCCGGGAGTTCCGGTATTCAGCAGCGAGACATACCCCGGATGGCTTACTCACTGGGGTGAAAAATGGGCAAGACCTGATACAACCGACCTGATGAAAGAAATCAGGTTCCTGATGGATAACAGGAAATCTTTCAATTTCTATGTAATTCACGGAGGAACAAATTTCGGGTTCACTGCGGGAGCTAACTCGGGAGGCAAGGGGTATGAACCTGATGTAACCAGTTATGACTACGATGCGCCGATAGACGAGCAGGGCCGGCCGACGGCAAAGTATATGTCACTGAGAAATCTTATAGGGTCCTACCTGCCCAGGGGGAAAAAGCTTCCTCCTGTTCCTGAACCCATTCCCGCTTATGAAATTCCATCAATAGGTCTAACTCCTTTTTCATCAGTATGGGATAATCTTCCCCAACCTGTCAGTTCTGTTCAGCCAAAACCTTTTGAGGCTTATGGTCAGGATTACGGATTCATTCTTTATTCCACCGAGCTTATCGGCCATAAAAGTGGCAAGCTTACGGTGACCGAACTTCATGATTATGCAACCGTTTTCCTTAACGGCCAATTCATAGGCACGCTCGACAGGAGGGAGGGCATCAACACCATAGATATTCCGGAAAGCAAGGCAGAGCGGCCCCTTCTTGAAATCCTGGTAGAGGGAATGGGTCGTATCAATTTCGCACAGCACCTGATTGACAGGAAAGGAATAACCGACAGGGTTACATTGAACGGGATGACTCTGATGAACTGGAAAGTCTACAATCTGCCTATGGACAGTAAATTTATCTACGATCTGAGGTCATCAAACAGGAACCCGGGTAAAAAAGGTATTTTCTTCAAGGGTAACTTTTTCCTGGCCATGCCCGGAGATACATTTCTCGACATGTCGAACTTTCAGAAAGGCATAGTGTGGATTAACGGTCATAATCTCGGACGTTACTGGAACATCGGCCCTCAGAAAAGACTATACTGTCCGGCAACATTTCTCAGGAAAGGAAATAACGAGATGCTGGTGTTGGATCTTACGCAGACCGAATCTCAGATTGTTGTGGGGTTTAAGACGGCAGAATAAACCAATAACATAGAAAAAAGGAGCGTCAGTCGACGCTCCTTTTTTTATGTTGTTTCCGGTTGTACAGGGGGTCAGACCAGAATCTTTGTAGTCAGGTTCGTAATGCTTTTCTGGATGTCGGCAAACATGTCTCCATCGCGGCTGTCATCCTGCTCAACGATCATGTACTTCATCCCTGCCACGTCTTTTGCAGCAATGATCTCCTTGAAGTTTACAACACCCTCGCCAACAGGAGCGATGTTGCCCTTTGTAACATCAAAGTAAGGAGGAAGCTTTTCGTAACCGTCTTTCAGGTGGTAAATAGGGAATCTTCCGGGATACTTGTTGAAGATGTCCACCGGATTATGTCCGGCCTGGGTTACCCAGAACATATCCATTTCCATAATCACCAGATCCTTATCCAGTTCGGCAAGCATCACGTCGAAGTAGGGGACTTTTCCTTCTACGGTTGCAAATTCAAAATTGTGGTTATGATAACCGAACTGAAGTCCGAACTCCTTCATTATTTTTCCGATCTCATTCCAGTTTGCAGCCATTCGCTGGTAAGTGGCGATAGAGTCGCGCATTTCCTCCACGATCCATGGCTGGATACAATATTTGGCTCCGATAAGGGCATGATCCTCAGCCATTTTCCTGGCGCTATCCAGAGTAACTCCTGCTCCTTCAACCTGCGTGTGGCTGCTCAGAATCTCCATCCCAAGGTCATTAACAAGTTTCTTAAAGTCGGCGGGTGTATAACCATAGAACTTTCCGTCGACGTAATCAGCAAGCTCAACATACTTGTAGCCCATGTCGGAGACCTTTTTCAATGAACCCGGTGCATCTGTGGTCATTGCATCCCTTATGGAATAAAGCTGAAGGCCAAGGCCGAATGATTTCGGATCGACTATTGCAGGTTCAGCGACCTTTGCTGCCTTGTTGGAAGCATTACGGCACGACGACTGTGATAAAACGAAAGCTCCGAGAGCGCCTGCTGCTGACACCCGGAGGAAGTCTCTCCTGGATTGTGATTTTTTCATGATAAAAATTCTAAATAATTATGAGTTAATTGAATGATTACTTATATGGCATAATTGCCAAAAATAATACAATTCTTAAATCAAATTGCTGTTGAAGTTTTTTTTCTGCTTAAGTCAAAACAGTTTCTTTTTGGTCTATATACTGTTTTTAATTAATTTTATAAACCGGTGAATGACATGGACTAGGATAAGTAAAGCGCACCTCGTTCATTTCTAAATATCATTAATACTAACCAATATATCAGGAAGAGATGTACAGAACAATTCTTTTGGTGACTGTCTTGTTGCTTTCATCATGTGGTTCAGGGACTGAGCCCGGGAGAAAGACAGAAAAGGAACTTAAGTGGTCAATCAGGATGGCAAACACTGTCATCAACAGATCCGACAGCCTGGTTTACTATGTTGACAGGCATCCGAAATGGGCTTACGATGTGGCTTTTCTGGGGATGGCGATCGACCGTCTTGGAACTGTCGATCCGAAGTTCTCAAGATATATGGAGGACTGGGTGGATTATTTTGTCCGGCCTGATGGCAGTGTTATTGATTACAGGAAGGAAGAGTATAATCTCGACAGGATCTTTCCGGGAAGGAATGTTCTTACGGTTTACGGCAGGAAAGCTGATGACAAATACAGGATTGCACTTGAAGGTTTTATTGATCAGCTGCGTGATCATCCCAGAACGAAATCGGGAGGGTACTGGCATAAGAAGATCTATCCCTGGCAGATGTGGCTCGACGGGATATTCATGGGATCGACCTTTATGGTACAGTATGCTGCCCGTTTTAATGCTCCCGAATGGTATGATGTGGCTGTAAACCAGGCAAAGTTGGCATATGAGATGACACTGGATAAAGAATCGGGATTGCTGATGCACGCCTGGGATGAAAGCCGTGAGCAAAAATGGTGCGATCCCGAAACAGGACGCTCGCAATATCCATGGAGCCGGGCAACAGGCTGGTACCTGATGGCTCTTACTGATATTCTGGAATACCTGCCTGAAAATCATCCGGGAAGAAGCGATCTGATAAAGATATTGCAGTCGACATCCGAGGCTCTTCTCAAAGTACAGGATCCTGAAACGGGCCTCTGGTTCCAGGTTCTCAATCATGGAGGGAGAGAAGGCAACTATATTGAGGGTTCCGGTTCTTCAATGTTCACATATGTATTTGCACGTGCGGCAAAAGCAGGTTATCTCGACAAGGCCTATCTTGATATAGCTGAAAAAGCGTTTGACAACATTGTAAAAGAGCTTATCACCGTTGATGAAAGCGGAAACCTTACCATGCACAATATTGTCGGAGGATGCGGACTTGGAGGAAATCCTTACCGCGACGGCTCATACGAGTATTATATCAAAGAAAAAAGAGTCGATAATGATACCAAGGGTTTAGCTCCCTTTATCCTTGCAGCTCTGGAACTGGATAAGTAATAATTTCCTTAAAGAAATATCCTTTTGATGTGTCTTGTAAACATGTTATCAAAGACGCATTGGGATACAATTTCCTTGTGTTCATCCAGCAGCCTGAAAAAGTGCCCCATATCCTGGGCGGCCAGTTTGTAGGCAACATGGATCAGCTGCCTCATATTGGGATTGTAATCGGGATTCGACTGATCGTGCCTTAATGATGACGCGAATTTTCTGCTGTTCCATGCACGCACCAATCCTGCAGAGGGAAGCATTTTTACATTGATGTCGATTACATCTGCATAAGGTGCACAAAGCTCCTCGGTTTTTTCAAGCGCCTGGATATATATTGATTTTGCAAAGTCCAGAGCTTCTCCTCCGGCTTCAGCAAGACCAATGATCTCCTCCAGCCAGGTAGTTCCTGCTGTTTTAAGATGGACTCCTTTGTCGTGTTTCTTAAGTATGGAGCCTATGTGCGGGTACAGGGCAAACTTGTCAGAGCCTGAATGGATGCTGATTTTCAGCTCTGAAGGTAATCGGAATTCCCTGATGGCATGGTCGATCACCATCAGGTCTTCCTCGAATTCAGCGGCAAATTGAGAAGGGTCGCCTACATAATCAACTCCCTTATTAAATCTGCCCGAGAATTTCGGAGCTATTGTCTGTACCGGAACTTTTTCTTCCCCAAGCATAAGCAGGATGAAGAACAGTTCCAAGGGAGTCTGAGGAGTGGCAACCTCGTCCATTGAAACTTCTGTGACGAAGTTGCCGGCGCCCTTTGACTTTTCTATTTTCCTGTATATCTCACCGGCTTTTCCGGCAGCATAAAGGTAATTCTCAGCTATGCCCCAGAGCTGGTCAGCTGAACACCTGATAGTTCTTTTGATTCCGGGAATTTCAATCCTGCCTGAGTATTTCTTAACTCTGTCGAGGAATGTATCTATTTTTGAATCATCAGCCCGTTTTCCGATATAGGAGGCAACGTCGATGGTGAAGAAGTCGGAAGCAGGAATGAACCGTTCGACGGTATCGAGGTTTATATGATCAGCATCGACGAAATACGGTTCTGTAAAACCGGCTGCCCCTGTAACGGCATCAGCCTCCTTCCTTACATCCTGGGGTTGCGTGCCAATGATCATATGCTCCCTGTTCGACTTATTCCATACGGGAGTGATGCCGACACCATTTTTCGCAGCTTCCATAATTGCTTTAAGCTGCGCATAACCCTGGTGACCGAACCGATCACCCATTCCCATTGAGTATTTTCCTAACTTCTTCATAGATCATTTAAATATTTTCAACACGTTTCATCCTGGGTACAAGGAAATGCATAAGTATCCAGGCTGCAAGATAAGCTATTCCGCAGAATATGAACATTATTCCGTAGCCAACTTCCGTCTTGTCAAGAGCTGTGTAATGCTTGAGGAGAAGCCCTGCCGCCTGAGCTACAAGAATACCTCCGACTGCTCCTGCCATTCCTCCGATACCGGTTACGGATGCCACGGCTTTTTTCGGGAACATGTCAGTTACGGTTGTAAATATATTGGCCGACCATGCCTGGTGTGCTGCGCATGCAAGCCCGATGACCAGCACAGCATACCATGTGTTAAACTGACCAAGCCAGCTTGCTGCCAGAACAGAGAGAGGGAAAAGGGCATAGATAAACATTGAAAGTTTTCTGGCCTTGTAAGTCACCATCCCTCCGTTTATGAATTTTTTGGGAAGCCATCCTCCGAAAACCGATCCGATTGTTGCAATTGAATATACTATTGCAACCGCCAATGTCCAGCTGATCACCCCGGGAACATCGGCTCCGGTGCCCGCATAGGAAGGATTCATGTTCTTGAATTCGAGAATCTTTCTTGCATTCTCACCGTTTAGAAATGCCGGCAGCCAGAACAGGTAGAACCACCAAACCGGATCGGTGAGGAACTTGCCGAAGAAGAAGGCCCAGGTCTGGCGCTTTGCGAGCAGTTTCGACCAGGGTACCTTTTCCGTCTGGCCTTCCACTTCTTTCTTTTTTTCTTCTTTTTCGTCGAGGTCGCTGTGGATGTAGTCATATTCAGCCTGCGAAAGTATACCAGCCTTTAGCTTTTGTTCAGGTGAAGCGTAGGTGCGGAACCAGAAGAACAGCCATATAAGTCCGATGGCTCCCACAAAAATGAATGCCACTTCCCATCCCCAGTGAACTGCGATCCATGGGACGAAAAGAGGAGTGAGGATGGCTCCGACGTTTGTGCCAGAATTATAGATGCCGGTGGCAAGCGCTCTTTCCTTTTTGGGAAACCATTCTGCCATGGTCTTGTTGGCGGCAGGGAAGTTACCTGCTTCTGTGAAGCCCAGAGCTGCCCTCCATATACCGAAAGTGAATGCATTGTGAGCAAGTGCATGGCCCATTGCTGCAATACTCCAACCAAGGAGTGAGAAGGCGTAACCTCTCTTTGTGCCGATCCAGTCGATGAATCTTCCTGCGAGAGTCATTCCTATTGCATAGGCGATCTGGAAAGCCATTACCACCCACGAGTAGTACAATTCCTGGTTGGCCTTGTCGGCTCCGAAAATACCCTCCTCGGCCAGTGTTGGTTTAAGAAGACCAAGTACATTACGGTCGAAATAGTTTACTGTTGTTGCGAAAAAAACAAGAGCACAGATGGTCCACCTGTATTTTCCAATTGTCTCATTGATTGAAGCTGCTGACATAAAAGTATCGGATTAGGTATGCTTAGACATTGTAGGTTGTCGATGCTGTTGTTCCTCCGCGGCCGGTCCAGTTGGTATGGAAGAATTCACCCCTCTGCCTGTCGAGGCGTTCATAGGTGTGTGCTCCGAAATAATCTCTCTGGGCCTGAAGAAGATTGGCGGGAAGCTTTTCACACCTGTATCCGTCAAAATAACAGAGTGCCGACGACATCGCCGGAACCGGGATCCCGTAAAGGAGAGCAGTTGAGATTACATTTCTCCATCCGGCCTGGGCTTTTTCGACCTTTGTTTTAAAGAATGGATCAAGAAGCAGGTTGGGTATATCAGGATTATTGTCGAAGGCTTCCTTGATTTTTCCAAGGAATGCTGACCTGATTATGCAGCCGCCTCTCCACATAAGAGCAATTCCTCCGTAGTTAAGCTTCCATCCGAACTCCTGTGCAGCAGCTCTCATCAGCTGATATCCCTGGGCATATGAAACTATTTTCGAGGCATACACAGCTTCTCTGAGATCATTTACAAATGCTTTCCGGTCGCCGATGAAATCTTTTCCGGGGCCCGACAATATCTTCGAAGCGGCAGCCCTTTCATCCTTTATTGCAGAAAGACATCTCGAGAATACAGCTTCTCCGATCAGTGTAAGAGGAATACCAAAGTCAAGTGCAGTCACGGCTGTCCATTTGCCGGTGCCTTTCTGGCCTGCTGTATCGAGTATCTTGTCTACAAGCGGTTTTCCATCCTCATCCTTGAATGCAAGAATATCCCTTGTTATTTCAATGAGATAACTGTCCAGTTCCCCTTCGTTCCATTCCCTGAAAACAAGGTGCATTTCATCGGCGCTCATATGGAGAAGATCCCTCATTATCTGATAAGCTTCGCAGATAAGCTGCATATCTCCGTATTCTATCCCGTTATGGACCATTTTAACGAAATGTCCGGCTCCGTTTTCGCCGACCCAGTCGCAGCACGGTGTTCCGTTGTCAACTTTAGCCGCGATGGCCTGAAATATGGGTTTGACTTCGGGCCAGGCGGCAGCTGATCCGCCGGGCATGATGGATGGTCCCAGAAGTGCTCCTTCTTCTCCTCCCGAAACACCTGTCCCGATGTAGAGGAGGCCCTTGCTCTCAACCAGGGCTGTTCTCCTGTTAGTGTCAGGGAAATGGGTATTACCGCCATCAATAATGATATCACCTTTTTCGAGATAGGGGATAAGGGTGTTGATCATATCATCGACAGCACTGCCTGCCTTTACCATTATCATTATTTTTCTTGGCCTCTTCAACGATTTGACCAGTTCTTCAATTGAATGGGCTCCAACAATTTTTAAGCCCTTTGCCCGCCCTGCAAGGAAGTCATCAACCCTTTGAAGTGTACGGTTGTACACAGTGACCTGAAAGCCCTTGCTCTCCATATTGAGAACAAGATTTTCGCCCATCACGGCCAGTCCGATCAGTCCGATATCTGATTTTGTGTCCATAAAGTTTTGTTTATCAATTATATATTTATTATTAATAATTTTGTTTTCACTGCTTTGAAGCCGTCCCATTGTAATATTCCCTTACAACTTCATCCAGAACCCAGCTGGTTCTTGCACCTGTTGCGCCGGTACTTACAACATCTCCGCCTTCCGAAAGAGCTTTGACGATCTGTCCGATCAGGTAAAGCTGTATGTTCTCAGGTCTCTCGTTTGCAAACTCTTTTGTTCCGGAAGAATTGACAAGTACGATCGGTTCGTATGTAAATGTAGAGGTTTTTATGATTCCTTTATCACCTGTTATTTCAAAATAATCCCTGTTGGCTTCGCGTGAAGCTGCAAAACTCCATATCCCTGTACCTGCTATGTTATCATTGAAGAGGAATGAAGCTGCCACAAAATCTTCGGCCCTGTACATTCCGGCCTGGTTGACCGCCATAGACGACACTTTGATAACCGGTCCGAAAAGATAATCGAGAAAATCGAGCTGATGGGAACCCAGATCAAAGAAATGACCTGCACCCGATATTTCGGGCATTACCCGCCAGGGCAGCTTTCCTGCTTTCTCATCTTCGGAAGCATAGTTATAAATCTGGAAGTTAGCAAAACGGGGTTTGCCTATCTCGCCGGCTTCAATAAGATTCTTTATAAGCAAAAATCCAGGAAGAGTTCTCCTGTAATAAGCAACATAAACGGGGAGTCCGGCTTTTTCTGCAGCCTCATTTATCATGACACACTCCCTGTAATTTGCAGCCATAGGCTTTTCTATATAAACCGGTTTGCCTGCCTTTAGTGCTTTTATGGCATATTCAGCATGGCTTCCGGGTGGAGTGGCAATATAAACTGCATTTACATCCTTATCGTTAATCAGGTCACCGGCATCGGAATAATACCTTGGTACTTTATGCCTTCTGGCATAATCTTCCGCCAGATCGCGGTTTCTGCGCATCACTGCAACAAGCCTTGATCCGGAAACCTTATTGAATGCCGGACCGCTCTTTTGTTCTGTGACCTTGCCGCAGCCGATTATCCCCCAGTTGATCATCGGAGCTTGTCTTTAGATGCCCAGAGACCTACAGCCGGATTCGAGATATAATAGATCTCCTCACCATCCGGCATTCTGTTCACACCTTCGTCCAATAAGGAAGGATCATATTTCTTCAACATATCATCAAGGTTTGCATACCGGAAATTGACTGATTCAATTTCCTGCCTTGTAAGGAGCCCGGGGCAGTATGTTATTGAGAACCTTCCCTCAGAACTGCCGTGTATAAGGTGTGCTGCTGCGCTGAGATTGTCCATCAGCTCAGGATTCTGTTCGAGGGCTTTTAGTGTGGCCGGAGTTCCTCTGTAACCGTATTTCCTTATCAGCCTGTCAATTTCCTTGTCTTCGCCGAACTCCTTCAGTCCGGGTGCAAGTATTACCAGTTCCCCATTGTCGGCCATTGCCATTCTTGTCCGGTAGATGCTCTTGTTGCCAAGCCAGGTGCTTTTAAATTCAGACGGGTCGAGATAAACAACGGCTTTCTTGATTGGTTCGTCGAGAACAGTGAAATTCACTCTGATCGACAGTTCTGAAGCAAGTTTAAATACTTCATAGTCATCGCCTATATATAGTCCTCGTATAACCAGCTTACCGTTTTCATCACGACCTATGACCGTCTGGATATAGACAACAGGGAGGTCCTTAATGAAATGGTCTGAGGCGTAGTTAAGCAGTCTCCTGACCGGTGTGTCGGCTTTTCCCATCATTCTTTCCATACCGTAAACGGCTCCAATAAAATGGCTTTTGTTTATCCCTTCCGGGCCGCCGGTACCGACAAACAGGTTCTTGTTGTAGTTGGCCATTCCCACCACTTCGTGCGGCACTACCTGTCCGATGGAAATAATGAGGTCGTGTTTCCCGTTAACCAGCATCCTGTTCAGCTGTGCAGGCCAGGAATAGGAGAGCTTTCCTTCGGTAATTTCAGAAATGAAATCACCGGGCACAGTGCCTACCGTAACAACATCGCTTCTCCAGTCGTGAACCCTGAACAACTCAGAAGGAACTCCCCTGAACATTTCGGATATCTCAGCCGGTGTCATTGGAGAATGAGTTCCCAATGCGGGAAGAATATCCGTCAGATTCTCCCTGTAATATTTGTAAACAAGGGTCGTGACTTCCCCGGCCCTCGAGTGGAACCTTGTGAAGTCGGGCGGCAGAGCCAGTACTTTCTTCCTCTGCCCCAGCTTTACAAGTGCAGAAAAGACTCCGTACTCCAGTTCATTGGGACCTATAACTGTATTTTCCGATCCTGATTGATAGTATATCATTTCTTTACCAATATGTTGTTAAAACAAAAGTTGCCGGCTTTGTCCGCCCTGGTTTTAACATGTTGCGGATTAGTGCTTACTTGTTGCTGGAAGCTAGTGAATTACCGAATACCGTCCCGATAGCTATCTGGAACCGAATACCAATTCCTTACTGCCAACTGCCAACTGCCAACTGCCATTATACCCCCGAGTACGCACTGAATCCTCCATCCACAGGTATGATAACTCCCGTAACGAACTTCGAGAGGTCGGATACCAGGTAGAGCAGGGTTCCCGTCAGTTCCTCGGGTGTGCCGAAGCGTTCCATCGGGGTGCTGCCCAGTATTTTCCTTGTTCTGGCTGTTGGTTCTCCGGTTTTTTCATCCATAAGCAGGAACCTGTTCTGGTTTGTAAGCAGAAAGCCAGGGGCTATGGCATTTACCCTTATGCCTGTTTTGGAAAAATGAACAGCAAGCCATTGTGTGAAATTATTAACAGCCGATTTCGCAGCAGAATAAGCAGCGATTTTGGTAAGAGGCCTGTAGGAGTTCATTGAAGAAATATTTATAACCACTCCGTTTTTGTTTTTTACCATATCTGTGGTATAAACCATGGTAGGTATGAGTGTACCCTTGAAATTAAGGTCAAAGACCTTGTCAAACCCCTCGAGCCTGAGGCCGAAAAAGGTATCTTCAGGATTCTCTGTACCATCCATTTTTTCAACCTTAGTAGTGGCAGCCGGGGAATTTCCTCCCGCACCGTTTATAAGGATTTCAACAGGACCTAATTTCTCATTTATTATTTTCATCGATGCCACAAGCGACTCTCTGTCGAGAACGTTGGCCGCCAGCCCCAGTGATGGTGTTCCGAATTCCTTTTCGATCTCACCGGCAACTTTCTCGGCTGCTTCCCGGTTAAGATCGATGATTACGGTTTTTACGCCCTGAAAAGCGAGCGATCTGGCCATTTCCGAACAAATGAGACCTGCACCACCCGTGATAACTGCTGTTTTTCCTTTTAAATTTAATTCATTCATGTCTGAAAATTTTTATTGACAGGCCGGTATTCAATATTGTCGGAAAGATTGCCGGTCTGCCGGAATCGGTTTAGGTTAGAATTCAAAATATTCTTTTGCGTTTTTATAGGAAATACCTTCAATCAAAGGCCTTACGAGTTCATCCTCATCAGGTATGTTGCCTTTTTCAATCTCGCAGCCAATGAAGTTGCAAAGGATTCTCCTGAAGTACTCATGGCGGGGGAAGGAGAGAAAGCTTCTGGAGTCCGTTACCATTCCGACGAATCTTCTCAGGAGCCCCAGGGAGGCGAGATCCCTGAAATGTTTTTCCATGCCGGTTTTTTGATCGAGGAACCACCATGCTGCTCCGTATTGAACCTTTACTGCCCTTGAACCATCGTTAAAATTTCCCGCCATGGTTATCATCAGTTCGTTGTCGGCAGGATTCAGATTATAGAGAATTGTTTTTGCAAGCTGGTCTGAATCATCAAGAGAATCAAGGAATCTCGACATTCTGAAGGCATCCTGAGGCACTCCGATGGAGTCCCATCCTGTATCTGCTCCCATCTTCCTGAACATCCTGGAGTTGTTGTTTCTGATCGCTCCGACATGGAATTGCTGCGTCCATCCTCTTTTATGGTTCATTCTGCACAGTTCAAGCATAATGGCTGTCCTGTATTTTTCAGTTTCATCAGCTGTTACCTGTTTCCCCTTAAGAAGTGTGCGGAAGATTTTATCAGCTTCGCCGGGGCTGCACGGTGAAAAGAAGAATCTTTCTGATCCGTGGTCGGAAAGCCGGCCTCCCATGCTGTGAAAAAAAGCGTGTCTCTCGTCAAGCACCCCGATGAGAGCCTCAAAATTACTGATCTCCTTTCCGGCTGCTTTCTCAAGTTTCAGGATATATTCCCTGAATTTTTCCGGATCATCGGTCTTTATTACATTGTCGGGACGGAAAGCGGGCAGCATTCGTAAATCCTGGCTGCTTTTCATCTGAGTGTGAAACTCAAGATTGTCAGCCGGATCGTCGGTGGTGCAAACCACTTCAACCTTCATTTTCCTGAGCAGCGATCTGATGCTGAATTCCCTGGTCCTCAGCATCGATGATGCCTTTTCATAAATATCTGAAGCATTGGATGGAGATAGCAGGTCGAAGATGCCAAAATACCTTGCCAGTTCGAGATGAGCCCAGTGATAAAGCGGATTCCCGATGCTTGCAGGCAAGGTTTCAGCCCATTTCTGAAACTTCACCTTGGGAGCGGCATCTCCCGTGCAGTACTTCTCGTTGATCCCGTTTGTTCTCATTGCTCTCCATTTATAGTGATCACCGTCGAGCCAGGCCTGACCAATATTGTCGAAGCAGATGTCACCGGCAATCATGGAAGGCGAAAGATGGCAGTGGAAATCAATTATTGGCTGATTCCCGGAAAATTCATGATAAAGTCTCCTTGCCGTCTTGCTTTCCAGTAGAAAGTCGTCGTTAATAAATTTCTTCATCCTTGATTATCAATTATATATTATGATTATTTTAAGATCAACTGCCCTCAGGTGGCAAAAATATGAGCTATTAAAAATAGCAAATAAATTGAGAGGTTCTGACAAAACCCCGTTAAGGTATGTTAATTTTGGTAAGAAGGTTGTATTTTTGGGTTTCATGTTTTTTCATTGAAAAAGAATATATCCAGCGAGTTAAGAAGTATTCTTTAATATAAACATAACATAAAGTGATGAAGGTTGAGTTGAGATACGCAGTGCATCCCGATGACTTCAGGTCGTATGATACGGGAAAACTCAGGAAGGAATTTCTGATAGAAAAAGTGTTTGTAAAGGATGAGATAATGCTGGTCTACTCCCTGTACGACAGGTATATGGTAGGAGGGGCCATGCCGGTAAAGAAGGCCCTGAAACTTGAGTCGGCGGACGACCTTAAGGCCGGCTATTTTCTTGAGCGCAGGGAGATGGGTATGATAAATGTCGGCGGTGATGCCGAGATAGAAGCAGGAGGTGCAAAATACGATCTCGGGTTCAAGGAAGCTCTTTACCTTGGAAAGGAGACGGATGGAGTTGTTTTCAGGTCGAAGGATGTCATGAATCCTGCGAAGCTTTACATAAATTCTGCGCCGGCCCACCACAAATATCCATCCAGGAAAGTGACTCTCAGAGATGCTGAAATAGTTACAATGGGATCAGGTGAAGCTTCAAATCACAGGACCATCAATAAGCTTATTGTAAACAGTGTTCTCCCTACCTGCCAGCTTCAGATGGGAATGACGGAGCTTAAAACCGGCAGTGTCTGGAATACAATGCCGGTTCATACACACAATCGCAGGATGGAAGCTTATTTTTATTTTGAAGTTCCTGAAAAACAGGGTATCTGCCATTTTATAGGCGATCCTGACGAAACCCGCCATATCTGGATGAAAAACGAACAGGCGGTTCTCTCTCCTTCATGGAGCATTCACAGCGCTGCCGGAACATCGAGCTATACATTTATCTGGGGGATGGCGGGCGAAAACCTTGATTACAGTGATATGGATGTCCGTCATCCGGATACCTTAAAATAACCTGCTATGGAAAAGATAAAGGATTTGTTTGATCTGACAGGAAAGGTCGCCCTGGTCACCGGAGGTACGCATGGCATAGGACTTGCAATAGCGTTGATGCTTGGAAGAGCAGGTGCAAAAGTATGTGTAAACGATCTCAGCCGTGAAAAACTTGATCTTTGCAGGGATGCTTTCGAAAAGGAAGGGCTCGGCGTTTATACCCTGGTATTCAACGTCACCGACGAAAATGATGTGGACAGGGGAATCTCAATGATTGAAGCTGATAATGGTCCTGTTGACATCCTGGTAAATAATGCCGGTATAATAAAGAGGATACCTATTCTTGATATGCAGGTATCTGATTACAAGCAGGTTATTGATGTTGATCTTGTTGCTCCCTTCATTGTTTCAAAGAGGGTTGTCCCGAACATGATTTCAAAACGAAGCGGCAAGATCATCAACATGTGCTCGATGATGAGCGTTTATGGACGCAATACTGTTTCCGCCTATGCTTCTGCAAAAGGAGGCCTTGCTCTTCTGACAAGGAACATGACATGCGAATGGGCAAAATACAATATTCAGATCAACGGGATAGGTCCGGGATACATTGTGACAGCGCAGACAGGACCGATAAGAGAGAACGGTCATCCCTTCAACGATCTGGTCATGACAAGGACTCCTGCCGGCAGGTGGGGCCAGCCGGATGATGTTGCAAATGCAGCTTTGTTCCTTGCATCAGGGGCAAGTGATTTCGTCAACGGGCATATTCTTTATGTTGACGGCGGTATTCTTGCCAATTTCGGTTATGTAAAAGGAGAGAACGAGTTATAACGGCTGTACTGTCTCCCTGGCTCTGGAGTTGAAATACAGGATGCATGCAAATATTGGCAGAAGTGGCAGGGTGACGGCATTTACGACAGCCGACAGAATGATATATAGCGGCCGGGAAGTTATCTCCATGGCTGCTGACGCTTCTTCCGGACCACTGACCGACGACAGGAAACTGCCGGTAAATGGAAGCAGAACCAGGCCCGAAAGAATTATAGACGCTACCAGCATAAGTATTATAAAGACTGAAGTCCATCCAAGATTGTTCCAGAAATTCCTGTGAGCCAGCTTTGCTGTTCTTACTATTGCATGGGCTATAACAGGTCCTTCGACCATCATAATGGGAAGCATGAAAAGATATAATGTCATTATGTAGACTATTGCAAACAAAGCTCCTACAAGTAACATAGCCAGTCCGAGAACAAGGGCAAAGGAACCAAAAAGGGCAAGAATTATAAGGATCAGTATGTAGGGGATATAATAACGGAACGATTTCAGGGTGCATATCATAAAATTGCACTCACTGTCAAGGGGATTGAAGATCACATAATAATGCAGGATAACAGTGAACAGTACATTTACAAGCGTAAAGATTATCATAGGCCACTTGAATTCACTAAGCTTGTTCATCATTTCATCCATATTGAATGTCTGGTAGTCGCCCAGGTCAATCCTTATGAATGTCCCCAGATATTGCATTACCAGCCCCATTGCTAATGAGATAAGAAAAAGCGGAATAAACCTTTTCTTATAGAATTCCCACAGGGAATTCATTGCGGTATCGATGGTGTGAGCCCTGTAGAGCGGGTGATTTTCAATTGGTTCCATTAATTATTTCTTCAGTGGGTTTATAGACAGCCAAAAAAATCCTGGTTTTATTTCCCGGGCCTCCAGCCGCGGATCACATTTGCAAAAGGAAACAGATGATTCTTTTTCCGGGGATTGAATATTCCTTCTTTTACCGACTTGATATCCTCGATGGTGAAAAAAGCCCTTGGATTGAAGGAGGTAATAATATTAAGCACTTCATTAAGTTCATTTCTGTGAACAATAGAATAAATTATGTCGATTTTCTCCTTTGCTCCATGAGCCTCAATGGTTGTAGCGCCGAAGCCATTGGCATTCAGGCTCTTTACAAGCTCCATACCATTCTCGCCGACAAACACCCTTACCATCTGGATGCCCATTGCCAGACGCTCCTCAATTATCATTCCAACAAAATTACCTGTAGCGAATCCGGCTGCATAGGCGATGTAATTTATATAATTATCAAGATTTTGCATTATCTTGCTTATGGCAATGATCCAGATCAGGACTTCAAAGAAACCAAGGATGGGAGCTACTTTCCTGTTTCCCTTGGAGACGAAGATTATTCTCATCGTACCTATCGATACGTCACATATTCTTGCCAGAAAAATCAGGATAGGCAGCACGGCATATTCGAAAACTTCCGAGTTGAAAAACGATGTCTCCATGTTCGCTGAATTTTATCAGTCAAAGATATAAATTGTAGTTCAGGAATTAAAGACGGGTATCAGGCTTTATCTGTCCGGACAGCTTTTAAGATTCACATGTTAGTGTTAATGTCTTATCTTAGCGGTAAAATTATATGGCATGTCGAGGTTTAAGCTTAAAATCGAATATGACGGGACTCGTTATTCAGGATGGCAGCTGCAGAAGGGAGGAAAGTCGGTACAGGGAGAAATACTGGATGCCTGCAGGGATTTGTTCGCCTCGGACAGTATTGATATTTATGGTGCCGGCCGGACCGACAGCGGAGTCCATGCCTTAGGTCAGGTTGCCCACCTCGAGGCATCTACCGATCTGATCCCGCTTAGGATCCGTTATGGGATAAACGACCGGCTTCCTCAGGACATTTCAGTTCTGGATGTTGAAAAGATGCACGACGGATTCCACGCAAGGCATGATGCTGCAGCAAGGAGCTATATTTACCAGATAAGCCGCCGGAGGACCTCCTTCGGAAAGAAATATGTCTGGTGGATAAAGGATCAGCTTGATATCAGCAGGATGAATGATGCGGCAGGTCATTTTACTGGACTGAAGAACTTCAGGTCCTTTACAGATGATGAGCAGGAACAAAGGTCGACAAAGGTTGAAGTCTTACATTCGAAAGTATATGATTACGGCGATCTGCTTTTGTTCCATGTGATAGGATCCCATTTTCTCTGGAAGCAGGTACGAAGGATGACAGGGGTGGTAATTGAAGCAGGCAGGGGACAACTCGATCCCAAAGACATTCCCGGATTTTTCAAGAACCATTCTGAAATTCCCGCAACTCTGACTGCACCACCCAGCGGTCTTTTCCTGGAAAAGGTATACTATCCCGGCGAAAAGATCAATTATATAGCCAGACCTGTTATAAATCTGTAACCGGGGGCAGGCTATATTTATTATGATTATTGGTAACAATTTCGTATCTTTTTGGTTTGTACTTCTTAAACCTCAAACTTGTATGAAGCGACGCGATTTTATCAGGACCACTGCTCTTGCTGCTCCGGCCATCAGTATTTTTCCGGCTGACCTCAGCAACATGGCCAGGAAGAAGACTTCAGGAAAGATTGAAAAGAGAGCCCTTGGCAGGACCGGTGAGATGCTCTCCATTATTGGCTTTGGCGGCATTGTAGTAATGAATGCCACAGCAGAAGAATCATCGAAAGTTGTCAGCGAAGCTATTGAAGCCGGTATCAATTATTTTGATGTAGCCCCCTCTTATGGAAATGCCGAGCTGATGCTGGGACCTGCCCTCGAACCTTACAGGAAGGATGTATTCCTGGCGTGCAAAACTGGAAAAAGAACAAAGGCTGAAGCCCGGGCCGAACTGGAACAATCGCTCAGGAACATGAGGACTGATCATTTCGACCTCTATCAGCATCATGCGGTGACGACACTTGAGGATGTTGACATCCTGCTCGGACCGGGAGGAGCGATGGAGACTTTCGTCGAAGCCAGGAAGGAAGGTTTGATAAAATACATCGGTTTTTCAGCTCATTCTGTTGAAGCTGCGATGGCCCTGATGGACCGTTTTGACTTCGATACCATACTTTTTCCCTTCAATTATGCGACCTGGAATTCGGGAAATTTTGGTCCTCAGGTTCTGGCGCGTGCCAAGGAAAAAAACATGGGGATACTTGCGCTAAAGGCAATGGCCAGGGGGCCCTGGGCGGATGGAGCCGACAGGTCGCGATATCCTAAGTGCTGGTATGAACCGCTGGTGGCACCTGAAGATATAAGAATGGGACTGAGATTTACGCTCAGCCATCCCGTTACGGCAGCAGTACCTCCCGGCGAGTCGGAATTATTCAGGATAGCCATTTCAATGCGGAATGATCTCAAACCTCTGAAAAAGTCAGAAATCATTTCCATCAGGAATAAAGCTGCTTCGGGGGTTCCGTTATTTCGCTACGAAGGCCGAGCCTGATCTTTACCGGGCAATCATTCGGCCCTGTACTTGAGTCTCAGATCAATTTCATTGTCATACACATACCAGCAAGGATCGGTGCACTGGGTTTCTGTGTATTTTGTTCTGGGGAAAGCAGAATCGACAGCGGTGTAAGTCCTGCCAGCTTCATCATAGGTTGCTGTTGCCGTGTATTTCTTGTTTAACCTTACTGAGGTTCTGTATGTATCAGATGCTGAGTTTACTGACTCTAGAAGCACCCGGTCCTCAAACTCTCCCTCATAGATATCTATGATTACCGGAGCCTGCGACCTTGTGATTTTAATAATCAGGTATTCGTTTGCAGGTTCTTCAGGGCTGCAATCGTTACAATCAGCGAACCAGCCCTGTTCTTCACAGGAGAAGGCAGCTGCCAGAAATAGAAAAAGCAATACCCTGATGCCCGGTTTTATAGTTTTTACTGCCATCGAATTGTCTTTACATTTTTTCTGACACGGCTTAATCTGTAGTTCCATGAAATGCCCAGTCTGCCCCAGAGAGGTCCGATACCGCTGAACTCGGTTTTCAGATACTCTATGCCTGCTGCTGCCGCCAGGCCGGATTGTTCTATCCTGATTCCTGCGGCCGGCATTATCCTTAACCTGCTTTCAGGTCTTTCGTTGGTGCCATTGAATTCAGGTCCGAAGTTGTAAGCCGCCGAAAGGGAAGAAGTTGCTGAAATTCTTAATCCCGAGGGTCTTTCTTTAAGCAAAAAGTCCTTGAATAGTCCTGCATACGCAACAGAGCTTTTGTCGCGATACTGGAAATACTCATTTTCCCCGGTTTTCTTCAATACCCTCGTCTGCAGTGGTTTTGTGTCAAATCCCCCTATGAATCCTGCGTTAAGCAAGGGATCCCTGAACGACAATACCATGCCTGTAAGAAAATCATGGTTATTTGCTCTGAAATTTGCAGTAAGTGAGATCACATCAATACTGAATCCCTTTTTCTTCCCGATATTGCTGTTCTCAAGCAGCGTGGTTATTTCTTTTCTGCCGAAAGCGGATGCCATAGTATACGGATCGACAGCTCCTTTTTCCCTGTCAGTCCATAGGTTCCCTTTTTCAAGAAGGAGCTTTACCGAATGTATATGGTTCGACTGAATGGAAAGAGACATGGCATTGTAGCCGTTGATGTTTTTCTCATACAGGTCGACACCTTCTCTGAGAAGAATGTTCATTATAGTCGTATCGCCGTTCTGGGCTGCTATCAGGAAGGGTGTGAATCCTTCATTATCCCTGGCTTCAAGATTAGCTCCGTATTGGAAGAGCAGATCAGCAATATCAGCATATCCTTCAAGTACCGATACCATCAGAGGGGTTGTACCATCGTGCGACTTCCTGTTTACATCTGCCTGGTAGTAAAGCAGAAGGTCGGTCATCACAAAGTCCCCGTTTAAAGCGGCATAATGCAGGGGAGAGGCTCCGTTATTGTCTGAAAGGTCAATATCAGCTCCGGCCCTTATCAGCGCTTCTGCAATATCGGTGTTCATGTTCTTGACGGCAATCAGCAGCGGAGTTTCATGACCGGCAGTCATCTTGTTAACGTCCGGTTTCCATTCGAGCAAAGTTCTGACAGCATAGATCCTGTTGTTGGCAACTGCAAAAATGAGGGGTGTTGCTCCTTCAAATGTCTCTGCATCAATATCTGCTCCTTTTGCCAGAAGCCTCGAGATTTCAGACTGAAGTCCCTTTGATGATGCTATCATAAGATTATATTCTATTGCGCCTTCGGTATCCATTGGAATATACTCGAGAGTGTCAAGGATGGATATTTCCTGTCCCTGTGACCTTTGCAGTGTGAATGTCAGAGCAATGACCATCAGCGCTGCGAATATTATGCACCTTGTTGATAACATGGTCGCAAAGTTAGCTTTTTGGCATTCAGTAAATAAAATTTCAACATAAAAAAACAATATTTGCATAAACCGAAAGTTAATTTTTGTATAAAGTTCGATGTGAAAGCAAAATCCTTAAAAAAAACTTTTATTTTTATCGCCCAAAAGTGAAATTCTTGACCTTATCAAAGAAAATTTTTCTGATTGCCTTTTTATCTCTGGCTGCGCATTATAATCCGAATGCTGTGGAGAGTCCCGGCAGTCGTCCCGACAAGCTGGCACCTGCCTTTGTAAGACTGACAAACACCGATTCGTCGGTTTCAGAGTTTGACGGGTGTGTTCCTGTTGTCAATAGCTTTATGAAGAAGTGGGCCATCCAGGGTGCATCGGTGGCCATTGCCCGGGAAGGCAAGCTTGTATATGCCAGGGGATTCGGGTATGCAGATACCGCTTCCGGTACTGAAACCCAGCCTTACAGTAAGTTCAGGATAGCCAGTATCTCTAAACTGGTGACCGCGGTTGCTGTTATGAAACTGAATGAGGAGGGGAAGCTTTCACTTGACGACAAAGTTTTTGGTCCTGACGGCATTCTTAATGATTCATGTTATTGTAGTCCAAGGGATAAAAGAGCTTTCAATATCACTGTTGCCCATCTGCTTTCACATGAGGGAGGATGGTCGCAGCGTTACGGCGACCAGATGTTTATGCCTCACCTGATAGCCGGCACCATGAAATGCAGTCTGCCGGTTGACACCAGGACTATTGTCCGGTTTGCTCTGTCGAAGAAACTTCATTTTACTCCGGGAACCGGCCGCTCTTACTCAAATCTGGGATACAGTATTCTTGGCCTGGTCATTGAAAAGATATCAGGGATGCCCTATGAAGAATATTGCCGGACAGCAATATTTGAACCGCTGGGGATTTATGACATGGTTCCGGGTAAAAATCTTTGTGATGACAAAGCTCCTTTTGAGGTGACTTATTATGAGCCGGCAGGAATGCCGCTTCGTCCTTCGGTTTACGGCACAGGCGAGATGGTCCCGGTAAGGTATGGCGGTAATGACGTTGAGACACTGGGTGCGGCCGGGTACTGGCTTGCTACAGCTCCCGACCTTATGAAACTGGTGCTTGCAGTTGACGGGTTTGATTATAACGATGATATACTTACGGCCAGAAGCATAAGTTTTATGACAGATTCTCACAACAGTTATTCTCCTGTTGGATGGAAGACCACTTATGAAAACGGGACATGGATTCGTACAGGTTCATTTGCCGGCACTGCAGCCATGATAAAAAGACAGCCCGATGGTCTCACCTGGATAGTGATGCTTAATACCAGCGCCTGGAACGGTCCTGCAATTCATTCCTATATAAACAGGATGATGACGGACATGGTTTCACGAGTCAGCGACTGGCCGGAATACAATCTCTTTGACAATACTCTTCCGGTTCCCATAAGATTGCAGCTTTCAGGCATAAATTAAAGCACAGATGTGTTTTACAGTCAATGTAAATCTCGTCAGGGACGAAATTGAGAACAGGTTCGGGGTTACTTTTCCCAACCGCGACAGATATCAGCCAAGCTATTACTATCACGCTTTCAGTCTTCCCGAGCTTCCGGCGATCTGTCTCGATACGCCCGACAAAGCCCGGCTTCTAAAATGGGGCCTTATCCCTTCCTGGACAAGAAGTCCGGACGATGCTGAAGAGATCAGATATAAAACATTCAATGCAAGAGCGGAGACGATAGCTTCACTGCCGTCATTCTCAAAATCTTTCAGAACAGGCCGGTGTATTATCCCTGTCAAAGGATTCTTTGAATGGCAGCATGCTGCCAAAGAAAAGATACCCTGGTATATATATCATTCCACTGGGGATATCTTTTCCCTTGCCGGAATTTATGACCGCTGGACTAATTCATCCACTGGTGAAGTCCTTGACACTTTTTCAATAGTTACAACGGATGCAAATGATCTGCTTGCTCTTATTCATAACTCGAAGAAGAGAATGCCGGTGGTGCTTGACAGGGATGCTGAAAAAAAATGGATCAGTTCCGGTACTTCAGATGATGAAGCATTATCTCTGCTGAAGGCATGCCCCGAAGAAGTCCTTAAGGCTCATATGATAAGCAACCTTATAAACAACAAGTCGGCAAACAGGAATACCCCTGAAGTGATAAAGCCTTTTTCGAGGCAGGATAGTACATTGTTCGGCTGAACATACCGGGCATGGCAAAAAATAACAAAAGCAAATAGATTTATTGAGCGACGAAAATATAGGTAAGCAGTCCCTTCTGTAACTTTGGGGCCTCAAGATTGCTTTCAAATCTTGATCTAAGGGCAGTGCCTATTGCGGTTTCAACAAGGCATTCGTCAGTTGCAGTGCTCTCAGACTGGGCAAGGGTTGCATGCTCGACATATCCTCTTTGATTTACCTCAATCACAAGTACAACCTTACCCGAACCTTCGCATTTGTAGATCGGTATTGGAAGAAAAACATGATTTCGCCCGCTAAGCTCATAATAAATTCTGGTCGGTCCCTGAAAATTTGCAGCCATCTTTTCAGCCTCACTGGCTTTGTTTTCACTCTCATCAGCCTTTTCCTTTTCGTCAACTGCTATTTCCTCTCCTTCAGACTGCTGGTATCCCTGCCTTCTTGAATCAATGAAGTTATCGCTTCCGAGTTTTCCGCTTTCAATAAGTTCATCCTTTACCTTGTCGATATATTCCTGCGGATCGATCTTTTCCTCACCCCTGGAAGCAAGGTTACGTGCTATGTTGAGCATTTCGGGATCGTTTCGGAGCACATTCTCAACAGTAACAGCTGAAGGATTATCGGCCCGTGAGACCTGAGGCTGGGCAATTTTCTCCTCAACAGCTGCAAACTCGATCTCAAATTTCTCTATTTCATGTTCCTTTGTCTTCAGTTCCCCAAGCTTGTAAGTCATGAACAGGATAGCCGCAGTCAGATGAATGATTGCTGTACCAAGAATACCCACTATTTTGCCGTTATTTCTCCTCACTTTTTTTCCTTTTCTTTTGTTTTTTCGGTTTGACCCTGGCTGGTTTCTCAGGACCATCCTGATTTTTGAAAAGACCGTTCTGCAGGCCGTTTATGAATTTCGACCATGCAAAAGGATTAAGAAGATTGTTGATGGGATACTGTCCCCTGGTTATGTTGTTTCTGAACTGTTGCTGCATGGCATAACGGTACCCGGCCTCCGGGGTGATTTTTACATCAACCGTGGTCGATATTGCTTCCTCTATGGATGCTATGTTCCTGTTCATGTTTTCAATATCAGGTCCGAGAGGTGCGGGAGTCGACATATCCTTGATGAATTCACTGTAACTTTTCCATGGCAACACCACCACATTATCGATTGGAATAGTATCGATGCTGAGCCTGACATCGAGGCTGAAGTGACGGTCGGCAAAATCATTGGGCAGTATTACAAGTTTCCTCTTAAAACCCAGAGCCCTGAAAAATATTGTGTCGCCGGGAGTGCTTGTTATACTGTAAATTCCTGTCCTTTCGCTTACAGTGCCTCTTTTGAGTTTTATTGAAACCACTCCCACATTCGGAAGAGGATTATTCTCCTCGTCGGAAATTATTCCACTGACCTGGAAAAACCTTTCCGTCTCCTGGGCCCGGATCTCCACGAAACACAGCGGCAGAATGCAAAAAAATACTATTTTGAAAAACCGTTTCAAATCCTTGTACTGAAATTATGGTCATTTAACATAAGCAGTGCCTGCAAAATAAACATTATTGGGCGTAACCTTAAAAGCTTTTAGGTTATTTTTAACTAAATTTCATTTTTGAACTTATTAGGGTAATTTTGCAGTCGCTGTTTTATTTGAAATGTTACAACAAAGAATAAACTATGCAGAAACAACTTTTGCTGGGTGATGAGGCAATTGCAATTGGAGCAATTGATGCAGGGCTTAGCGGTATGTACGCTTATCCGGGGACTCCCTCAACTGAAATAATGGAGTTTATTCAGTCGTCGGCTGAAGCTGCTGAAAGAGGAATAATCAGGGACTGGTCGGCCAATGAGAAGACCGCAATGGAAGCAGCCCTGGGTCTGTCGTATACGGGTAAAAGAGCCATGGTGGCAATGAAGCACGTTGGTCTTAATGTGGCTGCAGATCCATTTATTAACTCATCCGTCACTGGGATAAATGGTGGTCTTGTGGTTGTTTCAGCCGATGACCCGTCGATGCACTCCTCCCAGAATGAGCAGGATTCAAGGTTTTATGGGAAGTTCGCATTTGTTCCGGTTTTTGAGCCCTCCAACCAGCAGGAGGCTTACGACATGATAAGCGATGCATTTGATCTGTCGGAGAAATTCAGGATCCCGGTGTTGTTCAGGATTACTACCCGGCTTGCCCATTCAAGATCGGCTGTAAAGAGGAAGGCGGCGCTTCCGCAGAAATCACTTCAGCTTCCTTCCGATCCCCGTCAGTTCGTACTGCTTCCTGCTCTGGCAAGGAAGAAATACAATGCGCTCCTTTCTGCTTACGAATCGCTTAAGTATGATAACCGGCTTTCAAAGTACAACGTCTTCAGGGACGGAAATAACAGAAAGATTGGAGTTATAGCTTGTGGCATAGCATATAATTACCTGATGGAGAACTTTCCCGGAAAGGGCCCCGGATTTCCTGTTCTGAAGATCACCGCCTATCCATTTCCGAAAGATTTAATACGCGATCTTACCAGCCGTTGCGAAGAGGTTCTTGTTCTGGAAGAAGGATACCCGGTCATTGAAGAGAATCTGAGAGGAATTCTGGATGACAGTCTGTCCATAAACGGCCGGCTTGACGGCGCTGTTCCCAGGGATGGAGAGCTTAATCCGTCGATTGTGGCAAAAGCTCTGGGGATCAGGTCACAACCTTTGTTTGAAGTCCCTGATGTTGTTAAAACCAGGCCGCCCTCATTTTGCAAGGGATGCGGTCATTCCGACACCTTCCTTGCAATAATCGACGCTCTCAAACCTTCGGGCAGCAGAGGAGTGTTCTCTGATATAGGCTGTTATACACTTGCTGCACTTCCTCCCTACAGTATAATAAATTCCTGTGTCGACATGGGGGCTTCGGTCACCATGGCTATCGGCGCTGCAGATGGTGGATTAAGACCCTCTGTTGCGGTGATAGGAGATTCAACCTTCACTCATTCGGGCATGACAGGTCTCCTGGATGCAGTGATGAAACATTCCCCGGTCACCGTGATCATCTCTGATAATTCAGCTACGGCAATGACTGGCGGACAAAAATCGCACGCCACAGGACGGCTGGAAAAGATCTGCGAAGGACTTGGTGTTGCCACGGAACATATCAGAACCATTGTGCCTTTGAAGAAGAACCATGAAGAGAATGTCCGGATCATGCAGGAAGAATTTGAATACGAGGGAGTATCAGTGATCATCTCTTCAAGAGAATGCATCCAGTCGGCCTCGAAGCGAAAAAAAGCCGGACTGTCACTGAAAATCAGCAAAGAACAGGAATTATGAAAAGCGATATCATATTATCAGGAGTCGGAGGACAGGGCATACTGTCAATTGCAGCAATCATTGGTCTTGCCGCAGTTGAAAATGATCTTTACCTGAAGCAGGCAGAGGTGCATGGGATGAGTCAGAGGGGAGGAGATGTGCAGTCGCACCTTCGACTATCGTCTCACCCGGTCCATTCGGATTTGATTCCCTATGGAAAGGCAGATCTTATCATTTCAGTAGAGCCGATGGAATCTCTGAGATATCTTCCATGGCTGTCCGGTTCGGGTTGGCTTGTGACAAACTCCACACCTTTCATAAATATTGACAGCTATCCTCCTGTGGAAGACATTCTGACTCAGGTCAGGAAAATTCCCAATCATAAAATAATTGATGCCGATGAAATCGCACGGCAGGCCGGTTCCCCCCGTTCAGGTAACGTGGTAATCCTTGGCGCCGCTTCTTATTATCTTGATCTTCCTTACGCGAGTCTTGAGAAAGCAGTTACGGAATTTTTCTCAAGGAAGGGTTCCGAAGTAGTTGAACAAAATGTGAAAGCTCTCAGGGCAGGCAGGGAAGCCTGATCCTGCAAAACAGGATAATTTATCGCCCGGACGGGGAATAATATGAGAGGCTGTCGAAACGACAGCCTCTTTTCACAGGAATGCAGCGAGTTATCCGTGCTATTCTTCTTTCTCCTCGCTGTTCCTGCCCGACGACCCCAGAAAGAGCATCTCATTAAGGACAATCTCCGTCACATACTTTGTTACACCCTTCTTGTCCTCATAGCTCCTGTACACAAGCCTTCCGTCGATAGCCACTTCCTTACCTTTCCTCAGGTATTTGGCAGCTCGCTCCGCAAGGCCATTCCATGCAACGATGTTGTGCCAGGTCGTCTCCTCGACTTTCTGGCCTTCAGTATTTTTGAAGGCATCATTGGTGGCAATCGTGAAATGCACAACCTTTTTCCCATTTTCAAGATTTTTGATTTCCGGATCCTGCCCCAGATTTCCGATGAGCTGTACGCGGTTTCTTAAATTGTTCATGACTGAAAGTTTTTAGTTTGACATTTATAATATGACACAAACTTAAGCACGCGTCTTTGAACCTTTCGGTTAATAAATATTTATACCTGTTTCAAAATCATTTATAGTCGTTTGTTGTCGTTTGCCCGTGTTTTTTTGTAACTTTATGGAAACATTCGTGCTGTGGAAAGGAAATGTCTCGATTGCGGCTGCACTATACGCGGCCGTACTGATAAGAAATTCTGCTCTGACCAGTGCAGAAACAATTTCAACAACAAGCTCAACCGTGACACTAATAATTTCATGAGGAATGTTCATGGTTTACTCAGGAAAAACAGGCGTATCCTTGCCGATCTGTACACTGAAGGGAAGTTCAGGATCCACAAGGATGCGCTTTTTGCCCTGGGTTATAATTTCAGCTTCTTTACCCATCTGATCGAAACTTCAGATGGTACCTGTTATCACTATTGTTTCGAGTATGGATACAGGGAAACGGGAGATGACTTCATTGAGCTGAAGGAGAATTGTCAGTATATTGAATATCAATAAAAAGGAAAGTAATGGCTGATGTTTTCCTTTGTCAGCGGAGTACCGTAGCCGCTGTCCTGGAATGCTTCACAGTTCTTTATTGCCGAACCCTTTTCCTGCCCATATTGTTCTATAAGTTTTGCCCTGTAAGGTTCTGCATTTGATCTGGCACCCCATGTTCTGCCAAGCCATGCCCTTCTTTCCTTTTCGGTAGCCGGCACCTGGTCGAGCTGTCCCCGGTTGAAGGGCAGCCATTCGTACATCTGCGATGTGTGCTGATGATACATATCGATCTTCTTCTCCATAACGTCATCGATTGGAATACAGATATCCGGGACAAAGGCTTCCGGATGAATGAAGCTGTCGGACATGAACAGAAATACCGGATTTTTCTCAAGGAAGGGTACTTCCGGAAGTATTTTCGGCACTGTAACCATATAGGCTGCATCTAGTACAAGCGTTCCGCAGTAACGGTGATCGGGATGATAGTCGTAAGGGCGGGGGAATATCACTATGTCAGCTTTCTGTTCCCTGATAAGTTTTATGACCTGAAGCCTGTTCTCATAAGTAGGCATCAACTGTCCGTCGTGGTTGTCCAGAGTTATGTACCGGACACCTATCACTTCACCCGCTCTTTTTGCCTCTTCTCTTCGTATTTTTGCAAGCTCCCCGGAACTATAGGTCTGGTGACCGGCATCTCCATTTGTCAGCGAAACCATTAGGACGTCATGGCCTGCCTTTACCCATTTATAGGCAGTTCCTCCCACTTTGTCGGGATCGTCAGGATGAGCTCCGATAATTATTATATGAAGCCTGTCACTCTGCTTAACCTGCTGGCCCTGGGCCGCTGATGTGAGACCAAGAAATACAGGGATCAGTGCAATAGTTTTGAGTATTTTCATTTTGCTAAGGTTTATTGCGTTACGGCGGCAATATAAGAAAACCAATCAGAATTTGCAATCAGGCATCACGTCAGGGCATCAGGCGGTGAAGGATTAAAGCCCTCACCACTCACTATTGGCCAGTTCCCACAGGTTCACAAATCCTATCTTCACTATCTTCTCCATTATATCCCAGTCCAAAGTTTCGACTTCATCGTCAGGAGTGTGATATTCCTCCCTGTGGCCCGGTTTGAACCGCATTATAGGTATGCCGGCATCCACAAATGACCTGTGATCGCTGCCTCCCGGTGGATTGCTGGAAGGTTGGAACTCTATATCAAGATCAATCCCGTATGTCTTGAGGTTCCTTTCAGTCATGGCTTTGAATCCCGTGAAGGCGTCGCTGTAAACCATGTATGCTTTCGCTGGTTCCTTCTCTGATACATATCTGGATATCATATCGAAATTCAGGTTGAGACGGACATTCTTTACCGGCCATGGCAGGTTGGAAACAAAATGCTTCGAACCAAGAAGTCCCTCTTCCTCTGCTGCCCACAATGCAATAACGATTGTCTTTTCCGGCTTAATACCGGTCTCCATTATTGCCTTTGCTATTGTCATGATCCCTACAGTTCCGGATCCGTTATCATCAGCTCCGTTCCAGATATAACCGTTCCACATGCCCATGTGATCGTAGTGGGCACCAGCCACAATAATCTGGGAGGGGTCTTTACCTTCGATGATCCCTATTACATTCCTGACTCTTACGATTTCTGTTTTTACACTGGTTCTCAGATAGATCTTCCTGTCAGCCGGTAATTCAGGAGCTTTTACATGGCTTTTCTTTGATTTCAGAATAAAATCTTCAACACTGAAACCGGTTCCGGAGAATAATTCATCCGCTGCTCTTGCCGAGATGACCATTCGCAAGAAACTGTCTGGTTTCTTTGCCGACGGCAATGAATAGTCGGCTGCCGGTCGCCCGTAAGATGGTCTGCCCTCAGCCGGTGCCATGTCGGCCAGAGGATTCCGGTTTATTGATCCTGATACCGTGACAGAGGGATCAAATTCAATTATCCCTGCAGCACCCGATTGCCTGGCAATACGTTCCGCATCCCTCGACAGATTTACCTGTCCGGTATTTGACATTTTATCTTCCAGGAATCCGGGTGAACCGGCAATCCTGAGAATGAATTTTCCCCTTAAGTCATTATCGCCCCAATCATCTATCCGTAGTTTCTCATTCCTGATTCCGTAGCCGACAAATACAACCGGGGCCTCAGTTTCAACGGACTGTTCCGTGTAGCTCACACGGAAGTCAGTGCCCGATTCGAAGCTGGTAGACCTGATATGGTCTTTCCCCGATGAAACAATAATTTTCAGTAAAGGATTCTCACTTTGCGTAGTCTTTATCAGTGTGAAATTCTGGAAATAAGTCCTGTCGGGTGATCCGGTTGTACCGGTTCCGGTTCTTTCCCATGAAGGATCCCCGCCCGGAGCAATACCGTACAGCCGGAGCTGGCCTGCAATATAATCAGAAGCCATATAATCTCCTTTTGTCGCTGTTCCACGGCCTTCCATCCAGTCGGATGCAAGAATGCCAAGCTGTGCCTTCAGGACATCCTCATTGATGCCCTCAAGAGTTCTGAGAATATTGTCACTTCCCGTCTGTGAGATTGCGGGTAAAATGGCTGCTGTAACAACATATATCAAGATCACAAGTTGCTTTTTCATTAGTCTGAGGAATTTAGTATTGCAATCGGAATTCAATATTAAGTAAAAATCAGGACCCGGAATATGATCAGGGGTAAAAAAATCTGTTCCTCTGTAACTTGTCATCATTGCATTTCGATTGCCGGGGATCGTTATATTTGCAGAAAAATTAGCCATGAGAATAAAGATATTGTTTACAATAGTGTCGATGATCCTGAGTATAGCACTGTTCGCACAGGACAAGAAGGTCTATGATAACGGATACATTGTAAAAGTCGGTGATCAGGCTCCTGATTTTTTGATAAATGAAGCAGGTGGCAGATCATACCGCCTTTCGGATCTCAGGGGAAAGGTGGTAATGCTGCAGTTCACGGCAAGCTGGTGTTCGGTTTGCAGACAGGAAATGCCTTTCATTGAAAAGGAAATATGGATTCCGGGTAGTAAATCGGGACTTGCAGTGGTAGGGATTGATCGTGATGAGCCGCTTGAAAAGGTTTTGAAATTTAAAAAGGATATAGGTGTAACTTATCCGCTTGCGCTTGATCCGAATGCAGATATATTCGGACTTTATGCCCTTAAGGAAGCCGGAGTCACCAGGAATGTTATAATTGACCGCTCGGGAAAAATTATTTTTCTGACCCGACTTTTTAACAGGGATGAATTTGACAGTATGAAGAAGGCTATCTTCAGTGAACTGGCCAGAAAATAGTGGATATTATTTGCTTCGCGCTCTCATCCCTGGCTGAATTTTGACGAACGTCTGAAACTTTTGGTAAACATTCCCGTTATATGTCGGATGATGAAGGTTTTCACAGATGCCTGTGATGTTGTTATCTGATTAACATGTAGAACTTAAAACCAAAGAAATGAAAAAATTAGCTTTAATTGTACTATCTGTCTTTCTTGTTTTTCCCGTATTCTCGCAGGTGAAGTTCGGGCTGAAGGCAGGTGTTAGCACCACCAATGTTAAAATGGAAGACGTCAAAACTCTGACTTCCGGTGAGACACAATATCTTGTCGATGCGATCAGGGGAGCCAATTATGGTTTTCATGCAGGTGCATTTGTGAGGTTCAATTTATTCGGGTTCTATATTCAGCCGGAACTGCTTTTTGCTTCCAGAACTGATGAATACACGGTTGCTGATGCTGAAAACCCCACATCCGAAACTCTTAAGAAACAACAGTTCAACCAGCTTGATCTTCCGGTAATGCTTGGAGCAAAACTTGGTCCGGTACGTCTTAATGCCGGTCCATCCGCACGTCTTCTTATCAATTCACCAAAGGACCTAATAAATGATCCTGATTTTAAGGCAATGTACAATGACCTTACATTTGGATATCAGGCCGGAATCGGAGTTGACATTGTTAAGAGAATAACACTGGACCTCAGATATGAAGGAAGTCTTCAGAAATACCAGACAAAAATTGATGCCGGAGGAGAAAAGATATCTTTGGACGACAGGCCAAACGCATTTCTTCTTAGTGTAGGAATAATGTTCTGACACAGAAAATACTTGATTGCAGGGACAGTGCCAGCATTGCCCCTGCTTTTATTTTGACAGAAGCATTCTGAGTGAAACGAACAACAGAAGCAGTGCGAAAATCTTTTTCAGAATGTTCTGGGGGATATTTAGAGCAAGCTTCGATCCGAAATATGAACCGATGATAAATGCGGTTGCCAGTATCAGAGCGAATTTCAGGTTAACCTCACCTGCCTTGTAATAATTATAGGCTGCGATGATCCCGATGGGTGGCAGCATAACGGCAAGGCTTGTACCCTGTGCCTGGTGCTGGGTCAGACCGAGTATGAAAACCAGCGCCGGGACCATAATTATTGCTCCGCCGATCCCAAGCATTCCTGCGGCTATTCCTGTAATGATGCCGATAATGATAAGTGTAATTAAAACAGATGTGGTCATTTTCATTTCATTTGGATGGTTTGAAGAACTTGCAGGTCAAAAATAATCATTTGTAATTGAGTTATTCAAATCGACGGCTTTCTTTAAATTTGCAAAATACCCCTGATTCATGAAAATGAGGAGATTAATTATTATTATCCTTTTGCTTGTTATTCCTGCTTTATTGATTGTGGGTGTTGTAATCTATGGCAGGTTGTACACCCCCTCAGTCAGTCCGGTGGGAGAGGAGTCGATCCTTTATATTCCCGAAGGGGCATCCTATGAGCAGGTTATGGATACTCTCCGGGCAAATCTGGAGATCAAAAACATAAAGGTTCTCAGATGGGTTGCTGAAAAAAAGAAGTATCCTTCCCTGGTTAAACCGGGTAAATATGTTATCTCCAAGCCTCTGAGTTCCAATGATCTGATCAATATTCTCAGGGGTGGCAGGCAGATGCCTGTCAGGATCACATTCAACAATGTCAGGACCTTGAATGAACTTGCCGGAAAGATCGGGGGGCAGATTGAAGCTGACTCAGCGGAAATAATGGAATTTTTTTCGGACCCCGACAATTACACAAGTGACGGTTTCAGCCGTGAAACAGTTTTATCGGTTTTTATTCCCGACACGTATGAGTTCTACTGGAACACCAGCCCCAGGAAGCTTTACGGCCGGATGTTGCGTGAGTACGGGAGGTTCTGGGACAAGGAAAGAATAAAAAAAAGTGAGGAGATAGGTCTTTCTCCGCAGGAAGTGTCAACACTTGCTTCAATTGTTGATGAGGAAGTTACTAAGAATGATGAAAAGCCGAGAATAGCTGGAGTTTATCTGAACAGGCTCAGGCAGGGTATTCCCCTTCAGGCCGATCCTACTGTGAGATTTGCCATCAACAATTTCTCTGTCAACAGGATACTTTACAAGCATCTCGAAACTGATTCTCCCTATAATACTTATAAATACTCAGGATTGCCTCCGGGCCCTATAGCATGTCCTTCAAAAAGCGGTATAGATGCTGTCCTGAATGCCGAGAAGCACAATTACCTGTATTTTGCAGCCAGGCCTGATTTTTCCGGCTACCATAATTTTGCCGCGACATTGTCGGAGCACAACAAAAATGCACGGCTTTATCAGAGGGAGCTGAACCGGAGAAGGATTTACAGGTAATACCGGTTCAGATCACTTCGACCTCCCGTTCGAGTTTTATCCCGAAATTGTCGGCTACTGATTTTCTTATTTTTTCAGAGAGGTCCAGAAGTTCCACTCCAGTCGCATTCCCGTAATTGACTATTACCAGGGCCTGTCTTTCATGTACTCCGGCATCACCTATCCTTTTGCCTTTCCATCCGCATTGTTCAATAAGCCAGCCTGCTGGAATCTTATCACCACCTGAGCGGTCTTTGAATACTGGAATCTTAGGGTGCTTTTTCTGAATTTCCTTCAGGATCGCATCCGGAACAATGGGATTCTTGAAAAAGCTGCCTGCATTTCCAATCTGATCGGGATCCGGAAGTTTTGCCTGCCTTGTGCTGATAACAATCTTCCTTATGTTGGCAAGTGAAATGGAGCCAAGAAGGGAAAGCTCTTCTTTTAGCGAGCCATATTCAAGGCAGAGCTTAGGCTGAGTGGAAAGTCTGAAGTAAATTTTCGTTATCAGGTATTTCCCTTTTAGTTCATTCTTGAAAATACTGTCCCTGTAACCGAATTTGCATTCGCTGTTAGAGAATTCCCTGACTGTTCCATCGTCGAGCGAAATTGCCCTCACTCTTTCTATTACATCCTTGACCTCAGCTCCATAGGCTCCTATGTTCTGCACAGCAGCTGCCCCGACGTGCCCGTGGATAAGGGAGAGGTTCTCCAGACCTCCGAGTCCGTTGTTCACAGCCGATTCTACCAGCTTATCCCACAATACGCCGGCACCCGCTGAGATAACGATGTCATTTCCCTTTTTTCCCTCCATGGCAATTCCTTCCATTTCGGGATGGATAATTGTCCCATGATAATCTCCCGTGAAAAGAATGTTGCTTCCTCCACCCAGCACCAGATATTTTTGTTCTGATGCCTTGCGCTGCCTGAAAAAATGTATTGCATTGTCTTCGATCTTGAATGTGGCAAGATGATCGGCTTTCACATTAATTCCGAAAGTATTGAACTTCTTAAGTGATATTTTTTCGTAGATCATATCAGGTTAGTGTGGTGTAAATTTAACAAAACACTGCTTAACTCTTCAACCGTAGAGTTGCTTTTTATTATTAATGTAGTATTTTCGCGATTATCAATCCATTATTAAACCTGATAACCTGAATAATATATGAAAAGTACCCGTCGTGATTTTTTGAGGCATGCAACTGTGGCAGGCGCAGGCGCCTTTGCCGGAGGATTACTTTCAGGATGTGCTCCGAAAGAACCGGTTTCAAATCTCTCATCAATAATTGACTCAGTCAGAAAATCACATACCGGAGCCTTTAACATGTCGGGATATTCGGCTCCGGCTATTCCGGTTGTGAGAGTTGGCGTTATTGGAGTCGGCGACAGGGGAAGCGGAGCAGTAGAAAGGCTTTCATACATTGAAGGCGTTGAAATCAGGGCTCTTGGCGACCTTCGTCCTGCTGCAGTGGAGGCTTCACAGCAGTATCTCTCGCGGATAGGGCGTCCGGCCGCAAAGGAGTTCCATGGCGATGAAAATATTTGGAAAAAGCTTGTTGAACTGCCCGATCTAGATCTTATTTATATCTGCACACCATGGATATGGCATACTCCCATGGCTGTATTTGCGATGGAGAATGGAAAACATGTAGCCTGCGAGGTTCCGATAAGTCGTACTATTGATGAAGCCTGGCAGCTTGTGGAGACTTCGGAAAGAACAAAGAAGCACTGTATGATGCTCGAGAACTGTTGTTATGATTTCTTCGAGCTTCTGACTCTGAATATGGCAAGGCAGGGTATGTTCGGCGATATTCTTCACGGTGAGGGCGCCTATATTCATAATCTGATGGGCTACAACTTTAAAAAACCGATTGATGATCGTCAGGCCGACGGAGCATATACAGGGATGTGGAGACTTAAGGAAAATATTGAAAGGAATGGGAACCTTTATCCAACGCACGGGCTGGGGCCCGTTTGCCAGATTATGAATATAAACAGAGGTGACAAAATGGAATATCTTACTTCCATGTCGACCAACGATTTCACAATGGGCAAACATGCCAATGAACTTGCTGCCGGTGATCAGTTTTTTGCTCCCTATGCGAACAAAAGCTACCGGGGAAATATGAACACTTCGCTTGTCCGCACCAGCCTGGGAAGGACAATTCTGATCCAGCATGATGTTTCTTCCGTAAGACCGTATTCACGACTCCACGTTATCAGCGGGACTTCAGGCGCTGCAAGCAAGTATCCGGGGCCGGAGAGAATTGCCATGGGCCATGAATGGCTCAGCGAGGAGGAGTTAAAAGATGTAACTGAAAAGTTCACTCCCGAGATTGTTAAAAGAGTAGGGGAGATGGCAAAAAAAGTCGGTGGACACGGGGGGATGGATTTCATAATGGACTGGAGGCTCATAGACTGCCTGCGAAACGGACTTCCTCTGGATCAGGATGTATACGACGGAGTCTTGTGGAGTTCTGTAGCTCCTCTCAGCGAATGGTCGGTTGCCAACAGGTCACAGTCGATCGATGTACCGGATTTTACCTGCGGAAACTGGAAAACAAACCAGCCTCATGATATTAACCTTCAGAAAGGAGGAAATACACAGGTTATTGAGGTAACGGAGGTGAGGGAGGATATCCAGCTTAATGTGAATGGTTGAAATACAATAATTTGGATTTAAAGGAGATAGTTTTCTCCTTTATCCTTTGTCTGGTTATCGAAAATGGTGAGGATAATTAAAAAAGGTTCGCATTCCTTGCTGTATTAATATTTTTATACTTTTGCGGGCAAAATTCAAGTTGGGTAATAATCCTGCAATGAATATCGCGCTTTTCTTTATTGTTTTGATCCTGTCATTTGCGCTTTTCCCGGTTCCTAAAATCCTGAAGCACATTACAGCTATTTTTGTCCTTGCCGCCGGCGTGGCGATAACTTCTGCATGGAGCATCGAAGTTCTTGCCGGAGGGAGTCCGGAACTCAGGATGGAAGGCGTGATCCCCTTTCTTGGAAAATCTGTAACTCTTGTCGTTGACAGTCTGTCGGCTTTCTTCATACTGGTGGTGAATATCACCATCCTTATCGGACTGATTTATGCAAAGGGATATCTGAAACCTTATTATCTTAATAAAAACTCACTGCGTTTTTCCATTCATTATTTCTCTTATCTGTGGCTGTATTTCTCGATGATCCTGGTACTGATCACCCGCGATGGTCTGTCCTTTCTTGTTGTGTGGGAGATAATGGCCCTGTCGTCGTTCATGCTGGTTATCTTCGATGCAGAGGATACAGCTATTATGAAAACAGGCATCAGTTACCTGATCCAGATGCATGTCGGAATGTTCTTCCTGATGTTCGCCTTTTTTATTCTCGGCAATAAGACCGGTAATATGAGCTTTGATGCACTGGGGATTTATTTCAGGGATAATCCGAATATTTTTCTTTTCATACTCTTCTTCCTTGGATTCGGTATAAAAGCCGGATTCATTCCGCTCCATTCATGGCTTCCCCAGGCTCATCCCGCAGCGCCATCGCATGTTTCAGCGGTGATGTCGGGAGTGATGATAAAGATGGGCATCTACGGGATCATGAGGGTATTGCTTTATGTGAGGCAGGATCTTCTTCAGATAGGGATTCTGATACTGATAGTATCTCTTGTTTCCTGTCTGTTTGGTGTGATGATGGCTATCGTTCAGAATGACATAAAGAAGCTGCTCGCATACTCCACTATAGAGAATATAGGAATAATAGGCACCGGAATCGGTTTGGGAGTTATCGGCCTGGCTACCGGAAACAATGCTCTCAGCCTGTTGGGATTCAGCGGTGGATTGCTTCATGTACTGAATCATTCCCTGTTTAAATCGTTGCTTTTTTTCAGTGCCGGATCGGTTTACACTGCAACACACACCAGGTCAATTGAGAAACTGGGAGGGCTGATGAAGAAGATGCCCATGACATCGGTTCTGTTTCTTACGGGATCGCTTGCCATCTGCGGTCTCCCTCCGTTTAATGGTTTTATTTCAGAGTTTCTCATCTATCTGGGCATGTTTCAGGTCCTGCCTGCTGCCGGATTACATCAGTCGATACTGGTTCTCCTGTCGATAATCGGATTGTCCCTCACAGGTGGCCTTGCCGTCTTCTGTTTCACGAAAGCATTTGGAATTTCTTTTCTCGGTGAACCGCGGTCTCAGCATTCGGTTTCAGCTCATGAAGTTGAAAAAGGAATGATAATCCCGCAGTTTGTATCAGTCTCCCTTATAATTCTTATTGGAGTGGCCTCGCCATTGTTTGTCGCTCCGGTGTTTAAGATCATTGGAACCGGGTATGGCATTGCTGACATTGCCGGCATAGCGAAAACCAGCCTTCCATCGCTTTTATCGATAAGTTTAATTGCAGGAGTGTTCATACTTCTGGTCATTGCCCTGATCCTTTACAGACGCCTGCATCTCAGGTCGGTAATGGTGAGCGCAGGTCCGACATGGGGCTGCGGCTACACTGCCCCGGGTCCGAGACAGCAATATACATCTACATCTTTTGCTTATAATTATAACCATGTTGCCAAGCCGTTTATAGGCACAAAAAAGATGATGCCTGAAATAAAGGAGGATGAATTGTTTCCCGCTGACAGAAGTTTCGGCTCAGGCAGCGACGATGTTTTTCAGAAAATCATTGTTGAAAAGCCGGCCGGATTCTTTGCGGAGATTCTCAAGAAGATTGCCGTGATGCAGACCGGAAAAGTTCAGCATTACATACTTTATGCATTCATTTTTATGCTATTTGTACTTTTGTTAACCTGGTTCAAGTTTATCTGAGATGGCAGGACTGGTCTTGGTGTTTATTTCGACAATATTCTTTCCTGGTTTAATCCTCCGGACAAAGAGCATAACTTCGGGTCGGAAAGGTCCGGGCGTTCTTCAACCCTTAAGGGATGCTGTTGTCCTGTTCAGGAAGGGTAGTGTTTTCAGTACGACGACGGGGGTTATTTTCCAGATCGCACCCGTGATTTCTCTTGCCTCAGTAATATGTGCCATATTGTTGGTGCCTTTCGGACACCAACCTGCTCTGATTCATTTCCGGGGCGATTTTGTGTTTTTTGCATACTTGCTGGCAATCGGGCGCTTTTTCCTGATAATCGGAGCACTTGACACAGGCAGTAGTTTTGAAGGAATGGGAGCAAGCCGGGAAGCGTTTTTCTCCATGCTGATTGAACCGGCTTTCTTAATCCTGATGGCTACCTTTTCCATGTTCACCGGACTGGTTTCCTTTACAGATATATTCAGCCATTTTTTTATCACAGGTGATCACTATGTGCTTATATTCAGTATAATAGGTTTCTATTTATTTATTCAGACCGCTCTGATAGAGAACAGCCGGCTTCCGGTGGATGATCCAAAAACACATCTTGAACTGACCATGATCCATGAAGTGATGATACTGGACTACAGTGGATTCGACAAAGCGCTTATACATATAGCAACATGGCTGAAGTTTGCTGTTTACGGATCGCTCATGTATAATGTCATCGTACCTGCAGAATGGAATATCTACCTGCAGATAATTCTCTTTCTTACTGTCCAGTCTTTGTTTGCAATTATTGTCGGTCTTCTCGAATCATTCAGGGCAAGGAACAAAATGAACAAAAATCCAAAGTTTATACTGACGGTCTCTGCCATTGCTATTCTTGCCTTTACTGTGATTCTGATACTGAATCTCAACCTTAACCTTTAGTATAAATGGTGATTTACCTTATAGTGATGTTTGCAATTACCCTGGTCTATTTTGCCTCGGCAGAGCGGCTGGTCACCTATATACGTCTTATTGGTATCCAGGGTCTTCTTCTTTGCGGTGTGGCTGTTCTGGAGCTTACCGAGATAAACACTGTAAATCTTATCTTCATAATTGCAGAGACTATCATTATTAAAGCAATAGTGATACCTTATCTTCTCAGGCGTATAACAGCCGTTTCCGGTGTTACCAAGGTTCACAGGCAGGCTATGCCGGGCTTTTATCTGGTTATCCTTTCTGTAGCAGCCCTGCTTGCAAGTCTGATCCTTTCCTGGTCGCTCAGAAATCCATACGTGAACGTGATTTACATGACTATTGCCCTGTTCTGTCTTTTTACAGGACTACTCTTAATTGTCACCCACAGGCTTATTATTTCGCACCTGACGGGTTTCCTTATTCTTGAGAATGCTGTTTTCCTTTTCTCGATTGCCGTTGGAAACGAGATGCCGATGCTGATAAACATAGGAATACTACTCGATATATTTGTAGGGGTTCTTATCCTGGGCTTCTTCGGATTGAGACTCAAACCCCATACGAACGAACTAACCCTTCTTAAAGACTGAGATGCTGCTTTTGTTTTTTTCAATATCTGTGCTTATCTGTGTGGTGATAATGCTGTCCCGGAGCAAATCCCTGACAAGGGTACTTGCTTCCCTATATGCATTGATACATATATGCCTGAGTTTCTATGCATGGATGAGACTTGATTCCACCGAGCTTGAATTTTTTACCTTTACCGGAACGGGCGTCCTGCTTCTTTCCGTCCTTTCTGTTCTGTCCATCCCGGTTGTTTATCATGGTTTTATCTATGCGGCAGGCGATGATGTCAGAAGGTTCAATATTTATCATGCTTCGCTTGTTGCACTTATGACTTTCATGACTGGAGCTTACCTTGCGAACGGGATGACTGTTTTATGGGTCTTTGTTGAAGCAACAACTCTGGCTGTGGCCTTGCTGATATATCACGACCGCACTCCTGCTGCTTTGGAAGCAACCTGGAAATACGTGTTTATATGTTCTGCAGGAATAGCTGTTGCCTATCTCGGGATTCTTTTTCTTGGATTTATCTACGGCAGGGAAGACGCGGCCAGCCTTTCATTTGAGTCACTGGCCACAATAATAAACCAGGCAAATCCCATGTATCTCAGGATTGCATTCCTGTTTGTTCTGACGGGTTTCAGTACAAAAATGGGGCTTTTTCCAATGCACACTGTCACCATTGACGCCCACTCGGTTGCCCCTCCGCCAATAAGCGCACTGATATCGACCACTCTGATGAATGTAGGTTTCCTGGCAATATTCAGGGTATATACACTTTTCTCATCATCATCTATACTGCCCTTCATGAACAGTGTCCTGATCATAGCAGGACTTCTTTCAATTCTTGTATCCGCCGGATATATGCTGAAGGCGAAGCATCTGAAACGAATGCTGGCATACTCAAGTCTCGAAAATATGGGACTGGTGGCTATTGCCATCGGGGTGGGCGGAATTGGTTACTATGCCGGGATTCTGTTACTGGTCCTGCATTCACTTGCAAAATCGAGTCTGTTTTTCCAGATGGGACAGCTTTCAAGGGTTCTTCACACCTACAAACTTGATAACTGCGGAAGGTACATGAAATTGTACCCTTCTGGAGCAATGGTCCTGTTACTTGGAATGATCTGCATTCTTGCACTTCCTCCGTCGGGATTGTTCATAACAGAATTTCTGATCTTCAAAGGAATGGCCGTTAACAACCAATGGACAATTATGATTACGGCTGTTGTACTGCTTTGTTTTGTTGTATATGCAATGAGCACCCGTATCATGCATATACTGTTTTCAGATCCGCGAAAGGGTACTGAAATTTTTGAACCGGAAAAGGTAAACAGTATTGAAACCATAAGCCAGTTCATTCTTCTTGGGATGGTTGTTCTGATTTGTTTTATCCAGCCCACCTTCCTGTCGGAAATGATTTATCATGGGATCAGTCTGCTGCCAAAATGATAGCGCAATGAGCATACAATGCAAGGAAATATCAGCCAATCCCTTCACCATCAGCCTGGGTAGCATCCCTTTGATGGATTACAACAGCTTCTATTCCCAGACTGTTCAGATGATGAAAGATGAGCCGGTTCATTGTGTGGCATATTATGGCGTTGAAGTAAATGATGACCTGCAGCTTATATGCTGCCTTGCTGATGATAACAATCATAATTTCAGGATTTATTCCACAATGCTTCCCGTTGGTAGTAATCCTGTTCCATCAATATCAATGGAGATCCCGCAGCTTCAGGTATATGAGCGTGAGATACATGAGAATTTTGGACTTTTTTTTGACGGGCATCCGTGGCTCAAACCAGTAAGGTATCCTCATGACCGTGCCGACAGGGATTCGGCTATGGATAATTATCCGTTTTATGTTATTGAAGGGGAAGAATTGCACGAAGTGGGAGTTGGGCCGGTTCATGCCGGAGTTATAGAACCCGGCCATTTCAGGTTTATCTGCAACGGAGAAAAGGTACTTCATCTTGAGATACAGCTTGGCTACCAGCACAGAGGCGTTGAGAGGATCCTTTCAGCAGGCCTGAATGGCATGAAGCGGAGTGTTATTTGTGACAACATTGTGGGAGACACTTCGGTTGGCTATGCGCTGGCGCATGCTCAGTTGATTGAATCACTGGCAGGGATCCAATCTGAAGCTGCCATTCAGATTGAGCGTTGCATTGGTCTCGAACTGGAAAGGATTGCCGTTCATATCGGCGACACTGCAGCTCTTTGCGGGGATGTTGCATACCAGCTTGGCCAGGTAGTGTGTGAAGCTCTTCGTACTGAAATAATTAACACCACCCAGTTCTGGTGCGGCAACAGGTTCGGAAAGGGGCTTGTTCGCCCGGGCGGTACCAATTACACGCTGGACGAGAAAGTTGCAGTTAAGATACTCCGTGTGCTTGAAGATGTTGGAAAGAGGTTCGCGGCAATATCGGACAGGATTTATACACTTCCGAGTGTCGTGGCCAGGTTCGAGGATATTGGCACGGTAACCCGCCGCCAAGCGCTGAGCATTGGAGCAGTTGGAATGGCAGCCAGGACTTGTGGCATCAGGCGCGATGTAAGATGGTCTCATCCTTTTCAGACTTACCGGGAAAGGTCTTTTGAGCCTGAATTGATCGAAACCGGAGATGTGCTCGCACGAGGTCTGTTGCGGGCAAGGGAAGTGAGTGATTCAATTGCTTTCATCACAGGTCTTGTCAACGATAGGAGAGGTATCAGGGATCGTGTTTCAGGTCCGGATTACAATCTGAGCCTTATGCCTGGCAGTTTCGCTCTGTCGCTGGTCGAAGGATGGAGGGGTGAAATATGTCATTCTGCTGTTACAGACAGAGACGGGAACCTGATTCATTACAAGATAAAAGATCCGTCATTCCATAACTGGATGGCATTGGCGCTGGCAGTCAGGGAGCAGGAGATATCAGATTTTCCTGTATGCAACAAGAGTTTCAATCTGAGTTATTGCGGGAATGACCTGTAAAAGTCTTATACTTTAAAGATGTACAAGGAAATCAAGATATTAAGGCAGCACGGCATCCAGTATGTTAAGGATCTCAGGCGCCAGCCTGTTTCTGAGCTGTTCAGGGGAAGACCTGTTATCTCGCCCGATATCACCGGTAAAGAGATTGAGACCATTAGTACCCTGTGTCCCTCAGGTGCCATTGATAACAAATACGGGTCGATCGACCTGGGAAAATGTGTCTTTTGCAGGGAATGTGAGTTCTGTCTGAAGGAAAAAATAAAATTCACCAACGATTACAGGATCGCGGCCACAAGGAGGGAGGATCTCGTCATCCGGCCCGGCATCGATAATGCGGTACGTTTGAATGAAGATGTGATAAGGAAGGAAATCCGGAAGATTTTCAGGCGGTCGCTCAAACTGAGGCAGGTATCGGCAGGAGGAGATAATTCATGTGAAATGGAGCTTAATGCAGCCGGCAACGTGAACTTTGATCTCGGGCGCTATGGTATTGAATTTACGGCATCTCCCCGGCATGCAGACGGAATTGTAATAACAGGTCCAGTGTCAGCAAACATGGCTGAAGCGCTTAAGCTGACTTATGAGGCTGTTCCCGATCCGAAAGTGATTATCCTTGTCGGGACTGATGCGATCAGCGGGGGAATGTATTCCGGTTCACCGGCACTTGACAGGAGATTTATAGGGGAACATCATATTGACCTTTATGTTCCGGGGAATCCTGCCCATCCGCTCACTTTCATAAACGGGATTCTCGATCTGTTGTCAGTATCCTGATGCCTGTCCGTCCTTTCTGGATTCCGAGGCTCCATACCATACCTTGTTTTTATCATCCCACATTATGGCCTGATATCCTCCGTAGGAACCAAGGTTCCATTGGACATTGTGTCCCATGGAAAGCAGATGCCTTATTTCCTCCCAGCGGATACCGCTTTCAAGATAGAGGATTCCTCCGTCAGTCATAACCTGGCCTGTAGGTTCGGATGATCCTGAATGGTAGATCCTGGGAGCATCTCCTGCTTCCTGAAGATTCATTTTGAAATCAACGAGGTTCACTATTATCTGGACATGTCCCTGAGGCTGCATATCTCCACCCATGACTCCGAAACTTATCCATGGCTTGCCTCCTTTTGTTATGAAACCGGGTATGATTGTATGAAAAGGTCTTTTCCCCGGAGCATAGGCGTTTGCATGTCCCGGATCGAGACTGAACATTTCGCCCCTGTCCTGAAGAACAAATCCCAGTCCGGTGGGACACATCCCGGATCCCATTCCCCTGTAGTTGCTCTGGATGAGAGAAACCATATTGCCGAATCTGTCGGCAACAGTGAGGTAAATCGTATTGCCTGCTTCTATTTTACCGGGGCTGAATATTCTGGCAGCCTTCGAAGGGTTGATAAGTTTTCTTCTTTCACCAGCATATTTTTTTGAAATAAGCTGGCTTACCGGAACCTTGCTGAACCTGGGATCTGCGTAGAATTTTGCCCTGTCTTCGAATGCCAGTTTTTTTGCTTCAGTGAAGGTATGGATATACTGGGCTGATCCGAAGCCCATTCTTGCTATGTCGAATCCCTCCAGTATGTTTAGCATCTGAAGTGTTGCAATTCCCTGACCATTGGGAGGGAGTTCCCAGATGTCATAGCCCCTGTATGAGGAGCTGACAGGTTCTATCCATTCTGAGTTGTGCCTTGACAGGTCATCGTAAGTTAGGAATCCTCCATGCGATTTCATGAAGGCATCGATGGTTTTTGCAATGCTTCCCCTGTAAAATTCGTTTCTGCCTCCTTTTGCGATTTTCTCAAGGGTGTTGGCAAGGTTCGGGTTTTTGAATATCTCGCCTTTTGAAGGTACCTTGCCATTGGGCATGTAGGTTTCCTTTATGTTGGGAAATTCACTGAGCGCCCTGACGTTACTTTCGAGATAATAAGCAATAACTTCAGAAACCGGGAATCCGTTTCTGGCATAATTGATGGCCGGCTGGAGGATGTCGCGCATCTGTATCCGCCCGAATAATTCGTGCATTTCATACCATCCGTCGACGCAACCGGGCACGCTTACCGGAAGGGGGCCGGTAGATGGTATGAACTGGTAGCCGTGTTTTTTGAAATACTCAAGTTTGAGCGATCGTGGTGACCGGCCGCTTGCATTGAGTCCATAGAGCTTTTGTTTTTCAGCGCTCCAGATGATTGCGAACAAATCTCCGCCAATACCGCAGCCGGTGGGTTCAACAACACCAAGAACGGCATTTGCTGCAATGGCTGCATCGATTGCATTTCCTCCTTTTTGAAGGATATCAATTGCTGCCTGGGTTGCCAGAGGCTGGCTTGTAGCTGCCATGCCATTCTGCGCAATTACTTCAGATCTTGTTGCAAAATCCCTTCCTGTAACCCTGTCCTGAGCCATAATAAACAACGGTATCAGTAAAAGCGTCGAAGCCGCTATAATCTTTCTGGTCATTTTGATACAGTTTGATAACCTGTACAAAGTTAACAAACTCCGTGACTAAACATTGATAAAGTCGTTGATGCTTTAAATCCTGTTAATCGACCATCGCTACGCTAAGGCTGGCATAGTCGCCCACGGATTCACCAAGTTCGGCAGGGACTATGGTGCACACGGCAGCAGAAGGAGCAAGGGCTTCCTGCCTTACCATTTCCAGGCAGGCCGGCTCAATGAACTGCCTGCAGCGGGCGAAAATGCTTCCGATTACTATCTTTTCAGGATTCAGGATGTCGATAAGAACTGAAAGACCCTTACCCAGGTATTCTCCGGATATTTCAAGGATCTTGATAGCTGTTTTATCTCCTGCAAAAGCTGCATTCTCAACATCCTTTGAAGTAATTTTTTCTATATCCTCCCTCGATTTGCAGAATGTGACCTTCTGATTAAGAGCGAACTTTTCGCTTACTATCTGTTTTGCCAGGATCGCAATACCTGTTCCGCTGCAGAAGCCTTCGAACGATCCCATCTTTCCATAAGCAGTTGGTCCGTCCTTCGCCAGACGTACATGTCCCACCTCCCCGGCAAGGTCGTTAGCCCCGGTATAGAGTCTGCCGTCGAGGATAAATCCACCGCCCATTCCTGTTCCGAAAGTTAGGAAGATCATGTTCCGGGCTCCCTTTCCCGCTCCGAATTTCCATTCTGCCATGGCGCAGGCATTGGCATCATTCTGAAGATAGACTGGAACCCTGAACTTGTCCCTGAACAGGTCGACTATAGGGATTTCATCCCAGCCAGGCAGGTTTGGAGGCGATTGAACTATCCCCTTCCTGCTGTCGAGAGGACCTGCACAGCTGATCCCTATAGCTTTGAGTTTGTCTATGCCAAGACTTACAGCCATTTCAGATGCAGTGTTGATAAGCAGTCCGATGGCATGACCGGGCCCTTTTTGAGTTTCAGTCTCAAAGGCGGTCTTGCGAAGTATTTCCATATCAGCGGTTCCGGCAATAACCGCGCAATTTGCGCCCCCGATATCAATTCCAAGATAATAATGATCCATAATGTTAAATTATTTCATGTTTTTCCAGAATTTTTCCTCTGATTTCCTGAGTTCAGTCCTTTTCTTTCTGTCAAGAAGGTAATAATACAATACTGCTATCAATCCGGCAGCAATAAGACAAAGTATAAGATACTGCATTATTTCCGAGACTCTCGGGTCAGTTGTTTGGACAGTGAGTCCCATCCCTGCATTTCCGTCTGCTTTACTGCCTACGTTGATACCGAAGATGTTCTTAACAAAGAAAAGGGAAAAAAATGTAAGAACACCGGCAATAACAGGTGTCAGTATCCATCCGACAGCAATTTCGCCAAGGATCCGGAAATTGACATTTCTTGCTCCCCTGTACAATCCGATGCCTATTATACTTCCAATCACCACCTGGGTGCTCGAAACCGGTACCATGGGGATAGCGGGAAGCCCTGCTTTCTGAACAAATTCTGAGATCCCGGAGGAGGAGAATATAAACAACACAAGAGCCTGGGACAGTACGACTACAAGGGCTGATTCGGATGACAGTTCCATAATATTATTCCCGACCTGCTGCATGACCCGGTGGGAATAAGTGATTATACCGGTTGCAATGGCAAGGCTTCCGAGAAGGAACAATTGCTGCTGAGATGAAAGAGTGAACAGTTTAAGATTGAGCGGTTCGAGGTTGAAAGCAGGGACGAAAACACCCATTACATTGGCAATATTGTTAGCTCCAAGGCTGTATGCTCCGAAAGCGCCGACAATCAGAAGGCCGGTTCTAATATAGGATTCAAACCTGACCAGGTGGATTGCCGACTTTCTCTTCAGGGCTTTAAGAAGAATGTAAAGAAGTACTGCAAAAACAGCTCCAAGAACTGGACCTGATATCCAGGTTGAAAGAATATTTGTAAGCGTCCCTGCATCGGTAGGGTTGCCTGTAAACAGGTTCCATCCGATAATGGCTCCGACAATTGACTGGGTTGTCGACACAGGAATGGAGAATTTTGTCATCATAAAGACAACAATAGCAGCTGCAAGCGCGACAGTAAAGGATCCGCCAATAGCATTGACGGCTCCGAGACGGCCGAGAGTATCAGAAGCTCCGGCACCCTGAACAACAGATCCGATTATTACAAATATTGAAGCAATTATGGCTGCCTGACGGAAGCTGACCATCTTTGAACCAACCGCCGAACCAAAGACATTGGCAGCATCGTTTGCGCCCAGAGACCATCCGAGCAGAAGTCCGCTTGTCAGAAAGAGGATAATCATTACATCACGATCTTGATTGCCATAGTGGAAAGCATATCAGCTGCCTTCTGTGCGTTATCGGAGATATTCCCAATATGGTGGATAACATATCTGAGGTGAGATTTCTTTGCAAGGTCAAGCTCACTCATATCCTGAAAAATGGTCCTTATTGCATTTTTGGTGACCTTGTCGGTCTCACTTTCAAAGTAATAAACCTTAAGCAGCTTCTCCCTTACCGTGTGGGGCGCCTTGAAATATGCCCTTGCTGCAGGGATAAGCTCTTCTCCGGCGCTTACGGAGGCTTCAGTTATACTGGTGATATGGTGATGCAGGGAGGCCGGTATGTCGGGTGATTCTATACTGAACTCGGTGAGTGAAGCCTTGATTGTATCAATTATTTCGTCCAGAAGGTCGATCAGGGAGCTTACTTCACCCCTGTGTTGCGGAAGGATGGAATGTGTTATCATTTCATTTTCTATCGACCGCTGAAGCCTGTCGGCATTGCTCTCAAGCAGTTCAACCTTCTGAATATGCCTGTCGAACGACTCCCTGTCGCCATGGAGATATGCCTTTATTCCCTCCCTGAAGACTAGAAGTCCCAGATCTATGTTGTCAAAAAACTCATCTATCTGCAAAATGAGATTTTTTGTGGTACGCGTGAAAATAGCCATTTCGGTAATCTGTGGGTTTAAACAAATATATGCTTTGCCTTTCAGAATTCAATTATCTTTTCAATTTTATAACTTCTCAGGTATTGTTTGAGTATTACCTGTATGTCACGGTTATCACCGGCACTCTTGATACAGTCATGGACTGCTGTCAGTCCGAATCCCATGTCGTCGATGCTGAAATACCCGAATCCGGAGTATTTGCCATTGACAACCCTTATTGCACTTTTCTCCCTTTCATACCTGCCACGGTCGATAATAAAGAAGTTCCGGCGGTTGAAAACGAATTCTGCTTCAGCCTTGTGAGCTCTTTCGTTATATGGTGCCGGAGACTCCTTTCCGCAGCAGGCACCTCTGCAAAGACCTACATGATGATGGAAACAAGCGCCCGGGCTTTCATAAAGACCTGCAAGTTTCTGGCAGAGTTCATATCTCTCCACAAGAGTGGAGAGCATCGACCGTGCTTTCTCACGTCCGGCAAAAACAGAAAGGGGATTTTCATCATCGTCAATTTTACCGAATCTGAAAACCTGGTAGCCTTCACTGTTGAAGGAGGTGAATATCCCCCACTGGTAACCGGTACGGCGCTGGGCTCTGTTGTAGAGGGGTTTGTTTTTCTTTATTTCAGCCGATTCAAGAAGAAGGGCTATTAATTCGCTGCCGGTAAGCTCCCAGTCGAGATCTGCGATCATATCCCTCATTTCCATAGCCCTTCCGGTGGTGTTGTTTGACAGATGTGTATTTATCCGCTGACGAAGGTTACGGCTTTTACCTATATAGATTATATTACCTTTCTCATCATAGAAATAATAAACTCCCGGTTCTTCCGGAATCATTTCGATCTTTGACGGGTCGAGGCAGGGATTTAGCTTTGATAGTCTGGTGTTTTTTATCAGTCTGTGATTCCGGGAACTTATCAGATCATCTCTTTCCATCAGAAGCCGGAAGAGTTCAGCTGTGGCCAGGGCATCTCCCGAAGCCCTGTGCCTTCCTTCTATCCTGATCCCGAGATCACTGCAAATATTTCCCAGACTGTAAGACTTGTGACCCGGAATAAGCTTTCGGCTCAGGGTTACAGTATCCAGCAGATCCCTCCTGAAATTATAACCCAGCGACTTAAACTCTTCTCGTATAAATGAATAGTCGAATTTTGCATTATGTGCAACTATGGTTCTTCCTTCGGTAAGTTCAACTATTGTCCGTGCAACCTCGAAAAATCTGGGAGCATCCCCGACCATTTCGTTAGTGATGCCGGTAAGACTTGTTATATAGTAAGGGATGTTTCTCTCCGGATTAATAAGAGTGGAGAACTCACCTGTTATTTTTTCCCCGTCGTGCTGAATAATGGCAATTTCGGTTATTTTTTCAATTCTGGAACTTCCTCCCGTGGTTTCAATATCAACAATTGCATACATGAATTGAAAGGTCTCAAACTGCTAATATAATCAGAAATCGGGGGCGAAAGGTATTTTGTTAGTATTTTTGAATTGTAAACAACCATGGCCATGAACGAGAGTTTCGGTAAAAAATTCATTTATAACGGAGAACTGCAGTCGTCTGATAATTTTGATAATTCATTTGTTTATGAGGGAGATTCAGTTTACGAAGTTATCAGGATGACACGGGGAATTCCCGTATTCTTCAATGATCACATGGAACGGCTTGAAACAAGCCTCAGGCTTCAGAAAAGGGAAAGCCTGGCCAGTTCGCAGGAGATAAGGACGGATATAATAAGGCTTGCCAGGACTGAAAGGAGAAAGAACATTAACCTTAAGCTGGTATTCAACTACAACCACGACGGCACGCGTTATCTGATTTATTTTGTAGAGTCAGTCTATCCTTCTGATAAGCAATACCGCGACGGAGTTAAGGGTGTCCTTGTAAATGCAGAGAGAAATAATCCTGAGTCGAAGGTGATCGATCACAAACTTAGAACGTCGATATATAATCAGCTTTTAAAGGAAGGAGCTTATGAGGCGCTGCTTGTAAACAGGGAAAAAGAAATCACAGAAGGCAGCCGGTCAAATATCTTCTTTCTGAGGGATGAGACACTCATAACGGCGCCTGACAGCATGATACTAAGCGGAATAACCAGAAAATACATACTCGAAATTTGCAGGGAACAGGGTATTAAGCTTGAATTCATGTGCATGCCGGTGAGTCTGCTTCCGGGATGTGATGCTGTATTTATGACCGGGACCTCACCGATGGTGCTTCAGTTTTCCAGTATAGGAGATATCAATTACAAGGTTCCGGATCCATTTATTGATAGGCTCAGGATGCTTTATGCAGCGAAAGCAGAGGAGAGTTTACGCAGCTTCGCTGGCGGAGTGTAAGACTCAATGAATTATTTTGTTAACTTTACGCGACTAAAAAATCAGCAATTATGCCAAGTGTAAGGAGACTTAAAAAAGATATCGACAGCCTCATTTTCGAGGTTATCTCAGATTGTTTTACATTCGGAACCCTTCATCCCGAGGAAAAAGTAGAAGAAGTTTCAGGTATAATAGCGGATGCCGTATCGTTAAGGAACGATCTTATCAAAAGGGTGAACAATCCTGTCAGCAGTGAGGATCCCAAATCGACAAGGGTTCATTTCAGGATTATTGAAAAGGACCTTTTTGTCGGAATGGACAAGCTTTGCGGGAGACTCACTTCCCTGCACGGTAAGGCAGAGTGAAATACTTGTAAATCAGGTTTCCGCATCTTCTGCAATTCCCTTCTTCACTCAGGTTTACATGTTGTGTGTTGAATCCGGATCGTAAGGATACCAGAGCTCCGCATTTGCTGCAGAGGGTATTCTGTCCACTATTGCCATGTGTGTTCCCGAGATACACATATCTGAGTCTGGCCGAAGCCGTCTCATAAAGCCTTTTCAGGGTTTCGGTAGAAGTTGCCGGGTCATCTCTCCTGTACATTGGAAAGTATCTGCTCAGATGCAGCGGTGTTTCTTCTCCAAGTTCTCCTGCTATCCATTCCGACTGCAATTTCATTTCTTCATCAGAATCATTTTTTCCCGGAATTATCAGTGTGGTTATTTCTAGGTGTTTTCCGGCGCGGGAAATCGCCCTTAATGCTTCTTTCACCGGTTCAAGTTCCGCTCCGCTTAGCTTTCTGTAGAACTCATCATTGAATGCTTTCAGATCAATATTGAAAGCGTCCGTGAAATCAAGCATTTCGTTCAGGGGATCGCGGTTGACATAACCGTTGCTGACCATAACTGTGAAAAGTCCGGCTTCCCTGACTTTAATTGCTGTGTCCCTGACAAACTCAAACCAGATGACCGGTTCGTTGTAAGTAAATGCTATTCCTATATTATTTTCGGTGGAAAGGGCTTTTTCGGAAAGAGATTCCGGATCAGTGTTTCTCCTGTACATGCCGGAGCTATTCTGAGAAATATTCCAGTTCTGGCAGAAATCACATCTCATGTTACACCCATAGGAGCCTGTTGAAAGAATATTATATCCCGGGAAGAAATGATATAAAGGCTTTTTTTCAACAGGATCAGAAGCGCAACCTGAAATAACCCCATAGGTAATAAGGTCAATCCTTTCTCCTGTGTTTTGCCTTGCACCGCAGATCCCCCTTTTCCCCGGAGCTATCTTGCAAAGATGCGGACAGAGCCTGCACTCGATGTAAGTATCGTATTTTAAAAAGATGGGTTTCATGATTGCTTATGGATGTTAAATTTACTTCAATTCCGGCAAACCGGTGATAAAAAGGCTTACTTTTATGGAAACGTACCAAAGGGTTAAAGACAATATTATGATACTTACGAAACCATCGGCGTCCTTTATTATTGGAATGGCATCTGTTCTGGCAACAATACCGGCTTTTTCTTTTTCGCAGACAGTTCAGGGCTGGATTGCCCCTGCAGAAGTTGTTGAGAAGCTTTCAAAAAGCCAGCCTCAGTACAACTATTATGAGGAAAAGGTGCCTGTTTATACATTGCCGGATCTGCTCCTTCCGGCAGAGGGAAAGAGAATTGTCAATGCTGAAGCCTGGAACCTTACAAGGAGGCAGGAGATACTTGAACTTTTCAGGGAGAATGTTTATGGAAGGGTGCCTGAAACTCCTTACAATATGATTTTCAGGATATCTGGCATTGACAACAACGCGCTGGAAGGGGCTGCAACCCGGAAGGAGGTGGATATAGAGATATCATCTGAAGGCCTTTCACTTACCATCAGGCTGAATCTGTTTGTTCCGAATGATGCAACTGAAGGAGTACCGGCATTCCTTCTGATCAACAACAGGGGGACTGAGCAGGCAGATCCTTCCCGAAAGATAAAAAATGAATTCTGGCCGGCCGAAGAAATTATTTCACGGGGTTATGCTGCAGCAGTGTTTCAGAATTCGGATGTGGATCCTGATAATTTTGATGATTTCAGGAACGGAATACATGGGATACTCGACAGAGGTGAAAGGAAGGGTGATTCATGGGGTACTATTGCAGCATGGGCATGGGGAGCAAGCCGTTGTATGGATTACCTGGTAACTGACAGCGACATAGATCCGGCCAGGGTTGCTGTTATAGGTCATTCAAGGGGAGGGAAAACAGCGCTCTGGGCGGCAGCGGAGGACCAGCGGTTCGCCATGGCAGTAAGCAATGAATCGGGATGCGGAGGTGCAGCGCTGGCAAGACGGAAATTCGGTGAGACTGTTGAAGTCATTAATAAGGCTTTTCCCCATTGGTTCTGCAGGAATTATATTCAATGGGGAAACAATGAAGATTCAATGCCTGTCGATATGCACATGCTGCTGGCACTGATTGCGCCCAGGGCGGTTTATGTAACTTCGGCAAGCGAGGATCTGTGGGCCGATCCGCGGGGATCCTACCTGTCGTTGTATCATTCCCTGCCTGTGTTCCGCCTGTTTGACAGCAAGACGGAGCTTGACAAGCGGATGCCCCCTTTAAATACACCGGTAAGCAGTGGAAATACAGCATATCACGTACGCGACGGCGTACATAACCTCCTTCTCAAGGACTGGAACTGGATCATGGATTTTGCTGACAGGGTATTAAAGCAATAGTATAAGGTCGCTGGGAAATGTTTCTGACCTGGACAGCTTTGACCAGCTTACAATTCCTCGGTCATAAACTCAACCGGGATACTGTTAAGTGAACAAAATTCCTCAATTCCTTCTTTTATCGGATCAATAACATCAGTATAGGTTGTTCCGAACCTTAAAAGGAATTTTTTCATGTTTTTGCTGACAACAGACAAGCTCAGAGGGTAGATCTCTATTTTTGCTATTTCTGAAGCGTTAAATACCCTGGCGGGCAAAAGTGAATTCTTTTTAATACGCAGCAGATCAGTCCTGATCTCAATGAACTTTTCTCCTTTGCCAAGACCGGAGTTGATCATATACAATGAGAAAACCACAAGAAACAGGATCGGTAACACTGCAGAATTCAATTTTAATGAATCGGGATTTAAAATGATCCAGGTTATTGCCAGACCGGCACATGATAAGCCGAATACAAGCTGAAACAAGCGTGTGGTCCTGTTGCTTTTGTTTACATCCAGGGAATAATAGAAGGTCTCCATCATA